>WBZR01000291.1_pt1 | contig 84397 bp, 79 predicted proteins | sample 5204231 | NCBI WGS metagenome assembly WBZR01 (sample SAMN12412403, study PRJNA552823) | activated sludge metagenome | isolation source: activated sludge from anammox sidestream of wastewater treatment plant... | place: USA: Virginia | collected 2017-08 | reverse complement strand
GGATTCCTCGGCTCTTCGCTTGCCAACCACCTCGCCCGCGAGGGTCATCAAGTGCGCGGTTTGGACGATCTCTCCACCGGCGACCCCAAAGTTCTTGCCCCCGATGTTCATTTTACGCGCGGGGATGTGAGCGACCGCCCCAAACTGTGGACTCTTCTGCAGGACGTGGACGTGGTCTATCACCTCGCGGCTCGAGTCTCCGTCCAGGAGTCGATCCTGTACCCGCGCGATTACAACGCTGTAAACGTCGGCGGGACGGTGGCGCTGATGGAAGCCATGCGCGACGTGGGCGTAAAGCGCGTGGCGCTTGCCTCCTCCGGCGCAGTGTACGGCGACATGACCGACGGCAGTTTAAAGGAGTCGGATATTCCCAACCCGCGCTCGCCTTATGCCGTATCCAAAATTGCGGCGGAGCATTACGTCCGCGCGATTGGCAATTTATGGAATATCGAAACCGTCAGTTTGCGGATCTTCAACGCGTATGGGCCCAATCAGCATTTGCCGCCTTCGCACCCGCCGGTGGTTCCGCATTATCTCCGCCAGGCGCTGCGCGGCGGCACGCTTGTCGCTCACGGCGACGGAAGCCAGACCCGCGATTACATCTATGTGGACGACGCAATCAGCGCAATGGTCGCCGCTTCGACCGCGCCCAATATCAACGGACTGGTGATCAACGTCGGTTCGGGCGTCGAGACGTCCATCAAGGGTTTGATCCGCGTTGTGCTGGATGTGACCGACAGCAAGTCCAATGTGGTCTATAACACCCAGACTTCCGCCGGAGTCTCGCGCATGAAAGCGGATTTGACGCTGGCGAAGGAAAAACTGCGCTTCACCCCGTCCATTGGTCTGGAGGATGGGTTGCGCCTGACGCTTCAACGCGACTCAAGATTTAAGTAACGATACAACGGAGTCCGAAGTCTTCAGACTTCGGACAGCAACTCCAACGTCTGGAGACGTTGGAGTCCGATTGATGACTTCCGTGGTTTCCCCCCTCCCCCGCAAATTCTACAGCCGCCCGACGTTGACCGTGGCGCGCGAACTGCTGGGGGCGCGGCTGGTTCACATCTCGCGCGGGAAAAAACTGGTCGGGCTTATCACCGAAACCGAGGGATACATCGGCGAGGAGGATTTAGCCTGTCATGCCAAAGCCGGTTATACAAAACGCACCGCGCCGATGTACGGGGCGCCGGGACATGCGTACGTTTATTTCACCTACGGAAATCATTGGATGCTGAACGTCGTGACAGAGAGGGAGGGCTTTCCGGCGGCGGTGTTGATCCGCGCGATTCAACCCATCGAGGGCGCGGCGACGATGATGAAGCGCCGTCAGGGGCGGGATACGTTCGGGCCGGGGAAGTTGACTCAGGCGCTGGGAATCACCGTCCGCCAGAACTATGCCGATTTGACGGAACCCGACTCGGGGTTGTGGATCGAGGCGGGGGTTAAAATCCCCGATAAAAGCGTGACGATTAGCCCTCGTGTGGGGTTAAATCATACGCCGGAGCCGTGGTTTTCAAAGCCGTGGCGGTTTCTGGTGAAAGAGCGCGTCATTGCGAGCCGTTCTTTGGCGAAGCAATCCCCAAACCATGAGGAGATTGCTTCGTCGGGAAAAACATCCTCCTCGCAATGACATTAACGGAGGAGATATGGGATTACTTGAAGGCAAGAATGCGTTGGTGTTTGGGTTGGCGAACGACAAGTCCATTGCGTGGGGGATCATTCAGGCGTTTTTGCGCGAGGGGGCGAACATCGGCATCAGTTATGCGGGCGAGGTGATGGAAAAGCGCGTGAAGCCGCTGGCGGAAAAGATCAACTGCCAATGGGTGGAGGAATGCGATGTGACAAAGGACGATCAGATCGCGGCGGTCGTGAAGAAAGCGGAACAGCATTTCGGCCGGGTGGATATCCTCGTCCATTCGATTGCCTTTGCCGGGCGCGATGAGTTGAGCAAGCCGTTTCACGAGACCAGCCGCGAGGGTTTTCGCACGGCGCTGGATGTTTCGGTCTATTCCCTTGTGGCGCTGACGAACGCTTTTCTGCCGATCATGAACGAAGGCGGTTCGATCATGTGCCTGACGTATGGCTCGGGCGCGGTGAAGGTCGCCCCGCATTACAACGTGATGGGCGTGGCCAAGGCGGCGCTGGAATCTTCGACGCGCTATCTCGCCTACGATCTGGGACCGAAGAAAATTCGCGTGAACGCCATTTCGGCGGGCGCGATCCGCACGCTGGCGGCGGCGGGCGTGGGCGGCTTCCGCGATATGTACAAGCATTTTGCGGATATGTCTCCCATGCGCGAGAATGTCACCATTGAAGACGTGGGCGACGCGGCGGTTTTTCTGGCTTCGGACCTCTCCAAGCGCATCACCGGCGAGGTGTTGTACGTCGACTCCGGGTTCAATATCATGGGCGTGCAGATGGGGATGAAGGAAGAGTGATGGGTTGCAGGTTGTAGGTTGTAGGTTACGGGTTACGGGTTGCAGGTTACAGGTTACGGGTTGCAGGTTACAGGTTACGGGTTGCAGGTTACAGGTTACGGGTTGCAGGTTACAGGTTACGGGTTGCAGGTTACAGGTTACGGGTTGCAGGTTACAGGTTACGGGTTGCAGGTCGTAGGTTACGAGGTGGGCGTTGAGTGAGGGGGGCGGCGGCGGAGAGCGAATTGCTTGACATGTTTTGCACGCACAAAAAGAACGCGGTTTCCGTTGGAACCGCGTTCTTTTTTGTTATAGTCTGCGACGATTTGTCTGCCTTTCACATCCATCGCGGAAGGCGGTTGGAGTCTTACCCGCCTCCGCCGGAGTCGCCGCCGCTGTCGCCGGAGTCGCCGCCTTCGCCGCCGCCGTCGCCGGAATCGCCGCCTTCGCCATCGCTGTCGCCGGAATCGCCGCTTGAATCGCCGTCGTTGGAGTCGCCAGAGTCGTCGCTGGAGTCGCCAGAGTCGCTGCTGGAATCTTCGCCATCCTCGAACTCATCGCTACCCAAATCATCGGGGGCTGGCGACGCCTCGCTCAACCCTCCGTCGCGGATGTCGCCGATGGTGATGGGACAGCCGCCGCAAAGTTGGTAGCCCATCTCCAGAAATTGGTTGGCTTGGTCCACCGACATTTCTTCGGGCGCGCCGGGAGGCGGCATTAGTCCTTCGATGTCCACTGCCTGACCCTCTTCAAGCGTAAGTTTCTGGTCGCCGCGCACGAATTCGCAGGTTCCGGTCAGACAGGTGGCGGTCATTATTTTGGTTTCAGGGTTGTATTGAACGCGCACAGTGGAACCCAACACCTGCCCGGTATTGCCTTCGGGCGTTTCCACGCTCAGGACGGCGCCTGCCGGCATTTCCGCGCCGTGACGATCGAGCGCAACTGCGCCGGTCAGCACGGTCATGATGGTAATGGGCGCTTCCGCTGTGCCGCCCAGGGTTTTGATCTGCGCCTCGGAGTTGTTGTCCACTACCACCATGGTGACGGCGTCGCGATACAGGGCGACGATCCCATCCGCGCCGGTGCGGATCTGCGCGCCCTCGGTCAGTCGCTGGCCGACCTCGGCGGGAGCGTAGGCTTCATTGGCGTTCGCCCGCGTTTCCACCGTCCCAACCACGTTGGTAATTTGCAGGTAAAACTGATCCGGCTGGGGGGCCGCCTCGGTAGGCTGGCTTGAATCTGGGGCGTCGGTGGCTGCCTGTTGGGGCGGCGCAGTCTCCGCGACAGTCTCCTCTCCTCCCTCGCATGCCGAGACAACCAGCGCGAGGGTCAACAAAAATAGCGCGAAAATCCTGGTTTTCATTGCTCTCTCCTTTGAAGTGTTTAATTCCCGGGCAAAACTCTCATCCGCCCGGGTTTGAAAGCGCAATCAACAGCCTGCAAAACTCCGCCTTCGGACGGACCTGCCCTCGTAAACCGTTGATTATCATGTTAGTGTGTGAAACGCGGAAAAATGGGTCGTATTGTACGGTAAAATTGCCGCATGTTTAAACGCAACGCAACCCCCGTAGAAACCGCGCAACCTGTTCAGGCCGTGGAGCGGATCACCTCCGTCCTCGGTTCGGGCGTGATCTGGCACGGCTCGATCAACGGGGCGGGCGGGGTGCGCGTCGAAGGCGCGTTCGAGGGCGAGATCGCCCTGCGCGGAATGTTGGTCGTCGGCGAGACCGGGCGCGTGACCTGCCAAAACGTGCGCGCCAATACCGTCATTGTGGCGGGCGCAGTGCGCGGGAACATCACCACGCAAAAACTGGAAATCCGCGCGACCGGGCGCGTGTGGGGCGACGTGGTCACCACCGCCTTCGTGACCGAAGAAGGCGCGTTCCTGCGCGGGCAGATCCGCATGGAAGAATCGGTTGACCTGCAACTTGAACCGACCCCCGAAGCGACGCCCTCCGAAGCCGCCCAGGCGGAAGCCATCGCCCAAACGCCAATGCAAATGCCGGAGCCAACTCCCACCGCCGAAGCGACCCAGAAACTCGCGCGCAAAAAAAAGGCGTAAACCGCAGTCAAACATCGGAGACGTTTGACTGCCAACGACGGGAGTCGTTGGAGTCCATAATCCTTTTTGCAAGGGTTTTTTTCATCCATGAAATATACCTCCCTCAACATCCAAACCCAGCGCGAATTTCCGAACAACGCCCGCACACAGGGATTCGGCTGGCTCGTCCGCGCGGGATATGTGACCCGCGAAAATGAACTGACGGCGCTGGGCGAACGGATGATCGAACGGTTGAACAAATCGGCGGCAGACTTGTCCTTCATCTTCAACCTTTCGTTGCCGATTCGCTACAATGAGCGCGATATTTATTTCCCGATCTCCGGCGGCGATGTTGAGATTGCCGTCTGCCCGTCCGGTCATTACGCCGAACGGCGCGAACTGGCGCAATTCAAAAAGACCGCCATGCCGCGCGAAGCCGAACGCCCGCTGGAGAAAATCCCCACGCCCGACTGCAACACCATCGAAGCGCTGGCAAACCTGCTGAACATTCCCAAAGAGAAAACCGCCAAGGCGTTGATGTACCTTCGCAAGGCGGACAATCAATTCGTCTTCGCCGCCGTCCGCGGCGACATGCAGTTGAGCGAAGCGAAACTGGAAAAACTCATCGGCGGGGTAAAAATTGCGGACGAAGAATCCATTTCAAAGTCCGGGGCGGAGGCGGGATATGCCTCCCCGATTGGGCTGAAGAACGCGCTCATCCTGGTGGACGATCTCATCCCAAAATCGCAAAATCTTGCGGCGGGGGCGAACGAACGCGGCTATCATTTTTTGAACGCGAATTTTCCGCGCGATTATGCGGCGGACGTGGTGGCGGACCTGGCGCAAGTCAAAGCCGGGGATGCGTGCTCAAAATGCGGAAAGCCGCTCGAACTCCTGCCTGCGCTTCAAATTGCGTCCGGCGAGGATGTTGATGTTGCAAATTTAGCGCTCGCCCTCGCCGAGACGTACCACGACGATAACGGGCTGACCCTGCCCGCCGCCGCCGCGCCCTTCGACGCGTACCTGATGCACGTCCCCGGCAAGACGATGGATACGAAAGCCAAAGCCGAAGAAATTTACAACACGCTCACCAACGCGGGCATGGCCGTCCTGTTCGACGACCGCGACGAACGCGCCGGGGTAAAGTTTAACGACGCGGACTTGATCGGCTGTCCCGCGCGGGTGACGGTGGGGGAAAAAAAGTTGAAGGACGGGATGATTGAGTTGAAAAAACGGACTCAACAGCGCGTCGAAACGATTCCGCTGGAAGAGATTCAAAATATTCAAACCATGATATGAGACGACGCATGAAAAACAAAACGCCCTGCAAAGAATCGTCCCCGCAAAAAATATGGATCAAAACGTCCGCTTCAACCGGTTTTGATAAATGAACACCGGTTCGTTCCCGCCGCCCAAACAACGCGGACTGCTCGTTCACGGCATCATCCTGCTTGTCCTGACGGGCGCGACGGTGGCAGGCTTCTTCCAACTATCCGCCGCCGACGTCGGTCCCGCCTTCCTGACCTGGTTATTGGTCTCGCTGGCGACATTCGCCCCCATCCCATTCTTCGCCTATCGCATCTTCGCCCTCCATCGCGCCAATTATGAAATAGACCGCGACAGCCTGGCGCTGACCTGGGGTTTGCGCGTGGAGGATATCCCGCTCAACGATATTGAGTGGATGCGTCCCGCCTCCGACTTGACCCGGCCGCTTGCCCTCCCAAGCCTTCCCCTCCCCGGAGCCTTGCTCGGCATCCGCCGCCATCCCGATCTGGGCGCGGTCGAATTCATCGCCTCGGACGCAAAAAAAATTTTGCTGATCGCCACCGCCAAACGGGTCTTCGCCATCTCGCCGGATGACCCTGCCGCGCTGGCACAAACCTTTGCCCGCGCCACCGAACTGGGGAGCCTGGCCCCGACCGAGGCGAAATCGGTTTACCCGTCCTTCATCGTCTCGCAAGCCTGGGAGAGCGGAGTCGCCCGTTACCTTTGGCTTTCGGCGCTCTTTCTCAACATCGGCCTGTTCATCTGGGCAAGCCTGATCATCCCCTCCACGCCGCAAGTGGCGCTGGGGTCGCAAACCCTGGGCGGCGAACTGCAAACCGTGCCGTCCGCGCAGTTGATCATATTCCCCGTCGCCAGTCTGTTATTGGCGGTGACGGGCTGGATCGCCGGTCTATATTTCTACCGCTGGGAACGCGAACGCGCGCTGGCTTTCATCGTCTGGGGATCGAGCGCCTTGAGCAGTCTGCTGTTTTTGCTGGCGGTGCTATTTGTTGTGACAACGCCGGTGTAGGGGGGGGGTGAGTTGCAGGTTATAAGTTACAGGTTGCAGGTTGCAGGTTGCAGGTTGCAGGTTACAGGTTGCAGGTTGCAGGTTGCAGGTTGCAGGTTACAGGTTACAGGTTGCAGGTTGCAGGTTGCAGGTTACAGGTTGCAGGTTACAGGTTGCAGGTTACAGGTTACAGGTTACAGGTTGCAGGTTGCAGGTTACAGGTTGCAGGTTGCAGGTTGCAGGTTGCAGGTTATAAGTTACAAGGTTGTTTGTTCGTACAACTCTTCATCATTCATCATTCATCATTCATCCTTCTTCATTCTCCATTCATCATTCATCCTTCTTCATTCTCCATTCTTCATTCTCCATTCTTCATTCCCCCTTCCCCATGCAACTCCTCCTCGGTTTTCTCCTCGCCCTTATTATCGCTTTTCTGGCGTACAAAGCCCGCAGTCTGAGCAAAAGCGGAGCCGCGGCCGCAACGCTGACCGGCGCAGTCATTTTCGGAGTCGGCGGATGGCAGTGGGCGGTTCTTCTTCTGACATTTTTCATCACCTCATCCGGTCTGAGCCGCGCCTTCAAAAAACGCAAACAAGGACTGGACGAGAAATTTTCCAAAGGTCACGAACGAGACGCGGGACAGGTCTTCGGCAACGGGGGAGTCGCGACACTCTTCGCCGCCCTGCATTTTTTCCTGCCCGCCTCTCCCCTGCCCTGGCTGGGATTCGCCGCCGCCCTGGCCGCCGTCAACGCCGACACCTGGGCGACCGAACTCGGCGTGCTGAATCCACATCCGCCGCGCATGATTACGAACTTAACCAAACCCGTGGAAAAGGGAACCTCTGGCGGAATCTCACTGGTCGGCACGCTCGCCGCGCTGGCGGGCGCCGGGGTGATTGGGATTCTTGCGGCTCTGCTCGACCCACAGGTTGCAAGTTACGGGTTACAGGTTACAAGTTACGGGTTACAGGTTACAAGTTACTCCTTGATAGCGAACCCTGAGCAATCAATTACCAATTACCAATTACTAATTACCACCGCCCTCGCCGGTCTTTCCGGCTCCCTGTTCGACTCTCTGCTCGGCGGAACCGTGCAAGCCATGTACTTCTGCCCGAAGGATCACAAAGAAACCGAGAAACATCCGCTCCACACCTGCGGCGCGGAGACTGTCCACATCCGCGGCTGGAAGTGGCTGGATAACGATTGGGTCAATTTTGCGTGCGGCGCATGCGGGGCGCTCATCGCGTTCGTCATGCTATACTTGATATTATAAAGAGGCATCAGCCATGGTTGCTCCAACCGTCAGGGAAATTGTTCCCATAAAAATGAACAAGGACGGCGCCATCCTCGTCAGTAAAACGCGGGTGACGCTCGATACCATCGTAGGCGCATTCAATGACGGCGCGACCGCAGAGGAAATTGCGCATCAATATCCGTCCGTGCCGCTGGCGGATATATATTCCGTCATCGGCTATTATCTGCGCCAGAAAAAACAGGTGGACGCCTACTTGAAGCGCCGCGCAAAACAAGCCAAAGAGATCAGGAAATTCAACGAAGAAAGATTGAATACATCAGGGATTCGGGAAAGATTACTGGCGCGTTCCAAAACCGGCAGAAAATAACATGCTCTTCCTCGTCGCAGACGAAAATTTCAACAACACAATTGTTCGCGGGTTGCTTCGCGTCAAGCCCAATCTCGACATCGTCCGCGTTCAGGATGTGGGCTTATTCTCTGCCAGCGACCCAACTGTCCTGGAATGGGCGGCAAAGGAAGATCGCATCCTGCTAACCCATGACGTGGCGACAATCACAAAGTACGCGTATGAGCGTATACGCGCCGGGAAATACATGCCGGGCGTTATCGAAGTCAATCGTAAAGTATCCATTGGGCTTGCCGTAGAGGAAATCTTGTTCGTCGCCGAAACTTGCAATCACGGCGAACTTGAAGGGCAAATTATTTACCTCCCTCTTACAAAATAACCCTCATCCACGCCAGCCTGCGGGGCGTTTGCGCAGCGACAGCGCTGGTCATGCTATACTTTGTATAAGAAGCGCAAAGGATTCGCGGCTCTATCGAAAGGCTAAACAAAATGACCGTTCACGTTTCAACCCATACAAAACAAGTGAGTAAACTGGCGAAGCTTTACGAAGACGGGCAGGTCAGCGACGCCACGGCACGGACATTGAACAAAGTCGTGGACTTTGAAGTCCATCAACTCCAGACCGACCTGGCAGCCACGGAAAAAGACATGGGCGAATTCGAACGGCAGTACGGCATGTCCACGGAGGATTTTTTTCGTCAATGGCAGGCAGGCGTGACCGACGACCGTATGGATTACGTTGAATGGGCGTCGCTGGCGCAAATGGCGGAAAATTTGCGTAAACGGCTGGAATTTCTTACAGACGAGACGCGGTAATGGACATTGCCGGGTATTTCGAATCGGTCAAGGATCGTATCCTGACCGATTCTTCAGTTTTGGACCTGAAAGTCTTGAAAGAGGTGGACAGGTCGAATAACGGACACTTGCGCGCCCGTGTCCTGTTTACAGACAAAAGCGTTTTGAAATTTTCCGAATTCATCGAACAAAACGCGAACGATGAAATCCGGCTTGTGACGTATCTGGTTCGACGAAAACGGCAACCTGATCCGCCGCTGGGACAACGCGCCGCATTTTCCAAAACTCCAAAACGCGCCCTACCATGTTCACATCCAGTCCGGCGAGACAGAGGAAGTCGCGCCAGGCAAACCGATTGATATTTTTCGAGTGATGGATGAAATCGCATCCATCATTAACGAGTAAAATGAATTTTGTATAAAGGAAGACTTTGGAAGTAAGAGAAGGGGCGTGTCAGTTATATCTGATTTCTTCCGCATCACGCATTACGTTTCACATCACCCCCGCCAGATCTTAAAATCCTTCAAACTCGAACCGCCGTAGAATTCGCGCACGATGGAGTTCGACGGGATCAGGCTTGCGTCCAGCGGCAGGAACCAGTCCAGGAAGGCCAGCAGGCGGCGGGCTTCGATGTATTCCGGCGCGTTGTGAGAAACCTGACGCAGCAAAGGTTCGACGAGCGGCTTCAACGCCGGAAGTTCATACACCAGCGCCGAATTGAACATCACATCCGCATTTTCCTGATACGGAAAAATATGGCGCTTCTCGCCGCGCCGGACAGACTCCCAGCGCGAGAGCGTCGCCTGCGCCGGGTAGCCGCGTTCGCGCGCGTCGCGCACCATGCGGCGGATGAGTCGCGTGTCGGTCGTCGAAACGCGATTGTGCCGATCGAGGTTGAGCTGAGTCAGGGCGGAGACATAAAGCCGAAACGCTGAATCCGCCCAATGGTCGGGGATGAGGCGCGGGTTCATCCCGTGGATTCCTTCAAGGATGATCGGCTGCCCGTCCCGCAGTTGAATCGCGTCCCCCTCCTCGCTTCTTCCGGTCTTGAAATTGTATCTTGGGAGTTGGACTTCCGCCCCGCCGATAAGTTGTTCGATGTCGCCCGCCAGCCGCTTCAAGTCCAGCGCTTCGAGCGCTTCAAAGTCGTGTTCGCCGTTTTCGTCGAGCGGAGTCGCGTCGCGGTCAACGAAATAATTATCGAGTTCGAGCGGGTAGGGCGAGATGCCGCGCGCCAGCAGTTGAACGGCGAGCCGCCGCGAGGTGGTGGTCTTGCCGGAGGATGACGGTCCCGCGATCAGGATGATGCGCGATTTTTTCTCCGCGATCTGTTGGGCAATTTCGGAAAGATGTTGTTCGTGCAAGGCCTCGGAGACAAGCACGATCTCGTCGGCGCGGCCCGATTGGATGGCGTCGTTCAGCGCCCCGGCGTTGTCAATGCGCAGGGTTTCGAGCCAGTCGCCGTATTGCCGGAAGGCGCGGATGAGTTTGGGGTAGTCGCCCAGCGGGCCGAGGGTGGTCGGCGCGTGGCGGCGCGGATATTGCATGATGAATCCGCCGTCCACTTTTTTGAAGGCGAACCATTGCAGGCAGCCGGTGGAGGGAACCATGTAGCCGTGCATGTAATCCATGTGTCCGTCCAGGGTATAGAGCGTGAGATATTCCTTGCGGCGATGTTTGAGCAGGCGCAATTTGTCTTCATGGCCGTGCGTCGCAAAATATTCGATCGCTTCCTGAATGGGGGCTTCGCGACGCTCGAAGGCGCGGTCTTCCTTGACCAGTGCGCGCATGTAGGCTTCGAGCGCGGAGATTTCGTCTTGCGAGAGCGGTTCGCGCTCCTTGACCTCGCAATAGAATCCGCCAGAGGAGACCGAATAGTCCACGATCAGGTAGCCTTCCTGAAAACAGCGGGAGAAGGCGGCTTCGAGCAGAAAAACAAGCGAGCGGCGATAGATGCGCGCGCCGTCGGCGGTATCCATGGTGACGGGAGCGCAATTCGATTCGACCTTGATCGGGTAGGTCAGTTCGTGAATCTCGTTGTTGATGATCGCCGCTACGATGGGCGCAGGGAAATCATCCCGGACAAGGGAGAGGAAATCTCCAACCTTCGTGCCGCGCGGGGCGGTGAGGGTCTTGCCGTTGGGCAGGTGAAGTTGGACGTTGGGATTGGGGGGGGTGAGTTGGATCATGGGGTTATGGGTGGCAGGGTGCAGGTTACAGGTTACAGGTTACAGGGTGCAGGTTGCAGGTGGCAGGTTACAGGTTACAGGTTACAGGTTACAGGTTACAGGTTGCAGGGTACAGGGTACAGGGTGCAGGGTGCAGGGTACAGGGTGCGGAGCGTTGGCTACAAGCAACACCTTCAACCTTCAACCTTCAACTTTCAACTTTCAACCTCCAACTTTCAACCTCCAACTTTCAACCTTCAACCTTTCAACTTTCAACTCTCTATTCTCTACTCTCTACTCTCTACTCTCTATTCTCTATTCTCTACTCTCTACTCTCTATTCTCTACTCTCTATTCTCTACTCTCTACTCTCCAATTTCTACTCCCCCATCTCCTCCAGCAACCTCTCCGGCTTGCCCACAAATTCTTCGAGCGGAATTTCCTTCTTCGTCAGCGCCATTAGCGTTTCGGTAAAGACTTGATTGACGGGCGTCGGGATTCCGCGCGTTTTTCCTTCGCGGACGACCGCCCCGTGCAGGTATTCCACTTCGCTGTGCGGGCGTCCCGAATATAAATCTATGTGAAAGGAGGGCATTTTGCCGCCGCGCCCGCCTCCTGCGGCTTTGGAGAGAAAGGGTTTCGAGAGCCAGAGCGGAAGTTTCGTCGCAAACGCCAGCGCTTTGACCGGCGTGCCGGGCAGGTCGGTCGTTTCGATGTTCATGGCTTGCATCACAGCCAGACATTCCTTCAGCATGTCAATTTCAAGTTTGTAGAGGCGTTTATCCGCGAAGACTTCAGCCGCCGTCATGTTCAAAATCGCCGAGGCGGGGTTGGCGATCAGGTTGGTGAGCATCTTCGACCATTTCATGCCCGGCGCGTCGGGGTATAACCTGCATTTGAGACAGGCTTTATCCAGCGCGGCGGCCAGTTTCTCCGAAAGCGGATGCCCCGCCGCCACGCCCACGCCGCGCAGTTTTTCGAGGACGATGTCGCCGGGTCCGCGCCGGCCGATGGCGGTGGTAACCGTGCCGTAGACGACCTTATCCGCGCCGAGAGCGTCTGCGATCATGGGTTCATTGTCCACGCCGTTGGAAAGGCAGAGAAACGGCGGGAGTTTTTCGGCAAAAGGTTTCAGCGTTTCGAGAGCCGAAGCGGTATCGAAGGATTTGAGGGCGAAGATGCCCGCGTCGAAGGGACCGAAGTTCAGCGCCTCCTCCAGCGATGGGACGATCACAAAAGAGCGCGGTTCGACGATATCCGCTTCTTTCCTCCCTCTTCTTTCATCCGCCGTCAAATCGAGCCGCAGACCTTTCGTCCGCAGCATCTCCACCATCTTCGGTTGCTCGACGAAGACGACCGGATACCCCGCCAGCACAAGCGAGCCGCCAATGTATGTGCCGATCGCGCCCACGCCGAGGACGAGAAATTTCATTTCCGAAGATAGTGAGGGAGGAAGGGTCATGGGGGATTTTCGATTTCCAATTGTTGATTTACGAGATGTGGGTAACAAGATACGAGTTACAAGATACGAGTTACAAGATACGAGTTGCAAGTTGCGAATTACCAATTACGATTTGCCAATTACCAATTACGCATTACGAATGTCTCTCCGACTCCGCATCCCCCCAATGCGCGTGGTCGTTGAGTTTATCCACAACCCAGCGGTGCTGGCGCGGATGATACGTCAATTCCGCAAAGGCGGTGTTGTTGAAGCGGAAACTCGCGCCGGAGTTGTGCGCCTGCGGGATGATGCCCATGACGGCGTGCATCAACTGATTCAACAAGCCGCCGTGAGAAACAATGAGGTAACGCGCCGGTTCGCGTTTGAGCAGGTCATGCAACGCCTTGCCCGCGCGCAGGAACAACTCCCAATCCCCTTCGCCGTCCATGCCGACCGGGTCGTAGGGCGTGGTGAATTCAGGGTGCGTAAAATTATTGCGCACTTCCTGCGGGGTCAGCCCGGCAAATTCGCCGTTATCGCGCTCCAGCCAGAGCGGGTCGTACTCGACCATCAAGCCGAGTTGTGAGGCAACGATCTCCGCCGTCTCACTCGCGCGCGAAAGCGGGCTGGAAATGACGAAATCGAACTTCGCCCTCTCGCGCGTCCAACGCTGCGCCAACGCCCGCGCCTGTTCCCGCCCGCGATCCGTCAGCGGAAAATCGGTCTGCCCCTGCCAGCGCGACTCGGCGTTGCCGACCGACTCTCCATGCCGAAGAAGGGTGATATGAAAATATTTCGGTCTACTCTCCATCATGTTGAGGCTTCCCCTTTATAAGATAGATCGGGCGGCGTTTGACTTCCTGAAAGATATAACCGACATACACGCCGATAAAGCCAAGCAGGATCATGATGATTCCGCTGGCAATGAGCAGGACGCCCATCAACGAACTCCAGCCGGGTTCCAACTGCGCGGTATTTTTCGTCGCCCAAAGGGACAAGACCCACGCCAACTGCCCGCAGGCGAGGATGAAAAAAAGAAAACCCGCGCTCAAGCCGATATAAAGCGGCGCAAGCGAAAACGAAAAGACCGCGTCCGACGCAAGGCGGGTCATTTTGCCGAGCGAATATTTCGATCTGCCCGCAACCCGCTCCGGCTCGTGATAGGGCAGGATGACGCTGTCGTAGCCCATCCATGCCACCATGCCGCGCAGAAAGCGATGATACTCCCTCATCGAACGGACTCCGTCCAATGCGGTTCGTGAAAGCGCGCGAAAGTCGGCCGCGCCCGCCATGACCTGCGTGCCGCTGATGCGGTTGATCAACCAGTAAAAAAAGTTCGAGGTGAGTTTTTTGAACGACGCGCCGCGCCCGTCTTCGATGCGCTGTCCCTGCACAATGTCATATCCGCTTTGAATCAATTCGATCATTTTCGGAATCAGCGCCGGGGGGTGTTGCCCGTCCGCGTCGAGCGAGATCATGATGTCGCCCCGCGAAGCGTCCATCCCGGCGGTCAGCGCGGACTGGTGACCAAAGTTTCGGCTGAGGGTGAGGGCGGTCACCCTCCGGTCGTCGTCCGAAATTCCTCGAAGCGTATCCGCCGTCCCGTCGGTCGAGCCGTCGTCCACATAGATGAATCGAAAATCGTGCGGAAGCGCATCCACAACGAGGCGCAGATCCGCATGAGTCCTCAAAATCGCTTCCACTTCGTTATAAACGGGGATGACGAGGTCTATTTGAAGTTTGGATTTTTTTCGGGGAGACATTAACGGGATTCTACCACGCGCCTCCCGCCCCTTCGGCGCGGCTCACAACCGGACCCGATGCCTGCTCTCCAAAATCCGGAGCGTTCTCTCCGCCTCGGCGTTTTTCCGCTCCGCGTTCCAGCCGCGCGCATCCCCCAATAATTCGTTGATCTCGATCACGGATTTGCGCGTGAGCCTGCCCAGCATGGCGAGCATGGCGCGGCGCAGGAGCAGGTCGTCGAGATGTTCCGCCTTCTCATATTGAATGAGAAAAAGGATTTCGCGCCTTGTGAAATCGGGCAGGCTTTTCAACGGAGAGTCTTCGGCAAGTTTCATAAATTCGGCGACGGACTCGGCGCGCGCACCGTAGCGTTGAAATAGAATCTCAAGGCGTTCGCGCGGAAGCCCCGTCCACGCGGCCAGACCGTTGATGTATTTATTGCGTTCCTCCGCGTTGCGCGGGTAATTTCTGCCGCCGCCGATGGGGAGTTCGCGCGTGTCTTTATTGCGTTTTATTCCAAGATGTTGCAGCGCCTTATCCGTCACTTCTTCGGAGAACGCGCGGAAGGACGTCCACTTGCCGCCCACCAGCGAATAGACCGGGAAGTTCAAATTCGTCCAGTCGCCGCTCAACACTTCGATGTGATGGTCGCGGCTGTATTGACCGGTGGTCCTGGCGGCGCTGCCCGCCAGCGGCCGCACGCCGGAAAACGCGAAGACGATATGCTCGCGCCCGATTTTTATATCCGGGAAAACGCGCGCGGTCATTTCGAGGAAGTAATTCACTTCTTCGTCTGTGCATTGCGCTTCGTCGGGATGTTCGATCTTGATGTCCGACGTGCCGATCAACACGCGGTCTTGAAGCGGGAAGATCAACACAATGCGCCCGTCTTTGTTCTCGAAGAAAAATTCGTTCTCGCCGATGGCGGCCCGCAGTTCGGGGTGATCCAGAACGAGATGCGAGCCTTTCGTCCCGCCGATGTAACGGGTGGTCACGCCCAGGCTGTGATTGGCGAAGTCAATCCACGGACCGGCGGCGTTGACGACCAGCCTCGGTTCGATCTCGAAGGTTTCGTCGGTCAACTCGTCGCGCAGGACGACGGATTTGCCCGACCCGCCCACCAGGCTGACGTAATTCATCGCGCGGGCGCGCGGGTTGTCCGCTTCGGCATCCAAAACCAGTTCCAGGGCGAGGCGTTCAGGGTTCGAGATCAAGCCGTCGTAATACACGGCGGTGTGGACGATGGCGGGATTCAATTTTCCCCAGCGCGCGAGCGATTCCTTCCGCGAGAAAAATTTGTGGCGCGGCACGGTTCGCCGCCCTCCCGTGTAGGCGTCGTACATCATCAGCCCCAGTTTGATGATGAGCGATCCGCGCTCGGAGGGTTTGTCCAGCCAGCCCATGAATTTCAACGGCGCGTTGAAGATGCCTGAAAAATATTTGAAGATGGGAATCGCAGTCGGGAGCGGTTTGACGATGTGCGGCGCGTTCCGAATCATGCGGTTGCGCTCCCCCACCGCTTCGCGCACCAGCCGGAATTCGCCGTTTTCAAGATAGCGAATCCCGCCGTGCGCCATGTGAGAAGACGCCGCGCTCGCGCCGGAGCAGAAATCGCCGCGGTCAATGAGCAAAACATCCACGCCGTTGAGCGCCAGATCGCGGAACGTTCCGATCCCGTTAATCCCCGCGCCGACGATCAACACGGAGACCTGCGGGGTGGATTTGAGGAAGGAGAGGGTTTCGGTTCGGTTCATGTTTTAGGTTGCAGGTTGCAGGTTTCAGGTTGCAGGTTGCAGGTTGCAGGTTTCAGGTTGCGCACATCTGGCGTTCTTGAAATTGCGCCATTCGGTATAGCCCAACACTTCCTGCAAATCCCGCGCGCTCCACCACTCGATGTCGTTGTAAAGATAGCAGGCTTCCTCGAATGTTTGGAAAAGTTCAACGATCAGTTCCGGTTTCATGGCATCCTCCTTATTCTTCCACCCAATCGAACGCGCGCGTGACCGCTTTCTTCCAGCCTGAGTATAAACCTGAGCGGCGTTTTTCGCTCATCGTTGGCTTCCATTCCCTGTCCTTCCCCCAATTCTGTTTCAACTCATCCGTGTCCTTCCAGAAGCCGACGGCGAGTCCCGCCGCGTAAGCCGCGCCCAACGCCGTGGTCTCCGCCACCTTCGGGCGCACGACCGGGACATTCAAAATATCAGACTGGAACTGCATCAACAACTCATTGAACACCATGCCGCCGTCCACCTTCAACGAGCGCAGTTTGACGCCCGAATCCGTTTCCATTGCCTCCAACACTTCCCGCGTCTGATAAGCCGTCGCTTCGAGCGCGGCGCGGGCGATGTGTCCCTTGTTGACGTAGCGCGTCATCCCCGCAATCACGCCGCGCGCGTCGGATTTCCAATAGGGGGCATACAACCCGCTGAAAGCCGGGACGAAGTAAATGCCGCCGTTATCCTCGACGGATTTCGCCAGCGCCTCGACCTCCGCCGACGACTGGATCAAGCCCAGGTTGTCCCTCAGCCACTGAATCAGCGCCCCGGTGATGGCAATCGAACCTTCGAGCGCGTACACGGCGTCCGCGTCGCCGATCTTATAAGCGAGCGTGGTCAACAAACCCGCCTTGCTTTGCACAGGTTTCTTTCCCGTGTTCATCAACATAAAACAACCCGTGCCGTAGGTGTTCTTCGCCTCGCCCGCCTTGAAACAAGTCTGCCCGAATAACGCCGCCTGCTGGTCGCCCAGGTCACCCGCCACGGAAATGCCCTTCAACACGCCGGATTTGACGTCGCCATAAACCTCGGAGGACGAGCGGATCTGCGGCAGAAGTCCGCGCGGAATTCCCATCGCCTTCAAAATCTCGCCGTCCCACTCCAGCGACTTGAGATTCATCAACATCGTACGCGAGGCGTTGGTCACATCGGTGACATGCTCTCCGGTCAACTTCCAGATGATCCACGCATCCATATTGCCGAAAAGCAGTTCGCCTTTCTTCGCTTTTTCCTTCGCGCCCTTGACGTTCTCCAAAATCCACTTGATCTTGGGTCCCGAAAAATATGTGGCAAGCGGCAGTCCGGTCTTTTTTCTAAACCGATCCTGTCCGCCGGATTTTGCAAATTTCGAGATGATCGCGTCCGTGCGCGTGTCCTGCCAGACGATGGCATTGCAGACTGGCTGTCCCGTATTTTTATCCCAGATCACCGTCGTCTCGCGCTGGTTGGTCACGCCGACGGCGGCAATATCCACCGCGGAAAGATTGCCCTTCGCCAGCGCGCCTTCGATCACCTCCTGCGTCCGCTCCCAAATCTCCAGCGCGTCATGCTCCACCCAGCCAGGCTTGGGGTAGATCTGTTTATGCTCCTTCTGATGGGCGGCAACCACATTCCCACTGCGATCAAAAACCATAAACCGCGTGCTGGTCGTCCCCTGATCAATTGCGCCGACATATCCGGTCATTGCCGTCCTCCTCCGCAAAACAAAACCGCAAACTATCCAGATTCCCAATTTTGCGCGCCGGAAAGAAACGCCCTGCCGCTCATGGGTCGCTTCCCGGCCGGTTGCACTTCTTCAAGGATGAGAACCCCGCCTCCCGCCCCGACTGCGGGCTGATTCTGCTCGATAAACCTCGCCCCCGCCGCAGCCTTTCCCTGCCCCGCCCGCGCGCGATGAATCTTCAACGTCGCATTGTTGACCGTCATCCACGCCCCGGGCCACGGGTTCATGGCGCGGATTCTCCGTTCCAACTCAACGACGGACGTTTCAAAATCCAATCGCCCGTCCTCCTTCTTGAGCATCGGCGCGTATGTGACTCCTGCTTCAGGTTGGGGTCGCGGCGCGATTTTTCCGGCAATGTATGCGGGCAGGGTCTCGATAAGTAGATTCGCTCCCAGCGTGGATAAAGCCTCGAAGAGCGAACCCGCCGTCGCGTCCGGTTCGATGCGGATTTTTTTCATCGCCAGCATGGGACCGGTATCCAATCCCGCATCCATTTTCATGATGGTCACGCCGGTTTCTTCATCCCCGGCGAGGATGGCGGTCTGGATCGGCGCCGCGCCGCGCCAGCGCGGGAGCAGTGAGGCATGAACGTTGATGCATCCGTATCGGGGTAAATCCAAAACGTCCTTTTTCAGAATCTGGCCGAACGCGGCAACAACAATGAGGTCGGGCTTCCATGTTCGCATTTGATCCATCGCTTCGGGTTCGCGCAGTTTCTGCGGCTGGATGACGGGGATGTTCAACTCCTGCGCCAGCGTTTTAACGGGCGGCGCTTTCAGTTCGCGCCCGCGCCCCGACGCGCGATCCGGCTGGGCGACGACGCCGACGACCTGATAATTTTTTGCAAGCGAGCGCAGGCTGGGCAATGCAAAATCAGGCGAACCCATGAATACAACGCGGATGGTCATGGCGCGATTCTAGCATAGGATTCCAACGCCTCCCGACGTTGGAATCTCAAACGTCGGGAGGCGTTGGACTCCGCGCAGTACCATCGGGTTAAATTGGCTGGTTGCGCCTCCGCATGAAAGGTTGTAAAATACTCAAAATTCAAACTCAACTTATTCGGAGGAATAAACCATGTCTCAAGCGCCAATGTCCGATATCACCCAGGACGACAAACTGTGGGCGATGCTCAGCTACTTGATCCCCCTGCTCGCCATTGTAGTTTTGTTCATGGAGGATAAAAAGGCCCGTCCGTATGTAAAGTTTAATGCGGTGCAGTCCATCGCGGCCTCGGTCGTGATCTCGATCCTCTCCGCCGTCACCTGCGGGTTCGGCTCCGTTTTGGCTCTGGCCTTGTTCTGGTGGGCGTACCAGGCGTATCAGGGACAGGATATTCAAATTCCGTTCGTCACCGATTTCATCAAAAATCAGGGATGGGCGTAACCCGCTCTTTGAAACAAAAGACCCGCGCCTGGGCGCGGGTCTTTTGTTTTTGCAACCTACCCTGTTTTTTGCGCGTATTAAACGTGATACACTCGGAACCTAAAAGGAGAATATTATGACCGACTATGCCCCCCAACAACCGCCCGCCCCGCTCAGCCCTGCGGAGGAGCGCCAGTGGGCGATGCTTGCGCATTTGGGCGTGCTGGCAAATTTGATCACCGGTTTTTTGGGCCCGGCCGTGCCGTTGATTATTTATTTTATGTACAAGGATCGCTCCCGGTATGTGGCGTATCAATCGTTGCAGGCGCTGATCTTTCAACTCGTTTGGTGGGTTGGCGGCGGAATTTTAACAAGCATAGCATGGACGGTGACCGGCGTATTGAGCGCCGCCGTCATCGGGATCATCTGCATCCCCTTTGCGTGCATCATCAGCGTCCTTCCGCTGGCGGCCCTGCCGTACGGCATATATGGCGGCATTCAATGCAACCAGGGCGAAGACTTTAAATACTGGCTGATCGGCGACTGGTTCCGCAGTACGCTGACGGGGTAGCCCGCCAGCGGCGCAAAAAGACCCAATACATAAACATCCCCTTCAAGCGAAGGGGATGTTTTGTTGAAAGGCGGCGCGATTTACGGAATGCTCCCCGCAATATCCGAGCCGATGCGGATTTCGATATCCACCGTCTGGTTCGGGTCGGGGGCGAAGCGGATCTGCCGGTCTGCAAGCCCAAACGTCCCTTGAAGCCACTTGATTGTATAGAGTTTCGGTCCATACACAACCACGACGGTCTGGCTGTAGGCTTCGGGCGCGGGGGCGACTTCGGTCACGGTCATGCCGTAGGATTGGAAAACGCTTGCAGCGCGCTGATCGAGTCCCGGCGTAAATGTGCCGTCCATGACGCGGACGCGGGCTTCCTCGCCCGCCATCGCCTGGGCGAACAGGTTGACGTCGGTGTACCCGATGGGGACGGCGACCGGGCTGGTGGGGCCGGTGGTGGTGAAAATTTCATCGCGCAAAACGCGGATCTTATCCATCACCGGTTTGAGGATGCTGGCTTCCTCCCCGCCGAGAATGGTTTTATCGAAGATGGCCATGCCCTGCTGGGGGTCTATCACGCCGGTCTTGATGCTTTCCGGCGAAATATCCTTGCCGAGGATGGCGAGTTTGATTGCATCTTCAAAGGCCATATTGGTCTTGATGCCGTACGAAAGATTGGCGTACATCTGCGGGGCGGCGGCGATGAACTGCGGGAAGTTGTTCGGATCCATGATGATCTTTTGCAGCGCCAGAACCACTTCCTGCTGGCGGCGGGCGCGGTCGGCGTCCCCGCCGGAGGTATGACGGTCGCGGGCATAGGCCAGCACTTTCCACCCCTGGCATAACTTGCGTTCGCCGCCGGGGGTGAGGATGTGTTTATCCAACCCCGGGCCGACCGGGTCGAGGCGCATTACCTCGGTCGGTTCCACATAAATACAGCCGCCGATCCCGATCAGTTTATCCACCAACTCCGTGAATACGTTGAAATCCACCTGCACATAGTATTGAACCGGCACGCCCAAAAATTGCGAGACCGTCTTCTTCGCCAGTTCCGGTCCGCCGCCGGGGAGTTTGGAGCCTTCGCCGCTCGGGTAAGCCGTGTTGATGCGGCTGTAACCGAAACCGGGGATGTTGACCCACATATCGCGCGGGATGGACAACATGCCGGCTGTCTTCGAAACCGGGTCAACGGTGAAGAGGATCATCGAATCAGTGCGCGGCGGTCCCTGGTTTTCTTCCAGGTCGCGCTCATCCAGTCCGATGAAGAGAATATTGATGCGACTCGCCCCATCCCAGGCGGGGGGCAGGGCGGCTTCCGGGACGATATCCGGCGGCGGGGGCAGTTCGCCGGTTTGCGGCGCGCCTTCTTCGATGACAGGAGGACCGTCGCTCGTCGCCGCCACGCCGCAGTGCGCCGGAGGAATACCGGGCAGTTTGGTGAAAGTCCAACATTGTATGAAGTTGCGCGCCGTCACGAAAGCGGCGATCGCAAGCGCAAGCGTCAGAACCCAAAAAATAATCTGCCAGACGGAAGGACGCCCGATCTTTATGTTCTTTAGAAATTCAAATCTATCCATTCAACCTCAAGGCTTAATATATATCATATCCAGTCCGAGCCGTTCCAAGCCCAACTGCGCCCAATACCCCAGCAGGGCAGAGTCTTCCTGAATACACTGCATCATGACGGGGATGGCGCGGTGATCGCGGATCTCGGACAGCGCGCGCAGAGCGAGGATGCGAACGTTCGATTGACCCTCCTGCGCGGCTTCGATCAGACTCTCGACGGCGGGCTTCCCCAACTTGACGAGGGCGTTCGCCGCAAGCCCCGCCGTGAGCGGGTCGCTGTCTCCCATGGCTTTTATCAACGCCGGGAGTGCGTCCCCGCCGGGATGGTGGGACAAGCCCAACGCGGCGGCGGCTCGAATCTCAGGGTTGGAATCGCCCAGGAAGGGGACCAGGTCCGAGGTCCGCGCATGAGGCGAAGCGGCGAGGGCGCGCGCCGCCCACCAGCGTGAATCCGAATCTTGAGATTGCGCCAATTCCAACAGGCGCGGAATCGCCGCCGCTCCCAGTTTGAGGATGGCGGGAATGGCTCGCTCGGCGCGGTCGTCGTCGCCGCACGTCAGTTCAGCCAGTGGATCGTCGGTCATTTATCTCGCAGGCGGCGGAACGGGAAGCGCGTCCTGCGCCGTGTTAATCCACTTGTCGCCCTCGTCTATCAACATGACGGGGATGTCGTCCACGATGGGATATTTGCGCCCGCAATCCCGGCAGATGAGCCAGGCGTCCCTGTGCAGGGCGAGCAAGCCTTCTTTTTCGCGCACGCAATTCGGACAGCGCAATATTTCAAGCAGTTCGGTACTGACCATTGTTTCTCCTTGTTCGGGAAGGGATTGTACCACCGACGAAATCCGCCGCTGTCTGAAAGAGGGAATCGTGCGCCGGGGACGGCGCAGGGAGCAACCTGCCTGACATGTTTTGCGCGCGCACTATCTGACATGCTTTGCATACATAGCGTCGTCGTTGGGTAAAATTGTCGAAAAATCCGCCCGCCCGTTTCTGGTATCATCGTTGACGGAATCAGGAGTCTCCCCCATGCCCGCGAATGAATTTGAAACTTTCCTTCAAAAATATCCCGCCTATAAAAACACCCAAGCCATTGACGACCTGCGCAAGAGCGACTATGCGCGCCTCGACGCGGGCGAACACGTCTATCTTGACTACACCGGCGGCGGACTCTACGCCGAGTCGCAACTTCAAAAACACCAACAACTTTTGCGCGAGAACGTCTTCGGCAACCCGCACTCGACCAACCCCACGTCCATCGCCGCCACGCATCTTGTGGAGGGCGCGCGCGAATATGTTCTCCAATTCTTCAACGCCGACCCCGACGAATATCTCGCCGTCTTCACGCCCAACGCCAGCGGCGCGCTCAAACTCGTCGGCGAGTCCTACCCCTTCCCGAACGGGCGTTACCTGCTGACCTTCGACAACCACAACTCCGTCAATGGGATTCGGGAATTTGCCCACGCAAGAGGCGCGGATGTGACCTACATCCCCATCATGCTCCCGGATATGCGGGTGGACGCTTCGCATCTGGAACGCGAGTTGGCTCGCCCTTCCAAGTCCGGTCATAATTTATTTGCTTATCCCGCCCAATCGAACTTCTCGTCCGTCAAACACCCGCTCGAATGGATAGAGCAAGCCCGCGCCCACGGCTGGGACGTCCTGCTCGACGCGGCGGCTTATGTGCCCACAAGCAAACTGGATTTAAGCAAAGTCAAGCCGGATTTTGTTCCCATCTCATTCTATAAAATTTTCGGCTACCCAACCGGGCTGGGCGCGTTGATCGCAAGAAAATCCGCGCTGGCAAAATTACACCGCCCCTGGTTTGCAGGCGGGACGATCACAGTCGCATCTGTGCAGGGCGATAAATACTACCTCGCCGACGGCGCGCCCGCCTTTGAGGACGGCACGCTCGACTATCTCAACATCCCCGCGCTGGAGATCGGATTGAAGCATATTGAATCCATCGGCTATGACGTTATTGGGGAAAGGGTCAAAACGCTGACAGGCTGGCTGTTGGAAAACCTGACGGCGATGACGCACAGCAACGGCGTTCCGCTGGTGCGGGTTTTCGGTCCGACCGACACCGAAGGGCGGGGCGGGGCGATCACGGTCAATTTTTACGACAAAAACAATCGAGCCTTCGACCACCGCTTCATCGAAAGCGAAGCCAACAGGGTCAACATCTCCCTGCGGACGGGGTGCTTCTGCAACCCCGGCGCGGGCGAGATCGCCCTCGGCATCTCGCGCGTCGAGTTGGACGTTTGCTTCACCCGCCCCGAACACAAGGATGTCATGTCCCTCGACGAATTCCGCAAGTGCATAGACGGCAAATCCTCCGGCGCAGTAAGAATTTCTGTCGGCATGGTCACGAATTTCAACGACGCGCAGGCGCTGTTGGCGTTTGCGAAAGGACTGCTCGATTAATGTCGCGTCAAACCTGCCGGGCGGTTTTTTGCCGCCAAAACTTCAACAAGACCCCGATCGTTTGGCGATGACACACCTCATCCTCGAAGGCGGCGCGGAATTCGGCGGGCGCATGTCGGAGCCGGATATGCGCGGTATCGAACTGGCGGGCGGATTCGACGCCCCCATCTGCGTCCTGCCCACCGCCGCCGCATTGGATAACAACCACAAACGCGCGGGAAACAACGGCGTGAGATGGTTCAACAGTTTGGGGGCGAAGAATGTCTTTGTCGCGGAAGCGCTTGATAAAAAATCGGCAAACGATGCGGGAATCGCGGATCAAATTCGGAACTCGAAACTCATCTACATCCTCGGAGGTTTTCCCGGTTATCTGGGCGAAACGCTCAAAGACAGCCTGTGCTGGTCTGCCGCGCTCGCAGCCCTTGAAAGCGGAGCCGTGATCGCCGGGAGCAGCGCGGGCGCGATGGTGTTGTGCGAATATTATTACGACCCTTATGAGAAAAAATTGTTGCGCGGGTTAAACCTGATTCCGAACGCCTGCGTTTTGCCGCATCACAACAACTTCGGCGGAAAGTGGGCGGATCAACTCGGGGCGGCGCTGCCCTCGGCGGCGCTGATCGGCATAGACGAAGGCACGGGCCTGGTCGGCGAACCCGCAGGGGAATGGAGAGTCTACGGCGGCGGGAAGGTCACGCTCCACCGAAGCGGATCCGCCGTCGGCTATGGAAGAGGCGAAGCCTTCCGCTTGAGATGAAGGAATCCTAATTCGATTATCATCCGGCGTTCAGAAAGTTTCCCTACAATCCGGGCATCCAATTTGCATCGTTACGGAGCGCCCGTAATTTATTGAAGAGGAGATTAGCATGAGCAAGCCCATCAAATCCGTCCCTGTTCGTCCCTCTGAAATCACCCCGAAGGAAGTTTATCTCTCGCGGCGCGATTTCATCAAAGCCGCGGGCGCGATCGCAGGGAGCGCTGCGCTTGCCGCATGCGCGCCCGGCGTGGCGGAAGAATCGTCCTCCGCGCCCGCGCAATCCCTTCCCGCGTTGCACGACGAACTCGGCAGCCCCGCCAACGCTTACGAAGAGATCGCCTCCTACAACAACTATTACGAATTCAGCGCGAACAAGGAAGCCGTGGCGCCGCTTTCAAAGGGATTCACTACCGCGCCCTGGGCTGTGGAAGTGACCGGCATGGTCGCCAACCCAAAAACTTTCGGGGTCGAAGACCTGCTGGCGATGTTCCCGCAGGAGGAGCGCATCTACCGCCTGCGCTGTGTGGAAGCCTGGAGCATGGTCATCCCCTGGAACGGATTCCCACTCGCGAGTCTGTTAAAAGTTGTCGAGCCGACTCTCGATGCGAAGTACGTCCGCTTTGAAACGATCTATCGCCCCGAAGAAATGCGCGGACAGGGAAGCGCGTTCTATCCCTGGCCCTATCAGGAAGGTTTGCGTCTCGACGAAGCGATGAACGACCTGACCCTGCTGGCAACCGGCATCTACGGCGAGACCATCCTGCCGCAGAACGGCGCGCCGATCCGCCTGGTTGTGCCGTGGAAGTACGGTTTCAAATCCATCAAATCCATCGTCAAGATCGAACTGACAGACAAACAACCCGAAACCCTGTGGAAGACCGTCGCCCCAAACGAATACGGCTTCTACGCCAACGTCAACCCGAATGTGGATCACCCGCGCTGGTCGCAGGCGTCGGAACGGCGCATTGGCGAACTGGCCCGCCGCGAAACGCTGATGTTCAACGGCTACGGCGGGCAGGTCGCGGATCTTTACACAGGGATGGACCTGAGTTTGCAGTATTAACTCATGTTCCGCGCTTTTGCCATCCTCACGAACCGTCCACGAACAAAGTCGCGAATTCGCGAATGCCGGCGCGCCTATTCGTTTATTCGTGAACATTCGTGGACGGTCGCCGACTCATCGGCAGGCGCATTTTCTAACCGAATGCCATCTTGCGTAAGGCGAGGTATTAAATTGAGTCGGTACACGGAACACACGGATGACGCGGAGGGGACCCATAATTTCAAAACTCCGCGCTGTCCGTGAAAATCCGCGTACGAAAGAAAATATCCGACAACCAATGAAATCCTTATTTAAGCGTTACACCCCGCTTCAAGCCGCAATTCATCTTTATGCCTGGTCCGCGCTCGCGTGGATCGTCGTCGAACTGCTCACAGGCTCGTTCTCGATCAACCCCATTCAGGAACTCGAACAGCGCACGGGACGTCACGCGCTCACCCTGCTGGCGATGACCCTGCTCTGTTCGCCGCTCAACCTGCTGGTCAAACTTCCCGAACTGCTCAAACGCCGCCGCGCGCTCGGTTTATACGCGCTGCTGTATGCGACCATCCACGTCCTGATCTTCGTCAACCTCGATTACGGTCTCGCCTGGAGTCTTATCGCGCGCACGATCCTCGACAAACCCTACATCCTCGTCGGCGCGGCGACATTCATCCTGCTCATTCCATTGGGCGTTACCTCGTTCGACATCTGGAAAGTCCGCCTCGGCAACAACTGGAAACGCCTGCACCGCACGCTATACATCATCGCCCCGCTCGCCGTGCTGCATTTCGCGTGGAGCAAGAAGGGCGACATCTTCGCGCTTTCAGGAGACATCGTCCGCCCGTTGATCTACGGACTCATCATCGGGATTTTTTTGATCCTGCGGATTCCCCCCGTCAAACGCCTCATCGCTTCAGCCCGGAACGGGAGCCTGAGTCTGCGCTTCAAGCGAAATCCTGCGCCGAAAGCGGATGCGACTTAACGCGCGCTGTAATATCGTCCTTTAAAAGCTGCGTCGCTCGCAAAGATTTCTCGCAGCGCCGAGAACAAACTGAAGTTTGTTGTACGAACTGCGCCCGCGCGAGAACAAACTGAAGTTTGTTGTACGAACCGCGCCCGCGCGAAAAACAACGCGGGATGAAAGGAAATTAAGCCTTTTCCAAAAATCTCCCATTGAAGGCTATAATCCCGTCACTATGACCACTCCCAAGACTCCCCGATCGAAAAAATCCACGCCCGAGGTTCACGAAACGGCTTTCGCAGAGCCCCTCGAAAACGCCGCGTCCGACCCGCAGGAATTCGTCACTTTCAAGCGCAGTCACTTTTACTCCGTATTGGTCGTGCTTGCCTTTGCGGTGGGAATCCTGCTCGGCTACGTTGTGTGGGGACGCGACGCCGCCGTTGCGGCAAATGTAGAGACCAACGCCGCGCAACCCGCGGCTGGCGCTCCCGTGGCGGAAGTCCCTGTAACGCAAGAGCCGCAATTCACCCGTTACGACATCCCCACCGAAGGCTATCCCAGCCACGGTCCCGACGACGCGCCGATCGTAATCGTCGAGTTCAGCGACTTCCAGTGCCCGTTCTGCCGCCGCTTCCACGACGAAACGTATCGCGCCCTGCTCGACGCCTATCCGGGGCAGATCCGCTTCGTGTACCGCAACCTGCCGCTGACGTCCATCCATCCCGACGCCATGCCCTCGGCAATCGCTTCGCTCTGCGCCAACGACCAGAACGCCTACTGGGATTATCACGACAAACTTTTCAGCAGCGAAACCCTCACCCGCGAGACCTTCATCCAATACGCGACGGATTTGAGCCTCGACGTGGAAGAGTTCACCGCCTGCCTCGACAGCGACAAGCACGACGAATTCATCTCCCAGGATATGGAATTCGCGCTCAATCTCGGCGTGCAATCCACCCCGACCTTCTTCATCAACGGACTGGCGGTCGTCGGCGCGCAACCGCTCTCGACCTTCACCCAGATCATAGACAAGGAACTGGCGGGCGAACTTCCGAAATAATTCTTCGCGGCAAAGCGGCGCTGAATAGACTTTATCAGGAATTATTTTTGGACGCGGACAAGCGCGGAAAACGCGGATTTCTTTTTTTTATCAGCGTAAATCCGCGTTCATCTGCGTCTGACAAAAGGACTCTGGCTTATTACCGATAATGACTAATATACACGGCGGACGTTCCTCGTCCGCCGTTTTTCTTAAAAACTCCGCGCTTGTTTTCGCGCCGGTGGTAAGATACAGACATTCAAAACAAAATTCGCCTGAGAGATTGACATGAAACGATTTATCGCCGTTGCGGGAAATATCGGGGTTGGCAAATCCACGCTCGTGAAAATGCTGTGCGACCAGATGGGCTGGGACCCGTTCTACGAACCGGTGACGCAAAACCCCTACCTGGCCGACTTCTACAAGGATATGTCCGCCTGGGCGTTTCACTCACAGGTGTTCTTCCTCACCCACCGCCTGCGCTCGCACTTCAACCTTGCCCAGCATCCGCAGTCTGTCATTCAGGATCGCAGCGTCTATGAAGACGCGGAAATCTTCGCGCACAACCTGTACATGCAGAGCAACATCACCGAACGCGACTACCAGACCTACCGCGACCTGTACGAGACCGCCGTGCAGTTCCTGCCGCCGCCCGATCTCGTCATCTACCTGCGGGCTTCGGTCGGCACGCTCCTGAACCGCATCAGCCAGCGCGGACGCGACTACGAGCGGACGATCTCCGCCGATTACCTGCAAAACCTGAACGACCTCTACGAAGGCTGGATCGAAAACTTCACCCTCTGCCCGATCCTCGCCGTCCCCGCCGACGATCTGGATTATGTCGCCCACAACGGGCATTTGCGGTTGATCGTCTCGAAGATCGAAGCGAAATTGACCGGCAAGGAGGAAGTCGTCTTCGAGCCGGAGGAAGTGGCAAGGGCGGCGGAGGATTAATCGGTTTCAGGCTCCAAGTTTCAAGGGTCAAGTTGAACTGCCTGATACCTGGCGCCTCGCGCCTGACACTATGCTTTACCAAGCACCATCGCCAGCAACGCCATCCTCACATACAAACCATATTCCATTTGACGAAAATATGCGGCGCGGGGGTCGTCGTCGAAGTCCATGCTGATCTCGGTCACGCGCGGAAGCGGGTGCATGACGATCATGTTTTGTTTGGCAGTTTTCATCATGCCGGGTTCGATCACATACGCGCCCTTGACCTTTTCATAATCCGCGGGGTCTTCAAAGCGCTCCTTCTGGACGCGGGTCACATACAAGACATCGGTTTCTGGTAAAACTTTTTCCAGCGACGAATACTCCGCCTGCGAGATGTTCCCCGCGCCGACTTCGTCCATCACCTCTTTGGGCATCTTCAAAATATCCGGCGAAACATAATTCAATTTGATATTGTCGAACAGGGAGAGCAAGCGCGCCAGCGAGTGGACGGTGCGCCCGTATTTCAAGTCGCCAAGCATGGTCACAGTCAGGTTTTCGAGCCCCGACCTGGTCCCGGTCGAGGAGCGTCCCAATTCCTCCATGATGGTAAAGGTATCGAGCAAAGCCTGGGTGGGATGCTCCCCAATCCCGTCGCCGGCGTTGATGATGGGTTTCTTCGCCGCCTTTGCCGCGATCGCCGCCGACCCTGTTTCGGGGTGGCGCAGGACGATCACATCGGCGTAACACTCCAGCGTGCGGATGGTGTCGCTCAGGCTTTCGCCCTTCGTCACGGATGAATACTTCACTTCATTGATCGGGATGACCGAGCCGCCGAGCCGTTCCATCGCCGCCGTGAACGAGGACGATGTTCTTGTGGACGGTTCGTAAAACAGATTGGCAAGGATCTTTCCTTTCAGCAAGTCGAATGTGCCGACGCGCTCGACCATGCCGCGCATCTCATGCGCCACGCCGAAGATATATTCAAGGTCTTTGCGGTTGAACTGCTTGACGGAAATAATATCCTTGCCGTACCAGTCCGCGTGTTTGTTCTCGCCAAAAGGGAGGTAGGGATTGGGGGAACTTGTGGGCATGGTTGGGAGTCCTTTGGGTGATTGGTAATTGGTAATTCGGCTTCATAAAAATAAATGGTTCGCCAGCGGAATGATATTGATTAACGGCTCTTCGTAGGGATGGACGTTCTTTATGGCTTGGATCGCCTCGCCGACCAGTTCGCGTTTGCAATTGACTTCGAGTTTATATTCCGCCACTTCGCTGAGTTTGCCCTCTTCGCCCTCGAAGGGGTTGGAACCGGGCAGGGGGCGAAAAAATCCGCGCGCGGGGATCAAGGCGACGCAATGGTCGTAGTTGCCGATCACGCCCACGCCGACCTCGGAAAGCGCTTCGGCGACTTTCAGGGCATGGTCTTGCGGGACGAAGATTTCGAGTTTTACGACGGTAAAGGCGTTCATATTATTCCCGCGCAAAGCGCAAACTGAGGTTTGCGGCACAGCCGCGCTATGGCATTAAGAAAAAGCCCGACAATTTCTTGTCAGGCTTTTCGAGAACCAAATAATAACATGACGGGTCGAACCATAATCAGGGGGCGAAACGCGTCAACTTTTTCAAACATCGGCGCGATTATACCCGCATTTACAAACCTGTCGAAGGCTCGGACTCCAGCCCGTTGGCGGCGGCGAGTTCGTCGAAGGCGATCTCAAGTTCGTCGAGGAAATGGTCGAGCCCGCTCACGCGCTCCTGGAATTCATCGAGCAAGCCCAAAGACTTGCAGGCATCCTGCCAGAATGCGAGGTGATCGCCGCTCAGCGCCTGCGTGGAAAAAGTCCAGGTATGCAGAAGCGGCCAGAGGGCGGAAAGAGGCGTCTCTCCATCCAGCAGGGCTTTGATGCCTTTCTCGTAATAGTTCAACCGGGCGGGATGAATCCGCGCATCCACGCCGGGGATGTCGGCGGCAAGAATATAGGCGGATTTCCAGTCTGAGAGCCAGCCCCGAACCTGTTCCGCGTCCACGCGATTGGCGCCAATCAGACCGTAAACGGCGGCGACCATGCCGGGTTTTTGCGCGGCTTCGGCGCGGGCGGGCAGGTCGAGCAGGAGACGGCGCTCCCAGATCGGCGGGCCGCTGAGTTCGGCGATGGCATTGACGGCATGAAAGAGGGACTTCATATATTTGCGAATCTCTTTCGGCCCGGGCGCGCCTTCGAACTCGGAGAGGTCCATCCAGTTGCCGCGCCCGTGCGCGAGGAGCGTGCGGCAGCGCTGAAGCATGAGCGGGGCCTGTTCAAATTCAAACCCGGCGCGCAAACTGGCTTGAACGAAGTCGAAGAATTTTTCGCGTTCGTAGAGCAGGATCGGGTCATACATTTCGTAGCCCAGCCAGGGGTTGCCGCGCAACTCGCGCGGATTTTTGAATTCGTCCTTTGCGCGGCGGCTGATGTCAATGTGAAAATCGGGGGTGAGTTTGACAAATTCGCGCCCGGTTGCAGGCGCGGTTTTGTGAACGAAGACCAGGTCAATGTCCGCCGTTCCGCCCAGCATGGGTTCGGCCCGTAACGAGCCGGTCAGATACGCCGCAAGAATATCGGGGTCGTTATACGCCCGTTCCTGGACGGTTTCCTTGGCGATGCGTAAAAGGGATTCTCGTGTGACGCGCATGGTTATTTCAACAGGACGGGCTGGTACGGCGACAAGCCCAGGGCTTCGCGGATGCGGTTCTCGATCAGCTTGATGTGTTCCGCATTTTGGACGATGTTCAGATCGTTTGTGTCCATCTTTAGAACCGGCGTATGGTCGTAGGGTTTCGAGAAGAAATCTTCATACGCCGCGTTCAATTCGTCAATGTACGCGCGCTCCATCTGGCGCTCGTAGGGTCGGTCGCGCAGGGCGATGCGGCTCATTAACGTGTCCGTCGCCGCCTGCAAATAGACCACCAGGTCCGGTTTGGGGATTTTCTCGCCCAGCGCTTCGTGGACTTTATGGTACATCTCCAGTTCGTCGCCTTTCAGGTTAATTTCGGCAAAGAGCGCGTCCTTCGCAAAGGTATAGTCGGCGATCAGACTCTTCCCGGCGGCAAGCGCGTGAGGTACGGCGTTGTTCTGCTGGCGATAGCGGCTGAGCAAGAAAAATATCTGCGTCTGAAAGGCATAGCGCGCGCGGTCTGCGTAAAAATCGGAGAGGAACGGATTTTCCTCGAACACTTCCAACAAGGCTTCGGCTTCAAAGGCGGGTTGCAACAGGCGGGCGAGCGTGGTCTTCCCCACGCCGATCACGCCCTCGATGGCGATATACATGAACAAATGCTCCCGGATAAGATGGGCGAAGGATACCATAATTTAATGATGAAGAGGGAATGATGAAGGATGAATGAAAAGCGGGTGATTGTATAATGGACAAATGACAAGGGTCTGCATTGTGCCAAAAGCGGAGGGGACGGGCGGCATGGCGTCGTTTCGATTAAAGTTCGAGCAGGGATTGCGCGTCCGCGAGCTGGATGTGACTCACAATCTCGATGACAACGCCGACGCCGTTCTCGTCATCGCGGGCACGCGCCTCTTACCGGAGTTGAGCCGGGTCCGCCGACGGGGCATTCGCGTCGTCCAAAGGTTGGACGGGATCAACTGGGTGCATCGCGTGAAATGGTCGGGGATGAAATACACCGTCCGCGCCGAGTATGGGAATATGATGCTCGCGCTGATTCGGAATCGCTTTGCGGATCGGGTCGTCTATCAAAGCCATTTCATCCGCAAATGGTGGGAGGGTTGGAGCGGGGTCGCAAACGCCCCTGGGACCGTCATCCACAACGGAGTTGACCTGCTTTCCTACACGCAGAACGGGGAAGGCGACCGCCCCACCGATAAATGCCGCATGTTGTTGCTTGAAGGCAGCCTCGCGCGCGGGCTGAACTCCGGTCTTTTCCATGCCGTCGCCGTCGCGCAAAAACTCCAGGTAAAATTTCCCATCGAAGTCGTCGTCGCCGGGACTGTGGATGAAGCAACACAAGCCAAATTCGCTCAAAGCGGAAAGGGCAATCTATCCGTAAAATTCCTCGGCACAATCCCCAGGACGGAAGTCCCCAAACTCGCGCGCTCCTCTCATCTGATGTACTGCGCCGAAGTCAACCCGCCCTGCCCCAATTCTGTGATCGAAGCATTGGCCTGCGGACTGCCCGTCATTGGCTTTGACACGGGGTCGTTGAGAGAACTGGTCGGCGACGAAGCGGGCGTCATCGTCCCTTACGGAGCGAATCCCTGGAAATTGGAAACGCCGGACATTGACACGCTCGCGGCATCGGCGGAGGCTGTGCTTGAGAATCAGGATTCGTTCCGGGCGGCGGCGCGGAGGCGGGCGGAGAATATGTTTGGGTTGGATCAGATGGTCGAGGAATATGTGAAGGTGTTGCTTGGGTGAATGGAGACTGGAAACTTGCCCTGAGCGAAGGCGAAGGGTTGGAGGTTGCCATGGATGAGGAAGTCCGCGAATTTTTGTTGAAACATCTGCAAGGGATCATGAACAACGACATCGCGTCGTATCATGAGACGACGGCGGAGGATTTGACTCTGTATGAGTGGTGGGTCACGCCGCACCGGCTGAATGGACTGCCCTTTCACGAGTTTATGATGACAGCCAACGCCGGGCGCGGAACATCCTTCGGCGCAGAAGGGACGGGACAGACGCGCTTCGACCTGTCGAATTTATATATTCAACGCTATGGCGATACGGCGATTGCCAGTTATACGCTGTTGATCAGCGCCGCATCGGATTCGGGCGTGCAAGTCGCCGCGCATAACGAAAGCCGCGTGATGATCAGGATGGGCGGACAGTGGAAGGTGGTCCACGTCCATAAATCGCCCGCATATTCCGCGCCGCATGTCGGGTAGCGGGCGATGAAATTCTCCGGCAAACTGGGTTTGCAACAGCGCGTCCTGCCTTCGTATCGCGTCCCGTTCTTTGATTTACTGGCGGGTCAATGCGAAGGCGGGCTGAGTCTGTTTGCGGGGCAAGCCCGTCCCGAAGAAATGATCGCAGGCGGCGCGACCCAGCTCGCCCGTCATGTCGAGGCGGATAATCTTCATCTCTTCAGCGGCGCGTTCTATCTTTGTCATCAACGGAATTTCATCCGCTGGCTGGAGGATTGGAATCCCGACGCGCTGATTGTGGAAGCCAATCCGCGCTATCTTTCGACTCCCGCCGCCGTCAAATGGATGCGCGAGCGCGGGCGGAAAGTCCTCGGCTGGGGCTTGGGCGCGCCAAAACAAAGCGGGCTGTGGCGGCGCTTCATCGCTCAATTCGACGGGATGATCGCCTACAGTCAACGCGGCGCGGAGGAATATGCGTCGTTGGGTTTAGAACGCGGGAAGATTTTCGTGGCGCATAATTCGGTGTCTGCCCGCCCGGCGGTTCGAGTTCAGCGTTCCAATCTCAGCGGCGCTCCGACTCTCCTGTTCGTTGGAAGGCTTCAAGCAAGAAAACGAATTGATTCTTTATTGCGCGCCTGTTCCGAGATGGAATTCAAGCCGCGCCTGCTTATTGTTGGCGATGGACCCGAACGTGAAGCGCTGGAATCATTGGCAAAAGAAATCTATCCCTCCGCTGAATTCATCGGCGCAAAACACGGCGCGGAGTTGAAACCGTATTTCGAACAGGCGGATCTTTTCGTCCTGCCTGGCACGGGCGGGCTGGCTGTGCAGGAAGCGATGAGTTACGGTTTGCCGGTCATCGTCGCCAAAGGGGATGGCACGCAGGACGATCTTGTCCGCGACGGGAACGGCTGGCAGATCGAACCGGAGAATTACAAGGCGCTGGTTGCGGCCATGAAAAACGCGCTGTCGGACACAGCGCGTCTGCGAAAGATGGGGAATGAATCGTTCCGCATCGTGTCGGAGGAGATTAACATCGAAGCGATGGCGGAAGCGTTTGTGAGGGCGTTGAATTCGATTTAATTGCGGCGCTGAGAGCAGATTACCTGATATGCTTTGCGCGCGCGCAACTTGCTCTACAGACGTGGTAAACTCGCAACGCTCCGATAAAATATGTCCAACAAGCGGTTACTCTTCGCATGGGCGCTGGGAATCCCGGTCAGTTATATCGCCGTCGGTTTTCTGGACGCCTATTACAAAACATGGATCGAGATCGTCCCGGTTTCCCTCGTCCTTCATACGATCGTTTCTTTATTTACTTATTTCATCCTCGGCAGGCTGGCGGCGGGTTATCGAACGCGCTCCGTGGATATGCTCATCTCCCTCGCGCTTGGGTTTGCGATCCTCCTTTTCCTGGCGGGGCTCGCGAACATGGCGGGCCGCTTTCCGCGGCAGTTCGACGTCTCAGCGTATGTCCATGCCCCTGAAACGCTGACCGGCTTCCTCGTGGGGATTGCGGCGGCGCTTCCGTTGTCCATGTGGCTGGAGAGGGAATCCCGGCGGCGCGATTTTCATCAATCCCGTTTCTATCGCTTCATGGATTCCAACCTCGGCGGGATCGTCCTTGCCGGGCTTTTTTTCTCGGTTTATTTTCTGCTGGCTTCGATCTTCAACCAGCCCGTGTACGATTTCGACGACGTCTTCTTCGATGCCGACAGCGCGTTGTATCGCTACCGTTTCGGCACGGAGTTCTACAAGGATTATTACGAGCGCACGGTTCACCCGTATGTGTTGATCATCGTCCGCCCGCTGGTGTGGATCGTCTCGCTGTTCTTGAAAGGGGACATGCTGTACGGCGCGTTCATCGTCACGGCGCTGACCGGCGCGTTGTGCGTTTTTCTCGTCTGGTATTTTGTAAAGGAGACGACGCATAATCCGCTTTACGCATCGTTGATCGCCGGTTTGTTCGGCGTTTCGACCTCGCAGATCGCCTTCGGTTCGTTGATCGAGAACTATATCTTTCTCGGCGCGGCGGCGTTGATCTTCATTGTATTACTGTTGAAGGACAAACCGCTTTACACCCTGGTCATCGCCGGGCTGGTTTCCTTCGGGATCACGATCTCCAACATCGCGCAGACGGTCATCGCGCATTTCATGGTGAAGCGCAGCGTCCCGCAGTTGATCAAATACGGGCTGATCGTGGGCGTTTTCATCATCCCCCTCAACCTGCTCAACAATTTCATCTACCCGGACGCGCATCCGTACTTGTGGGAGGTTTCCACGCTGCAATTCGAGGAGAAGAACGTCTTCGAGCCGACCCTGCAACGCGCCAACTATCTGGGCAGGGTCATGCTGTTGCATAGTTTCATCGCGCCGGACCCGCTGTTGATCAAGGAGGATATTCCCTTCCTGAAGATCTGGCTGTCCCGCGCCGCGCAGAAACAATCGCTTCTGGAAATTGCCCGTTACGAAACATTTTTGGGGAACGCGCTTGTGGCGGTCTGGCTTATCTTTGTTGCAACTGGCGGAATACTTTTCCTGAAAAATATTTTCAAACAGGACAACCGTTTTCCCTTCGCCTTCGTCCTGACGATTCTTTTCTTCTTCGCCCTGCACATGCGCTATGGGCGCGACTTCTTCCTTTATTCCGCCAACTGGACTTATGCGATCACGCTCTTCCTCGCGCTTGCCTGGCGCGAGATTTCCACAAGACGCTGGTTTCAGATTTCCTTGCTGGTTTTCACCGTCCTTTTGGCGCTCAACAATTCGAGATTGATCTCGATCATGCTTTGGTCGGCTTATTTGCATATCCGTTAAAGGCAGGATGCCCAGATTGCGCTCCCTCGACAAACGCCTCCCGCTCGCATGGCTGCTGGGAATCCCGGCGACGTATCTCGCCGCCTCCTTCATGGAGAATTTTTACGCGCCCGCGCTTCAAGTCGCGCTGTGGGCGATTCTGATTCACAGCCTCGTTACTTTGTTTTGTGCGTATCTTCTCGATGGATTGGCAAGGGAAATCCGCGCGAATCGCGCCAACGCCCTGCTGACCGCGATTCTTTTTACGGCGTTGGCCGCCATCGTTCCCGCGTCCTATTATCTCGCCAAACCCTTCCCAAACCTATTCGACGCGCAGGCGTTTCATCTCGCCCCGGCGGCGCGGGTTCCGTTTTTCGCCGCGTTGATTCCCGCATTTCCCGCCGCCATGGTTGCGACGACCGTGGCGCGCAATAAAAACTGGAAAGAATCCCGCATCCATAAATTCATCGAAGAAAATTTCGACGGCTTGCTTGTCGCGCTTTTATTTTTTTGCGTTTACCTGCTCTTCGCCTCGGTCTTCAACCGCCCCACCTTCGACGAAGACGACATCTTCTTCGACGCCGACGGCAGGCTCTACCGCTGGCGCTTCGCCACCGAAAACGTCCGCGATTATTACTGGCGTCCCGCGCATCCGTTCATCCTCATCGTCATCCGCCCGCTGGTCGCGATTCTCGCCTTCATTTTCAATGGAGACGCGCTCTTCGCCGCCTTCACCCTCAACGCCCTGACAGCCGCCCTGTGCGTTTTTCTGATTTGGATATTTGTCAAAGGCTCGGTCGGGATTCCGCTCTACGCGGCTTTGATCTCCGCCCTCTTCGGCGCATCGGCGACTCAATTTGTGTTTGGTTCCGTTATGGAGAGTTATATCCACCTTTCGGCTGTCGCCCTCGCCTTCCTGGTCCTGTTGCTGAAAGAGAAACCCCTCTGGCTTCAAATCATCGCCGGGTTGACGGCGTTTGGAATCACGATCTCGAACGTCGCGCAGACCTTCATCGCGCATTTCTTCGTCAGGCGCAATCTCAAACAACTCATTGCCTACGGTTTGATCGTCGCCGCCTTGAGCGTCCCCTTGACTCTGTTGAACAATGTCGTCTATCCCGAGTCCCAGCCCTACTTTTGGGACCTCTCCCTGCTCGAAGGCGAGGGACACAACCAATTCCCAGCCACGCTTCAACGCGCCGAATACCTTGCGCGCGTCATGACGTTGCACAGTTTTGTCGCCCCCGAACCGCTGACCATTGACGACGAATTCAAATTCACAAAAGTTTGGATGTTCCGCGCTTCGATCAAACGCGACCCGATGCGGCTGGCAAATTACGAAACGGCGCTGGGAGACGGGCTCGCCCTTGTTTGGGCGGGGTTGCTCCTTTTGGGCGGAGTCCTGTTCTTGAAAAATTTCCGCAAATGGGACAACGGTTTCTCTCTTGCGTTCATCGCCGCCCTGCTCTTTTACTTCCTCCTCCACCTGCGCTACGGCAAGGACGTCTTCCTCTACTCCGCCAACTGGACGTACGCCATCGTCCTCTTCCTTGCGCTGGCATGGCGCGAACTTGCGGAGAAACGCTGGTTTCAAATCCTGCTGCTGGTCTTTATCCTGCTCCTGATCGTCAACAATATGAGCCTGCTCGAAACGATGATGAGGGTCGTCGCGCCGACGGTGAACCTTCCCAAATGGAAGTGAATCCGGTAGTGACGACTTAAGTCGTCACTACCGGAATTTCAACAAAAAATCCCGCGTCAAGCGGGATTTGTGTGGGCGCTGAGGGACTCGAACCCCCGACATCTTCGGTGTAAGCGAAGCGCTCTAACCAACTGAGCTAAGCGCCCGACGAGCGCATTATACATTCGATTCAAAATTTCAGGAATTCAATTTCCCCTGCGATATAATGGATTTATCGAATTGCCCCTTATGCAATCACGGGCGGCCCGCTCGAAAGAGCCGGAATTGTCGGCAGAGCCATGCCAGGTTGCCCTACAGATTAAGAAAACAGGAGAGATTTTATGAGCGATCCCAAACCCCTCAATTGGACCTCGACGCCCGGCGTCGGTTATTCCGTCATCCGCCGCGGCGACGGGGGCATGACCCTGACCTTTACCGACCTCTCCGACGCGACCATGGAACATTGGTTCAAATTCGCCTCCGATCACCTGCTCGAGGCTGACCGCCGCACGCGCAATCTTTATGATTTGCGCGCCGTTCCTGAAATACCCGAACAAGCCATCCGCATGGCGGTGGAGGCGAACAGCGACCCTTCGGCGCGCAACATTCGCGTGGCGGTGGTGGTGGCGAGTCAATCCGTGGCGGAGGGCATCCGTCGGGTGGCCGCGCTGGCGGGAGCCGAATCCGCTTCGGCGATGAAAATCTTCACCGACATCAACGAAGCCGAAGCCTGGCTGGCGCGCCCGCTGGATCAGATTGCATAGTCCTGTCAGTGCGAGGAGGAGCGAAGCGGCGACGAAGCAATCTCCCGCTGAAAACCAGGGTTGCTTCAGGCAAACAAGAGCGCGGCTCGCAATAACGGGATGAACTCATGAAATACGATTCGCTTCAAATCGGGAGTTTCACATTCGACTGGGGTTCCCGCACGTACATGATGGGAATCCTGAACGTGACTCCCGATTCGTTTTCGGGCGACGGCATCATTGCAAAAGGGGACGCCGTCGAATTCGCCATGAAGCAGGCGCAGGATTTTCTCTCGAACGGCGCGGATATTCTCGACGTGGGCGGCGAATCCACCCGCCCCGGCTCGGAACCGGTAAACGCAGAGGAGGAGATGAAGCGGGTCATCCCGGTCGTTTCGGAATTGAGGAAAAATTTCCCCGCAGCGATCATCTCGATAGACACCTATAAAGCCGGAGTGGCGGAGGAGGCCATCCGCGCGGGCGCGAACATCGTCAACGATGTGTGGGCGTTTCGCGCCGACCCGCAGATCGCATCCGTTGCGGCGAAATATAAAACGCCCGTGATCTTGATGCACAACCGCAGCAACCCCGCCAGCGTCGAAGTCCGCGAAAGGCTGGGCGGCTCATACATCGGCGCGGAGTATGACAACCTGATCGAAGACGTGAAGCGCGAACTGCTCGCCAGCGTGGAGATCGCGGTCAAAGCCGGGGTGGAGGAAAAACTTATTTTGCTCGATCCCGGCATCGGCTTTGGAAAGAAGCGCGAGCATAATCTTGAGCTGATCAACCGCCTCGACGAGATCCGCTCGCTGGGCTATCCCATCCTGTTGGGGACATCCAGAAAATCGTTCATCGGCTTCACGCTTGACCTGCCCGCCGACCAGCGCGTGGAAGGCACCGCCGCGACTGTCGCCGTAGGAATTACGCGCGGCGCGGACATTATTCGCGCGCATGACGTGAAAGAAATGGCGAGGGTGGCGAAGATGACCGACGCAATTGTGCGAACCCCAGAGTCGCCAGGTACCAGTTACCAATCGCCAACCTCATGAACAACGATTACGCCAAAGAATTATTACGCTCTGGAATCATTGATGCAAAGTCCGGCAGTCAAGATACCGCCCGCCGGTTTTTAGACCGCGCCATTTATATGGCGGGTTCGCATGACGTGTTGGCCGAGGCATGGTTCTGGATGAGCGAAGTGACGGAAGATGCGGCTGAAAAACGAAAGGCGTTGGAGAATTGTCTTTCGCACGACCTGCATCACGCGCGCGCGCGGCGGTCGCTGGCGATATTGGACGGCAAACTCAAGGCGGAGGAAATCATCAATCCCGATCAACTTTCCGCCGCGCCGGAGGGACTGCGCGAAGCGCAAGCCGACCGCTTCATGTGTCCCAAGTGCGGCGGGCGCATGGCGTTCTCGCCGGACGGGTCTTCGCTGGTGTGCGATTATTGCGCGCGGCAAAATCCGTTGGGGAAGGGAGGCGCAACGGATGCCGGAAAAGATTTCATCACCGCCATGGCGACGATGAAGGGACACGGCAGACCCTTGCAAGAGCAGGTCTTTCATTGCAACGGATGCGGCGCGGAATTTATTTTGCCCCCCGAACAAATTGCGGCGGATTGCGCCTATTGCGGCTCGCCGCATGTTGTCAGCCTGGAGAAGGCGAAAGACCTGCTCGCCCCCGATTCGGTCATCCCGTTCGCGTTCGATCAAAAAAAAGCCGTGCGTTTGCTGGTTGAATGGGTCGAGGGGAATAATATCAAGCCTGAAAAGAAGGTCGAGATTCCGCGCGGCGTCTACCTGCCGCTGTGGATATTCGACATCGGCGGTTCCATTGACTATACCTGTGAGATCGTCGAACGCGATGAGGATGGATTCAACCAGCGCGAGAGTCGGATCGTCCGGGTCGAGGATAAATATCCCGTCATGGCGAACGGCATTGCGCTTCCCGCCTCGCGGAAACTTTCGGCTGTCTTCATGAAGATGATCCCCGGCTTCGATTTGACCGCGCTCAAACCGTACGATCCGCGCTATCTGGCCGGGTGGCTTGCCGAAGTCTACGACGTGCCGATGGCGGACGCCTCGCTCGACGCGCGCAGTATCGCGTTCAAGGGTCTGAAAAAACAGCTGCCTTATCTGGTGAATGCCGCCAATATCGTTCGCACATCATCGGCAGGAATGTTGGTCGAATCGTTCAAACTTGCATTACTGCCCGTGTGGGTGACGGAACTCCCCTTCGGCGGGCGCGAGCATCTGGCGCTGATCAACGGACAGAGCGGCGCAGTCGAAAGCGACCTGCCCGGACAGGACGAAGAAGAAGGCGGGCTGTTCGATTTTCTGTCAGATCTGCTGAACGATTAATATCAAACGAACGCCCGCACCTCAATCCCATTCCTCTCCAAAACATCCCGCAACATTCTAACATTGACCGCCGCATTCGGATGATCGCCATGCAGGCACAACGTATCCGTGTTTCCCGTTGCAATTAATTCCACCGCATGGCGCGCCGCCTCCTCCGGCGATTCGATCAACGCCCCCGGAAGAAGGCGGGAGATTAACGACCCGTCCGCGTTATAGCCTCTATCAGGGAAGCCCTCCGCCGCGACTCTGATTCCCGCCTTCCGCCCCGCCTCAATCGACCTCGATCCTGCCAGCCCAACCAGAATTAAATCCGCGTCGAATCTTTTTACCGCCCGCGCAATCGCCCCGGCCAATTCCGCATCCATGGCAGACTGGTTATACAACGCCCCGTGCGGCTTGACGTGAGTCAGCGCCACGCCTTCTTCTTCCGCAATCGCCGCCAGAATTCGAATTTGCTCAAAGACGATTTTCTCCGCTTCTGCGGGGGAAACGGTCTCTTCCTTGCGCCCAAAATTCTCGCGGTCGTTCCAGCCCGGGTGCGCGCCCGCGTTCACGCTGAAGCGCCTGGCCAGACGCAGAGTCTCGCGCATGGTTTGTTCGTCGCCCGCATGAAACCCGCATGCAATGTTGGCAGAGGTGATATGCGGCATGATAGCCTCGTCGCCCCCCGCTCCTTCGCCAAGATCGCAGTTGAGGTCTATTTTCATTTCATCCTCTTCCAGTCCTGCGGGGTTTTAAAAACCATGGAGATCTTTTTCCGATTCTCCTGCGCTTCCTCCACCGTCGTCTCTCGAAAGCGGATTTTGCCTGCGCCTGCTTCGCATTGCGCCAGCAACGGGAGGCTTGCGCGAGTCACATGCGCGATCTTGGGGTAGCCGCCCGCAGTGGGAGAATCGGCCATCATTACGATGGGTCGCCCATCTGCCGGAATTTGGATGCTGCCCATCATCATACCTTCGGAGATGAGTTCCCTGGCATTTTTTTTTGTAATCGTATTCGTCGGGGACGATGGAGCGAGCGTTTGCAAACGATACCCCATACGGTCGAAAGGAAGGCTGACGATGTATTCATTCTCGTAAAATGCGCAGATTCCCTCAGGCGTGAACCAGTCCGCCTGGGGGGCACGGATGACATCGATGAACGGGGTCTGGCTGTAAGGCATGAAACCCGCGCCGGAAAAATTGCGCGCGGCAAGTTTGAGCAAATCGGCGGGCGGATTGGCGGGGGCCAAAACGTCCCCAATTTTCAGCGCCGGGCCGATTCCGCCGCGCAGGTATGTGGAACGGGAATTCATAACGACGGGAGAATTAAATCCGCCTGCGATACTGATGTATGCCCAGTTGCCGCCGCCTGTTTTCTTCACGCGCACCGTCCACCCGGCGCGAACGTAGAACGACGTCCAAAGCGGAAACGTCCAGAGATAAGATTCGACTTCGTAGCCCGAGCCAGTGACGGAAAGAGACGTGTTGCGTAAGGCGCGAAGCGTGAGTTCGCCGAGTCCGAGTTCAATGACGGCGGAGTTGGGCAGGTTATCCAACAGCGAGTTGGCGGCTTGATAGGCGAACCAGTCCATTGGACCCGAGGCAGGCACGCCAAATTTTTCAAATCCGCGCCTGCCGGAGTCTTGCAGGGTGGCGATGCCGGTGAGTTCGGTGAGTTCGAGCATGTCCCTCATCCCTGCCCCTCTCCGGGCAGGAGAGGGGGGAGCGTGCTTGAGGCGGCGTGCGCAAGGTTATCCTTCTCCGGCGGGAGAGGGGAAAACTTCACGATGTCGCCGGGGGCGAAGAGGAATGGATTCTCGCTGGTTGGGTCAAAGAGTTTGAGCGGGGTATGTCCGATAATGTGCCAGCCGCCAGGCGAATCTACGGGGTAGATTCCAGTTTGAGAGCCTGCAATGGCAACGGAACCAGCAGGCACGCGGGTGCGTGGGGTGGGCAGGCGGGGGAGAGTCAATTTTTCGTTGAGGATTCCCATATAAGGAAAGCCGGGCGTGAAACCCATCATGTAGACGATGTATTCGCGCTCGCTATGCAGACGAATCAACTCAGAGGGGGGTAAGGATAGGGTTGCCGCAGCAGGTTCGAGGTCCGGGCCGGATGCGCCGCCATAGAGGATGGGAATCTCGAGGCGGCGGAAAGGCCTGTGAGTCGCATCATCCAAAAGGGATGTTTTTTCCTCAATGAAGTTTTTAATCTGGTTGTAGGTTGTGACAAGCGGATCATAACGGACCAGGATTGTGCAATAAGCGGGGATGGTTTCGATGACGGCGGGGATGGTTTGCAAAAGCGCGTCCAGCGCGTGAACGCGGGCGTTGAGGGCGGGGTTAATTTCGTCGCCGAGTTGGATGAGGAGCGCGGAATCGCCAAGCGGCTTGAGCATGTCAACGCTCGAAGATCGAAATGGACTCGATGTGATACGTCTGCGGGAAGAGGTCGAAGGGCGCGACCTGTTTGAGCGCGTATCCGCCTTGGATGAGTCGCGCCGCGTCTCGCGCCAGGGTGGACGGGTCGCAGGAGACGTAGGCGATGATCTGCGGGTTGATTTGCAGAATTGCGTCAAGGGCGCGTTTGTCAATTCCGGCGCGCGGCGGGTCGGCAATTATGTAGGTCGGATTGGCAATCCGACCTACTAACGCGGGGATAATCTCTTCGACAGCGCCTTGGTAAAGTTCGACATTATCGAACTCGTCGAGGTTGACGGCGAAGTCTTCGCAGGCGGAGGGGGAGGATTCGACGCCGATGACTTTTGCGAATTTATCGGCGAGGAATTTGCTGAACAAGCCTGCGCCGCAGTAGAGGTCTAAGAGGGTGGTTGGTTGATTGGTGGTTGGTAAATTGGTCATTAAGTATTCGACCATTTTCTCCGCCATTTTTGTGTTGACCTGAAAGAAGGACGGCGCGGAGACGCGGAAGTCTGCCCCGAGAACTTGAATCGTGAGCGCGTCGCTTCCGGCGATGACAACGGGATGGTCTTCGTAAATGTGGACGATGGAAACATCCGCTTCGATCTCCAGTTCGGGAGTCTCGGCGGTTTCGGACTCGAGGATGAGCATGAGGTCATCGTTCACGCCGGAGCGGAGCGAGACGCGCTCGAGGTTCAGGCGCGATTCGAATTGCAGGTCGGCGCGGAGGGCGTTGATGGCATCCTCGGGCAGGTGACATTCTTCAATTGCGAGAGTCGCATTCCCCCCGGCGTTGATGAAGCCGACTTTGCCGTCATCCGTGAGATGGAATTGGACGTGGTTGCGATAGTTCCATTCGTTGGGTGAGGCAACGGTGGGTTGGACCGGCGGGTTCTCTATTTTGCCGATGCGCTGAAGTTGATCGCGCAGAATATCCGCTTTGGCGAGCAGTTGTTTTTCGTAGGGCAGGTTCTGGTAGTGGCATCCGCCGCATTGGGTGAAGTGTTTGCATTTTGCTGGGATGCGATCCGGGGAGGGTTTGAGGATTTCGAGAATCTCGCCGCGCGCGAAGTTTTGCTTCTCCTGCGTCAGTCGAATCCGAGCCGTCTCGCCGGGCAGTCCGAAGGGGACGAAGACGGCGCGGCCGTCGGGCAGGCGTCCCAGCGCTTCGCCGCCGTAGGTGAGTTTTTCGAGGGTAATTTCAAAAACGGAAGACATGTTTGGATTATAAGTCAGTAGTTTGCGCGTATGGCATATTTTGAACCACAGAGACGCAGAGACGTGAAGTAAAATTATGAAGTTGGTTTAACAAGAAAGAGGAAAGACCGTGCAGTCTTTCCTCTTTCTTCCGTGTTAAAGCGCGTCGCGCTTCCTGCTATTTCAAAATAAACGAAAGCGCCACAAGCGCCGCGATGAAGAACCCGGCCAGGGTGCCGATGCGAGCCAGGTCCTTTTTGACGAGGCTGTAATCGGGGTTGAACTCGAACTTCTGCGGGGGCTGGTTCGAGAGCGTCACAGCCGGCGTCGGGCGTTTATTTTTCTTTGCCATTTTTTTCTCCTATTATTGTCATTGCGGGGAGCGTTTCTTGCAATGACATAAATTAATCCTGCAACCTTGCAAAAACCACAATGCGCTGGTCGTTGATGAGGTATGGATAACACGAAATGAGCGTAACCGTAGGCGAGGCGGTGGGCGACATCACTTCCACGGCGGTCGGTTCGACCAGAACGGTGCGATCCACGATGTAAGTGAATTGCCGCTGTTGCGTATACACGATCACCTGGTCGCCGGGGACGAGCCTATCCAGGTAGCGGAAGAGTTCGCCGTACACATCGTTATGCGCCGAAAGCACAAGGTTGCCGTCGCGCCCGGGCGCGGATGAGCCGATGTATTGTCCGACTCCTTTTTTCAATTGTTCCCAACCGTCTCCCTGCACAATGGGCGCGTCCACATTCAAAGCGGGGATTTGAATCCGCACAGCCTGGTCGGGCGCGGCGGTCGGCACGGGCATGTTCGCCAGCGACTGCACCATCGGCAGAAGATGTTCCGGGATCTCCGCTTCGTTCGGGCGCGTATTGCCCTGCGCGTCGGGGGGCGTGTGTCCCGACGGAAGCACAACCGCCATCACCAGCGGCGTCGGCACGGCGGTTTCGGGATTCAACGCCTCGACCACTTCGGTGTTGAGCGTTTGCAACAACCCAACTCCGTTGATGATGACCGCCGCCAGCCCAAGCACAGCCAGGACTTCGACCCCAAGCAGGATTCGATCGAGCAGTCTGCGCTTCGGGTGGACGGGCAACGGCTCGGGCGCAGGGACGGCTGAGTCGGCCGTCTCAATCTCGGGCGTGGAAGGAAGCGGGTTCGCATCCGCAAGATCGGGCGCGAGCAAAACAGCCCGCCCCGTGCGCCGGAAATGCTCCAGGCGATCCTTGCGCGCGCCTCGGCGTTTCTCCACCAACAACCGGCGGAGTTCTTCCACGGATAATTCTTCGGGCGCTTTCCTGCGTGCCATAGCGGGGCGATTATACCGCATGGATTGTTTTATAATTCGGGGGCTATGGCTCTCATTACAACATCCAACCTCGCCAAATCGTACGGCGCGACCGACATTTTCACAAATCTCACGCTTTCAATTGAAAAAGGCTCGCGTCTGGGCATTGTCGGCCCCAATGGCGTGGGCAAGACCACGTTGTTGCGCATCCTGGCCGGGGAGGACGAATCCAGCATGGGATCGGTGATCCGCTCGCGGGGAGTCCGAACCGGATATCTGTCGCAGGAGGCGGACTTTCAGATGGAAGGAACGCTTTGGGACGCGTGTCATTCCGTCTTCGAGAATTTAATCAAACAGCAAAAAGAATTGCATCGTCTCGAAGAATTGATGGCGTCCACGCCGGATGTGATCGAGCAATATGGAAAACTTCAGGAGGATTTCGAACGGCGCGGCGGGTACACGTTCGAGACGCGCATCAAGCAGGTGTTGACCGGGCTGGGGTTCGACGCCTCGGACTACGCCCTGTCTTTGGATCACCTCTCCGGCGGACAGCGCACCCGGGCTTTTCTCGCCCGCCTCCTGCTCTCGGACCCGGATGTTCTCCTGCTCGACGAGCCGACCAACCATCTCGACATCCGCGCGGTGGAATGGCTCGAAGGGTATTTGAATCAATGGGCGGGAGCGGCGGTGATCGTCTCGCATGACCGTTATTTTCTTGACAAGGTCAGCAATGTGATTTTGGAAATGCTGCCCGGCGCGTATGAGACGTATAACGGAAATTACACCGCCTACTTGAAACAGCGCGAGGAACGGATTGCCCGCCGGCAGGAAGTGTTCGAGAGCGAGAAGGAAAAACTTCTCAAGGAAGTCGAGTACATCAGGAAGAATATTTCCGGGCAGAACACCTTGCAAGCCAAGGGCAAGTTGAAGCGGCTTTCGCGTCTTGTGCAGGCGGTGGAGCAGATCGGTTTTGAAGCGGCGTTGAATCAGAAGTGGAGCGAAACCGCGGAAGAAGTAACTGTGACGACTTCTTATTTCAGCGCGGAGGAGGCCGAGCGGCGCGTGCGGGCTTTAAGGTCGCCGGTTCGGACTCTGCCGCATTTGCATCTGCGACTCGGTTCGGAAAAACGTTCGGGCGATCTTGTCATTCGCACAAAGGATTTGCAGGTCGGCTTTCCCGATAAATTTTTATTCAAGTCGCCGGATATTGAGTTGCGAAGGCAGGATTGCGCGGCGTTGATCGGGCCCAACGGGGCGGGCAAGTCCACGTTTTTGAAGACGATTTTGGGACAACATGCGCCGCTGGCTGGCGAGGTGATTTTGGGGTCGAGTCTGCATATCGGTTACTTTGCGCAGGCGCATGAAGGACTCGACCCGGAGAAGACTCTTTTGCAGGAGATCGATTCGGTCATGCCGAACTGGCTGCCGGGGCAGATCCGCGATTATTTGGGCAAATATCTTTTCAGCGGCGACGACGTTCACAAGAAAGTGTCCATGCTCTCCGGCGGCGAGCGCGGGCGGCTGGCGCTGGCGAAACTGGCTTTGCAGGATACGAATCTGCTGTTGCTGGATGAACCGACGAATCATTTGGATATTCCCTCGCAGGAAGTTTTGGAATCCGTGCTGGAGGATTATGCGGGTACGATCCTGTTGATTACCCACGACCGTTACCTGGTGGATGCAGTGGCGACTCAGATATGGGAGATTGACACGGAGGAAGCGCATCTGACTGCGTTCAAGGGGACGTATTCGCAACTTCGCGCCGAGCGCGAGCAGAGGGAGTATGAGGCGTTTATGGCGGCGAGTCGGTTGAAGGGTGAAGGCGCCGCCCTGAGCGTGTCGAAGGGTCAAAGGTTGAAGGTTGAGAGTCGAAAAACGAAAGAGGGCGCGAAGGAGGAGAGAAGAAAGGTCGCGCAGTTGCAGGAGTTGGAGAACCGGATCGCCGAGTTGGAATCCACGCTGGCGAATTTGGGGGCGCAGTTGGAGAGTCCCATGGTCAAACCGGACGAGGTGGCGAAGATCGGGCGCGAGTACAACCGCGTGCAAACCGAGATGGACGCAAAACTGACGGAGTGGGAGCGGATGCAGGGGTGATTTTTAACAAAAAGAGTTTGAGATAAGCGAGGAAATGGCGCGGACTGACGGCTATCGTCCCCGAATGGGGATGTGGATGCGCGACATCTCGTATAAAACCAATCTGCTGGTAAGATACCCCCATGCACAAGCGCTTCAGAGTCGCGTTAAACGTCTGGTATGCCCTGACCTTCCTTATCCTTGCCAGCCTCGCCCTCATCTACCTCCGCAACGGCATGGCGGGATTGAACCTCTTCATCCAGCAATGGCCCCTCTCCAACCTGGCGGTGACGCTGGCATCCACGGCGGTTTCGTGGCTGTCCCTCGGCGCATTGATCCATTTGTTCGCTTACGAAAAGATCAACAAAAACAACCTCTGGCTGACCGCCGGATTCTTCCTCGTCCTATTCGTTTATCTGGGAATCCTGCGCGAACGCTTCCGCTACGGCGATTACCATTACTACCTCGAAGCCGCAACCGCCCTCGCAAACGGACTGCCCCTCCCCGATACATACCTCTATCCCCCGCTCTGGGCGACCCTGCTCCGCTTCCTCGTCCCCCTCGGCGACCAGGGATTCATGATCGTCCTCTGGCTCGTCAACATCGTCGCGCTTGCCTCCTTCTACTTTCTACTCGTCAAGATCCTCGAACGCTACAACCTTTCCCACCCCCTCTCCATCCTTATCGCCATCCTCTTCCTCCTCGTCAACACCCCGCTGATGAAGACGCTCGGCTTCATCCAGGTCAACCTGCTGACCATGGACTTGATCCTCCTCAGCCTGCTCGCCTGCCCAAAAAACGCCTTCCTCTCCGCATTGACTCTCGCCCTCGCCGTTCACCTCAAGACCTCGCCCGTCGTGATCGTCCTTGCCTTCCTGCTCGAATTCAATTGGCGCTGGCTGTTCTGGTTCGCGCTTTCACTTCTCGCCATCGCCTTCATCCCCGCCGCCCTGCACGGATTCGACGTCTACGCCCAATACCTGAACAACGCCGTCCTGCTCGCCCAAATCCCCGACACGAACTTCCACGACACCTCCTTCGACTCCTTCCTGCGTTTTCTCAACCCCTTCTTTGGCATCCCAATCGAAACCACCCGCATCATGGCGCTTGGCGCGAAAGCCCTCCTGCTCGTCGCCGCGCTCTACACAATGGCGCAAAACGTCCGCGAGAAATCCTTCTCCAAAGAGAACCGCCTGCTCAACGCCGCGCCCGCCCTGTTCGTCTTCATGACCCTCGGCTCGCCCATCGTCTGGGACCATCACGGGCTGTTCGTCTCCCTGGCTTTTCTTCTGTTGCTCAAACGCATCCACAACCCAACGCATTGGATGTTCTTCCTCGCCGCCTACTTCCTCGAATTCATCCAACCCTCCTTCGACTTCTTCCCCTGGTCCTACGGCCGCCTCATTGCCCCAATGATCGTCCTCTGGCTGATGTACGCCACGCGCAAGGAAACCGAACCATCCCCCTTCATCGCATCCGCGAACCAATGGCTCGCAAAACTCACCGCCTGAAACGATGAAAAAGAATAGACCTTATCGGAAATTATTTTGGACGCGGACAAGCGCGGAAAACGCGGATTTTTTGCTCTTTTATCAGCGTAAATCCGCGTTCATCTGCGTCCGACAAAAGGATTTTGACTTATTTCCGATAACGTCCAATATTTACCGCAGCACAGTTGTAGAGCGGCATCCAACCGCAATCAATGTAAGTCGGATTGCCAACCCGACTTACGATACATTACAGCGCAAAGTGGCATTGATCCTGACAAACCATCCTCGAATTTTTCACGAATTCACGAATTTGCGCCTCTCATTCAAGTATTCGCGGCTTTATTCGCGGGCGGTTTGGGCAAAATGCGATTCAGCGTTCGTATCTTGCGCGGGGATGCCAGAGCGCCGCTCCAGGTCTGTCGAAGGGATAAAAATTGAACCACAGAGACGCGGAGACACAGAGTTATTAATTCTCCGCGCCTCCGAGTCTCCGTGGTTTTCTCTCGAAGACGGGTTGAATTCATGAAAAAATATATACCCGTCGTTGCCTTTACCCTCATCCTGCTCGCCGGACTGCTGACCTTCGACCGATACGGCGAAAGCTGGGACGACCGCTCCCTGCAAAAATACGCCGACCTCTCCATGCAAGCCTACGTCACATGGCCCCGCCAGGGCTTCGTGGAGGTGGACCCGCCGAACCTCGCCAACTACGGTCCCTTCTTCGTCTCCTTCGCCGCCGTCGCTTCCCAATACCTTTCAACAATTTTTCCCATCCACCTCGCCGACGCGCGCCACCTCGTCTACTTCCTGACATGGTTCGCGGGCATCCCCGCCTTCCACTCCATCGCCAAACGATTTTTAAGCCAACTCCCCGCGCTCGGCGCAACCCTGCTCTTCGCCAGCCAACCCCTGCTCTGGGGTCACGCCTTCATCAACCCCAAAGACACGCCCTTCCTTTCCCTCTTTCTTCTTTCCATTTCTTTGGGGATGCAAGCCTTTGACTCGCTCGAAGCGAATCCCCCCATTGACCTTTCCCCACGCCCGAAACGAATCCTCCCGCTTCTGACCGCGCTCTGGCTTGTTTCTGTCTTCGGGCTTTTTATCTTCACAGAAAGCGTTCATACCTACATCCAAACCCTCGTCCTCTCCGCCCAATCCGGCAACACAAACATCCTCTCCTATATCGCCAAAAACATCGCCGGAGTTTCAGCCGAAATATACACCCAACGCTACTTCGTCCTCTTCCTCCAACTACGCGCCTGCTACTTTCTACTTTCCACTTTCGCCCTTCTACTGGTTTTACGCAAACTCAATCTCCAGTTACTAATTACCATCCCCCGCCTCCTCCCCGCCGCCCTCCTCCTCGGCTTCACAACCTCCACCCGCATCCTCGGACCTTACGCAGGGATATTGGTCGCGTATTACGCATTACGAACAAAAAGGAGGCAAGCCCTGCCCGCCCTCGCCATCTACGCCGTCATCGCCCTCATCGCCGCCTACATCTCCTGGCCCTACCTGTGGCCCAACCCCATCGCCCGCTTCTACGGCAGTTTTATCGAAATGTCCTCCTACCCCTGGTTTGGAGAAGTCCTCTTCAACGGCGAAAAATATCTGGCCGACAATCTCCCCTACTCCTACCTGCCCGCCCTCTTCGCCATCCAGTTCACCGAGCCGGTTTGGATTCTCGCCGCCATCGGGCTGTTCTTCGCCTGCAAAGATTTCAGCCAAAAACGCGACCTGCTGATTCTCTCCCTTCTTTGGTTTTTACTTCCGACGTTGTTATTCATCCTCCTGCGCGTCTCCCTCTACGACAACTTCCGCCAGCTCCTGTTTCTCCTGCCGCCCGTCTTTCTTCTCGCGGGCGTCGCCTTCGAGCGGATAAAACAGATACAATGGCAGACTGCCGCCATCGCGCTGTCCCTCCTGCCGGGGATGGTCGCGCTTGTGAATCTGCATCCCTATCAATATATCTACTATAACTCCATCGTCGGCGGCGTGAGCGGAGCGCAGGGACGTTTTGAAACCGACTACTGGCTGACCTCATACCGCGAAGCGGCGGAATATCTCAACCAAAACGCCCCCGCCGGTTCGTTGATCTGGGTCGAGGGGCAGGGGCATTTATATTCCATCTTCGCCGAAGAAGAGGAGAACGTCTACTCGTGGAGCCGCCCCGAAGCGCCCGCGCCGTTCGATTACATCGTCGCCACCACGCGCTACGGACTCGACAAGACCGTTTACCCAAACGCGGAGATCGTCCATGTCATCTCGCGCGGCGGCGCGATATTGGCCGTCATTAAAAAACCTTGATATGAACTTTTTTTCCACGATCAAGCAATACCTCGCCGGGCAGACTCTCTGGACTCTGCTTGCGTTTTTCATCATCCTGTTGGCGGGACTTTTTGCGTTCAACGACTACGGCGCAAGCTGGGACGAGAACATCATGCAGGTCTACGCCGACCAATCGCTCAAAAACTATGGCGAATGGCGCAACCGGGGCGAAGTCAAACTCGAACACGAAACCCTGCAATACTATGGTCCCTTCTTTATGATGACGGTTCAGGTCGCCTCCCGCTTCCTCGGTAAATTTTCCGACGCCAACCCCGCCGATCTGCGCCATCTTGTTTACTTCCTCGCCTACTTCGCCAGCGTCGTTGCGTTTTATACCATTGCCCGCCGCTGGTTTGATCCGCTTTCTTCCATGGGCGCATCTCTTCTGTACGCGCTTCAGCCCGTCCTGTGGGGACACGCCTTCATCAACCCAAAGGACGCGCCATTCATGGCGCTGATGACGATCAGCGTCGCGGCGGGGTTGAAGATGACCGACGCGCTCCGCGCCATTCCCGATTCCTCCCTGCTTGCGAACAAACGCCGCGTCTGGGTCGTTTCGATTGCGTGGCTTGTTTCTATGCTTGCTCTTTTTCTACTCACGGAACAGGTTCATGGTTTGATCGTCAGCCTCGTAAACTCGGCAAAAGCGGGCGAGACAAACATCGTCTCGTTGATCGCCTCGAAGTTGAATCAAGTTCCCGCGAAGGTTTACATTGAAAGATATTTTGTGCTTTTCCTGAGGGTACGCGCCGTTTATACAGCGTTATCGTTCGCCGTCCTTCTCTACTTCTGGTATCGCAAACAACCGATTCTGTTCAAGATATTGACCATCGTCCTCGCGCCCGCCCTCCTGCTGGGATTCACCGCCTCCACCCGCGTGCTGGGACCTTATGCCGGAATCGTCGTTGCATTCTTTGCCTTATACCATTCGCAATCCGCAACCCGCAAACCTGAAGATCGTTCCTTGTCCCTCGTCGTTTTCTCCCTTTGCTTGTACGCCCTCCTCGCCATGAGCGCGGCATATTTGACATGGCCATTCCTGTGGGCGGACCCGCCGGGCAACTTCATCGCCGCCCTGCAAAAGATGTCCGAATTTCCGTGGGCGGGCAGGGTCCTGTTTGACGGGCAATATTACGCCGCCCCAGATACGCCAATGACCTACCTGCCCGTCCTGCTTTTGATTCAAATGACCGAACCCGTCTGGATATTGGTCCTGATCGGGTCGTTCCTGGCGCTGTTCGGGGCGCGCAAAAAAACAGATTTGTTCGTATTGTTCGCGCTCTGGTTTCTTTTGCCGGTCATCGCCCTGATCGCGCGAAACGTCAACATCTTCGACAACTTCAGGCACGTCCTTTTCATCCTGCCGCCGGTATTCCTCATGGCTGGCGGCGTCTTTGAACGCATCGTCAAACCCGGCTGGCGGCTGGCGGCCATAGCGCTCTGTCTTGCGCCGGGGCTGATCGGCATCCTCTCGCTTCACCCGTATGAATACGCTTACTACAATCAATTCATCGGCGGGATGCGCGGCGCGCAGGGACGCTTCGAAACCGAATACTGGCTGACCTCCTACCGCGCGGCGGCGGAATACATCAACGAGAACGCCCCGCCCAACGCCGCAATCTGGGTCGAGGGACCCGGGCACGTTCTCACGCCGTTTGCTCGCGCCGACCTCATCGTCAACTCGTGGAGTTCCTTCCAGCCGGTGGACGGCTACGAATATGTGGTAGCATCCTCCCGTTTTTTGAATAACGAAACCGCCCAACCCGGCGCCGCAACCGTTTACGAAATCAAGCGCGGCGATGCGACGCTGACCGTGATAAGAAAACCCTGACGCGACTGAACCGTACCGCAAACTTCAGTTTGCGCTTTGCGACTGAACTGTACCGCAAACTTCAGTTTGCGCTTTGCGCAGAGAACAGAAGTTTGCGCTTTGCGCGGGGACAAACTGAAGTTTGTCGTACTGCGCGAAATTTAGAAAGAGAAAAAAAACATGAACCTGCTTGAAACCCTCGCTCAAAAAACCATCCTCGCCGACGGCGCGATGGGGACGATGTTGCACGGACGCGGCATCGGCTTCGACCAATGCTTCGACGAACTCAACCTGACCAATCCCGCCGCCGTCGCCGAAATTCACCGCGCCTACATCGAAGCGGGCGCGGAGATCGTCATCACCAACACGTTCGGCGCCAACCGCTATAAATTAACCAAACACGGACTGCAAGGCGATGTCGCTGAAATCAACCGCGCGGGCGTGGAACTGGCGAAGCGCGTCGTGGCCGCGTCGTTCAAGGATGTGCTGGTCGCCGGGGATGTCGGTCCGCTTGGGGTGAGAATCGCCCCGTATGGACGGGTCAAGCCCGAGGAGGCGCGCGAAGCGTTTGCGGAGCAGATCACAGCCCTGGCGCAGGCGGGAGCCGATCTCATCGTCGCAGAAACCATCTCCGACTTGTACGAAATCCACGAGGCGATCAAAGCCGCGAAGGAGAACACATCCCTGCCCGTCGTCGCCACCATCACTTTCACCCGCGACGACCGGACTTTGCTGGGCGACGACCCGGTGAAGGTTGCCCATCGTCTTGCATCCTCCGGCGCGGATGTGATCGGAGTCAACTGCTCCGGCGGTCCCGCGCAACTTTTGCGCATCCTCAAACAGATGCGGCAGGCGGAGCCGAACGCAACGTTTTGCGTCAAGCCAAACGCGGGCTGGCCCGAACAGGTCAGCGGGCGCATCATGTACCCCGCCGACGCGGATTACTTCGGCGATTACGCCCTGCTGTTCCGCGAGGCGGGCGCGAACATCGTCGGCGGATGTTGCGGCACGACTCCCCGGCACATCGCCGCGATGAGAAAATCGCTCGACGCATCGCCGTCCTCCGCCGTGATCGAAGTCTCCGCCCTGCCCGAAGATGAGATCACAGCCGAACCCGCCGAACAACCCACGCAACTCGCGCAACGACTCGCGGACAATAAATTCACCGTCTGCGTGGAGATGGACCCGCCGCGCGGACTCTCGACTCACAAACTGCTTGCGGGCGCGTCCCTGCTTCAAGACTCCGGCGCGAACATCATCAACGTCGCCGACAGTCCTCTGGCGCGTATGCGCATGTCCGCCTGGGCGGTCTGCGACGTTGTGCAAAGAACGCTGGGCGTCGAAACGACGTTACACTTCCCGACGCGCGGAAGAAACCTGCTCCGCGTGCAGGGCGACCTGCTCGCGGCGCACGCCATCGGCTTGCGCAACGTCTTCGTCGTCATGGGCGACCCGACCTCCATCGGCGATTATCCCGAAGCGACTGACAATTACGATCTCGTCCCGTCGGGACTGGTCAAACTCATCAAACAGGGATTCAACATGGGCGTGGATCATTCCGGTACGAGCATCGGTCAACCCACCAACTTCTTCGTCGGCGCCGCGCTCAACCTCTGCCCGCAGGATGTGGATACCGAGATCAAAAACCTGCATCGCAAGGTCAAAGCCGGAACCGACTTCTTCCTCACCCAGCCCATCTACAGCCCCGACGACGGGCCCAAACTTCTCGAAGCCTACGAGTCGAAGCACGGCAAACTCAACCAGCCGATTCTCGCGGGCATCCTGCCGCTCGTTAGCGCAAAGCACGCCAGCTTTTTGCATAACGAAGTCCCGGGCATCTTCATCCCCGAAGCGTCGCGCGCGCGCATCGAAGCCGCCAAAGACGGCGCGGCAAAAGTCGGCGCCGAACTGGCAATCGAGTTGATTCAAAATATCAAAGGCTGGGCGGGCGGCATTTACATGATGCCCCAATTCCACCGCTACGATCAAGCCTCCGAGATCATTGTGGCGGTGAAAGAATAACAAGGGGATGTCTTTTGCCTATGATGATATACTTGGTGAAAGTGTTATGAGAACCATTTCAACACGAGGTAAATATGGCAGGTAAAGGGACTGCGCCCAGAAGCGGCGATGAATTGACGGCGATGAATTGAAAAGTAGAGTTGCTGATTTAGCCCGAAGCCTGGGATTAAAGGTGGGCACTGAAGTGACTGCGGCTCGTCGTTTATGGGGAGCAAAGCGTCACATTGACGTTGTAATTACTCAGGAAAAGACGGGGAAAATGTTGTAATTGACGGCGAAGGCTTTTTCAGCGATGCGCAAGGTTGTCTAATATAGTAGGCTTTCAAATGAAACAACATGAGGCAGTTATACAATCCCTTGAAAAATTAGGCGGACAAGCAACGCTCGCCCAACTATACATTGAGGCAATGAAAATAAAAGAATGTAAATGGGCAACGAAGACACCTTTTGCCTCAATTAGACGGATTGTTCAAACTCGCCCAGAAATCTTTAAAGTTAGACCGGGTCTTTGGGCATTACATTCCTACAAATCGGAACTTGGATTGGCAGACGAAACCGCCGCCCAAGTTAAGGACACTGAACAAAGTCACTCTTATTATCAAGGTTTGTTAGTGACCATTGGAAATCTGCGTGGCTTTGGAACTTTTACGCCAAATCAAGACAAAAACAAAAAATTTGTCGGAACGCCTTTGGGAGATATACGCTCGCTTCAAGAAATCCCACAATTTAGTTATGATTTTTTCGTGAAACGAAGCCGGACAATAGATGTCATTTGGTTCAACGCCCGTCAAATGCCAAACAGTATGTTTGAAGTAGAACATTCTACAGATATTCAAAATTCACTTGTAAAGTTTTATGACTTGAAGGATTTTCATGCGAGAATGATAATAGTTGCTCACGAAGGAAGGCGCGGCGAATTTGAGCAAAAGATTCAATACAATGCTTTTGATGCAATCAAGGGCAGAACGAACTTTTTGGGCTACAACGCTCTTGTTAAGCAATATGAATATGAGTTGCTACAAGCGAGTCAGTCTTTCGTGATATAAAGGATAACAAAATGCAAAGGTACACTATCAATCAGTTTGATAACAACACTTTTATCGTTTTTGACAAACATGAAAATCGAGAAATTTGTATTTGTAGCAACTACGGCGAATGGAGAGATGCGGAAAAAAGGGCTCGGGAGATAGTTGCCCTCTTAAACGAGAATCAGGCTAAAGTCCAAGAATGAATTGTTTCTTATCTGTCTTACAGAGTCGTCATTTTCTTCAAACTGTATCGGGAGGGGAAATTCAATCGCGCTCATATATCCGATTTGAATTCAGAATTGATAGGTGTTAATTGCGCCATTTGCGACAGGTTTGAAGATGTACGTTTATATTATTTTGTCAAACTCCGATACTGAAACCATCCGTGACTTGTTCTCGTCGTACACTTTTGAAATAGACGAGGTGTTGGCGAATCGCGCCATAAATTGCAACGGGAATCGGCGGGGCAAAACTACAGAATTGATCGTTACAAACTACCCGACCGAGAAGGCGATTCAATTGCAATTGTTGGAGAGCCGTCCGTTCTTCACGCTTGTCGTCCCATAAAGCGCGCGAAATGGCAGGGTAGAAAGGGGTGATGAAGGCGACTGCTTTATCCCATGAACCTCCCCCGCATCCTTTTCAGTTTTTTGACAGGTCTCCTCCTCAGCCTTTTCCTCGCCCTGACCTTTTTCCATTTAAGAGATTTTCCCTCGCCCATAGACCGCCTCTCCCTCGTCCTCGTCCCGACTCTTGCCTTCGGCATTTTCCTCCACCAAACCTTTTTCTCCCCATCCGCGCAAACGCGCAATCACCAATCACCAGTCGCCAATCGCCAATCTCTACTCTCTATTCCCCATTCCCCATTCCCTACTCACTATTCCCCATTCTCTATTCTCTACTCTCTACTCTCTTTCCTCCCCACCCTCGCTCTCACCTCCGCCGCCACCGGCTTCCTGCGCGAAGTCCTGCGCACCCCCTTTGGGATGGCCTTATTCACCGTCGTATCCATGACAACCGGAACGACCCTCGGCTATTTCCTCATCCAACGCGCCGCGCAATCTTTTCGTACAGGCTTCCTCAGCAAACCGATCAATCTTCTCCTCGCCCTCTCCCTCCCCGCCTTCCTCATCGCCGTCACCCTCTCCGCGCTTCAGTTCCCCGCCCTGTTCGTCACAGAATACATCCGCGTCCCTCAAGAGTGGCTGCCCCTCTTCCTCCTCACCGCCCTCGCCTCCATCTTCCTGTCCCTTTACATCATTACGCATTACGCATCACGCATCACGCATCTCCTTCATCCCTTCGACTTTGCTCAGGGCAAGCCTTCATCATTCATCCTTCATCATTCCCCCGGCCTCTACGCCTCCGCCCTCTTCTTTCTCATTCAACTCGTCATCGCCCGCGCCCTCAACCATCCCGCCCTCGACCATAACACCGTATTATTCGAATCCGACGCCGGTCCGTGGATGACCATTCTCGCCAGCCCGGAGAGCGCCCCAATCAACCGCGCCGTCCACCCGTTGAGTCTCATCCTCATCCGCCCGCTGGTGAGATTAATTTCCGGCCCGCTGGGCGAACATTACGCACTCGGCGGCATGATCGCCGTCTCCGCCGTCTCCGCCCTGTGCGTTTTCATGACCTGGCTCATCGTCAAACGCGCCACAAACTCAAAGACTTATGCCTTCACCTTCGCCATCCTGCTCGGCTCTACCGCCACGCACCTGCTCTTCGGCGCACTGACCGAAAACTACATCTTCGGCGCGGCGGCGCTGATCTTCTTCTTCCTGCTTGTTCAGAAAAACGAAACCCGTTTCTCGTTCCTCGTCCCCGCCGGTCTTCTTCTTTTTGGCATCACCATCACCAACATTGTTCAGGGACTGATCGCTCTCTTCTTCAACAAATTCGGCTTCAAACGTCTCGCCCAATACGCGCTTTGCGTTTTCGCCCTGGGCGTTCTGCTCACGCTCGCTGTCGGCATCCTGTACCCAAAGTCGCAAACCCTCTTCTTTCTGCCGAACGACATCGCCTTTGAATTCAACTTTGCCAATCCCGACAACGCCGGAGTTTTATCCGACCCGATCCGCTTCTCCGATCCCCAATCCGTTGCCCGCAAGTTGAACGTCGTCTCGCGCTCGATCCTGCTCTACGGCATTATCGCGCCGGACGTGATCGAATCCGTTTCAGAGAAACCGCCCTTCCCGACCATTGACCTCAAGACGTTCGATGTCCGCCAGAAAACCCTCGCCCCCTATCGCGGATTATCGAACCTGCCGCTGGCGTTGTGGTTGATCCTTCTGGGCGGCGCGTTCATCATGTTCGTAAAAAATACCCGCGCATCCAGGCATACTCCGCTCATGCTCGGTCTGCTCGGCGCAATCGGATTCAACCTCCTCATGCATCTGTTCTACGGCACGGAATTATTTCTCTATACATCCTATTGGGTGTACGCGCTGGTCCTGTTCGCCGCGCTGGGGCTATCCGGCTTCGCCGAAAAAACATGGATGCAATGGGGGCTGGCGGCAATCGTCCTCGCGATCATGCTCAACAACTATTTCTTCGTCGCCTCCATCTTCCGCGCGCTTGATCCGTTCTACGCGGCGTTTCCATGAAAGACCGGACAGGTCTTATTACGATAAAATACCCGCATGGACTTCATCAGGAAATCAACGCCTTTCCTTCTGGCGACCCTGTCTCTCGCGCTTGCCATTTGGCAATTTGTCACCGCATATTCCTCCGCTGAATGGAGAAACCCCTCGGGCGAAATGACGACCCAATGGGAGAATCGCGTCCAACCGTTGCGCGAGGCGTTGCCAAAGGACGCGACTCAAGTTGGGTATATGGATGATTCCGCGTTGAACGGCGATCCGTCGCTGCTGGACGTCAACGAATTTCAGTTGATGCAATATTCAGCCGCGCCGGTTGCAATTGATTTGGGGACAAACCACGAATGGATCGTCGGCAATTTCAACGACGACGAAAACCTCGAAACCCGGCTCGGTGAAAAGTTGGGAAAGCATGAAACGCAGGGGTTCGGCTTTGGCTTGTACCTCATCCACGACCTGGACGATTAGATGACTTTGTTCCTTGCGTTCGCCGCCCTCGCCCCGCGCCTTCTGCTTGGGTTCTGCATCGTCCGCCTGATCTGGAACGCGGCGGACGGGAAATCTTTTCTCGTCAAAATTTTTCTTTCCGCGGGAGTCGGGTTCGGCGTTTCCTCCCTCGCTGGCTTTTTATGGATCTGGGCTGGCTTGCCGCTTACGGTTTATGCGATTATCGAGGGTATCCTTGCCGCCTCGTTCGCCATGTGGGCGCTTTTCGCGAATCGATTCAAACCAAACTTCTCATTGGAAAAATCCGACCGCCTCTGGGTTGCCCTCCTTGCGTTTTGCGTTCTTCTCTTTGCGCTTAATCTCTTCCTGTTTGCCCGCCAATTCCCGCACGGACGACCCGACGCGTGGATCAACTGGAACGTGGTCGCCCGCTTCATCCACCTCGGCGGCGCGGACTGGCAGGCGACATTCCTTCGACAATTCGATCATCCCGATTATCCCCTCCTTCTGCCGATGACGAACGCCATTACATGGGCGTTAATCCGCGAGCCGTCCACATGGGGACCGGTTGCCTTCCACTTCGTCAATACATTTTTCACAGCGGGACTTTTGTTTTCGCTCGTCAACCGATTTCGAGATTTCAAACAAGCCGCGCTTGCGACGACGCTCTTTATCTCGCTTCCGTTCACCGTCGGGCAGGGGATGCGTCAATACGCGGATATGCTCCTCGCGCAACTTTTCCTTGCGGCGGGCGGGCTGACGCTCCTGTATTTCCAGACAAAAGAATCCCGCCTGGCAATCCTCGCCGGGTTGATCGTCGGTTTGGGCGGTTGGGCAAAGAACGAAGGGCTGGTTGCAATGCCTGGTCTAACGCTTCTTTGGATCGTTTTAACTGTTAAAAAAGAGAAGCAGGCTTTATGGGGTTACTTTGCCGGGCTTGCGTTCCCTCTTTTGATTATCGTCCTGTTCAAACTCTTCCTCGCCCCGGCGAACGACCTGCTTGCCGGGCAGGCGCATCATCTCGATAAAATTTTGGATGCCACCCGATACAAAATCATCGTCGAACACGCCTTCATCACGCTTTGGAGTTTGGGCGGCGCGCCCCTCAGCCTCATCGGAATTATAATTTTAACGGCGCTTATTCTTGGCAGGTCGAATCGGCGCATTCCCGGCTTGTGGATCCTCCCTGCAATCATCGGTTTTCAACTCGCGGCATATTTTGGAACCTACCTTCTCACGCCGCAAGACCTTTCCTGGCATTTGAACACTTCGCTCGACAGGCTTTACCTGCACGTTTTTCCGCCGGCGTTATTCTGGTTTTTTCTCTGGCTCAAATCGCCCGAAGAACTTTCCTGATGGTAGAATGATTTCAAGCGAGTATCTATGCAAGCTCTTGAATTTTGGAAAACAGTCGCCATGGACCATTCAAACCTGCTTGAGAACCTGATCGCGTTTTTACGAGATCGGGATATTCAGTTTTGTGTCATCGGCGGGCAGGCGGTCAACGCCTATGTCGAGCCGCTGGTCAGTCTCGACCTCGATTTGGCGGTGGCTGCTCGCCAGATCGAGATAGTGGAATCGCTGCTTGAAAAGCAATTTACAGTAAAACGCTTCCCTCACAGTTTGAACATCTCCATTCCGGGGTCGGATGTGCGCGCGCAAATCCAGACCGATGCGCGTTATGCATCCTTCCTCGAACACGCTTCGACACGCACGGTGTTGGGCATGGAACTTCCCGTCGCAAGCGTGGAGGATGTCTTGCAGGGAAAAGTCTGGGCGGTTTCAGACACCGAACGCCGCGGGAGCAAACGACAAAAAGACCTTGCGGATATCGCCCGTATATTGGAAGCGTATCCGAACTTGCGATCCAACGTCCCGCAGGACATTCTCTCCCGCCTCATGGATTAACCCATGCTCCTCACCATAGACATCGGCAACACCAACCTGACGCTCGGTTTGTACGAAGGCGGCAAACTCGGCGCGCATTGGCGTCTCGCCACCGACCACAACCGTATGCCCGACGAATATGGCTTGCAGTTCCTGGGCTTGCTTCAAAACGCGGGGAAAACCCTCAAAGACATCGAAGGGGTTTCGCTTGCTTCCGTCGTCCCGCCGCTGACCGGGCGGGTGATTCAAGCCTGCCGCGAATATCTCAAACAGGGGCCGCTCGTGGTGGATGCGGGCGTGAAGACCGGCATCAAAGTCCGCTACGAAGATCCGAAAGCCGTCGGCGCGGATCGCATCTGCGACGCAGTGGCGGTAATGAAACTGTACGGCGGGCCCGCCTGCGTGGTGGACTTCGGCACAGCCACCACCTTCAACGCGATCACAAAAGACGGCGAATATCTCGGCGGCGCGATCACAGCCGGAATCAACCTCGCCGCCGAAGCGCTCTACACCCGCGCCGCCAAACTTCCGCGCATTGATTTGCAGGTGCCGCCATCCGTTATCGGGCGAAACACCGTCCATGCCATGCAATCGGGACTGCTGTTCGGCTACGTCAGCATGGTCGAAGGCATGGTCGCCCGCTTCCGCGCAGAGCTGGGAAGCGATATGAAAGTCGTCGCCACCGGCGGGCTGGCGGAAACGGTCGCAAAAGAAACGAAGGTCATCGGCATCATCGCCCCCTGGCTCACGCTCGAGGGGCTGCGACTGATCTGGGAGATGAATCGTTAGGAAGGCGCGACGCGTCAGACCGCCGGCTTGCGGGGGGAGCGGGATTTCAAAAGCCTTTGGGTCAGTTCTTTTTTCCCTTCAACTCGTCGCGGAAGACGACGCTCATGACGATGCTGACGACGCTCATGACAAGACTGCCGAGCAGGGCGGACCAGAACCCGTCCACCGAGAGGCCGATGCCAAGCGACTGCCCGATGGTTCGCGTGAGCAGGAGCATAACGGTGTTGATGACAAGGGTGAACAAGCCCAGGGTTAGGATGATGAGCGGGCAGGTCAGGAATTTGAGCAAAGGGCGCACAAGGGCATTAAGCAAGCCGATGATGAGGGCAAGCCAGAGGATGCCCGCCCAATCGCCGAGGTATTCGATGCCCGGCACGATCCACACCGCCGCATATAAACCCACGGCGTTGATGAGCCAGCGGATGATAAATTTGGTCATTTGGTCTCCTTTTGCTTTATGTACGCAGGTACGGCGCGCGCGGTTGTTTGCATATCGCCTCGCGGCGCAATCGGAGACGCTCAAGGCGTCGGCGTGGGTTCGGTCATGGGCGGCTCTGCCGTGGGCGTCCCCAGCAATTCTTGAATGCTGACGCCGGTTTCCAGGCTTGTGCAAATATTCCGCACAACGGTCATATCCGCCGCGATGTTGGGGTCCTGGATGTGTTCCGAGGCTTCGATGACGGCGGCGATTTCCAACGCCTGCGGGCAATGATTGACCTTGGATGTGCTGAGCGCCGCAAGTTCGGAAGCGTACACATCGTAGTAATAGACCGTGCCGGAGGAGAGGGACAGACCGACCACCTCGGCTGGGGTGTCGTTGGGTCCGCATCCGCCGCGCCCGTCGCAGGATTCTTCCGCGGTACAGCCATTGATCGCGCAACCCAGGGCGAGGATGCCGGTCTCGTAGTTGCGGTTCTTGTGATACAACATGCCCAGTTCGCCGTAAAAGACCGGGTTGAACGGCTCGAATTCGATGGCTTTCTGCACGTTGCGAATGGCGATGAAAAACTGTCCCATCTGCGAGTAGGTCTTTGCGATGGAGATGTACGGGACGGGGTCTTTCACGCCCAGTTGCTCGTTGATGCGGGCGGTCTGCGCGAAGTATTCGAGCGATTTTTCGTACAACTGACGCTGGACGTCTTCGTTGGGGCTTTCGAAAGCGAGGCGGCGATAGCCCGCGCCCGCGCGCAGGTAAAGGAAAGTCAGGTTGGGGGCGATGGCGATGGCGCGATCGTAGGCTTCGATGGCAAGCGCATATTCTCCGAACGACTCAAGCACATAGGCGTTGACGCGATGCACGTCCATCTGGTTTGGGTCGGCCGCCACGGCTTGTTCGATGACCTGCTGGGCTTGAGTCCATTTTTGCTGGTCCACCAACACTTCGGCGTAGAAGGCTTGCGCCAGGGCATTGGTATTGTCCAATTGGATCGAGCGCACGGCGAACTGCTCGGATTTTTGCAGGAGCGACTGGCGTTCGCGTTCGTCCGGCGTATAGGAGGCTTTCCAATCCAATGCAAAGGCGAGGACGGCGTGAGCGTAACTGCTGTCGGGGTTGACTGCCACGGCTTTTTCGGCGGAGGCGATGGCTTCGTCGAGCCGGGCAAGGATGTTCTCCTGCTGGACGATGAGCGCAGTGGAATAGGTCTGCACGCGCGAGAGTTGCGCCCAGACTTCGGCGTTGGCGGGGTCCACGATTGTGGCGTCCTTGTATGCCTGAATGGCGGAGTCGATCTTCCCGGCGGTGAAGTAGGCGTCGCCTTCGAGTGTGTAGGAGGCGGCGAAGCGTGTGGGCGTGGGGGTCGGCAGGAACAACGGTTTGACCTCCCCTTGATGCACGGCGCGGATCAGCCAGACGCCTGCGAGGATGAGGACGACGAAAAAGAACATGCGATACACGCTCGTGTCGTCGCGGCGGCGGAAGATGTTGCGGCGGTATTGGATGTTCATGGCGTGGGGGTGGGCGTCGCTTCCGGCGTGGACTCGGCCGAATTTGTCGAACCCGTTTCCGGCGTGGAAAGAGGCGCGTTCAGGTTTTCCTCGCAGCGGTTGACAATCTCATTGGCGTTATCCACCGCGAGTTCGTCGGCGGGGATGCGCGAGACGATCAGTTGCGCAATCTGCAAGGCTTCGCCGCATTTGTCGGTGCGCGAGAGCGCCAGCCCGTAAGTGAAGTAGTATTCGGCGATGCGCGGGGAATCGGGCACGAGGTTGATGAATTCCATTTCGTGACCGTCTTCGGATAAGCCGCCCTTGACCACGTAGGAGAGTTCCTGCACGGCTTCGGGCCAGTAGGCGTTGCGGTAGTACATGACACCGAGATTGCCGCGCAGGTTGGTGTCTTCCGGGTCGTTCGCCACAGCCGATTCGGCGAATTGCATGGCTTTGCCGTATTCGCCGATGGTGGCGTAGGTGCGCGACAGCAACAAGTCGGGGGTGGGGTCCTGCGGATTGAGCGCGTCGGCGCGTGTGAAGGCGTCCACCGCCTGATCGTAGATGCCGAGCGTGCGGTAGTTGCGCCCGAGCGCGAGGTGCAAGTCGGCGATGTTGGCGTTGATGGCGATGGCGGCTTCGTATTCGCGGATGGCTTCTTCGTAGTTGCCGGTGGCTTCGAGGACGTATCCGCGCGCGCGGTGGGTTTCGAGCAGGTCGGGCGCGAGCGCCTGCGCCACGCGCGATTCTTCGATGGCTTTTTCGATGTCGTCGAAGGAGCCCAGTCCGCTATAGAAGGAATCAACCAGGATCTCGACGTAATAAGCGTGAGCCAGCGCGTTGTTTGGGTCGAGTTCGAGCGCGCGTTTAATATCGGCTTCCGCTTCGAGGTATTCCCCTTGAAAAGATAACGCCCAGGCGCGCGCGGCAAAAGCCATCGAGTTGCTCGGGTTGAGCAGGAGGGCGTCTTCGGCGGCGGTCTGCGCCTCTTTATATTGCCCGGCGAAGACTTGCGCGCGCGCGAGCATGATGTAGACGGCGGGATTATCCGGCTCGGAGGCGATGGCTTTGCGGTAGGCGTCTATGGCGGGCAACAGTTTGCCCTGGGCAAAGAGACTCTGCGCTTCGGCGATCAGCGTTTCGGCGGAGACGGTGGGCGTGGGCGACGGCACGCCCAGCGGTTCGATATCCGCGACGATAAAGCGGTTGACGTACGCCGCCGCCAGCACGATCAGGCTGAGGACGACGATGCGGAACCAATTTGGGCGGTTCCGCCTTTTATTCATGCTCCATTTACTTCCACGTAAATACATAACTCACCAGGTTTGCGCAATCGCTTTTACGCGCCATCGGCGTTCTCCAACGCCGATGGGCGACAGCGCGTTAAAGAACGCGCGCTATTGCGGGGATTGCATGAATTTATATTACCATCCGCGAGAGATCGCATCAAGCGGGCGAAAAAGTTCTTATTCGCCTCTTATATGCTACAATCGCTTCATGCAATTCGAGGTGTTTACGCTCCTGCCGGAAGTCTTTCCCTCCTATCTCGAAACCAGCATCTTGAAACGCGCGCGCGAACGGGGATTGATCGAAGTCCGCATTCACAACATCCGCGATTACACACACGATAAACATCGCGTCACCGACGACACGCCCTACGGCGGCGGCGGCGGGATGGTGATGAAGCCGGAGCCGGTCTTCGAGGCGGTGGAATCGGTTTTGGAAATGTCCTTTGACTTCAGCCTCAAAGAACATTCGGCTTCCGCTCCGGACGGGGCGATTCAGACTCAGGTGGAAGTTGTATCGCAAACCCCGATCATTTTGCTTACGCCCCAGGGACGGGTCTTCGACCAGACGGTTGCCAAAGAATTATCACAGCATAAAAAAATCGCGCTGATCTGCGGACGTTACGAAGGCGTTGACGAGCGCATCCGCGAGGGATTGGCGACGGATGAAATCTCCATCGGCGATTATGTGTTGACGGGAGGGGAACTTCCCGCGTTGATTTTGATTGACGCTATCGCCCGCCTCCTGCCGGACGTGTTGGGCGACCCCACCGGCGCGGAGGACGACTCTCATGCGATGGGCTTGCTGGAATATCCGCATTACACCCGCCCGCCCGAGTTTCGCGGGGGCAAAGTTCCCGACGTTTTGCTCTCCGGCGATCATGCAAAGATAGACAAATGGCGCAGGGAGCGGGCGTTGGAACGCACTTACAGGAAGAGACCCGATATGCTGGAGAGGGCGGGGTTGACGGAAATGGATAGGAAGTTCATTGAGTCATTGCGTAATCCGTAATTCGTGATTCGTAATTACGGATTACGAGTCTATCAATCGTCAATCGAAGGAGGATCATCATGTCTGCACGACTAAACTACGGCAAGACTTTCCTGCTCGGCTTCGGCTTTTTCGGCGTCAGCGTGATCTGGGGCGTGTACAACGCCTTCGTCCCCATCTTTCTCGCGGATAAATTCGACCTCTCGCCCGCGTTGATCGGATTCTTTATGACGCTCGACAATATCGCGGCGTTGTTCATCCAGCCGCCGGTGGGAGCCTGGTCCGATAAACTTCGCACCCCGTTGGGGCGGCGCATTCCATTCATCCTGGTCGGGGCGCCGATTTCTGCCGTGGCGTTTGGGCTGATTCCCGTTGCGGCGATCCTGCCGCTCTTTGTCGCCTGCACCAGCACGCTTTTGCTGAGCGCGGCGTTGTGGCGCACTCCCGTTGTGGCGCTCATGCCCGACATCACCCCATCCGAATTCCGCTCGCAGGCGAACGGCATCATCAATTTTATGGGCGGCGTTGGAACCATTGTCGCCTTGCAGACAGGCGGCATGTTATACAAGATGAATCCCAACTTCCCGTTCTGGCTGGGTTCCGGGCTGGTCGTGCTTGCCGCGTTGGTCGTGTATCTCTTCATTGAAGAGCCAAAAGAATACGAAACGACGGAAAGCCAGCCGGGCATGCTCAAAAGTCTGAGCGAGGTCGTCAGCGACCCCGAAAAAAGCGGACTGCGGATTTTACTGGCAATCTTCTTCTGGTTTCTCGGCTTTTCCGCCGTCGAAACGTTCTTCACCCTGTACGCCAAAAATCACCTGGGTTTGAATGAAGGCGACGGCGCGACATTGCTCTCCGTTCTGCCGTTGTTCTTCGTGTTGTCGGCGATCCCATCGGGGTTTGTAGCGGGGAAACTTGGACGCCGAACGACCATTTCCACCGGGCTGATCATCCTGATCATTATGCTTGTCCTGTTATTCATCACTCCCGCCAAAGCCTTGTTGACCGGGATCGCGCCGTTGCCGCTGGTGGGCATTCCGCTCGTGGAAGGCGGCGCGCGCATGTTGACTCTGGCGGGCGTATTATTGATCCTCGGCGGGATCGGCTGGGCGTTCGTCAATATCAACTCCCTGCCCATGATCGTGGATTTGACCAGCGCGGCGCGCATCGGCACATATACCGGCTTGTATTATCTCTTCTCGACCTTCTCCGCCATCGTCGGTCCGAACGTGAACGGCTGGGCGGTGCAATTGACGGGCGGCAATTACAACATCATCATGCTGATCGCTCCGTTCTTCATGCTGGTTGCTTTGGGAATGATGATGGGCGTTAAGAGAGGCGAGGCGGTGGTGGGCGAGTAGGGATGAGGGATGAGATACGAGATACGAGATACAAGATACGAGATACGAGATACAAGATACGAGATACGAGATACAAGATACGAGATACGAGATACAAGATACGAGATACGAGATACAGGTTCAGGTTGAAAGTTGCGCATTAGGGATTCCGCATTACGAATTGCGAATTACTTTTTCCTGACGACGGCTTGTTGGGCGTTAACCGCCTGCGGGTCGTCGTCGGATTGTTTCCGCGAGGATGTCTTTTGCGCGGCGCTGGTGACGGATACGCTTGGGGTGAAAGATCATGGGATCAACCAGGATGCCTGGGCGGGGTTGGAAGAGGCAAAGGCAAACGGGTTGGCTGACCGGGTTGAATACATCGAATCCATGGATTCGCGCGATTACGGGAAGAATATCGCTTATTTTGCGGATCAGGGATTCGACCTGATCTTTACCTCGGGGGCGGCGCTGGATGATGCCACGCTTCAAAACGCGGACCTGTATCCTGACTCGGCCTTCGTGGGGCTGAATCAGACCTTTGAGGAATCCCGCCAAAACCTCGCCTCTCTGACTTTCCCCGAAGACCAGATGGGATTCGCCGCCGGGGTCCTCGCGGCGCGGTTGACAAAAACAAAGATCGTGGCGGCGATATGCGAAACTTCGGGCATCGGCTCGATGTGGCGATATTGCGAGGGGTTCCGCGCAGGGGTGAAATTTGCGGATGAAACAGTCAGGGCAATCGTGATTTACAGAGAGGATGGGGACAGGGAGAAGTTGTTCGTGGATGAAGCGTGGGGATATGAAACCGGCGAAGACGTGATCCGGCGCGGCGCGGATGTGGTTTTCGCGGCGGGCGGCGTCACCGGGCAGGGGGCGCTCAGGGCGGCTTCGGAACATGGCATCCGCGCGATTGGGGCGGAACGGGACCAGGCGGCGTTGGGAGAATCCGGCTCGGGCGTGGTCGCTTCTTTTTATGGGGATGCCCGGCTCGAGGTCCGGGAAACGATGCGGCGGATGCGGGAGGGGGGAAAGGCTGGGGCGGGAATCGGCTCGATTAAGTTTGCGAATCCCCCGCCTGAGGTTCCGCCATCCGCTGTTTCCGAGCTGGAAATTCTGTTATCCATGTTGAAAAACGGGGAAATCAAAACAAATGTTCCGTTCGAGAAACCTTGATTCGTTCAGGCTTGCACAAAGCATTGAGTGGATTTATACTTGCATTGTCGTAAGGCTTTGTAAAGAAAAGCCTTTCCAATAATCTTCCAAAGAGGAGAAGAAATACCATGAAGAAGTTGCATTTCGTTATGGCAATGTTTGCCGTTGCCTCGCTGATCCTTGCCGCGTGCGGCGGCGGCGGGGGCGGCGGGCTCAAGGTCGGTATGGTGACCGACCTGGGCGGTATTGACGATAAGTCGTTTAATGCCACCGCGTACGCCGGCATTCAGAAGGCGATTGACGAGCTCGGTATCGAGGGCAAGTATCTCGAATCGACCCAGCAATCCGATTACGCCAAGAACATCCAACAGTATCTCGATGAGGACACCGACCTGATCGTGACCGTCGGCTTCCTGCTCGGCGTGGACACCGCGACCGCCGCGAAAGCCAACCCCGAGACCAAGTTCGCGATCGTGGACTACTCCTACCCCGACTGCTTCGGCGATGCGGTGGAAGGACAGTCCTGCGGTTCCGCCACGGAAATGGCGAATGTGTTGGGCTTGACCTTCCAGATCGATCAAGCGGGCTTCCTGGCCGGTTACGCCGCAGCCGGCTCGACCAAGACCGGCAAAGTCGCCACCTGGGGCGGCATCAACATCCCGCCGGTCGCCGCCTTCATGATCGGTTACGAGAAGGGCGTTGATTACTACAACGAACAGAACGGCACCGAAGTGGAAGTGCTGGGCTGGAGCAACGAAGCCAACGAAGGTTCCTTCATCGGCAACTTTGAATCCCTCGATGACGGCCGTTCGACGACTGAATCTCTCGTTCAGGAAGGCGCCGACATTGTCATGCCGGTTGCGGGTCCTGCTGGTCTCGGCGGCGCGGCATACTGCGCGGAATCGGGCGCGTGCATGGTCATCGGTGTGGACACCGACTGGACTGTCTCGGCTCCGGAATACGCCGATGTAGTCCTGACCTCGATCCTTAAGAACATGAACGTTGCCGTGTTCGACGCGATCAAGTCCGTCCAGGACGGCACCTTCAAGGGCGGCGTGTACGTCGGCACACTTGCCAACAACGGCGTGGGTCTTGCCGAGGTGAAGGGCGCTTCCGACGAACTCAAAGCCGGTCTGGATGCCGTTCGCCAGGGCATCATTGACGGCTCCATCGTCACCAAGTAAGCATTAACCGCTGGAAAAAAGCCGGGGGAGGCTTCGTCCTCTCCCGGCTTTTTCTTTCGCAAACGATAGATCCTCAAGGTGTTTTCATTCCAGCGGTCAATTCACATGCGCCGGGCGCGGCGCAAAAAAGACCTTATGGATTTATTGAAACCCAGACGATGGAGGGCATGGCATGACGAACGTCCTTGAACTGCGCGGCATCACCAAACGTTTCCCCGGCGTGCTGGCAAACGACAAAGTAGATATCAGCCTGCGGGAGGGCAAGATCCTCGCCCTGCTGGGGGAAAACGGCGCGGGTAAAAGCACGTTGATGAACATCCTCTACGGTTTGTACAAACCCGACGAGGGACAAATTTTTGTACGAGAAAAAGAAGTAAATATCGAGGGACCCAACGACGCCATCGCGCAGGGCATTGGCATGGTGCATCAACACTTCATGCTCGTGCCGGTGATGACCGTGACCGAGAACGTGATGCTGGGCATCGAACCGGTGAAGAACGGTTTTTTCCTCGACCGGGAAACGGTCTCGAAACGAATTAAAGAAATCTCCGATCAGTACGGTCTCGAAGTGGACCCGCACGCCTATATCAAAGACCTGCCGGTGGGCATTCAACAGCGCGTGGAGATCATCAAGGTCCTCTACCGCGCGGCGGACATCCTCATCCTCGACGAGCCGACTGCGGTGCTGACGCCGCAGGAAGTGGAGGGGCTGTTCAAGATCATCAAGACGCTCATTGCGGCGGGCAAATCCATCATCTTCATCACGCATAAATTGAAGGAAGTCCTGGCGATTGCGGACGACATTACGGTTTTACGTCTGGGGACGGTGGTCGGTTCGATCAAGCCGGAGGACGCCACTTCCGAGGCGCTCGCCTCCATGATGGTCGGGCGCGACGTAAACTTGACCGTGGAAAAAACCCCCGCCAAGCCTGCGGAAACGGTCCTCGAAGTGGAAGACCTGTATGTGCGCAACGAACGCCAGCATCTGACCGTGCAGGGCGTGTCATTCAATGTGCGCAAAGGCGAAGTGCTGGGAGTGGCGGGCGTGCAAGGCAACGGGCAGACGGAACTGGTCTATGCCCTGACAGGCTTGCTCCCATTCGAATCCGGCGCGATCCGCCTGCTTGATGAGTCGATCCATCGCGCCGCGCCGCGCGACATCCTCGAACGGGGCGTGGCGCACATCCCCGAAGACCGCCAGCGTCACGGTTTGATCCTTTCCTTCCCCATCCACGATAATTTGATGCTCTGCACTTATTACAAACGCCCGTTTGCCAAAGGGATTTCCCTGCAACCCCAGCCGATCTTCAACAACGCGGAAGAATTGGTAAAGGAGTTCGACGTGCGCACGCCGAGCGTTTACGTCAACGCGGGGACGCTCTCCGGCGGCAACCAGCAAAAGGTGATCGTGGCGCGCGAGTTCTCCCGCCCGATCGAATTGTTGATCGCCTCGCAGCCGACCCGGGGATTGGACGTCGGCTCCATCGAATACATCCACCAACAGATCGTAAAGAAGCGCGATGCGGGAACCGGCGTCCTGCTGGTTTCCTCTGAATTGGATGAGATTCTCGCGCTCTCCGACCGCATCGCCGTAATGTACAAGGGAAAAATCATGGACATTCTCGACGCGGACAAGACCAGCAAGGAACAACTGGGCTTGTTGATGGCGGGCGTGCATCCCGCCGAGGCGTCGAAGAATTAAGGAGTTCTATTTGTGAGCAACACAACCGCTCTCGAAACGAAAGAAAAGAAACGCAGCGCCCTCCGGTCGGAGTTGCTCGTCCCCGCCCTTGCCGTGCTTTCGGGGTTGATCCTCGGCGCGATCGTCATCCTCGTTAGCGGGGAAAATCCGTTATTGGCGTACGGCGCGCTTTTTAAAGGCTCGTTTGGGAATCCGCTCGACCTGATCGGGGGACTCCAAACCTATTTTTCCACCGGCGAGACGAGGGCATTGTTGCGGGCGATCTATCCGTTCACGGAAAGCCTCGTGACCGCCACGCCGTACATCTTTGCGGGCTTATCCGTCGCGCTCGGTTTTCGCTGTGGGCTCTTCAACATCGGCGCGGAGGGACAGTTTTTCATCGGCGCGTTATGTTCCGCCTTCGTCGGCTACAGCATCCAGGGTTTGCCGATGATCGTCCACCTTCCGCTGGCGATCCTGGCGGGCGCATTGGGCGGCGCGCTCTGGGGCATGGTCCCCGGCTATCTCAAAGCCCGCTTCGGCGCGCATGAAGTGGTCAACACCATCATGATGAACTGGATCGCCTTCCGCCTGAGCGACTGGCTGTTGAACGGACCGATGAAATCCTCCGGATTCCGCCCCGTCACTCCGAACGTGCTGGCGACCGCCGAACTGCCGCGCATCTTCCCCGACCCTTTGCGCTTCAACCTCGGTTTTTTCATCGCGTTGCTGGCGGCTTACGCCGTTTACTGGTTTCTGTTCAAGACCACGCTCGGGTTCGAAATCCGCTCGGTGGGCGCCAACCCGGACGCCGCCAGATACGCGGGAATGAGCGTGATCCGCAACTTTGTGCTGGTAATGGCTCTGGCGGGCGGGCTGGCGGGGATGGCAGGCACGGCTCAAGTTCTCGGCGTGGATCACTGGGTGGGGCAGGGATTCTCAGCCGGGTACGGGTTCGACGCGATTGCCCTCGCCCTGCTGGGCAAGAGCCACCCCTTCGGCGTCGTCCTCTCAGCCTTGCTCTTCGGCTTCCTGCGTTCCGGCGCGACCAACATGCAATCCATGGCGAGGATTCCGATAGACATCATCTCGATCATACAGGGCATGGTGATCATCTTCATCGCCGCGCCCGACATCATCCGCTGGCTGTACCGAATGCGCGAAGTCAAAAAAGAAGAGACTGTGCTGACGCGCGGCTGGGGCAGTTAACGAGGTTTCCATGACGAATTCGACTCTTGAAATCGGCTCGACAGCGGAAAAACGCCGCCGCATTTCCTTCGGCGTCGCCTTGGTCGTCACGGGACTGGCGATCTACCTGCTGTTCGCCGTCAACACTCAACCCGGCGCATTGACGACCTTCGGTTTGAATCTGCTCGGTTCGCGGGCGGTGGAGGTCTCCGACCTCGTGGTGCCGGCTTTGCCCGCGATTTATTTATTGGCGGCGGTCGCCGTCTTCAGCGGAGCGTATCAAATGGCGCGCGGCGTCCGCTCGACGGGCTGGCTGGTCGGCATCCTGGCATTCACCTTCGTGACGGCTTTCCTGTTGTGGGGCGCGCGGGATAAATCCTTCAACCTGACGGGCATGTTGAGCAGTTCGCTCGTGCGCGCCACGCCCATCGCGCTGGCGGCTTTGTGCGGCGTGATCAGCGAACGCGCGGCGGTCATCAACATCGGCGTCGAGGGCATCATGCTCATCGCGGCGCAGGTCGCCGTCGTGACCGCCACTGTGTCGGGCAGCCTGTACGTGGGCTTGCTTTGCGCCATCCTGATCGGCGGGCTGATCGCGGCTTTCCACGCCTTTATCGTCATACGCTTCAGGGTGGACCAGGTGGTGAGCGGCGTCGCAATCAACATCTTCGGAACGGGCGTGACCTCGTACATCAGTTCGCGCTTCATGCAAGCCGCCGGGGATAAACTCAACAACTCCGGCACGTTCCCCATCATTGCCATCCCCGGTCTCTCAAAAATCCCCGTGCTTGGACCTGTCCTCTTCGAAAACAACCTGATCGTCTATCTGACGATCCTGCTTGTGATCGTCATGCACATTCTGCTGTATTACACCCCCTGGGGACTGCGCACCCGCGCGGTGGGCGAGCATCCCAAGGCGGCGGATACGCTGGGCGTGAACGTGTACCTTATGCGCTACGTCAACGTCATCATCGGCGGGATGATCGCGGGCATCGGCGGCGCGTACTTCACCATCGGTTCGGTGGGGCGTTTCGACGAAATTATGACCGCCGGCAAGGGATTCATCGGACTCGCCGCGATGATCTTCGGCAATTGGAATCCGATCGGGGCGTACACCTCGTCGTTGATCTTCGGCTTCGCAGATTCGCTCCAGGTCAAACTGCAAATCCTGCGCGTGCCGATCCCCTCCGAGTTTTTGCTCATGGCTCCCTACATCGTGACCATGATCATCCTGACCGGCGTGGTCGGGCGCGCGGTTCCCCCGGCGGCGGACGGCCAGCACTACGAGAAATAGACGCCGCTTTCCCCGGCTTGATCGAAAAAAACAGGAGTCTGCGCGCTCCTGTTTTTTCTCTCTCTACTGTACGCGCAAACCCTAAAGGTCTTCTATTCTCTCGAAAATTCCCAATTCGCCGAAAAGACCTTTAGGGTCTGTAAATAATTAACTTCCCGCAATGTCGTTGCGAACCGCCGCTCTTGGTCTTTGGCGGCGAAGCAATCTCCATATCAGCGAGGGGATTGCTTCGGGCGAAGAGCAAGAGCGCCCTCGCAAAGACAGGGCCCGGCGGCGGGTGAGGAAAATTATATTTTTATGAACCCTTAGGGTTTCTTTGCGAGGAAAATGCACCGCGGCAAGTTTTCTTCTTGATCTTCGATCTGGGACATAAGGCGGATTAACCAAAAATCATCCTGGGGTAAAATCCGAACGCAAAGAGGAGAAGCAATGAAATCATTAACCCGCCTGTTCCATCTGTTCATCGTTTGCGCCCTGTTTCTTGGCGCGTGCAACCTGCCTTCGGGAAAATCCGACGACGGCGCCGAAGTCAGCGGAACGTTCGCCGCGCAGACTGTGGAAGCGCTCCTGATGACCGCCACCGTCACCTCCACGAGCGCGCCCAGCGCCGCGCCCGCCACCAACACCCCCGCCCCGACGAACACCAACACACCCGCGCCCACCGCCACGCCGGTCTGCCCGCAGGCGCAATTCGTCACCGACGTCACCATCCCCGACGGGACTGAGATGAACCCCGGGCAAACCTTCACGAAAAAATGGCGCATCCGCAACACCGGCACCTGCGCCTGGAGCGGCTACAGCCTTGTGTTCGACAGCGGCGATTCCATGAGCGGGCCCGCCTCCCAGCCGATCGGCGCGGTCAACCCGGGGCAGGAAGTTGACCTCGAAGTCAACCTGACCGCCCCTGCCTCAGCCGGAAACTATCGCGGATACTGGCGCATCGTTTCAAACAGCAATGTGCTTGTCCCCATGCTAAACGGCTACCAGGGCAGGGCTTTTTACGTGGATATTAAGGTCAAAGCGCCCGCCGCCCCGACCGCCACCAACACGCCTGTGCCGCCCGCCTTTGCCGTGACCAGCGTGAATTACTCTCTTGGAACCTGGGGAGACGGCGTATCCACCATCAACTGTCCGCGCGTTACCGCCAGCATCACAACCAACGGCGCCGGAACCGTCACTTTCAAGTGGAAGAGACAGGATTCGCCCGGCGGCGGCGCAACCCAGACTTTGAATTTTGCCGCGGCTGGCACACAAAATGTCAACTACGACTGGCAACGCGGCTCCACCTGGGCGGGAACCGCCACCTGGGTGAGCGTTTACATCGAAACCCCGAACAACCAGGATTTTGCCCAATTCAACTTCAGCACAGCCTGCACCACACCGTAAAAATAATAATCCATTAATTCAACAACGCCCGCGAAAGCGGGCGTTCCCATTTAACAGTATAATTTTCCGCGTATCACGAAAGGAAGAAAATGCTCAAGAAAAAAATCAAAACCCTGATCGCGCTGACCTTTACCGTTTCGTCGCTCGTCACAGCCTGCGGCGGAAACGACCCCGAAGCGCAGGCGATCATCGAAACCTCGGTCGCGCAGACCGTCGCCGCGCAGGCGCCCACCGGGGCGCCGGTCGCCGAAACGCCCGCCGCGACCCTCATCCCCACGCAGACCCCCTTCTCGCTCACGCCGCTTCCCTCACCCATCCCTTCGCCCACCTCCTTCACCCCCGCCGGCTCCCAGGCGCAATGCGCCAGCGCCAGCCTGCAAGATGAAGCCCCCGTGGACGGAAAAATATTCAAACCGGGCGAGCAATTCATCAAGACCTGGTATGTCAAGAACACCAGCCCCTGCGTCTGGGACACCACCTACAAGATCGTCTTCTGGTCCGGCGACCTGCTCGGCGGCGGATACGTCTACCAACTGCCGCGCGTGACCGGACCCGGGCAGACCGTGCCGATCGAACTCGTCCTGACCACGCCCACCACGCCCGGCACGTATAAATCCGAATGGAAACTCCAGACGCCCGACAAAATCAATTTCGGGGTCGGCTATCTCCAGGCGGCGCTTTACGCCGAGATCGTGGTCGCCGACCTGACCACCACCACAGCCATAGCCTACGACATCACCAGCGCCGAACTGGTCATCACCCGCGAACCAAAAACCGGCTGTCAGCCCGCCAACATGGTCTACACGGCCAATGTCTCCATCACCACCAACGGCCCGCTCAAAGTTAAATATCGAATTTACCAGCAGGACGGCAATAACGGCAGCGCGTATAAATTCGAACTCAAAGAAGCCGGAACCTATAAAAATTCGGATCACGTTTGGAAACTGGGACGCGCCGCATCGCAAAACAGCAACCGTTGGATGCAAATTGTCATCCTTGAACCCTTCTATCGGGAATACGCCAGAGTCCCGTTCGAGTTCTACTGCCCATAGGCGCATCCAACGCTTCACTGAAACCGGCGCAAGCCGGTTTCTTTTTGGGAACTTGTTCGCAATCCGCTGCGTCTTAAACAGACGATTGGAGGAAGCATGTCCAGAAAATTTTCGCCGTTTATCGCCCTGATCGCGGGTTTATTGACCGTTCAACTTGCCTGCAACCTTCCAGCGGACGCTTCGACCCCGGACCCCTTCGCCACCCTGAACGGACTCTACACCGCTTCGGCTCAGACCCTGGCCGCAGCCGGCACCTCGACCCCAGGCTTGCCCCCGCCGACGGTGGTGACTCTGGCAGGCTCGCCCACAGCCACGAATCCGCCTGTGACGCTGTCGCCCGCTCCCGTGTCCCGCTGTGATGCGGCAGAATTCCTCGCGGATGTCACCTACCCCGACGGCAGCCTCGTCCCGCGCAACACCACCTTCGTCAAGATCTGGCGCATCCGCAACGTGGGGACTTGCGCATGGTCAACCGCATATTCCATCGCCTTCGCCAGCGGAGACGCCATGAGCGCGCCCACATCGGTTGCCATGCCTGGAAGCGTCGCGCCCGGACAATACATCGAAATTCCAGTCACGATGAAATCGCCCGGCACGGATGGGAAGTATCGCGGCTATTGGAAGTTGCGCAACGCATCCGGCGGCTACTTTGGCATCGGCGCGGCGGCGGATACCGCCTTTTGGGTGGACATCCGCGTGACGGGACCGTCGTTCGTGGCGTACAACTTCGCCGATAATTACTGCGCGGCGGATTGGACAAGCGGCGCGGGCAACCTGCCCTGCCCCGGCGCAAACGGCGACGCCAACGGATACATCATCCGCCTGAACGCGCCGGTGATGGAGAACGGCGTGACCGAGGACGAGCCGGGCTTGCTGATGGTCCCGCAGGACGTCAACAACGGTTACATCAGCGCGCAATTTCCGTCCATTAGCGTCCAGGCGGGCGACCGCTTCCGCACTATCGTCAACTGCCAGCGCGGCGCGAACAATTGCAACGTCGTCTTCCGTTTGGATTATCTGAACAACGGCGTGATCAAAACCTTCGCCAGTTGGGCGGAGGTCTATGAAGGCAAATATTATCCGGTGGACCTCGACTTGAGTTCCCTCAAAGGCGAGACGTTGAAGTTCATTTTGGTCGTCCATGCGAACGGCGGCAACAACCAGGACCTTGCCATCTGGCTCAATCCGCACATCGTCCGGCAGGGAGACCCGCCCACGCCGACAAACACGCCGACCGCGACCGCCACGTTCACGCCGACGCTGACCTTCACGCCCACTCAAACATTTACGCCCACGTTCACTCCAACGGCGACCGCCACTGAAACGCCCAGCAGTACGCCAACGCCGTAAACACACTCTCTATCGTACGAATACAAATTGCTCCTGCGCCGAGGACGGCGGCGCGAGAATATCCAAGTATGGTGGAGAACAAAGACACAAAAGCGCCGCGCGTTTTGCGTTAGGTCACGGTCTTTTATCCAGCGTCACCGTAATATCCACCTGCTCGTCGCCGCGCAGGACGCGCAGAACGATTTCATCGCCGGGGCCCTTATTGGTGATGAGATATGCCAGCAGTTCGTCGAAACTGCGGACTTCGCGTCCGTCAATCGCGATGATCAGGTCGCCGCCCGCCAACAGCGAAGGAATCTCTGTGGGCGTCTCCCCAGCCCGAATTCCAGCCCGATCCGCCGGTCCACCGGGGACAACCGCAGTCACATACGCGCCGGTAAACTGGGTTAATCCAAGCGTTTTGACCTCTGTCAATGTCAACGAACTGGCGGAAGAAACGCCAAGATAGGGATAATCATATTTGCCGTTCTCGATCAACGCAGGAGCGACGCGCTTGATGATGTTGACCGAGATCGCAAAACCGATGCCGGAGTTGACCGGCTCCCCCGCGTTGTTCTGGCTGAAAGTGCGAATGGCGCGGTTGACGCCGATCACTTCGCCGCGAATGTTAAACAGCGGTCCGCCCGAGTTGCCGGGGTTGATGGCCGCGTCGGTCTGAATGATGTCGCCTGCTGTGAAGAACGAGCCTTGCGGGCTGGCGTGTTCCGAATCCAGCGTGCGCCCCAGGGCCGAGATGATGCCCACCGTCATGGTGCTTTCCAGCCCAAAGGGGTTGCCGATGGCGACGACCGTCTGACCCACTTTCAGCGCGGATGAATCGCCCAGCGGCAGGGGATGCAATTCCTCCGCCGGCGTATCCTCCGCCTTGACGACTGCCAGGTCGGAATCCAGGTCAGAGCCGATCACCGTTCCAAACGCCATAAAACCGGAAGTAAAACGGATCTCCACCGTCTGCGCGCCTTCGATGACGTGATAATTTGTGATGATGTGACCCTGATCGTCGTACACAAAACCGGAACCCTGCCCGCTCTCCGTCAGGATCGCAACCACGCCGGGGCTGACATTCTCGAACAGCGCCGTCAGCGTCTCCTGCGCGGCCGGGTTGGACGAATCCGCAATCGGCGCGGGCAGGGTCGGCGCGGTTTGAACCGGCTGGGTCGCGCCCACCTCCGCCTGCGGAGCGCCGGAAAATTTGCAAGCCAGCGCGGCAAACGCCAGCATAATTACAACATGCCGAATCCATTTCATAGTACGCTCCTTCAATTCCTCTAAAGAATAAAAATCGCGCCGTCAGCGCGACGGCGATCAAACGCCCGCTAAAATTTTATGCGGGACGCTTCCTCGATCAATCCCCGCTGTTTCTCCGACAAATATTTCGGAACCTGAACCTTTAATCGAACGTGCAGATCGCCGCGGACTTTCGCATCCTTCACGTTCGGCATTCCGCGCCCCGCCAGTCGAAAGACCTGCTCGGGCTGGGTTCCCGGCGGAATCCCCAGTTTGACCTTGCCGGTCGGCGTTTCCACCTCCACGTCGCCGCCGAGGATCAGGGTAAAAACGTCCACAACGGCTGTCGTAGTCAGCCTGCTTCCATCACGTTCGAAGCGTTCATCCTCTTCGACCTGAATCAACAGATAGAGATCGCTTCCATCCGGACCCGCGCCTGCCACGCGCACCCGGGAGCCGGTCTTCACCCCGGGCGGGATTCGGACGGTCAGTTTGCTTCCATTGGGTTTTTGCAACTGACGCGAAGTCCCCTCAAAAGATTCGCTGAAAGTGATCGTCGCTTCCTGCTCGTACCCCGGCGAATCGTACGCAAAAGGATTATTGCGCCCCTGCGAGCGCATCGCCTCCCCGAAGATCATGCGAAAGAAGTCGGAGAAGCCGCCCGTCGTCCCGCCGGAGCCGCCGAATATATCGTCCACGCCTCCGCGTTGACCGGCCGCCTGTTGTTGAAACCATTCGTCCCAGCGGAAATCGCCCGGTCTGCCGCCGCTGGAACGATAGTTGGAGTAGGCGCTGCCCAGCCGGTCATAATGCGCGCGCTTCTGCTCGTCGCTCAGAACCTGATAGGCTTCGTTGATCTCTTTGAATTTCTCCTCCGCCTTTTTATCGCCCGGGTTCTTGTCGGGGTGATATTTCATGGCAAGTTTGCGATACGCCGCGCGAATCTCATCCGCGCTGGCTTTGCGCTCCACGCCGAGGGTTTTGTAGTAATCTTTGTAGTCCATCCTTCTATTTTCATCCCGTCGGCGGGAAGGGTCAAGCGCATAAACCTCGCGCTTACATAACTCTAACCTATCCCTCGCCGCGCAACGGGCGTTTTCCAATGGACGTTATCGGAAATAAGTCGCAGCGCTTTTGTTGGGCGCAGATGAACGCGGATTTAGGCTGAAGATTTTTCGCAGTACTGCAAACTTCAGTTTGCTCTCGCGCGGGCGCAAATTTAGTTTGCGGTCTGATTACCTTACACTCTTAAAATCAGGACGCGGACGAGCGCTGAAAACGCGGATTCAAGGCATTTTTTCGGGCGTTTTGCCAAAAAAATCTGCGTTGCGTTTTCCGCGTCCTACAAACAAAGTGTAAGGGAATCAATTTGCGGCGCGAAGCGCGCCATGGTACAGTACAGAACACATTTCCAAAATAGTCGAGGGCAGCATGAAATCAATCTGTGTATTTTGCGGGTCTTCGGACGCCGTTGCCGATGAATATAAAAAAGCGGCGTTCCAGACGGGCGCGGTTCTCGCGCGAAATGGGATTAGGCTGATCTACGGCGGCGGGAAGACAGGGTTGATGGGACAGGTGGCGGACGGGTCTCTATCGGCGGGCGGCGAGACAGTCGGAATCACCATCCCTTCCATGAACACCGTCGCGCTGGGGCATACATCCCTCACCCGCCTGGAGACCGTCCCTGATATGCACGCGCGCAAAGCCCGGATGCACGAACTGTCCGACGGTTATATTGCCCTGCCCGGCGGCTTTGGCACGCTGGACGAACTTTTCGAGACCATCGCCTGGGCGCAAACCGGGGCGCACGAAAAACCCGTCGGGCTGCTGAACACAAAGAATTACTATGCCCCGCTGCTCGCCGTCATGGATCATGCCGTGGCGGAGGGATTTGTCTTTCCAGAACACCGCCGGGCTATAGCGCTTGAAACCGACCCGCTGAAATTACTGGAATCCATGCGCGATTACGAACACCCCCGCGAGGCGGTCAGGCGATGGATGAAGGAAGAATAAGACGATTGGCGATTTTCGTCTCGCCCGCCCCAATTACGGATTACGCATCGCGAAGCGCGCTTCACGGCAGGGTCAAAATGATCGGGTCGCCTTTGGTGACGATGACTGTATGCTCGAATTGGGCGGCAATTGTGTTGTCAACGGTCTTCAATGACCAGCCGTCCGACTTTTCGACGACGCGTCCCTTCCCTGTGGTGAGAAACGGCTCGATGGCGAGGACCAATCCGTTATCCATGATGCGGCGGTCGTCGGGCTTGTGAAAATTGTAGACGGAGGCGGGCTTGTCGTGCAGTTGACGCCCGATGCCGTGTCCGGTCAGATCGAAGATTGGGTTGTAACCGCGCTTTGCGGCTTCCTGCTGAACTGTTTTACCGATCAGATTCAGCGGTTTGCCCGCGCGGACGACGGTCAATACCTTGTCCAACGCGGCTTTGGCGGTCCCCAGCAATTTATCATATTCCGGTTTGGATTTACCCACCGCCATCGAAGCGCCGGTGTCGCTGAAATAACCGCCCAATTCGGCGGAGACGTCTATGTTAATCAGATCGCCGTCCTTGATCGCATAATCGCCGGGAACGCCGTGCGCGATGACCGGCGCAATGCTGATGCACGTCCCGCCGGGGAAGTTGTACATGGCTCGCGGCGCGGAAGTTGCGCCTTCCTTCTTCAAGAACTCCTCGCCGATCTGATCCAACTCAAGCGTGGTCATGCCGGGACGGACGCTTTTCATCATCAACTGCATGGCTTGGGCGCAGACTCTTCCCGCGGCTCTCAGCCCTTTGATATCTTTTTCTTCGTTGGCGGTCATTTAATTCCTTTTTCGATGGTCTCGCGGTGTTCCTGAAAATGTTCCGTCGTGTCGCCCAACACCCACAGCATGAGCGGATCGGGGTTATCCGGGCGGCGCGGCTTCAATAAATCCTCAAACGGAGTCGCGTTCAGTTTCTTCGTAAGCAATCCATACACGCGCTTCAAGTGATCCATCACTTCCGCCCGCGCACGGCTCCGGTTGCGCTCGAACAGAATTGAGTTGACCGCTTCCACGCTCCACTCGGGCAGTTCCGCCTGCGAAACGCCGACGACATCGTAATATGGGCGATTGTCCATGTGATAACCCATCAGGATGTTCATCCATTCCGTGAGGTGGGCAAGGTTATCCTTGGGCGTCCAGCCGCCCTCATCGGGCGCGGACATTTGCCCGTCGGTCAGCGAGTCGGCGAGGGCGATCAGCAGTTTCCATTCGCGCTCGATGGCGGACATCAATTCCTGTTTGTTTCCGGGCATCCATTGTTCGTCGGTCATAAATTACTCCTTGTTATTTTTTTGTTAACCGCGCAAGGATCACGTCCCTCAACTCCGCCTGCACGGACTCCCATGCCTGCTCCGAGTTGACGACCGCCCACCTCTTTGGATCGGCTTTGACCATTTCCAAATACCCCGCGCGGACTCTGCGATGAAACTCAACCGTGTACGCGTCCAGCCGATTCCATTCATTATTGCTTTTCTTTCTGCCCAACCCCACCTCCACGTCCAAATCGAGCAAGATCGTCAAGTCGGGGGTCAAGCCGCCGGTGGCATATTTGACCAAGGCGCGGATGTCATCCAAATTTTGCTGATGCCCGTATCCTTGATAGGCAATCGTCGAATCGTAATAACGATCTGAAATGACAATTTCCCCGTCTGCAAGGCGCGGCTTGACGACCTGCTCCACGATCTGCGCGCGCGCCGCCTGATAGAGCAAAGTCTCCGTGCGCGGATGCATCTCCGCGTTCTTCATATCATGCAACACATCGCGGATCTGCTCGCTGATGGACGTCCCGCCGGGTTCGCGGGTGGGGAAGACGGTATAACCCTTCTCGCGTAAAAATTCAACAAGGTGGGGAATGTGGGAGGTTTTGCCCGAACCTTCGGGTCCTTCGAGGGTGATGAACATGATGGGAAGTATAAAAGAAATGAGCGGACAAGTAAACATAATTATGTTTGGTGATTACCCACAACGCAGAATCGCGGGGCTAAAGCCGCCTGCTCAGCGCAAGTCCGGCGGCGTGTTGCGAGGGAACCCGCGCGCCGCTTTGAGGCGGATGTGGTAGAGTCGGGCGCGCCAGGAATTTTTTATGCCGGAGATAAAATGATGCGGAATATGTTTGTAGCGCGCGCAGGCTGGGCGTTTTTTGCGGCGATGTGTTTGTGGCTGGCCGGATGCGCCGCCCCGCCCGACGGTTCGTTTCGCGTTCTCGCCTCCGTTTCCTTTCTGGCGGATATGGCTCAAAATGTAGCCGGAGAGCGCGCGACCGTTGAGTCGCTGATTCCCATCGGCGTGGACCCGCACGCCTATCAAGCCGCCCCGGCGGATGTGGCGAAAGTCGCGGAAAGCGACGTGTTGATTCTGAACGGGCTGGAGTACGAACATTTCATCGAGCCGCTGTTGGAGAACGCGGGCGGAGACCGTCTCGTCATCGAGGCGGCGGCGGGCTTGACTCCGCGTCAGATGGGGGAACCTGCCGGAGAAACAGAATCAGGCGCGGGTCACGATCATGAGGCGGGCGATCCGCATATGTGGCTGGACCCAAATCTGGTCATCCGATATGTCGAAAATATCCGCGACGGGTTGAGTCGAGCCGATCCTGAAGGCGCGGAGGTTTATCAATCCAACGCCGGGGCGTATATTGCGCAGTTAAAAGAGTTGGATGCGTTTATCAAAGCGCAGGTGGAGACGATCCCCGCCGAGCGCCGCCTGCTGATGACCAACCACGAGTCGCTGGGCTATTTTGCGGAGCGATACGGTTTTACGGTTGTGGGCGCCATCCTGCCGGGTTTCAGTTCGGAGGCGGGGGCTTCGGCGCGGGAGGTCGCCTCTGTCATCGAAGC
>WBZR01000290.1_pt1 | contig 84777 bp, 65 predicted proteins | sample 5204231 | NCBI WGS metagenome assembly WBZR01 (sample SAMN12412403, study PRJNA552823) | activated sludge metagenome | isolation source: activated sludge from anammox sidestream of wastewater treatment plant... | place: USA: Virginia | collected 2017-08 | reverse complement strand
TTCCACAGAAACTTTACTTACTGGATAGATAAAAGAAAATGGAAGTACATCTTCCTCCTGGCAACATTGGAGTTATCCCAAACCTGAGATCTGCTTTCCCAAAGGTAAGAACAGGTCTTTTAAATCTATTTATTTCATTTTTTAATTCTTAACTATGCCTCACTATCATACACTCGGAAACATTCCGCACAAACGCCATACACAGTTCCGCCGCCCGGATGGTGAACTGTATTCGGAGCAGCTATTTTCCACCGAAGGTTTTTCAGATGATTATTCACTGATGTATCATGTGCATCCGCCCACCATGATCATTAAAACGGAACCGCAGGTGAGCGTGGCTCCTCAGGTTGCCGAAGAAAAAATGCTGAAGCCCAGAAGCTTTGAAGGATTCAACATCAAACCTGAAAACGATTTTCTGAAAAGCCGCAAGGCAGTTTTGGTGAACAATGATGTTCATCTGGTGCTGGCGGCTCCCCGGCAAAGCATGACAGAATATTTTTACAAGAATACCGATGCGGATGAAATGATCTATGTTCATGAAGGGGAGGGCACCCTGCATACCATGTACGGGGATCTTCCTTTCGGCAACGGCGATTATCTGGTGATACCGAGAGGGACCATCTATCAGATAGAATTTAAAGGAGAAAACAACCGGCTTCTCGTTCTTGAATCATTCAGCCCCATTCGCTATCCAAAAAAATATCTCAGCAGGCATGGCCAGTTGCTCGAGCATTCTCCCTATTGTGAAAGAGATATCCGTACGCCGCAGAACCTGGTCACCATAGATCAGAAAGGCGATTTCCTGATCCGTGCCAAAAAGAAAGGCATGCTCTACGGATTGCATTATGGCACTCACCCTTTTGATGTGGTGGGCTGGGATGGCTGCTGTTACCCGTTTGCATTTTCCATTCATGATTTTGAACCGATAACCGGAAGGGTGCATCAGCCGCCACCCGTGCACCAGACATTTGAAGGAAATAATTTTGTAGTCTGTTCTTTTGTGCCAAGACTATATGATTATCATCCGCAGGCCATTCCGGCCCCGTATAATCATAGTAATATTGATAGTGATGAAGTGATCTATTATGCAGAGGGCGAGTTCATGAGCCGCAAGCATGTCACCCGCGGGATGATCACACTGCATCCTGCCGGTATTCCGCACGGGCCGCATCCGGGAGCAGTGCAGAAAAGCATCGGTGCAAAAGAAACCAAAGAGCTTGCCGTGATGGTGGACACATTCCATCCGTTCATGCTTACCAAAGAAGCGCTGGATATCGAGAACAAGGATTATGTGATGAGCTGGGCAGAGTGATTCATTTCCTGTAAAAGCATTTTGAAAAAAATACGGAAGTAAAGCAACAGGGCCTGAAAAACTTTTTAGAAGATCATAAACGGTTGTGAACCGTTGTTATGATCTTCTTTTTTTGTTCGGGGACTCTGTTTTGTCTGCACGGACAAAAAATAATTATGAAAACGTAATTTTTTCTCTGATAAATCAGGAAACTAGATACAAAAGACCTTCATGTCCGGATTAATGCTTCAATTGCCGGTGAAAAAAAGAAAACGGACTGATCAATATCATCTGCGAACATGATTTAGTCATAATAATTTGAATCAAGGTGAAATAATCTTGCAGTTCAAAACACACTCGCATATGAAACGATTTATTTTACTTTTTACGGCAGCAGCTTTTGCCGCCTGCAATTCCGGTACAGATAATAATAAAACCTCATCTTCCGGAACCACTTTTGATACGCATTCACAGGCAGGAGTGGTGGACTCCACTTCCCAGCCCAATGTGGTACAGGTAGCCATCGGCAGCAAAGACCACACTACGCTGGTGGAAGCAGTGAAAGCGGCTGACCTGGTAACGTCATTATCCAATGCAGGTCCGTTCACGGTTTTTGCTCCTACGAATGCGGCATTTGATAAACTGCCGAAAGGAACCGTGGAAGATCTTTTGAAGCCGGCAAAGAAAAACGACCTGATCAATGTGCTGCAGTACCATGTGTATGTCGGCGTTTTGAAAGAAGACCAGTTGCGTGATGGAATGTTACTCGGCATGGTGAATGGCGATAATATTAAAATAACCATGGAGAATGGCAAACCTGTCATCAACGGCAAAGCTCATATAGTGGCATCTGTTCCCGCCTCCAACGGCATTGTTCATGTAATTGATGATGTGTTGCTGCCTCCGGCAAAATAAACTGAATTTTTTTTAATGTTTGTGCCTGCTCCGGTAAAAGCTGTGAGCAGGCTTTTTTTATACGGATTATAAAAGGCGGGATAGAATTGAGAAATGATTTAAGTGGATTTTTCGAATAGCTTTCAAACGTTGATTTATTAAAAAGGAGCAGCAAACAAGTTCCTAACTTCGTCGGATGGCTGATGTACATGATAAGAAGACCCGCAGTTACAATATGAGCAGGATCAGGGGGAAGGATACGAAGAAAGATTATAAACAAAAGGCTTTTTCAATAACCTTGATTGAAATACTGCATGGCTACTTTTCCTACCCAATTCCCCATTTGCACTGGTACTCCATTGCCAATTAATTTATATGAACTTCTTTTGGGTTCAAAATAAAAATCATCAGGGAAGCCTTGTAATCTAGCATATTCTCTAATTGAAAAAGATCTTACACCAAATTTTGCTTTTTTATCTTTTACTAAACGAGTGCTTAGATCTTTTGCATAATGAGCAACGCAGGTAGGTGCCAACGCATTTGGAGTTTCAGGATCAACTATAATAGGTTTATCTCTGTAGACGCCATTTATTCTTTTAATTACATAATCTGGCATTTCAACTTCAGGATTTTTTTCTAAAATATCCTTCAACTTTGGTCTATTCTTGATTTGCTTTGGAGCGTTTATTGAAAAGTGTTTCTTAGTTCCAATCAGTATCAACCTTTTTCTTTTCTGAGGTAGCCAGTTTGCTGCGTCAATAGGGCAAAAGATGTTTACATAATAATCGGGCAATTTGGTCATCGCTTCCATTACGACTTTGAATTTTTTCATTCCAGGAACATTTTCGACTATATACATTTCGGGTTTTTCGATTGCGATATGTCTAAAAAAGTGTAGAAATAGGTCATCGCCGGTTCGAGTTCCATGGATATCAGCTATTGCAGAATACTTGGTACACGGATAGGTTCCCACGATAATATCTGTTCTTGGCTGTTCATGGACGGTTTTATCTTTTATATCTGACGTTAGAATTGTGTGCGAAAAATAATGAGCATTGATTCTCATACAATGGGTAGCTATAGGATCAATATCGAGAGATTGAATGACTTTTATGCCTGCCAGCATAATACCGAGTTCCATACCTCCACATCCTGAAAAATATCCCTTTGCTGTGGGTATATACATCTTTTTAGCCTTTAAAGATTATATCTAAATGGTAGTCTAGAAATTCTTTTTTAGGGATATATTTTTTCGGCATTTGAATTTTTGCTCCATCTAATCCGTCAAAGTATTTAGAGTAGTATTCATATTTCGATTTATTTTTGATTTCCCTTGATAAAATGATTTCAAATTTTTTATTTATGCCGACATAACCTTTATCATAAGCTGCATCGTACAATGCTGAAAGGCAAATTCCATTTTCGGGATTTAGCCTTTCTTTTTCATTTTTTGACCATGGTACAATGTGGCTTGCTCTTAATAATGGACTGATATCAATTCCTGTAATAGCGCACTTACTATCATAGTTCGCTAATACTATATCACGAAACACTTCTTGATTTATTCTTGTTTTAACTTCTCTGATTTTATATTCACCCTTCAAATTCTCTGTACCTTTTAATAAGTCTGAATATTTTTTTTCTAAAGGGATATTTTCTTTAGAAGCGAGTATTCTTTCGCTTTCAAAAATTAATTCTTCTTTATTATTGATGAACTCATCCCAAATGGGCTTTACCTGTTTAATTCCGCCGGGTAAACCTCCAATGCCTCTTTGTTGATGATAAGGATCAACACTTGCAAAGTTGGTTAGGCGCATTGCTACAGCATTTGCATTTCTACCTATTAAGTTTGCCAGATGAATCACTTCATTGTTTCTTGAATGAAGTTTTCCGAATGGAAGCTTTAAATAAAGGTTTAGAGCAAGAATCAATTCTTCCCTTGTCCAAAGCCGTTGACCTTGTTTCATTATATTTGATTTAATGAAATGGGAAATTACTGTATTGAAAATATTTTTTTGTTGCTTTTAAGACACGTTGAATAATTAGTGGAGAACTTATTGGCAGTTGATATTTAAATATTATAGTTTATTAGGGCCGTGCCGGATTTTTTAAATAAAATCTCAAACCCTTTTAAAACGGTTGTTTTAGTTTTCCTAACTTACAAGTCATTTTGTCTATCACTCTGAAATATTTTATCATGCGGATCATTTTCATGCTGATCTTTTTGGTTTGTTATTTTCATCCAGCCACCCATGCACAGACAGGAAAAAACAGGAATAAAAAAGCTGAACTGATCGCAACTGTTGATAAGGTTCTCAATACGGCAGTGGAAAAAAAAGAGATCCCCGGAGCAGTGGTTGAGATCAAACAAAACGGAAAGATTGTTTACCAACAGGCTTACGGCTTTTCGCAGAAATATGATTACGGTCATCAGCTCCTGGAAAAACCACCTGCGATGAACACAGAAACGCTGTTCGACATGGCATCCCTCACCAAAGTGATCGGCACCACCACATCAATCATGCTGTTGGCAGACAGAGGGCTGATCCATGTTGATGATCCGGTCAGTAAGTATATACAAGGTTTTGACAGTTTTCCGAAAAGCGCTATCACCATCCGCCACCTGCTGACGCACACTGCCGGATTGATTGAATGGTATCCTTTGTTTTACCGATCTTCAAATAAAGAATCTACCTATAAACTTATTCATTCACTTCCTTTGAAATATCCCGTAGGAGAACGACGCAGCTACAGTGATCTCGGTTTTATATTGCTTGGTGAAATCATTGAAAAAGTATCCGGGCTCTCTCTTGATGAATTTGAAAAGAAAAATATTTTCATTCCGCTCGGAATGGCGCACACTCTCTACAACCCGCTGAAGAACGGAAGGACTGATAATATTGCCGCCACTTCATTCGGCAACCCGTATGAAAAAAGAATGGTTTATGATTCATCGCTTGGCTACACCGTAAAAGAAATTGACCCTGCATCGTGGGACGGATGGAGAAAATATGTGTTGAAAGGTGAAGTGAATGACGGCAATGCATGGTATGCTAACCAGGGAATATCAGGTCATGCAGGTTTGTTTTCCACAGTGGATGATGCACAGAAACTGGTGGATATGCTGCTGAATAAAGGAAAGGCCGGGAAAAAAGAATTTCTCTCTTCTTCTGTCATTGATTCTTTTTTGACGGAAGACCGTTTTCATAACGGCCTCGGCTGGATGATGGACAGCACCAATTCATTTATGAAGGGCGGCCCTGCAGGGACATTCGGCCACACCGGATTTACCGGTACAAGCATTGCCGTGGTGCCGCAATATCATTTGTCTGTGATCCTTTTCATTAACCGCCAGAATATGGGATTACTGAAATCAGGATTTTATTATAATCCTAATCCTCTGCGCCGTGAAATATTTGAAGCGGTGATGAAGTATGTGAAATGAAATGTTGCCGGAAGCAATGGAATCGTACCCTCGCTGACCGAAGGGTATGTGGAATGAAATGTTGCTGGAAGCAACGGAATAATGCTGCGAGGCTGGAAGCCTCGCAGAGCGTAAGCAGCGATGCTTTGCGAAACTTTCAGTTTCGCAATCTTATTTTGTTGCCTTTGGCAACCACGAAGCGTTTATTATAATAGTAAATCGATCTCCATGATTCCGGTTTTACCTTCATAATTAGCAGCGCTGCTGTACAAATAATGAGAAGGCTCTGCAACGAATCCGGCTCTTACCGGATTTTCGTGTATATAATTCAGCTTCGTTTTCAAAAATGAATCATTGGTGATTTCTTCGGGATGGTTATTTCCTGTCCATACCTTGTACAGGTCATTTGCCGGGGAGACATTCGCATAGTAATGGAACATATATTGAAGCCAGTCACGCCGGCTTTCCGGCTCTTCTGCTATCGAATTGCTGATTGTTTTGCTGGTATGGGTTTTAAAGTCGCGGATGATATCGCTGAGATTAGCATCAGGCGCTGTCCAGATAGTATGAACATGATTGGTCATAATAACAAATGCGCCTATTTGTAATTTCTTTTTGGAACGGCAGAACTGAAAGCTTTCGAGAATAATATCCCGGTATCGCTGGCGGCTGAAAATATCTATCCAACCCATGATGGAAAAGGTAAGGAAATGAGTGGCTGCCTGATCACGGATTTTATATCCTCCGGCGAATTCGTAACTCATATTTGAGGATTTAAATATTATAAAGATAAGATGTTGCTGAAAGCAACAGAATAGTGCTGCGAGGCAGGATGCCTCGCAGAGCAATGATAAATTCGTAACTCATATTTCAGGATTTTAAGCATTATAAAGTTAATAGCTGCTGAAAGCAACGGAATAGTGCTGCGAGGCAGGATGCCTCGCAGAGCAATGGGATAAGATGTTGCTGAAAGCAACAGAATAGTGCTGCGAGGCAGGATGCCTCGCAGAGCAATGAGATTTGATTTCTTTATGATCGTTGGGTGATTAAAATAACAGAATAAATTTTAATCGGGGTTATTTTATTGAGTTTTTCTTTTAAGATCTCAACAAATCCATTGTGGTTTACCATTACTGAAAAGCAAAAGAAAATCATCCGTTTGCATTGTAAATCCCCTTTCAATTGTGATCTGAGGCCGGTAAGAAAGATTCAATAAAATCAAGGTTGTAAAGCCGGAATGGGAATTGTTTTACTGTTTGTGCAAAAAGATCATATCTGCATACGATGAAAAATGATAATTTAGGCAACTTTTTAAACAGAACTTTTAATCAACACTTTTATGAGAAAGGTCATTGCAACTGCACTTCTGAGTTTTATGCTCTCCGGTTTAGTTCATGCTCAGCAAAAAACCGCAACTCAACCGAAATCAAAATATCCTGATATTGACATACCCTTTAAAAAGTATGTGCTGGATAACGGGCTTACCCTTATTGTGCATGAAGATCACAAAGCGCCCATCATCGCATTCAATGTATGGTATCATGTAGGATCGAAGAACGAAAAACCGGGAAAAACCGGATTTGCTCATTTGTTTGAACACCTGATGTTCAACGGAAGCGAGCATAATAATGATGATTATTTCAAGCTTACCGATAAACTGGGAGCTACAGATATGAACGGCACCACCAATGAAGACCGGACCAATTATTTTGAAAATTTTCCTACTTCGGCATTTGAAAAAATCTTATGGGCCGAAAGTGACCGCATGGGATTTATGGTAAATGTGATAGATTCTGCAAGGCTGAATGAACAACGTGGCGTAGTGCAAAATGAAAAACGCCAGGGAGACAATGAACCCTATTCCATATCGGAAGACTTGACCTATAAAAATACTTATCCGGCAGGGCACCCGTATTCATGGCCGGTGATCGGTTCGATGGAAGATCTTAATGCTGCATCGCTTGAAGATGTGAAAGAATGGTTCAAAACTTATTATGGCCCCAACAATGCCGTGGTATGTATTGCAGGAGATATCAAAGCGGAAGATGCTTATGAAAAAGTAAAAAAATATTTTGGCGATCTGCCTGCTTCTCCGCCGATTGCTAAACAAAGAGAATGGATCGCAAAGATGAAAGGCACGCATGAACAGATTGCACAAGACAGGGTGCCTCAGGCCAGGCTTCAAAAAACCTGGAATGTGCCTCAATGGGGATCGAAAGAAGTGACACAACTGGATTTGCTGTCCTCCATTCTGACCAGCGGCAAGAACTCCAGGCTTTATAAAAGGCTGGTGTATGATGAGCAGATCGCAAGCAGTGTCAGCTCATTTGTTGATGACAGGGAGATCGGTGGCCAGTTTTATATTACTGCGGATGCAAAGCCGGGTGTTGACCTGAATAAGATCAATATAGTGATCAATGAGGAACTGAAAAAAATATTTACAGCCGGGCCAACGGTAAATGAGTTGGAAAGAGCCAAGACCTCTTATTTCTCAAGCTTTATCAAAGGCATGGAACGTATAGGAGGATTTGGCGGCAAGTCAGATATCCTTGCCCAGAATGAATGTTACGGAGGGGATGCGGCGTACTATAAAGTGACGAATGATTTTGTGAAAAAGGCTACAGTGTCCGATATAAAGAAAGTGGCCAACGACTGGCTTTCTGACGGAGAATACATTCTGAAAATAAATCCTTACGGCAATTTTTCTACTGATCCTACAGTGATCAACCGGAATGTGGAACCACCTTTAGGCCCTGCTCCTGAAATTAAATTTCCTGAAGTGCAAACTTCTGAACTTTCCAACGGAGTAAAGATATGGCTGGTGAAACGAGAGTCTGTACCCGTAGTGAATATGAAACTGATCTTTGATGCAGGATATGCCTCGGATCAGATGAGCGTTCCCGGTGTAGCTTCTATGGCAGGAACCATGATGAGAGAGGGAACAAAGTCAAGGACCGCATTGCAGATCAGCGCTGAAATGCAGGATCTGGGTGCAGGCATTTCCGCTTCTTCGGATCTCGACAACACCTATCTTATGATGAATGCCTTGAAAAAAAATTTTGATGCATCTCTTAATCTGTTTTCGGATATTCTTTTGAATCCGTCATTCCCGCAAAAGGATTTTGACCGGGTGAAAAAAGAACGGCTGTTGAGTATCAAACAGGAAGAGTCACAACCGGTGATGATCGGTTTGCGTGTGCTTCCTAAATTACTGTATGGAAAAGGACACGCTTATGATATTCCGTTTACCGGAAGCGGCACCACAGCAAGCGTGGAAAAGATCACGAGAGCAGACCTCGTGAAATTTCATGACACCTGGTTCAGGCCCAACATTGCAAACCTTGTTGTAGTGGGAGACATCAGCATGGATGCGCTTAAAAAATCATTGGAAAAGTCCTGGGCGTCCTGGAAGCCTGCTTCTGTACCGGTTAAGAATATCAAAGACGTGAAGTCGCCGGACAAACCTTCTGTGTATCTTATTGACAAGCCCGGCGCTGTGCAGTCTGTGATCTTTGCTGCTGAAATCTCGCCCTCAGAAACCAGTAAAAATTATGAGGCAATAAACCTGATGAACGGCATACTTGGCGGTGAGTTTACATCAAGAGTAAATATGAACCTGAGGGAAGACAAGCACTGGTCTTATGGAGCGGGAACAATGATCTTATGGGCTAAGGGACCTTCCTTCTTTACCGGTTATGCGCCGGTGCAGACGGATAAGACCAAAGAATCTGTTGTGGAATTAAAGAAGGAGATTGAAGAATATATTACGACCCGGCCGGCCACACAGGAAGAATTTGACAAGGTGCAGGAAAACACCGTGATGGCATTGCCGGGAGTGTGGGAAACCAATTCGGCTGTATCGGGTACTCTGTCGGATGCCGTGATCTATAACCGCGGGCTTGGATATTTACAGAGTTATGCTTCCATGTTGAAAAATCTTTCACTGAATGACATCAGGTCGGCAGCAACGGAAGTAGTGAAACCATCACATCTTACCTGGGTGATCGTTGGTGACCGTTCTAAGATCGCTAATGGTATTAGCGAACTGAATATCGGCAATATCCAATACCTTGATGCACAGGGTAACCCGGTCAGATAATTCAGCAGATCGAATTAAAAAAGAGGGCTTTCCATTTCTGGAAATAACCCTCTTCTTTTCTTTCTCCGGTGTTAAATACCAGTTGGTCAAGAACAAAAGAATGGCTTTAGTGTAGCTTAAATATAAGCTGATTGCCCGGTGTCAGTTTTTTATTATATGAACTTTCGTAAATTGAATTATTAAAAACGATTTATATGTTAAAAGTCGGAGAATTAAAACAAGGTGATATTATCATGGTAAATGATGATGGGGTTATGAGGGAAGGAACTGTTTCAAAAATAAGCCATGAAGACAACCAGGCTTATGTGAACAATGGTATCCAGGAGTTTTGGTACGACCCCGGCGAAATGTTTCCGCTTCCTGTAGATGAAAATCAACTGATGAAACTGGGATTTCAAAAGCAGGAATCAGAAAGTTCCGTGAAATATATGAAAGGGCCTTTCCGGTTAGTGACCCCCAAAAAAGGAGATTTTTCCAATATTGAGATGTGGTACCGGGAGGATCGCCGGCATTTCAATGCGCCTTTAAGTGTCCATGAGTTGCAGAATCTGCACCGGGAGATGACCAAAATAGGCCTGGAATCAGCCTGAAAAAGAGATTTCAACCGAATTTCTAAGACTCAATTGTAGTTTTGGCAGACCACTACCAAAAAAAATACCCCTTTTTTCTTTTTTAAGGCTGTTACTCTTATCTTTGCGCTCCCAAAAATTGTATGTCAAAACAACCCCTAATTGAACAGGATGGTAGGATAATAGAAGCGCTTTCAAATGCGATGTTCAGGGTGAAGCTTGAAAACGGCCACGAAATACTGGCTACCATTTCGGGGAAAATGAGAATGAACTATATCCGGATATTGCCGGGTGATAAAGTGAAGGTGGAAATGAGTCCATACGATTTGTCAAGAGGAAGGATTAAACTGAGATATAAATAAAGAAACAAAGACAGGACGGGAGACAGGAATAATTTAGTAACCAGAAATAAGAAACGATTATGAAAGTAAGAGCATCCATAAAAAAGCGCAGCGCAGATTGTAAGATCGTCCGCCGCAAGGGAAAGCTTTATGTGATCAACAAAAAGAATCCCCGTTTCAAACAAAGACAAGGTTAATTAGTAACAGGTTTCTGCTTGCCGCATACAGGTGATTGGAAGCGAATAAAAGTAAAAAATTATAATTAAGAAATATGGCTCGTATTGCCGGTGTTGATTTACCAAAGAACAAAAGGGGAGAAATAGGGCTTACCTATATATATGGTATAGGTCCTTCTACTGCCCGGTATATCCTTGATAAGAATAATATCAGCCGTGATAAAAAAGTGAATGACTGGACTGATGAGGAGCAGAATGCGATCCGTTCTACCATCAATGATGAATTGAAAGTGGAAGGGGCTCTGCGTTCTGAAGTTCAGATGAGCATTAAGCGTTTACTGGATATTGCCTGTTATCGCGGGGTTCGTCATCGTAAGGGATTGCCTGTCCGCGGACAACGCACCCGTACCAACAGCCGTACCCGTAAAGGAAAGCGTAAGACAGTAGCAGGTAAAAAGAAAGCACCGAAGAAATAAAGATTGACAGGCCGGGGCAGAAAATATCGGGCCCGGGTCTTGAACCTTGAATTTAAAAAGAATTATGGCAAAAGCACAGCAGGCAGCAGCACCGAGTGCAAAAGCTGCAGCAAGAAAAAGAGTAGTGAAAGTGGATACTTATGGCGATGCACATATCACTGCCAGCTTCAATAATATTATTGTAAGCCTTACGAATAAAACAGGCCAGGTGATTTCCTGGAGCAGTGCGGGCAAGATGGGTTTTAAAGGATCAAAAAAGAATACGCCTTATGCAGCCCAGATGGCAGCAGCAGATGCCGCAAAGACTGCATTTGATGCAGGGCTGAAAAGAGTGGATGTGTTTGTAAAAGGCCCAGGTGCAGGAAGAGAAAGCGCTATCCGGGCTCTTAGCCAAAACGGAATAGAAGTGGCTATGATCAAAGATGTGACGCCATTGCCGCACAATGGATGCCGCCCCCCGAAAAAGAGAAGAGTATAATTATTATTTGAAATAAGGCGCAGGATCTGAACTGCTGCTACATAAAGAAAGAAAGTCATAATTGTACTGAAGGGATCAGTGCAATTCATTTTAATAAAGGGTGTCCGATTAATTTTTTACAGTTTTTTACCGATCGAAACACCGAGTTTAAAAAAACTGAAATGAAACAGAATTATGGCAAGATACAATGGTCCTAAGACCAAGATTTCCCGCATTTTTGGAGAGCCAATTTTAGGCAATGGTAAGTGGTTGGGCAAAAACAGCAATCCTCCCGGCCAGCATGGTGCTACACGCAAGCGCAAGAGCCTTGGTGAATATGCTTTGCAGTTACGTGAAAAGCAAAAAGCAAAATATACCTATGGTGTTTTGGAGCGCCAGTTCCGAAAAACATTTGAAGAAGCATCCCGCCGTAAGGGAGTGACCGGTGAAAATCTTATCAAACTGCTTGAAGCCCGTTTGGATAACACTGTGTTCAGGTTAGGTATTGCTCCTTCCCGTCCGGCAGCACGTCAGCTGGTAAGCCACAAACACGTTGAAGTAAATGGCGAAGTGGTTAATGTCCCTTCATTTCAACTGAGGCCAGGTGATGTAATCTCGATCAAAGAAGGAAGCAAAGGCAGAACATCCATCACGAGCCAGGTACGTGGCAAGAATCCGAAGTTCAGCTGGCTGGACTGGAATGAGGCGGAGTTAAAAGGAACATTCATCACTTACCCTGAAAGGGAAAACGTTCCGGAAAACATCAAAGAACAACTGATCATTGAGTTGTATTCTAAATAATGAATTAAAAAAATTAAGATTAAAGGTAAAAAGGATTTTTCTCCGGATAAGTTTTGAATTTTCACTTTTGGCTTTTAATTTTTTACCAGGATTAAATCAATAAAATTAAAATTTCAATATGGCAATTTTAAATTTTCAAAAACCCGATAAGATCATTCTGCAGAAAGCAACAGACTTTGAAGCTCTTTTTGAGTTTCGCCCGCTGGAACCCGGCTTTGGCGTCACTATTGGCAATGCGCTTCGCAGGGTATTACTCAGCTCACTGGAAGGATATGCAATCGTGGGAGTGAAGATTGAAGGAGTGGATCATGAATTTGCAACGATGAATGGTGTGAGTGAGGACGTGGTTGAGATCTTCCTTAATTTAAAACAGGTTCGTTTTAAAAAGATAGTGGATCATGAAGTGTCTAATGAAAAAATCATATTATCACTGAAGAACAAAACAGAGTTCACTGCCGGAATGATCGGTGAAGCGACTCATTCATTCCAGGTGATGAATCCTGACTTGCTCATCTGCACACTGGATGCTTCTGCCCGCATGGATATCGAGCTGACCATTGGTAAAGGCCGTGGATACGTACCGGCAGAGGAAAACAAACTGAAAGATGCGCCGTTGGGTTATATTCCGATCGATTCCATTTTTACACCGATAAAAAATGTGAAATACACCATTGAAAATACCCGTGTGGAACAGCGTACGGATTATGAGAAACTGATCATGGAAGTTTCTACTGACGGCACCATTCATCCCGAAGAAGCCGTGAAGCAGGCTTCCCGCATTCTGATCCAGCACCTGATGATCATTACTGATGAGAACATCACTTTTGATAACAAAGAAGAAAAGAAAGAAGATCTTGTGGATGAGCAAACGCTGCAATTACGCAAAGTGCTGAAGACGCCGCTGGAAGATCTTGATCTTTCTGTACGTGCTTTCAACTGCCTGAAAGCCGCCAAGATCAACTCGCTCAGCGAACTGGTACAGTATGAGCAGGAAGACCTGATGAAATTCCGCAACTTCGGGCAGAAATCCCTTGCAGAGATCGAGCAGGTGCTTACGGAAAGAGGATTGCATTTCGGAATGGATCTCGGCAAATTGGGACTGGAAAAAGAAGATCTGTAAAATAAAAAGTGAAAAGCTTCAGACCTCACCGGTTGTTGCTCTTTATTTTTTGAATTATTAACGTAGGTCAGAATTCCTGACACGGTCTGACCGGAAAAATTTTAAGTCATGCGTCACGGAGACAAAGTAAAAAATCTAAGCCGCACCAAAGCGCACAGAGATGCATTATTGAGCAATCTCGCCTGTGGGCTGATTGCGCACAAAAGAATTGTTACCACTGTTGCCAAAGCAAAAGCATTACGTGTATATGTGGAACCATTGATCACGAAAAGCAAAGAAAACACTACGCACCAGCGCAGGGTGGTCTTCAGTTACCTGAATGATAAAAAAGCGATAACTGAATTGTTTGGTACGGTTGCGGAAAAAGTGGCCGGCCGCCCCGGAGGATATACCCGTATCATCAAGCTGGGCACCCGCCCGGGAGATAATGCTGAATTAGCGCTGATCGAATTGGTGGATTTCAATGAGGTTTATGGAAAGGGTCAAGAGGAAGTGAAAGCAGGAGCTAAGAAAACCCGTCGTGCCGGCAGCAGGAAGAAGAGTGAAACCACGCAGGCCGTTGCAGCTGAAAAGGCAGAAGAAAAAACGGAAGGGAAAAAAGAAGCTGAATAATTAAATAATATTTTTTTCGGGTAATGCCTTCCGTACTGCGGGAGGCATTTTTGTTAGAACATTATTCAGCTGTCTTCATAAAATAAGTATATTCACTCACAACTGCTTTTGTCTGTTCAAAAAAAAAATTTTCCAGGATGAATGATAATAATAATATCCCGCTGCAGCAGTTCAGGGATGGAGTCGTTACTAAATTCCAACTTTACAACAGCCTGTTCACATCTCTTCCCTTTCACCGGATTGAAAAGACAGGAATCCTGCTTTCATTGCTTTTTAATAATTGTGAAGAAGGTTATTCCAAAAAATTAAGCCCGGAAGAGATCATTGAAGATTTTTTCAGCAAACATATAACCTATAAAAATGAAAGCGATAAGAATGATCTGTTGTTCCGTTTTGTCCAGTACATAGAACGCCAGGTTGTGTTGTTTGATGCTCTGGAAGATGCTGCGTTCAGAAATGTCAATGATATGCAGGGCGTGGGAACATTGAAGTATCTTGAATCTGAGGTGTTGGAAAATAAAAAGGAAAAAGAATTTTCCCGGAAGCTGAAAGATTTTTCAATACGCCTGGTATTGACGGCGCATCCTACCCAGTTTTATCCCGGATCAGTGTTGGGCATCATCAACGATTTGTCCAGGGCGCTGGCAGAAAATAATACAAGCCGGGTCAATATGTATTTGCAGCAGTTGGGGAAAACGCCTTTTTTCAAAAAGAAAATGCCCACGCCCTATGATGAAGCAATAAGCCTTATCTGGTATCTTGAAAATGTTTTTTATCCTGCTGCCGGAAAAATCATATCATCTTTATTGTCCCGTTTTCCTGAAGCGATAGCCGGAAATAATCCTGTTATCCGGATGGGTTTCTGGCCCGGTGGCGACAGGGATGGCAATCCTTTTGTGACAAGTGATACCACATTACAGGTAGCCGAAGCATTACGTAGCGCTGTCATCAAATGCTACTATCTTGAAGTAAGAAGATTGAAGCACAGGCTCACTTTTGAAGGGGTAGATGTTTTATTAAGTGAGCTGGAAGTAAAATTATATCAAAACCTGTTTATTCCCGGCCACAATACGAGCCTGCATAAGAGCGATGTATTGAAACCATTGCTGGAAATAAAAGATATCATCATTCACCGGCACAATGGTTTATTCCTACACCTGGTGAATCAGCTTATTAATAAGATCGGGCTATTCGGTTTGTTTTTTGCTTCACTGGATATCCGGCAGGTCAGCACCGTGCATGAGAAAATGTTTGAAACATTGGCTACGGAACAGAAATTTCTTTTGCCGGGGTACCTTGCACTGGATGAAGAGGGGAAAATAAAATTATTAACCAGCCTGACAGGTACGGTCAACTCTGAAGTATTTCCTGATCCTGTTCATAAGGATACACTTAAAACGATACAGGCGATACGTTTTATCCAACAGCAGAACGGGGAAGAAGGTTGCCATCGTTATGTAATCAGTCATTGCAGAACGGCATTGAATGTAATGGAAGTGTATGCTTTATTTTTATTGGGCGGATGGAAAAAAGAGGCGATTAACATTGATATTGTTCCGTTGTTTGAGACAATAGACGATCTGCAACGTGCAGCAGGGATAATGAGAACACTTTACAGCAATCCTGTTTACAAAGATCATCTCAATAGGCTTGGAAACAGGCAAACCGTTATGCTTGGTTTTTCTGATGGAACCAAAGACGGCGGTTACCTGATGGCAAACTGGAGTATTTATAAAGCAAAAGAAGAACTAACCAATATTTCAAGAGAGTTTGGGATCAATGTGATCTTCTTTGATGGCAGGGGAGGGCCTCCGGCAAGAGGCGGCGGCAAAACACATAAGTTTTATGCTTCGATGGGAAAAAATATTTCCAATTCCAACATTGAACTTACGGTACAGGGTCAGACGGTAAGCTCCAACTTCGGAACAGTTGATGCGGCACAGTTCAACATGGAACAATTATTGAATGCCGGCTTATCAAATGACCTGTTTTCACCCGGCAAAGCTACGTTTGACAATGCCGAAGAAAACCTGATGACTGAGCTATCCCAGGCAGGCTTTGAAGCTTACCGGGCATTAAGAGATCATCCTGATCTTACCGACTATTTGGTACAGGTTAGCCCCTTGCGTTTTTACAGTGAAACAAATATCGGAAGCCGCCCGGTTACCAGAGGACTGTCTTCGGGAATATCGTTGAGTGACCTGAGGGCAATACCTTTTGCCAGTTCATGGAGCCAGTTGAAACAAAATGTGCCCGGGTATTACGGGGTTGGTTCTGCACTGCGGTATATGGAGAAACAGGGAAAATTGTCTCAGCTCCGTCAACTGTACCATGAGTCATTGTTTTTTAAAACCTTACTGGACAATTGCGAGATGGCAATGATGAAATCATTTTTTCCTCTTACGGAGTTTTTATTGCATCACAAACGCTTTGGAGAGATATGGAAAATGATCTTTGAAGAATTTGAATTGACGAAAAAATACCTGTATAAAATAACCGGCCACCCGGAATTGATGGAAGATTATCCTGTAGATCATCTGTCTATCCAGATGCGTGAAAAAATAGTGTTGCCGTTACTGACGATCCAGCAATATGCACTGACTAAGATAAGGGAGATGGATGATGCAATGGTACAGCCGCCGGAGAAGAAGATATATGAAAAGCTGGCGATGCGTTGTTCTTTCGGGATTATCAATGCCGGAAGAAATTCTGCGTGATGAGAAGTAAGATCCGGAACTTTTTAAAAAGAATGAGAAAAAAATAAGGAGAGAAAGAATTACTCTCCTCTCCTTAAAATTTATTTTATAAAATTTTTACTGATCCCACCACAGATGATCTGTACGCTGGTAGGCAGGTACGTTAGCGCCATTCCTGGTAGTTTCTGTACTTGGATAATCAGCTCTCCTGATGAATGTGGCCAGGCTTACATTCACAGGCAGCTGGAAACCCTGGTAATTGTAATCGAATCTTCTCATATCATCCCAGGCCACCGGTTGTAAAAATGTGGCAACATATTTCTCTTTCATGATCAGTTTCAATGTCAGATTATTTTTACCGACAGCCACTGCCGGATTGGTAATATAAGTATTGATATCGGTTGCTGCTACATTCAGCTTTTGCATGCTTGCCTGTATGCCTGCAAGGTAAGCAGTGTATGCTCTGTCCAGTTGTCCGCTTCTGAAAGCAGCTTCCGCTTCAACGAAACGCAATTCAGAATTTGTAAGGATCATCAATGGGGAGTTGGTGCTGGAGTACCATTTATTGACGTCAATATAACATTGTACATGATCTGTGTTCCTTATTCCCTGGAATCCTGCGCCATTTGGTGTGCCCCTGTAATCTCCTGAATCGGTTTTATTGGTGATCTGCGGAAGCCGGGGATCGGAAACACCATAGATCTTTCCATTGGTAGCATTAACGAAATATGAACTGAGCCAAGCATCCAGAACAAGATTTGCATTGTTTCTTGCAGCCTGTGCCCAGGGATTGCGCACTTCAAAAGCTGTGATCTGTGCATCATCATCATTTGATGTATATCCTTTGTCAACTGCGGAAAGTACTGCAGTAGCGCTGTAAGAAGATTGTTTGCTTACCTGGTTCAGCAGCCTTGCTTTTAAAGAATATGCTGTTTTAATCCATGCATTCAAATCGCCGTTGTGAATATAATCACTTGGACCATCCAGTTCGCCTGCAGCATTAGGGCTGCTTAAAATAGCAATTCCTCTGTCGATCAATGCTAGGCAGGTGTCATAGACTGATTTTTGGTTATCATATTCCGGAGTCATGTTTCCTCCACCCTGGAACGCCTGCGAATAAGGCACATCACCCCATGCATTAGAGGCGGTACTAAGATTATAGGCCATCAAAATATCGGCTACACCCTGGTAAGCGATAAGGTTTTTTTTGCCTGCAAAATTATTCATGTCATACAGGTCAGTCATCGTATTGTAAATGCTTCCCCATGCAGTAGTTGGATCTGATTGCTGATATGTATCTGCTGTTCCGCCTGCGCTTGGTGATGCCAGATACTGAGTGTAGTACGAAGTCAGATTAGCAAGATAATATGTATTATAAGGTGTCAGGTTGGTAACATTGGCAAGCAGGCCTGCAATCGGAGGATCAGTACTTGCATTTGGGTTCTCGTTGATATCAAGGTATTTTTTACATCCTGAGAACATAGTTACCATCACTGACAAATAAATGAGTTTCATATATTTTTTCATGATGATAAATTTAAAAGGTTACATTAATGCTGAACAAAAAGTTCCTCAATGGAGGATAAGTAAATCCTGCCTGGGAGCTGCTTGTAAGATCCCCGGTAATGGCATCACTTGCTTCAGGGTCAAAGCCATTATATTTGGTAGAGAGCCACAGATTATTCCCGGTGAAACTTATGCTTGCACGATCAATAAATGTTTTTTTCAACAATGAAGTAGGTAAGGCATAACTGAGTGAAATAGTTCTTAACCGGATCCAGCTTGCGTCCTGAACAAAATTCTCCGTAACGCCCCGATAAATTCTCCTGTAATATCCATCGCCGTAATTAACGTTATCCGGTCCTATACCTTGACCTACATAAACCTGTTTGGTATTGGGAGTTCCATCGGCATGCACACCCGGAAAAACGATCATCTGATCCCTGTTTTCGGTGTACTTGGCAATTCCGAATGCTGCCATGAAATTGTCTAACTGGTTCCATTTTTTAAGACCTTGCTGGGCGTCAAACATAAAGCTGAGTGCAAATCCTTTATAGCGAAGAGTGTTGGTAATGCTTCCAATCCAGTCCGGCATGGAATTACCAACTACTTTTATGCTGGAGCCCGGAGCTCTTACCGGAAACCCATCTGCACCGATAATGATCGGAAGACTTTTGTCTATATGCAAAGGATCAGGAGTTTTGGTACCATAGTACCGCATCCAGTAAGTACCGTAGATATCACCAACCGAATAACCGGGCCTGTAAAGGAATGAAGGGCTGGAACCTCCATAGCCGAACGAAGATCCGCCGGGTATGTAAGCAAGACCTTTATAAACAGATAAGATCTTGTTTTTGTTAGCAGAGAAATTCAGTTGTGCATCCCAGGAAAAATCTTTTTGTACTACTGGTTTCCCAAACAAAGTCAGTTCCACTCCTTTATTTTGAATTTCTCCTGCATTCAAGGTGATACTTGTTTGACCTGTACCCGGTGCAGTAGAAACGTCCATGATAAGATCCTTACTCTTGGATTTATACCAGGTAAAGTTTAAACCAAGCCGGTTGTTCAGGAAATTAAGATCAGTACCTACTTCAAATGAAGTTGTCAGCTCCGGCTTCAAAGACGGATCACCCGCTGCATTGTCTCTTGTGAAACGGACAATGTCATTGATATTAACGCTGCCTGTGGGAACATACACCACGTTTGTACTGTAGGGGTTTGCATCTTTTCCTATTTGCGCAAGAGATATCCTGAACTTACTTTCATTCATCCAGGAAGGCAGTTTGAACATATCTGAGAAAATATAACTTAGGCTTGCTGAAGGATAGAAGAATGACCGGTTTTTCTTTTCAAGTGAAGATGTCCAGTCATTTCTGCCTGTAACAGACAGGAATAGATAGTTGTTATATGAAGCAGTAAGATCTCCATAAGCTCCGATGATCCTGTATTTTTCATCGTACTGGCCTACGCTCTGAACTTTTGCATTGCTTAAGGTGAAAAGATTATATACGACCAGTTCACTCCCTTCCGCTGCAACCATATTCCTGGAACGATTCAAAAGGTCATGTCCTACTCTTAAAGTTGTTTTTAACTTGTCATTCCATTCATGATTCAAAGTGACCATCAGGTTACTGTTGATCTGGCGGAAAGAATTCCTGTATTGTCCTACAAAACCCTCTCCATTATCATCAGAACCTAGTACTTCGCCGGGTACGCCTTTAGGCCCGGGTTGTGTATGCGTACGTTTGTCTGCATAGTAATCCATGCCTACTCGGTAATTGGCCACGATCCATGATGCAGGGCTGTAGGTAAAATCAAAGCTCCCGATCATTCGGTCCACATTACTGCGAAAACGGTCTGTATAAGCGGACCACCAGGCATTGTTATTGCCGTATGTTTTTTGTGTGCCATCAGGTTTGATGTAATCTCTCACATCCCAGCGGGGAGACCAGTAAGAAAGGTTTTCGTTGAAACGGTTGGCATCATAAAAATTACCATCAGTATTCATATAATAAAACTGGCTTCCCATGCTGAATTTGTCATTGAATTTCATTCTGCCGTTGATCCTTGCTGAAATATCCTGGTACCATGTCCAGGGAATAGTTCCATTTTGTTTGAAATAAGAAATGGAAGAAGACATAGATGCTTTGTCGGTTCCTCCGGATAGTGTCACTGTATTGCGGAACTGGTTACCATTTATATAAGCTCTTTTATATTGATTGAAAAGTTTGTCCGGGTGAGTAGGATCTATCTGTTTTGCAGCTGCTATAGTTGGGCCCCATTCAGGCCAGAATGATTCGGGGTCATATTGACCTTTATATCCTTGTGTGAACTTGCTTTGCACTTCAGGAAATTTATCTACCTGGTCTATTCCATAAGTCGCTGCATAATTGATTCTGAATTTACCTGTGGTTGCAGTCTTGGTAGTGATCACTATCACACCATTCGCACCACGCAAGCCATAAAGTGCCGTTGCTGCACCACCTCTCAGTACATTGATACTTTCAATATCTTCCGGATTGATGTCTGCGGCCCTGTTGGGCATAGATGCCGGGAGGCCACCTCCTGTTCCCTGGCCCGAGGTGCTGTTGTCAATTGGAATTCCATCTATAACAAAGAGCGGTTCGGTTCCGAGATTCAAAGAGTTCACTCCTCTGATTAGAATGTTAGAGCCTTGACCCGGTCCGCCACCCGTACTGGTGACAGTCACACCTGCGATCTTACCCTGAATTGCATTGACCAGATTGGGTTGATGTGATGATGTGATCTCCTGCGCATCTAAACTTTGTGCGGAATAACCCAGGGATCTTTTTTGCCGTTTGATCCCTAATGCAGTCACCACCACTTCAGAAAGTTCGCCTGCAGGATGCAGTTGTACAGTAACAACTGACTGTGTGCCCACCGCCACTTCCATCGTCTGGTAGTTTACAGAAGTAATTATAAGGACCGGATTTTTCCCCGTAACCGAAATGGAAAATTGACCGTTTTCATCAGCAGAAACTGAATTAGTGGTCCCTTTTTGATTGATGGTCGCCAATGGCACAGCTGCTCCGTTATCACTGGTCACCTTACCTGTGATCATCCTTGTCTGGCTGAACAAAGAAACCGGAATGCAAAAAAGCAACAATAGGCAGCCATAGGAAATTGCTTTTCTCATGTTTGTTAGTTTTTGTTAAGAAGAAAATGAAAGAGAATTATTAAAAAGAATACATTTTATAAAAGCAACATATTCATACATGAAAGTTAGGTATTATGATTTAATCTTATTCACACTTTCTATAATTTTTCTTATAAAGACTATCCCATAAAATAGACAAACGCTTTAATAATTTTACTGCGGCTTTTTGCGGTTAGGTTTAGATAAGGCGGGATGGAGTTCGGGTTTTCATTAAGATCATTTTTCCCGGCAGCTCTTAAGAATAATATTTTCTTTTTGTACCTGCCCGGTTATTTAATATGATTTTATTGTTTAAAGGCTACCGGTTATACGCCAGGCCTGAGCCTGTAAGAAGTTATTAAATTTGTAAAACGAATTATTTATTACAGCTAATTTTAAAATTACCGGCAGGCGTACAATATTATTTCAGGAAATTCATCAGCGCTGAAGAAATACCCGGAAATATTTTTGAAAGCAATGAATTAGTTTAAAATGATTATTGCATAAGTTCCGGATACCGCAGTACAATTCTTATTTTATGCGTAACAGCAATCAAAATAACAATGAAAGAAAAAAAGGATTCTTCATAAATGAATTTTTTATGAAAAAAAACCCGGGTATTGAAACGACAGAAAATGATTTCCCGGCTATTCAACCTGAAATTTCTGAGGCATACAGCGCTTCTGATCATGATAATAAGGATAGTTTAAAGTTATGTGAGATATCTTACAGGCCATTTGATGAAAGGATTGTTTATTCAGGCAGGGTATTGGTGGATGGGCCAGGAAAAGAGATGGCAAGAAATTTCACCCGCAATGATAATTCGGGTATAGTTTTCAGCAGGCTGCCATTTTCAGATAATTGCTTAAATGTTTTCATTACAAAAAGAATAACTGATGTTTCCTTCTTAGCTGCAAATGCGGAGGCGAAAAGTTTTATTTTCCCTCTTTATGACTATTCCGGTATTATAAAACAGCGTGATGGGGATTGGGTATCATCCGGAATTCTCAATCTCAATATGGAGATTGTAAATAAAATTGCAAGGGGGCTGGGATTGCAGTTTGTCCGGGAGAAAGAGACAGGTAATATTTGTTTTGTAAATAATAATGATGATCTGCGGGATGAGTTTAAGCAGGTATTTCTTCCTGCTGACCTGATGGATTATATCTATGCAGTTTTATGTTCTCCCGGTTTCGTAGGGAAATATGACAAGCCTTCAAAAAATAACTTCCCGGAAATTCATTACCCGCAGAATACGGAAGTTTTCTGGAAGCTGGTGAAAATCGGCGGAACCATGCGCCAGTTGCATTTACTGGAATGCCCGGCTGTGGAAAATTTTATCACCCGGTATCCTGTATGTGGAGATAATCTTTTGAACAGCCCGGTTTATGAAAACGGGAATGTTTATATCAACCGGGAGCAATACTTTTCAAATGTTCCTGATGAAGTTTGGAATTTTTATGTAGGAACTTATCAGCCTGCGCAAGATTGGTTGCTAATCCGAAAGGGAAAATCTTTAAGCAATGCTGAAATTCAGAAATACCAGAAGATCATTGTTGCTCTTTCTGAAACAAGAAGATTGATGGAGATAGCAGGTAATCTATTGTTTTGATGTCGTTGGTTTTTATTTTAAAACCTTACCCGATAAAAATTTGTCCACCTGCGCTGCACATTCTCTTCCTTCATTAATAGCCCAAACCACAAGGCTTTGCCCCCGCCTCATATCACCGGCAGAAAATATTTTGGCGATGTTGGTTTGATATTCTCTCTCATTGGCTTTTACATTTCCTCTTTCATCCAGGTCAACTCCAAGTTCATTCAAAAGGCCCGTATGCAGCGGATGTACAAATCCCATGGCAAGAAATGCTGCCTCGCAAGGTATTTCTCTTTCTGAACCGGGAACTTCGGAAAAAGAAGCCGGTTTACCATCTTCAGCAGATTTCCAGTTGAGGTTTATCACTTTCAATGCCCTGAGATTTCCGTTTTTATCTCCAAGGAATTCTTTTGTTGCAATCGCAAATTTTCTGTCGCACCCTTCTTCATGGCTGCTGGATGTTTTCAGGATCATAGGATAAGTAGGCCAGGGCATAAAGACTGTTCGCTCTTTTGGCGGCATGGGCAATAATTCAAACTGAGTTACGGATCTGGCTTTTTGCCGGTTGGAAGTGCCTATACAATCACTGCCGGTATCGCCGCCGCCGATCACCACAACATTTTTATCACAGACTGTAATGTTTTCATTATAAATATTGCTTTCGGTCTCCTGGTGCAGCAACGGATTTTTTCCTGCATTGCGCTTATTTTGCTGTTTTAAAAACTCCATTGCAAAATGAATTCCCTTCAGTTCTCTTCCGGGTATTTTCAGATCACGGGGAATAGTGGATCCACCTGCCAGTATGATGGCATGATACTCTCTCAGCAAATTCTGAATGCTGATGTTCACACCGACATTGGAATGACACTTGAAAACAATCCCTTCTTCTTCCAGTAATTTTATTCTTCTGTCCACTACCCATTTTTCCAGTTTAAAATCGGGAATACCATAACGGAGCAATCCCCCCGGCGCATCGTCTCTTTCGAATATGGTTACCAAATGTCCCGCATAATTCAATTGAGCAGCTGCTGCAAGCCCTGACGGACCTGATCCGATCACTGCTACTTTTTTTCCTGATCGTAAATTTGGTTTGCGGGCTTTCACCAATCCTTTTTCAAATGCAATTTCAATAATGTGTTTTTCTATTTCTTCAATAGTAACCGGCGGTTGATTAATGCCCAGCACGCAGGCGCTTTCACAGGGAGCAGGACAGATCCTTCCGGTAAATTCAGGAAAATTATTGGTTGCTGTCAGAATCTCATAAGCCTCTTTCCAGCTCTTGCGATAAACCGCATCATTGAATGCCGGTATATTGTTTCCCAACGGGCACCCCTGGTGACAAAAGGGAACACCGCAGCTCATGCAACGGGCAGCCTGCTGATTCAGTTTGTCTTCTGTCAGGAATGCAACAAACTCATTGTAATTCCGGATACGTTCCTGCACCGCCTTTTTCCCGGGCAACTCTCTGGTGAATTCTAAAAATCCTGTAGGTTTTCCCATGAATTATTTTTAAAAGTTTATTGCTTATTTTCCGTTTCAACAGCAGCTCTTCGTTGAGAAAGTATTTTTTTAAGATCTTTCGGAAATACTTTTATAAAACTCCGGAGCTGGTTTTCAAAATCTGCCAAAATGAATTTTGCAACATTACTTCCGGTATATTGATAATGTTCGGTGATCATTTTTTGCAAAAGAGAACTGTCTTCTTCTTCCAACGGATCAAGGTCAACCATTTCCTTATTGCAGTTTTCCATAAACTTTCCGTTGACATCGTACACATAGGCAGTACCGCCGCTCATTCCCGCTGCAAAATTTCTTCCGGTATCTCCCAATATTACCACGGTTCCTCCAGTCATGTATTCGCATCCGTGATCGCCAACACTTTCCACGACAGCACTGATACCGGAATTGCGGACACAGAAACGTTCACCAGCTTTTCCGCGGATATAAGCCTGACCGGAAGTGGCTCCATAAAACGCAACGTTACCGATGATGATATTTTCTTCGGCCACATATTGAGCCTGGCCGGAAGGATAAATGATCAATTTTGCCCCGCTTAATCCTTTGCCGAAATAATCATTGGCATCTCCTTCCAATTCCAGCGTTATTCCTTTGGTATTGAATGCACCAAAACTTTGTCCTGCCGTACCGGTGAATTTAAAGTGAATCGTATCATCGGGCAATCCTGCACTCCTGTATTTTTTTGTGATCTCATTCGATAAAATTGACCCTACGGTTCTGTCTGTATTTTGAATGGTTAGTTCTGCAAAAACTTTTTCTTTTGTTTCAATAGCAGGTTTTGCCATCTCCAGCAGTTTCCAGTCCAGCACTGTGCCGATGCTATGGTCCTGGTCTTCCAGTTTGTGTAAACCGGTGTAAATAGAAGCCGGCTCTTTATATAATACCGGTGAAAGATCCAGTTTGCTGTATTTCCAATGAGTCATATTTTCTCTTGCTTCAAGGTTATTGACTTGCCCGATCATTTCATTGACAGTGCGGAAACCCATTTCCGCCATGATCTCTCTTAATTCCTGTGTGATGAATCTGAAAAAGTTCACTACATGGTCAGCCTTTCCTGTAAATCTTTTTCTCAATTCAGGATCCTGTGTAGCCACACCCACCGGGCAGGTGTTCAAATGACATTTTCGCATCAGCACACATCCTTCCACCACCAATGCAGCAGTGGCAATGCCCCATTCTTCAGCACCCAGCAAAGCGGCGATCATCAGGTCTCTGCCAGTTCTTAGTTGGCCATCTACCTGTACTGTAACCCGGCTTCTCAATTTATTTCTCACTAATGTCTGGTGTGTTTCAGCAAGGCCCAATTCCCAGGGTAATCCTGCATGCCTGATGGAAGACATGGGGGAGGCGCCGGTACCCCCGTCGTAACCTGCTATCAATACCAGGTCTGCCTTTGCTTTGGCTACACCGGCTGCAATAGTTCCTACACCTGCTTTGCTAACCAGCTTCACACTGATGCGTGCATTGCGGTTAGCATTTTTCAAATCAAAAATTAACTGTGCCAGGTCTTCAATCGAATAGATGTCATGATGCGGCGGCGGAGAGATCAATCCCACTCCGGGAATTGAATGACGGACTCTGCCGATCCATTCATCAACTTTGTGACCGGGTAACTGTCCCCCTTCACCGGGTTTGGCTCCCTGTGCCATTTTTATTTGCAGTTCTTCTGCTTCCGTCAGATATAAACTGGTGACGCCGAAACGTGCACTTGCCACCTGCTTGATAGCGCTGCGCATGGAATCACCGTTGGGTAAGGGTTCATATCTCTTTTCATCTTCACCACCTTCTCCTGTATTGCTTTTTGCTCCGATTCGGTTCATGGCAATGGCCAGTGTTGTGTGTGCTTCCCATGAAATTGAACCAAAACTCATGGCGCCGGTTGAAAATCTTTTGTAAATATTTTCAGCAGGTTCCACTTCTTCTATAGGAATGGAGGGACGGTTCTTTTTCAACTGAAGCAAACTTCTCAGGGTGGAAGTGTTTTCACCGGGATCATTGATCAGCTTTGCATATTTTTTATACACAGCATAATCATTGGTTTGAGTGGAATGCTGCAGCAGGTGTATGGTTTGCGGATTGAATAAATGAAATTCGCCTTTCCGGTTCCATTGATAGACTCCTCCGTTAGATAAAAGGCCGGAGTCATAATTGTTCTGATTGAAAGAGGAGAAATGTTTCGCCAACGTTTCTTTGGCGATCTCGTCCAGTCCCATTCCTTCAATCCTGGAAATTGCGCCGGTAAAATATTTTTCTACTATTTCCCGGTTCAATCCTATGATCTCGAATATCTGTGCTCCCTGGTAAGATTGCAGGGTGGAAATACCCATTTTGGAAAATACTTTCAGCAACCCGTCATTCACAGCTTTGATATAATTCTTTTTTAATTCATCTTCTGAAAATTCAGTCTGAAGTTTTCCGCTTTCTTTCATGTCACGGATAGATGACAATGCGAGATAGGGATTGATGGCTGTGGCGCCGAAACCAATCAGGCAGGCAAAATGATGCACCTCCCAAACATCACCGGCTTCTACTACAATACCCACTTGACCCCGCATCCCTTTTCTTATCAAGTGATGGTGTACTGCGGAAGCTGAAAGCAAAGAAGGTATGGCCGCATGATCAGAGTCAATAGCACGATCCGTCAGAATCAACACTTCAAATCCATCTTCCACTGCGTCCACAGCATAGCGGCATAACCGTTCAATGCCGGCTTTGAGTGACCCGGGTTTACCATCGGCCCTGAAATAACATTGCAAGGTTTTTGCCTGGAATTTTCCGGTGTCAATGCTTCTGATTTTTTCCAGTTCAAAATTATTCAGTACCGGGTGTTTCAATGCCACGCTATGGCAGGCCATCGGATCTTCTTTTAAAAGATTTCCATTGTTGCCGACGAAGGTGGAAAGCGACATCACCAGCCGTTCTCTTATCGGATCTATAGGCGGATTGGTCACCTGTGCAAATAATTGTTTGAAATATGAACTGAGATGCTGTGGCTGATCACTGAGTACTGCCAGAGGAACATCACTTCCCATGGAGCCAACAGGTTCTTTTCCATCCAGCGCCATCGGCGCAATAATGCGTTCAAGGTCTTCTGTTGTATAGCCGAAAGCTTTTTGATATTTAAAAACCTGGTCATGTTCCAGGTGAGTGAACATCACTCTCGGATCGGGTAATTCTTCCAGCCGGATCTTGTATTTATTCAGCCATTCTGCGTAAGGTTTATGTGAACATATTGTTTGCTTCAGTTCTTCATCGCTGATGATACGACCTTGTTCCATATCTACCACAAACATTTTCCCGGGTTGCAGTCTTCCTTTTTCTTTGATGATGGACGGATCAACGGGTAGCACACCTGTTTCGGAAGCCATGATCACCCGGTCATCAGCAGTAATGCAATAACGGGAAGGGCGCAGGCCATTCCTGTCTAACGTAGCTCCGATGATTTTTCCATCGGTGAAAGAAATGGATGCCGGTCCGTCCCAGGGTTCCATAAAGGCGGAATGAAATTCATAAAAAGCTTTTTTCACCGGGTCCATCTGTTCATTGCCGTCCCATGCTTCGGGGATCAGCATCATCATCACATGAGGGAGGGAGCGGCCGGTGAGTAAAAGCAGTTCGATCATATTATCGAGACAGGCAGAATCAGATTGATCGCCTTCAACGATCGGCAACAGCATTTCCATTTCCTCTCTTGTAAAATAAGGAGAAGTGAATCCTTTTTCACTGGAGCGTAACCAGTTCAGGTTTCCCTGAAGTGTATTGATCTCTCCATTGTGTGCAATGAAACGGAAAGGCTGCGCCAGTTTCCAGGAAGGAAAAGTGTTGGTGGCAAAGCGGGAATGTACCAATCCGAAAGCGCTGACCACTCTTTTATTACTGAGATCCGGAAAGTAATTTCTCAGTTGCAAACTGGTAAGCTGGCCTTTATAAATAACAGTTTTGTAGGAAAGTGATGCCACGTAAAAACCGATTGCATCTTTTTTTACGGTGCTGTGGATAAGATGAGTGGCGTGATTGCGCAGCACAAATAATTTTCTTTCGAAATCATCCCGGTCATGAATGTGATCTGGGCAGGCAATGAACACCTGTTCTATTTCCGGTTCCACACTCAACGCAGTGATGCCGATCCCATCGGAGCTTACAGGCACTTTCCGGTAAGCGAGAATTTCCAATCCGAGTTTTTCGGCTGTACGGCTGAAAATATCCCGGCATTCTTCCCTTAGTTTTATTTCATTTGGGAAAAAGATCACACCTGCTCCGTATTTACCAAAGGAAGGAAGATGAACGCCAAGTTTGAGGCATTCTTCAAAGAAAAATTCATGTGGTGTCTGGATCATGATGCCGGCCCCGTCGCCTGTATTTTTTTCACAGCCGCAGGCGCCGCGGTGTTCCATGTTTTCCAGCACTGTCAGTGCATCAGATATAGTTTGATGAGATTTATTGCCTTTAATGTTTGCTACGAATCCGATGCCACATGCATCATGCTCGAACGAAGAGTGATATAGTCCCCGGTTACTTTGCATTCCCGATATTTTTTTATGAAAATTAAAAAGATTTTCAGCATAGGCTGAACAATGGCAAGCAATTGTTGAAAATTATAACGAAAATATCAAAATAAATCAATTGGATATTAGAAATTATCCACAAAAAACCCCATACTAATGAATGTTTGTAAATTCAAATGAATGATTTTATAAAGAGTTGTCCGGAATCAAATAACGGAGAGTAAGGCCGGAGAACAAGAATTTTTACCTTTTCCCCCGGGCAACACCAGTTAAAAAAAATCTTTAAAAGAAACCTGTTGCCAGGGCATAAATGAATTGAACAGAATAGCTATTCGGGAAGGTGATTGTGATTTAAGAATGAGATTCTGGGATTATAAAGAAATCCTGATGCCTGCTGAATAATAATAACGGCCTGTATTAAATGGAGGAGAAGAAGTAATTACAGGGTGGGGGATGCGGCCGGTTCTTAAGATCATTTCGGCAGTTCTTCTTTGCCGGGCAGATTTTATATAAAATGGAATGCTGAAAGCGCCTATCCCGATACCGGAGACAAAAAGCATTGTACCGGCAAAAGCATCGCCAAACAATTCAACTACATTATTTCTGTCATTTGCATTATGGATTATTACAACACCCCCGGTGATACAGGCTGCGCCGGCGGCTGATAGTACAATGGCAGCCGCCAGGTTTCCCCTTGATTTAGATTTGAAATATTCACTTGCTTCTCTCAAGTATCTCAGCCTGATTTCTTCGGAATTTGCAGTTTCCACATTTTTTGTAAAATAGATCAGCTGGGCCCTTTCCTTGTTTTTTGCAGAAGCAAAGAAAAATGCAATCCCGGAAATAATACCTGCTTCGCTGATACCTGAAATGATATTCAGCCCCGCTTCGCCACCCTGATTGTTACTATAAATGGAAGTCCCGATCAGGTTAACAGCCATGCCCGACCCAAAGAGCATCCATCCTGTTTTTTTCTGCATTTTACTTTTTGCAAGAAAATATTGCATCTGGGTATCATAATCCTGGTATCTGTCAGAAAGCGGTTTATGAATACGGGGCTGGGTGTAAGCAAAACTGAAAAAGCACGGGAACAGAATGATGAGCATTAAAAGAAAAATTAATCTTTTCATAGCGGGGAATTTCTGTTTCACAATATACTTACTTAATTGAGATTTTACAGATGATTGCAACAACATTCCTAAAGAGGGATGAACGTTCATTGCCAGGATTGATCTGCATCAAAGTTTGCTATCCGGCCATTTTTTTTCAAAGACGAACGGAATTTTTCTATTGTAACAATTGCAATTACACTAACGGGGCGGGAAACGGATTTCTTATTGCTACTGAATATACTTATGATATGCGGAGGCTGATCTTGTTTATTCTATTACATATAGTACAAATGGAATTCATTGCGGCCGGTTGCATCATTTTATGTAAAATAACAGCTAATGAAATTTGAACGGATGAAGGTACAGCCGTTGGGGTGAATGTGGTTGTTCATAATATGGATTTAAGAAATAAATCTTTTTTACGGCGGGATACATCGAGGATTTTACCGTTGGCCATCACTACCTGACCTCCTTCTCCCTTAATGTAACGCTGAACAAAGTTTTTATTAATAATGTATGAATGATGGATGCGTATGAATATGGAAGCGGGAAGCAGTTCTTCAAATTCTTTCAGGGTCTTTGCCACAGTGATTTTGGATTTATCTCTCACTGAGATCTCTGTATAGTTACTGTTTGCTTCCAGGCAGATGATGTCATAGATAGGAACAAATTGAAATCCGTCAAGAGAAGAAATTGCTATCCGGTGATGCAGCATTTTTTCGTCCATCAGGTTATAGAGCAGGGTTTCCACTCTTGCGTTGGGAAGATGCTGCTCTCTTTTTTCTTTTACTCTCTTTACTGACTCGATCAGTTCTGAGACTTCAATTGGTTTTACCAGGTAATCCAATGCGCTGTAACGAATCGCCTGTATGGCATAGTGATCATACGCCGTGGTAAAGATCAGCTCGAAGTTCCTGTTCTTTAAATGCTGCAGCATGGTGAAGCCATTCATCCGGGGCATTTCTACGTCCAGGAAAACAAGATCAGGTTGTTTTTCCTCAATCTGAAGCAGCCCCTCTTCGCCGCTTTCACATTCTCCGATGATCTCAATGTCTTCACAGTATGCCATTATTCTTTTTTTGAGTGAATTACGGCTGCTGCTTTCATCATCTATCAGTATGGCTTTAATTTTTTTCAAATGATGCTGTTTTAATTTTGATTCATTAATACAACTTGCACCAATGTACCGCAGGGTTGATTGTACGCATCCACCAGGTCGGTTATAGTGACAGAGTTATCTTTCCCGTTGACGAGGTGAATCCGTTGCATGGATATATTTATTCCCAGGGAACGGTGCAATGATTTATTCAGTTTTTTGTATTCGGCAGCTTTCTGTCTTCCGACACCGTTATCTTCTATTTTATAATGGATAAAATTATTTTCGGGATGAACAGACACTTTCAGTTCTTTGGGATCACCTGTTTTATTCATCAGGCCATGACGGATGGCATTCTCTACAAATGGCTGTATGATCAAAGGAGGCACCTTATAATCTCCCTGCAGAATCTCGGGGTCAATAGCAATATGGAAGTTGAATTTTTTATCACAACGGAGTTCTTCCAGTTCTATATATAGTTGTAATGTTTCCAGGTCTTTCCAGCAGGGTATGGTAATGTTTTTTGAATTTTCCAGAATATTCCTGATCAATTTGGCAAACCGGGAAAGATATATTGTGGCTTTTTCCTTTTCATTATTTTGAATAAGGTTATCAATGGAAGTGAGGCAGTTGAAAATAAAATGGGGATTCATCTGTGCACGAAGCGCCATCATTTCGGTATCAGAAATTTTTTGTTTCAGTGCAGATTCTTTGCGTATAGAATTAATCCTGCGCCGCACAAACAGGAGGAACAGGCTTGCTGTCAGCAATGCGACCGATGAAAGAAACCACCATGTTTGCCAGTATGCCGGTGAAATACTGATCAGGAGCGAATCGGCATTTTCATTTACAATACCGCTGTTGTTGGCTCCTTTTAATTTCAGTTTATATTTCCCCGGGGGAAGATTTGTATAAATGATATTACCGGTTTCCGAAAGATGCCATTCTCTGTCAAAACCTTCTAACCGGTACCAGAGTTTGTTTTGTTTCGGATTAGTAAAGTTGAGTACGGAAAAAGACACCTGAATAAAATTCTGATCATGATCCAGGGTTATGATTTTTTCTCCTTCCTTTGTAAGGATATACGGAAAATCTTTGTCCATCACTTTTACCTGTGCAATTTTTACAGGAGGAATATTTTCATTTAAAGGGTTTCTTTCCGGATCAATCAGCGTATATCCTCCTGTGAAACCGGCAAGTATCTGATTGTCTTCCGTAGGGCCCAGTGCGCCGTCATACATTTCAACAGCCAGCCCGTCATCTGAAGAAAAATTCAAAAATTTTTTTGATACCGGGTCGAAACGGCTGATGCCGACATTGGTGGTGATCCAGACCTTTCCTTTTTTATCTACGTAAACACGGTTGCAGATGTTCATCGCCAGACCGTCGGCTGTAGTGAATTGGGTAAACTTTTTTTTATGCGTATCGAAATAGAATAATCCCGTATTTGAAGTAATCCAGAGATTATCCTGCGCATCCACATTCATTTTTTTTAAAGGGACAATATCAATGCCTGCATTCAGAGCTGCATATCTTATAAACTTTCCTTCGCCCGGGAGGAAACGGCATAAGCCTGCAGGCGTGGTAATATAGACATCATTGTTGGAAAGAGCTGTGATATCCAAAATATTTTTCGAAGGAAGAGAGGTGCTGTCATCTGCCTTCGGTATAAAATGATTGGTAAAGCGCAACTGCTTCTTGTTAAACAACAATAACCCCCAGTTCCAGGTGCGTATAAGAAAATTATCACTGTCAAGTGAAATAATTTTCCGGAAACCAAGGTGACTCCTGTTTATGGAAGAATCAACAAATGAAGAAATATAGGATATACTTTCCCCGGTCTTTTCATTCCATCTGATGAGACCGGAATCAGTACACAACCATAATTGATCCTTGTCCGGGAAAAAATAATAAACGCTCTTTGAAAGTGTACTATTTGACTGAGGGGATATTATACCTTTTACCGGTAACAGGTTGCCGCTCTTAGTGAATTTGTATATTCCTTTGTATGGCCATACGCCAAAATACATGTTCCCGTTTTTCTCATAAAACGAAGTCACTTCCCCGAATTTTTCAATTTGCCTTCCAAAAAAGGATTGCCCTATGATTTTGTTGTTGAAGAATTGCAACCGGGGATCCAATATGCAGATGCCGTTATTGGTGGCAAACCATACCCGTTGATGTCTGTCCCGGAAAATGTTCATTACAATTTCACCCAAAAATGATGTTTCATCAAAAACATCTGTCTGGTAAATGACTTTTGAATTTTTTTCAGGATCATACAGGAAAGCACCGTTTCCTGATGTTCCGATATATAAGCCCGGTTCGGCTGTACCGGATGTATCATACAATAATGACAAGCAGGAATACAGCGGATTGACATCAATGGGTTTAAACTTCCCGGAAGATATATCTAATTCAAAGAGGCCTTGACCCCATTGCCCCAGAAAAAAGTGCGTTTCATCTTTTTGAGCCAACGACCTGTTGGCGCTGTGATTCACAGCATAACAATTGAGGAACTTACGGGCTCTTTTATCAAACACGCATATTTTGTAAACACTGAGACACCATAGCCGCCCCTGTTTGTCTTCGGATATTTTTATAACTGAATTGTTTAACGGATCTTTTTCTTTTTCAGGAGTTGTAGCAATATCGTACTGTGTGAACGTTTTTGATTGCGGGTTAAAATAATTCAAACCGTTTGCAGTAGCTACCCAGACATTATCATCCTTATCAATAAAAGGAATGGGCGAGATATCCTGGCTCAACGAGCCTGCTTTCCCTGGAATATTTTTATAGATCGTAAATGAATCTGTCCGGGGATCCAGGTGACAAAGACCTTTTTCTGTTCCAATCCAGATATTCCCATTCCGGGTAACGGCAATCCCGGTGACATAGTTATTGGAAAGTGAATTTTGATTTAAAGGATCATTGCGGTAAATTTTAAAATGTTTTGCATCGTACCGGTTCAGACCGTCCTGCGTTCCGATCCATATAAAGCCACTGCTGTCCTGTGTAATGCAATTGACAAAATTGTTGGACAGTCCTTCCTGTGTCGTCAACCGGGCAAAATGAGGTTTGGAGGTTGTTTGTGAATGAATTGTTTCTGTACAACCGGCAATAAGTAATAGAATTATAGTTGCAATGACCCTCATTTTTCATTGCTTGTAATATGACCGGATCCAATTGCCTCCGGCATTTCCTGCTGTTTCGGAATACCGGTTATCCATTATTGAATTCTTATACTGAACTTTTCGCTTAATGAACTTTCTTTGTTCTTATTGTTGAGGGTACTGAGCTGATAAAAGTAGAGCTTACCTGATTTTACCGTGCTGTCTGCAAATTCTTCATCTTCACTATTGACTGTTCCTAACAGGATTGGCTGGTTTTGTCCTTGTTCTGTACGGTATATTTTTATTTTTAAATCTTCTCCTGATAATTGTCCCCAGCGGACCAGTGCTGTATTTGCTGAAGTTAAGATGCTGATACCGGACGGAACAGGAGGAAGGTCTTCACTTGTCATTATTTTTACCGGCTTAGATAAAGGGCTTTCATTACCAAAATAGTCCCTGGCACTGACAGCATACTCATATTGAATACCGGCCGATACTGCTGAGTCAATGAAGAAATTCTTCTCGGAACTCAGCACTCCCTGCTGAAGAAGCCGGAAGTCTTTCTCAGCAGCAGCTTTTTTGTAAACGCTATAACCCAGCAGGTCGCTTTCTACCGGTCTGAGATCATCCCAGATCAGCGTAATAACATTATTATCTGTTCTGAACCTGAGGCCTTCAGGTGAAGATAGTTTTTTAGGTGTACCCGGGTAAGCGCTTACTGTATCAGAAAGATCACTAAGCTGGTTCATGTCATTTATAGACCTGACGGCATAGAGGTACACTTCACCCGGCTGAAGATTTTTTGATGTATCCGTATAAGAATAAAGTCCTCCTTCTGCCGGAAGCAAGCCGGATACCTGCACAAAGTTTTCATTGCTGCCTGCATTGCGAAATACATAGAACCCTGTTATATAAGGATTATCATATTCCCAATGGATACGTACACCTTTTTGGATTGTTTCAGCAGCAATTCCCCGGGGTGGTTCAGGTTTGGCGGATTGGGAATAGTAATAGGCAAACACTTTTGCAGTAGGGATGGCTTCATTTTCTGCAGAGTGTAATAACAGGTAATAATAATAATTTTCCCCGGCTATGGGCACTATGTCGGTATATGAAGTATCTGTGGCTTCTACCGTAGCTATTCTTTGATAGCCTGAATCATAATTATTGCTTCGCATGATGCTGATGCCATTCAGGTATTTTTTGTTTTCATACTTCCAGCTCAGTTTTATTGCATGATTTTCTTTCAACCCCTCTGCTCTTAGTTTACTTACCGGCGGTGCATAATAATCAGCAAGATTTCCTCCGGAGCAAAACCCGGCTGTTGTTCCCGCATTGCCGTAAATATCTACCGGTTCTATTTCATAATCATACCAGGCGGGTTGCCTGCCAATGGTATCAATAGCCAGCAACACCAGCGAATCGTCCTGATTATAAAATCCTTTATCAGCTATTATTTTCGAAAATTCATTTTTCCCTGATACCGATCTGTAAATATTAAAGTGAGCCAGGTCTTTCAGTTCTTTTAAACGCCACTCCAGGATCATTTTACCGTCTGCATACCTGCTGTGGGAAAATCGTATATCAGGCATTTTCGGGGTAATGGGCCACGATACCGGAGGAGTTTCCTGTGTTCCTTTCAAATTTCCGTTCTCATCATAGTTGCTTACCCGGTAAATGTATGTCTGGTTGTTTTGAACTTTTGTATCGAGGAAGGACGTTCCTGCAAGGAGATGCATGACGGGTAAATTATCTGACCTGAGACTATCCGTTGTCTTATTTTTTTGCAGGTAATTCCAGGTAGCCTGTATTTCTTTTTTTGTAAGTTGATCCAGCTTTTCAAAAGAGGAAGCCCATTGTTGATTCAGAGATTCCATTTCTGCCAATGATTTTGCCATTGACGTTTTGCCGATTGTCTCGTAGCGGTTAGTGTTTTGCAATTTTCGCTCAATAGTGTATGAAAATCCTTTTGGAATGACATTCCCCAGGTAAATCCATATTCCTTTTTCCGAAGCCCTGGCTACCGGCAGGGATCCTTCACGGCTTTTCTGAGCTGTAAGAACAGTTCCTGTTCCGGTGAAAAAGAGCAATAAAATTATTTTCTTCAGCATAGCTCTTGTTTTAAATGTATGATGGTTACCAGTTGCCTGTCATGGCAGATTGGCCACTGCAGTTTCCAAATCCGAATGACAGGTCTGTATTACCACCTGAATCTAATGTCAGTTCTACTTTTATTCCCTTGCTTACCCCGATACCGCCACAGTATTCACAGCAGATGCCGTCGCTCCAGCATGGAGTGGGAAAACATTGCTGAATGCTGCCACTAATGGTGAAGCTGCCACAACCTTTTAATGAGAATGTACCATTGGAAGATGTATAAATTCCTTTGATCCCAAGTTCGGCTCTGGCATCTGCACCAAATTTGGTACAGGTAATAGAAGCGCCTTTCAGGTATGCATGGGCAAATGCCATGGCGCCAATACCATATTCATTGCCGGCCTGGTCAAATCCCATCCATAGACGGGCATCAAGTCCCGCCTGTGCTCCGAATGATGCACTGATTACACCCAGGTCAATACTATAATTGGGGATATTGATGATAGGCAGTTCTTTCATGCCGGTAAAGAAAAATCCGGATATTTTATTTTTAAAACTTGACGGTATGTTTTTATCATAGGCATACTGCATCAGTTTTTGCGAAACATCGGCCGGCATAGTATTGTAATCGCCAATCATTAATCCTGCTGAAAGAGATCCGATTCCCGGAGTTTGTAAGGCGCCCCCTGCAATGAAGTACCATCCTCCGCCATCTACTACTAAATTAGCCGTGCCTGAAATCTTCAGCGCTCCGATCTGTTTATCAAGTTGCAGGTCACCAATGAATCGTGAATTTGCAATATCATAAGTGATACCAATGTTGCCAAAGCCGGAAGGAATATTTTTTACTTCTATTTTTTCATTGTTAGCCGTGATAGAACCATAGACCGTAAATGTTTTTTTGGCATCACCCTGAATACCTTTGAAGCCTTGCATGTTCCCATTGAAAGTGAAATTCTTCCATTCACTCTTTGCCAGGTCGGCTTCCATTTTACCATCTATATTCACCAGTTGACCGGTTCCCAATGGCAATGACTGATTCTTCGGGTTCACTTCGATCCATGCTCCTGTTGTCGTACGGTTGAGTATGGCTTTCAATACAATACCTTCTTTTTCCTTTATCGTTCCCATTGCGGTAAACTTACCGGCGCTGAGTTGTTGGGGTTTGTCGTTGTATTGAACATTGGCAATGAAATCAACTCCACCCGGGCCATGCAGCGAAACAGTTATAGGAAATAATTCAAACTTGACCTCGCCCGCCGGTTTTGAAAAACGTATGGATCCTGAAACCTCTTCTAATTGGGGAATATCAAGATCAAGGCCACAGGCCATATCAAAATATTTATCCCCGCTGGTGAAGGAAACAGGTTTTACTTTTAGTACATCATAGAATGTAATGATCTGCGCCTGGTTGCCCGGGTTGATGGCTTGTTCACCATTGCTGATCAGTGAGAATTTCTGGAACTTTATGGTTTCACCCGGCTTCATCCCCGGTAACGGACCAATTGTTACTCCGGGCTGCCCGTTATCTCCTATTATTCTCAGCTCCCAATGTGATTTTTGGTCTTTACCTACACTCTGGTTATATCCGAAGACGGGATTAGCTGCCATCACTTTCACCGGTGTCACTTCTGCAAGGGTCAGCCCATTTACCTGGGCATTACCAATTTCCAGGTTATCCGGTTTTATACATACATTTTTTAGTGGTATGTCCACTACGCCGGTTTTTATTGTTCCGTCAGGAATATTGATGCCGGAAGAATTTTGCTGCAGCGCCCAGTTGTTGCCACTAAATTCCCAATTCTCAAGTTTGAATTTTATAGGATTACTGTTATTCAGCGGATCGAATTTATCCGGGTGTATTACCAATTCACCTGCATCTATCTCCAGGCTGGATGGATTCATTGCCGGAATATTATCTACGGTAAGTACCGTATAAAGGCTGATATTTTTGTCTTGCAGGAATGATTTCTGGTTATCCGCTTTTGCTTTAAATCCAAGCAGGGTGTAGGCTAGCTCTTTTCCTTTCAGGTCAGCGATGCCGAATTTTTTCTTTGCAGATCCCGCCATGTCAATGCTTGTAATGCCGGTGGCAAAGGATCCGGGCTTGTCGGTAAGTGACAGGGCATATTCCGGGCCCTGGCTGAAAACAATATAGTTTTGCGAGATCTGAAAACCTGATTTCTGTACGGCAATTTTTCCTTTGATCTTCCCTTTGTTGTTTTCAGATGAAATGATGAGCACATCACCGGCCTCTGGTGTCTGAACTACACCAAATGATTGCTGTACCATCAATTTCAGGTTAGCGATATCACTCGGAAAAGTATTATCAGAAGGAATGCCTACTGGTATTCCGTTCTTAGTGTCGCTGCTTTTTTTAATTTTTAAATTTGAAAAAGGGATCGTTTGTTTGGAATCCTGCAAAGAAAAGTTGTCATTGGAAGGTAAGTTTATAAGGCTTCCGCTGATACGCCATGTTCCGTCACTTTGTTTTTCCTTTGATTTGATGTCCACATCGAATCCATATATTTTATCAACGAATAATTCTTTGTCAACCCCCAGGTTAAAATCAAGGTCGTTCACCTGCTTGACCGTGATTTTCTTAGACTGGCTGATGATGTTTGGGACAGCTCCCGGTTTTGAAGCCCATATTGTTTGTTCGGCCGGCGTGAGCGGTACTCCTTTTAAAATATACTTGCCTGCATTATCAGATTTTGTTTCAAGTTTTTTACCATTACCCATTTCAATATAAACAGCAGCATCTTCCAATGGTTTTTTATCATCACCAAAGGTTATGGTTCCGGTAATGGATGCTGCTTTTTTCAGGTAAGCAGGTTTGTAGGTAACTGTCTGGGTTGAATTTTTAACTCCGCTGAGTGTGTACGTTGCTTCTTCGTAATCAGATCCCGGAGTTGGTGAAATAATAAAGTTGAAATTTTCTGACATGTTTTCAAAGGAGAAACTGACAAAACCCTGCTGATCGCATGTTTGGAAAATTGGTTTCCCCGGTATGTCCAGTTTCACCATAGCCCCCGAAACCGGTTTTGATGACCCGGGCAGCTTTAACCTTCCCGGCGATGAATTTTCCAATACCTGGAAACGTATTCTCTTTTTCGCTTTATAGACTACAAATTTGATAAAGGGCACCTGTTTGCCATCACCCGCTTTGATACCAAGAGTGGTGTCTTTAACTACATAAACTTTATCTAATGGTTGTATGGAAATTTTCCTTTTATCACCGGAAGGAGCTGCTACTTTAAAAACTTGCCGTATAACAATCTTCATTCTTAGATTTCCCTGCCCTTGCAGGGGTAATGCAATCATATCTGACTTGGTGGAAGTCTTTAGTAAACCATCAATATCAACATCAGATTCCACTGCCATGCCGTTTTCATCTTCAACATAACCGGCAATCCAGCCATCGGGTTCAAGATCAAAGTCCATATTTACTTTTTGTTCTCCCCATTTCATAGGTGGTAATGGCGGCAGGGCAGGTAAAACACCACCTTTGAATCCATCCGGCTTGGTTACTAAAGTACGTGCCGGGCCGATAACTTTGCTGACTTCTTTAGCGTTGAAACCTTCTGTTTCCACTTCAAGGTTATTGAATTCATATCTGCCTTTAGAGTTTGTTTTTACAATAGTAAAGAGTTTTGAAGGATCCGTATTATTCTTGTAGTTGTTTAGGCTGACAACTTTAAGACCGGAGAATGGCTTTGCTGATGGATTTTTTGCAACTTCCACAATGCCTGCTATCCGGGGGCGGGCGGGTTGTAAACTGATACTGTCAACGTATGTTTTTATAACCAGTTCACTGTTCCAGGTAATATTGGAACCATAATCTATGGGTATCTTAAGCCCACTTCCTGAAGGGGTATAATGGCTCAGAGAGTTGAAAGGGAAATTCTTTTTGTCTTTATCCCATAGCGGGTAATAGCTTTTTTCTTTTTCATCGAAAATGACATCTCCTGCTTTTTTATCAGGTTTGCATTTTATAAAATACCTGTCACCGGGATTGTTCGGATCATGTTGAACAAGATTGGTGAAAGTTACGTAACCGTTTATGTCTGTAATGTTTTGATCATTTTTAGCTGGCCCGCTTACAACTTTTTTTTGTGTTAATGTTTGAACAGTGCCTTCGTCTTCGGGGGCATTCTGCGGCTTGGCTTTCCTGATCAGGACAGTGGACACTCCGGAAAGAAATGTTCCCTGTCCTTTGTATGAATCCCAGAATTTGGCGCTTGTCCAGGTGACTCTTACTTTCAGATTATACGTTTTTACATAGGACACCATTGATCCCAGATCAACACCTTCCCATTGATTCACTTTAATATTCATATCAGGACTGCAATAATATTTATTCTCCACCCTTAAACGAAGTACTTTATATAACTGGCCTGTGGCATGCTTGGTGAATTCTCCTCCACCTGTTGTGAGTTTCAGGTCATCGTTTATCAGCCCAAGTTCTTTCTGATTATTTAAAAAATTGAAGGTGAAACTTCCATCCGGGCCGGTGGTTGTGGTAGCAATCACTTTGTCCATATCTTTTAAATAAGATTTGATACCGTACAAATCAACTTCCTTCAGCACATTTTCTGAATAGCTCGTATTGTCAATGTTGCCGGTAAAAATATAGGTCAAAACCAGGCTGATCTTGGTATTGGCAAGAGGTTTCGTTCCTGATTGGTTAATATAATCTTTGTTATAATTCAGGTTATCTTTTTGGCCTTGCCCAATTGCTGCCATGTTCATATCGACAGTGGCGTTGGCTTCTTTATCGAAAGAATTGACGACTTTTCCTGATGGTAGTCCCATAAATTTATAAAGTAATTTCCCTTTGACCTGGCTGATAGGCACAGGGTCTGCATTTGTAATTTTATAGCCTCCCGGAACTGATGGTTTGCTTTTCGGTTGCATTTTTGTTGTGAGTACTCCGTTTGCAGGCTTGTTCGTTCCGTATGTAAACATGGACACTTCACTTCTCCCGTTATTCTGAAAAGCAATTTTTTTATTCAGGTCTCTTGCCACTACCTGCACAGCGTATGTGTACCCGGTATCCAATTTCAGATCATAAGGCTGGGTGGCATACTGATTGCCCGTCAGGTTTGTTTTGATAAGCGGATTATTTGCTTTATATGCTACTGCTGCATTGATGGCGTCATCGGGTGATTGGCCTTGCAAAACTTTTACGGCATACAGATCATACACTATCTGCGCCCCGATTGTATTGCCGGTAGGGGGTGTCCATGCAAAAATTACATTGGGCAGAAGTGTTGAAACATTTTGCCCGTTGAAAGGCGAAGTGATAACCGGTACGTTAGCCCTGGTAATATTGACAGGAAAACAAGCTTCACCTGATACGGGGGCTATCAGCCCGTTTAGGTCAATACTTTCGGCAGTTACACACAGAGTCCAGTTTCCTTCCGGCAGCAAATCAGTCTGTAATACCTGTTGCAAAAGTTCTGGAAAAGAACCTCTTACTACGTCTTTTCTTAAAAAACGCAGTTGAACCGGATCAACAATTAAAGTTTTTGTTTCAAATGGATTGAAGGAAAGTAACTGGGATGGATAATAATCTTCTAAAGTTGTAATAAATTCATCCGATGTCTTCACAAGCCGGCCATGCAGAAAAATACGGTTAACCGGTCTGTTGACCGTATTTTGAATTGTGATGATCACTTTATTAGAGAGATCGCTGTATTCGCTGAAAACGGAAGATGCCGGTGGCTTTACCACAACTGTAACGTTTAGTGGATAGCCCTGCTGTGCTGTTGCTGTCAACGTAGTCGTCAACAGTATCATTATTAATAACCCGATGATGTTGTGGCTACTTTTTCTTAAAAAAAATCTGGTCATCATTGCTGATTTATTTAAAATGACAAACCGTAATTAAACTGTACTGAAACCTCGTTAAAGCTTTGTATGATGATGGAATTGTTTGATTTGTTGTTCAGGTAATTGGCCAACAGCTGAAAATTGTGATGTTGTCCTGCCGGTAATGTTAGTCCCAGTGTTCCTCTTAATGTGTATCCGTTGGATTTCGTATCTAATGTATTGTTCAGATAAGATATGCTGGTATTGACCGTCAGCTTGTGATCCAGCAGAGGCGCCATTCCTCCGAACCCGCCTCCAAAAGAACCAACTCTTCCCTGTGGTGTTTTTGACTGCATATAATTCAGCAGCCCATTTGCATTAATGCCTTGCCTGATCCAGGTATGGTTGTAGTTGGCGGTAGCAGAATAAGTATTCAGATTAGGTATGGTTCCTATATTGCTCTGTGGTGTACTGAGTGATTGAAACATTAAAACAATATTCAGGTTTTGAGCTGTTTGTTCATTCATCCAGTTAAAAAAGGGCATGAGCATGATGCTGTTATTTACCTGTTTGAATAACTCGTTTCCCGGTGAGGTGGCAAGCGGGTTATTGGTGATGCCATAATTGCTGTAGTTAAAGTTCACACCATAATGCATGGAAGGAACATAACTGATATTGGCGCTGCCGATAAACCGTTTAGACGTGGATGTTTTTTGTTTCTCCAGGTTGTCCTGCTGAAACCCGATGTTTGCACTGATGTTTAGCCTTCCACTGTCAAGCCTGAACTGATTGGCAAAAGAAATTTCCTGCAGGTCGGATTGAAAAAAATAGGCGCCCATGGACTGGTAGCCCGGATCGATTCTTTTATAAATGAGCGCTGTGTTCCATTTGGGTAATTGATATCCAATACTTGTTTCGCCTGCCAGGTAATACCGTGTTGAAAGTTTATCGGTAACAAATGGGGACATCAGTTTTTGTATCCATTCATTCTTTTTTGTTATACCGGAGGTATCCCGGCCATCATTCTTATTGATTGTATAAGAGCTGAAGCCGAGGTCCACTTTCCAGGTAAGATTTTTTACCGGGGTGATTTTTGAGGAGAGGCCGATGGTTTTGTTTTCTGCAGGCTGGATGGAATCCTGCAGTTTGGAGGACAATGATTTTTCTTTGTCCCATCCTTTAAAATAGATGAGATCAATATAATTATTTTGAGTGCCATAGCCGGCTTTGGCAGCAAAGCCCATGCGTTGGAAGGTAGGTTCAGGACGGATGAACAAAGGATTTGCATTCATACTTGAATCTATGGAAGTGGATTTCCTCAATCGTCCGTACATAAATCCTAAACGGAATTTTTTGGGCGTCAGATCAAAACCTGCGCCTAACATCTGGTGCCCGGCCAATGTAAAAGGTGAATAAGTAATGTTTCTGTAGCCCAGATGAAGCTTTACCCATTTATAATAAGGACTGATGCCAAACTGGTTGAATGGCTGGTAAAATTTATTTTCAAAATTTGAGACAATAAAGGAAAAAGGTATTTGAATACCTGCAATATCAAGTGTCGGGTTTCCGTTGATAAGCCAGCTGAATTCTTTTTGGCGGGGGTCGATGTGATCAGCTTTGTAATATTGAAGTTGCAGGTTCAGGTTGCCATGCAGCTTTATTCCGTTCTTCAGCTTTATGTTCTCTATATCCTGTCCCCATGCCGGAACATTAAAACACGATAAAACAGTCACCAATAAAACAGTCAGTCTGCAAACAGAGATTCCTGGTTTCAAGGTATTGTATTTAAGGGTTACATTCTGAAAAACTCCACCCGCCTGTTGTTTGCCTTACCTTCCTCCGTTTTGTTGGAGGCTACTGGCTCGGTTTCACCTTTCCCATCTGTTGTTAAACGTAATTCTGCAATATTATATTCTCTGGCTAAAGCATTTTTTACAGACAGGGCTCTTCTCTTTGACAGTTCTAAATTCGACCCGGGGTCACCTTCGCTGTCTGTATGTCCCACAATTTTTATTTTAAGCGCCTCGTCAGATTTTAATATTTCCGCTATTTGCCTGAGAATTCCATAAGATTCCGCCCTGATTTTATCTGAGCCCTTGTTGAAGTAGATCCCTGATGTAACAAATTTCCCCTCAGTGATCAATTTGCTGCGCATATCAGGTACGCTTTCAGCAAAACGGAAATTAGTGATATAAGCCCTTCCTTCATTTCCCCAATCTTCAAAAGCTATTTTAAAAAGATTAGGTTTGGATGTTGATGCCAGTAATTTTGATGCATCAAGAATCTTATTGTCATTCAAATATACTCTTAATCTATCATTTTGTCTCCAAATTGAAATATGATGCGGGTTATTGCGCATATCTTTTAAAAAGGATGCTTCCGATTTGGTTTCTGTATCAAAATTTTCCTGCTTGTTTTCCCATTTAACTGTCTGGATCGTGTTGGGCTGGTAGGAATGTAGCTCTACGCCAGCGCCGCCTTTGCCCGGTTTGTTGAAACCATATTTGAATACCGGGTCATTGAGCCCGGTTTTGTCAGACGAAATAAAATAGAACCCGAGTATATTTCGTGTAAGATATTTTTGCGAATAATTGTATAGGACATCAAATTCAATCGTAAAATTAGCAGGGAGTGTTTTGATGAATTCAGGGAAATAAGTGAAATTTCCTTTTAGTTCCAGCCATTTACCGTTATGCCCGTCAATAGTCACCACCTCACCCGAACCGTTGGTACTCCACTGCGCCGGGAAATCACCAATGTTGGTATTGAAAAAATCATCTAATGCGATAACCTTGTCTCCGGCAATAAAATCAAATTTGGAATTGACCTTAAAAAGATCAGCCTGGCTGTCTTTTTGATTAGCCTGAGCATAAGTCTTAACAAAAACGGTAATTAAATGAGCAGATGTCAGGAAAACTGGCAACAAATACTTTAAGTGAGTTTTCATAAATAATTTTTTAAGTTTCTGATAATAATTCAATGGATTCATAATAGCGAGGAGATAAGTTAACGGTATTCATTATTGGGTAATAGCAGTATTTAATTCTGAAAGTATCAGCTCCGTAAGTTTTTTTGCATGTTCAAAGTGCTCGGCAGCAACCTGCACATCCAGTTTATCTTTCCAGAGAACATGAATGACATATTGATCCTCCGTTTTATTGAAAACGGCATAAGCTTTATCTCCAAACCCTTCCAGCCTTTCTGCAGTAGCTTCCTGGTTAAGTCCGTGTGCTGTATTCAGTTCGTCAGTGACGTTTGTGAATGTGTAGCCGGGATTAAGCCAGGCAATGCATACTTCAAAATTGTCCTTGTCTGTTGGATCAATCGTATAGATACAGTCTTTACTGATTTTCATATCAGTACTCTGTGCCGGCTTAATGATTTTTACTCCCATAGTTGTGGCCACAAGGTTATCTGTAACAAGATCGCATACATCCGGCAATTCAATATTCGGGGTTGGTACAGTAACTGTTTTGGCGGTAGTGGTTGAGAGTGAATCGCCAGATGTTTTTTTACCCGGAACAGTTTGGCAGGCAAGCAGCATAGAAATAAATGCCGATTTGAATAATATGAAATTAGGTTTCATCCTGTTTTAGTTTAAAGGTTATAATGATAGTTATGAATTTATTATTGGGAAGAAATATCATGATTTCATGCATTCTTTCAACAGATTTTTTATTTGTTATTATACGGGGCCTGATGCATGGCGAAAAATTGCTGATGATGAAAAAGCCGTATTTAGCACTTCAGCTCAAAATAATCCTGGTGAAATATCCCCGTTATGTACTTAAAATTTTTTTTACCTATGAAAATTACTCACCGGGTTTGAAATATGCTGTTCAGTTTTATTATCTGGCCGTGCAAATTGAGCAATTGGAAACAATTTTCAGGATTTAGTAATATGGTTGCTGACTTTTATTGTTTTTGGTTCTGCAATCGGGAAAGAGGCCGCCATGAAAAAATTTTTATATTCCTGTTTGCTGATATCCGGATTGTGTGTTCAGCAATTTTAAGAAGTTATAACCTGCTGCGTTGAAATTTTAACAGGCGAAAGGGCATGTTTGGAAAAGGAAACGGCCGGTCTGTGAATTTTGAATTTATTGTGACTACTATGTAAATAATTTCTTATGGCAGGAAACTGTTTCCTGCTTACTTTTGCCCGGTTTTTTTAATCCACATTTCTACAATGACAGAACAAAAGACAGCAATTCTCCTGTTACAGGATGGAACAGTATATTATGGAAAATCGTTTGGCGCAATAGGAACAACAGGTGGCGAGATCTGTTTTAATACAGGGATGACCGGTTACCAGGAAGTATTTACCGATCCGAGTTATTACGGGCAGGTACTGATCATGAATAGTGTTCACGTCGGAAATTATGGAGTGAAAGATGAAGATGTGCAGTCTGATACTGTAAAGATCCGCGGCCTGATCGGCAGAAACCTGGAAGAATTATTTTCCAGGAAGCAGGCCAGTGGTTCCCTGGGTGATTATCTAAGAGAGAATGAAATTGTTTCTATTGAAGAAGTGGATACCCGGGCTTTGGTGGCTCATATCCGTACCAAAGGAGCGATGAATTGCATCATTTCTTCAGAGATAAGTGACCTGGATATGTTGAAGAAGAAATTATCTGAAGTGCCGGACATGGCAGGTCTGGAACTTGCCTCCAGGGTAAGTACAAAAAAAGTGTATGAAATGGGTGATACCGGTTCAAAGGTCCGGATTGCCGTAATGGATTACGGTGTAAAAAAACATATTCTTCAGTGCCTGGTGGACAGGGGCGCTTACATCAAAGTATTTCCTGCAAAAACGAAACTGGAAGAACTCAAAAAATTTGATCCGTCAGGATATTTTATTTCCAATGGGCCGGGCGATCCTTCTGCGATGAAGTATGGAATTGAACTGGTATCCGGTATTTTGGAAGAAGGAAAACCGACCTTCGGTATTTGCCTGGGGCATCAGTTGCTGGCATTAGCAAACGGAATCCCTACTTTCAAAATGCATCACGGGCACAGGGGGTTAAATCACCCGGTAAAAAACCTGGTAACAGGTTTGTGTGAGATCACTACCCAGAATCATGGTTTCGGAGTAGATCCTGAAGCTGTGAAGAAAGCAGAAAATGTGGAGGTAACGCATGTCAACCTGAACGATCATTCCATTGAAGGTATCCGATTAAAAAACAAACCTGCTTTTTCGGTGCAATACCATCCTGAAAGCACTCCCGGCCCCCAGGATTCAAGATATTTGTTTGATGAATTCATTAATATGATCGTCGCAAATTAATACGGATCCCCTGGAAACAAAATTTCTATTTACCGAATTTTTCTTTTTATGAAAATTGCAATCATCAATGGGCCGAATCTAAATCTTCTTGGCAGGAGGGAACCGGATGTGTATGGCGTCACTTCTTTTGAACAATTCTATGAAGGGCTGAAGAAGAAATTTCCACAGGTACAGTTTTCATATTTTCAGAGCAATGTTGAAGGTGAGCTCATCAACGAGATTCAACGTGTAGGATTTGATCATGATGGTATCATTTTTAACCCAGGGGGATATACACATACCTCAATAGCAATTGGGGATGCAGTAGCAGCTGTTAAAACCCCGGTGATCGAAGTTCACATTTCTAATGTGCATGCACGGGAAGACTTTCGCAAAATATCTTATATCTCCGGAAAAGCTGCTGGCAGCATTATCGGGTTGGGCTTAAAGGGGTATGAATTGGCTGTAGAATGGTTTATAACCGCATGACGGTTGATCCCGGTCAGCTCCTCACAAAAGAATAATCAACACTCTTTCATTTGTATGAAGGTATTTTTGCAATATGAAAACGCCTGTAGTTTATAAAACAGCGGAAGAAGCTGTTGCGATCATTCAATCCGGCAACCGGGTATATATTCATGGAAGTGCGCAGACACCTGTTTGTTTATTGAAAGAACTGGCAAGACAATCATATCGCCTGCAGAACGTAGAATTGGTTTTCATCAGTGTTTATGGCGATATTGAAGTGGCGAAGCCTGAATATGACGGTAGCTTTCATGTCAATTCGCTGTTTGTATCTGCGAGCATTCGTTCTGCCGTGCAACAGGGGCATGCTGATTATGTTCCCGTTTTTTTAAGTGAAATTCCTGAGTTGTTTAAAAGGAATATTTTAGCTATTGATGTGGCTATGGTGCAGGTGTCGCCGCCGGATAAACATGGTTATTGCTCCCTTGGCGTATCGGTGGATATTGCCCGCTCTGCCGTAAATACGGCACAGCATGTGATTGCAGTGGTGAATCCCAACGTTCCCCGTACACATGGTGACGGGTTGATCCACAGCAGCAGGTTTCATAGTATGGTTCAGTGTAATGATCCTTTATATGAAGTGCGCTATGGTGATAAAGTCGGGCCGGTGGAAATGAAGATCGGTCAACATGTAGCTTCACTAATCGAAGACAGGAGTTGTTTGCAAATGGGTATCGGTTCCATACCTGATGCAGTGTTACGATCGTTAAGCAGCCATAAAGACCTGGGAATACATACCGAAATGTGTTCTGATGGAATTATTGAACTGTTTGAAAAAGATATCATCAACAATAAGTATAAACAAATCCATCCTAACAAAGCGGTCACTGCTTTTGCTTTAGGTACAAGGCGGTTGTATGATTATGTGGATGACAACCCGGCATTCCAGTTTCTGGATATTGATTACGTAAATGAACCGGGCGTTATCCGCCGCAACAACAAAATGGTTGCCATCAATAGTGCCATTGAAGTGGATATCACCGGGCAGATCTGTGCGGATTCAATTGGCACATACCAGTATTCAGGAGTGGGAGGGCAGATGGATTTTATCCGCGGCGCATCCCTGAGTGAAGGTGGAAAACCGATCATTGCCCTGCCATCCCGGACAGCAAAAGGAGTACCCCGCATAGTTCCCTTTTTGAAACCAGGCGCTGCAGTTACCACAACAAGGGCGCATGTACATTATATCGTCACCGAATACGGCATTGCCTGCTTATTCGGAAAGAATTTAAGGCAAAGAGCCAAAGCGCTCATCAATATTTCACATCCAGATGACAGGGAAGCTTTGGAAAAAGCCTGTTACGAACGATTCAGAATTTTTTAGCCATTAGTTAAGATTAATTAAAAATCATGATTTATACCGCCAGGGCCTGCAGATTTCAAATCGCCGTTAAAGCTGAATATTAATTCGTAAGGCAAAGGACTGGAGAATATTTTTCTATGGAGAATTATGCTCCTGTTAGAAAAATGACATCCTGCTTCCCATAATATTATTTACTTGCTGTCATTGGAATAACCAATCTTAAGATTCTTCCTGTCGTAATCTTTAACAAATTGTAATTAGACTTTAGCCTGTCATTTGCCTTCTTACACATGTAAACAAAATTTTTTAATTGAAACTTCTATACCATGAAAAAGATTTTTACTCTTTCAATAATTACTTTTTCCCTTATGGTTCTCTTCAGCAGTTGTATTAAAGATCAGCTGAGAGTTGTTGATGAAAATTACTGGCTCAGCAAAGAGCGGGGTTCAGTTGTATATACCTCTTCTTATTATCCATATTTTGTTTTGGATACCTATAACGGGTATGCAATTATCCGGGGATGGAACGGGTACAAACCTTACACGGGAGATATCCTTTACGGGAATTTCAGTAATTATGGCACCAGGAATTTCTATAATCGTTCTGAAGGATCGGTATTTTCAGGAGAAGTGGTAGAATACTGGCTGACCTATGATGAAGCGCAATCTGCTTTGAATTATTATTGCCGGTGACAGCGGCAGAAGTGCGGTGTGGATGTCCTTGCTAAAATCAGGGATCATATCTGTTACAACATATCCGGGTTGTCCGGTAAGCAGTAAGAAAATTCAGATGCGGGTAAACGTTCGTCCTGGTATCCCTCAACTAAATATTTTTCGAGAAAAATGTTTTCAATAGACGAAGCATACAGTTTCAGCAGCTTGCGGATATGTTTTTGCTGTGATGCAGTTTTATAATCAACCGGGCGTTTGTATCCCGGGAATTCTATCGTAAGTATTCTCATCGCTTTCCGGTTGTATGCAGGATCAGTCTCTGATGATATTGCAGTACTGGCCCAGGTACCCAGGGAAACCCCGCTTCCGCGATTTTGCGGGAGTATAGTACCGGAGAAATTTCTCTTTTGAAATTTTCCTTTTTCAACCGGGACCGGATCTTTATAGTATAAGGCGGTTGGCCTGCCATTTAAAAAATTGCCGGGTACATGGCCATTATTATTCCTGATCAGTCTTGACATTTCTATAGCAAGCATGCTGTCTGTTTCAAATCCCAGGGCTATGCTATTGTTGTCAGTCCTGGGATCAGCAAAGATTCCGGCTTTGCTTATATTTCGTATGGCATGTATGCTTGCTATCCGGTCCGGATGATAAATAGCGATCAGTTTGAGAAGTAATTTGTTTTCCGGGTCTATCTCCCTTTCAAAATGATCTTTACCGTATTCTTCATAAAACGGCTTACCCGGAGAAGGCATTTGCCTGTTTGGATCTGCCGGTGATGATATACCATACCTGCCCAGATTAGCCGTACTGCCAATTTCTTTTTGATTTTCTTTTGCGGTATAGGCATTGTCCGGGAATAAACCGGGAATAATAATGACATTATAATAAGGTTTTTCCCGTCGCATTAGGTTGCTGATTAAAATTTCAGCAACTTCTATTGAAGACAATTCAGATCCATGTACTCCTCCTATGACAAGAGCCTTTTTAATGCTTGTTCCCGGGAAAAACCATGCTTCAATATTCCGGTTTTCATTTGTTTTTCCTAAAATAAACGGTACAGCCTTACGTTCATTCAGGATATTTTCCAGTTGGTCTTTGCTAAAAGTAAATTCTTCATCCTTATTCATTAATGTATCCGCAATTTGGGACAATGCAACTACCGGACGGTTAAGTGTCCGGGTGATATTTGTTTCTGTAAGAAATTTATTTTGTGTGATGCCTGCAATGGAGAAAATGACCATCCATACCTGGAATAATAGTATTGGTTTACAAGGTTTCATTTAAGAAAGTTTTGCCTTTCTTCAGTCAGGTGATGCTAAAGATACGATGTTAAATATAACGGAAAGAATAAATGCATTATTGCATGGGTGAAATTGTGTAAGCGGCATAGGGAAATAATAGTTTTTGGTGGTGGTTAAGACGCCTGTAAACTGCAACTCCCGCAGATGCGGGAGCTGTAAAAAACAGGATATTTTTTGAAAGATCAGTCTTTTTCAGGAGTCATTTTATTTCCGTCATCATTAAAAAATCTTCTTCTGTTATCCTGCGGCTGTTCCTTTGGCATCTTGTTTATCCAATCAGGGTCCTGCCTGATTTTTTGAACATTGTCTAATTTGGCTATATAGATGCTTCTTCCATGAGTCCCCAATATAATTTCATTCTCTCTCACCTGGAAAGTTATGTCGTGTACAGGAATTGATTTGGGCAATCCGCCATCCCATTTCATAAAGCTGTTTCCCTGGTCAAAACTTACATACAGGCCACCATCACTCCCTACATACAGAATGCTGTCACTTTTTGGATCTTCTCGAATCACATTCAATGATTCCATTGGCAGGCCTGCCGGGCCGGTACCTAATTGTTTCCAGGTATTCCCATAATCTTCACTCACATAAAGAAGCGGTGCAAAATTATCGTTGCGTAATCCGCTCAATGTTACATAAACCCTTCCTTCTTTGTATTGAGAAGCGATCACCCTGGTGACCCACAGTCCGTGAGTAATTAAACGTGGATCGCCGGGAGTGAAGCCGGAGTTTGATTTTTTGGTTTTTGACTTTTGACTTTTAACAGGGGAATCTTCCAGGTTGCTGATCAATTGCCATGAATAGCCATTGTCTTTGGATACCTGGACATTACCGTCATCTGTGCCTGCATACAGTAAGCCAAATCTTGTTGGTGATTCTGCAATGGTGGTAATCGTACCAAAAGGCAGATTGCTGCCTTCTTTTTTCCCGTTTGTAAGATCGTTGCTGATCTCCACTAAACTATCACCCCGGTTCAACGAACGATATAACCTGTCTGCTCCGATGTAAAATATGTCCTGGTTCAGCTTGCTCAGCATAATTGGAGTCTGCCAGTTGAAGCGTAATGGTTTTTCTCCTAATTCGTATTGAGGTTTTACTGATTTCCGGTCGCCTCTTGTAATCCGGTTAAAACGTGAATAGGCGCCGAACTGGGAACCGGCATAAGTAGTGACATTATCCCTGGTATCCACCTGTACCTGCATGCCATCACCGCCGATCAGCATCTTGAATGGATAGTTACCCGTGCTTTGCCATCCGATATTATCCCGGTTGGAGGACGGCCCGTACCAGACACCGTTATCCTGTAATCCGCCATAGACGTTGTAAGGTTTTTCGTCATCAGTTACCACTGAATAATATTGGCCCACCGAAGGAGTGTTGGCAAAAAACCAGTGTTCTCCGTCATCGTAAGTAATGTTGCAACCACCATCGTTTCCATTAATTATATGATCATCCCGTTTAGGATCAATCCAGACTGCATGATGATCATCGTGTACATTTGATTTATTTATATTTTTAAATGTTTTGCCTCCGTCAGTGGACATCTGAAGGGAGATGCCGGTAATAATTACTTTATTGTCATTTGCAGGAGAGACGTAGATCTTTCCGAAATAATATCCGTAGGTATTGTATATGCCGATATCTTTTTCATTCACTTTTTTCCAGTTCACGCCACCGTTATCACTGCGGTACACTTCGCAACCGTAAATACCTGCATTGGTAAATCCGTCATCTGTGTCTAAAAAATCCCATACTGCAGTTGGTTTCACTTTGTCTTTTGCTACCATTTCTTTTACTGATTCTGCTGTGTAAATCCTGGGAAACCTGTTTTGTCTCAAAAAACTGTTCAGCTTTTTATCGTCCAGATTTTGAAATTGATCTTTAGTTATATTTTTAAAATTTTCTTTTGTATAGGAGGAGTCGTCTTTCTTTTCCTTTACAGGTTTCAGCATGTTATTATCCACAACAGCATAAAGGGTCTGCGGGTTTTTGGGATATACGGCCAGGCCTATTCTGCCTATTTTATCACCTTCCATAAAACCGGAGCCTGCTCCGGAAACCGGTTTCCATGTTTCGCCGCCATCAATACTTTTATAAATACCACTGGTCTTTCCGCTTTCAACAAATTTCCAGGTACTCCTGGTGCGATACCACATAGCAGCATAGATCTCATTCGGATTGGCCGGATTGATTTCCATATCTACGCAGCCTGTGTTGTCGTCAATGTATAATGTTTGCTTCCAGGTTTTTCCCCCATCTGTTGTTTTATATACGCCTCTTTCTTTGTTAGGGGAATATAAATGACCGAGTACTGCCACCCATGCCGTATTGTTATCGCCAGGATGCAATACAATTTTCCCGATATGATGCGATTCAGGTAAACCAAGATATTCCCAGTGTTTTCCGTTGTCGGCGCTTTTGTAAATACCGATGCCGGAATAGGAAGAGCGGCTGCTGTTCACTTCGCCGGTGCCTACCCAGATAGTCCTGGTTTTCCAGTTTACTGCAATGGCACCAATGCCGATCACGTCAGCGCTGTCGAAAACAGGTATGAAAGATTGACCATTGTTTTGCGTGTACCATAAACCTCCCGTAGCATAAGCAACATAAAATTCAGTGGGGTCATCCGGGTTCACATCCAGATCATCTACCCGGCCACTCATGATGCTGGGCCCGATATTGCGGAATTTTATGTTATTGAGCAGGGATTTTTTTTCCAAAACTTCTCTTTGCTCTAATCCTCTGAGTCTCTCAGCTCCGGAAGTTGGTGAAACCTGGGCCCAGACCGTTACCGAAAGCAGGCAGCCAAGAACCGCCAATGGAAATTGTATTAATTTTGATGACATAAACAGTTGATTTTAGCGTTTAATAAAGAAGATGAAGATCTGAGTTACTGCAAGCCGATTAATGGTAAGGAATTTGTATTTGTAATAAACCTTTTTCAAACTTACTAAACAATGCGATTCGTACTTTTTATTTTTCTTTTTATTTCCATGAATGGCACCAGCCAATGGAAGAATTTTATAATAAGTGTGCGGGGGGACACACTGAACCGGGTGGATATGAATGGTAAAAAACAAGGCCCCTGGGTCATACACCTGGAAGAGATACGGGGTGAACCGGGATATGATGAGCAAGGTTATTATGTAAATGGACTCAAAGAAGGATTGTGGCAGCGATTTTCATTAATGGGAGACAAGATTGCCGAAGAACACTATCGTTGGGGAAATAAAGACGGCAAATGCGATTACTATAATATGACAGGCGGGTTGATCCGTGAAGAAAGCTGGAAAGCAGTGAATCCCGCCGACCCTTATGATACCGTAGATGTGTATGACCTGCATGATCCTTTAAAAGTTGTTGACAGGAAAGTGGTGAAGCTGGATGGCTTTTCATTGAAACACGGTACATGGACTTATTATGATCCTGATTTCGGAACAATCATAAAAACAGAAAAGTACTGGCTGGACAAACCGGCTAATTCTGCAGGTAATGCCACAGCAAATGACAGCGATCTTCAACTCATAGGCTTTGGCGAAAAATCTAAACCTGATACTGTAACAAATAATGCAAAGGCCAAACCCAAAGTCGTTCTTGATTACGAAAAGAAGAACTCAGGAAAGAAAAAGATCAAAGAAAGAGATGGGAAAACGGGGTACTGAAATACTTTTTCAGGTCATTGTTCACTCTTCATTTTATTAAAGAAGTTTCTGAAAAACAACAGTTGGTATTGCACGGCATTAGCCCAGTAATTCCAGTCATGTTTCCCCGGCCGCTGGGTATAATCATGAGGAATTTTCAGCCGGAGCATTTTCTGGTGTAATTTCCTGTTGATTCCTGCAAAAGGATCATCATTGCCGCAATCAAAAATGATTGCCAGGGAATCTTTCGGGTAGCGGTCTATAATATGGATCACTGAAAAATTCTTCCAGTTGCCTGCATATTGAATTGTATCGCCGATCCGCTTGATCAGGTCGTATTTATTTTTAGTAAAGCCCAGGTCAACTACTCCACTCATGCTGCCGCAGGCGCCAAAGAAATCGGCATGACGCAGCCCAAGGAATAATCCGCCGTGACCTCCCATACTTAGTCCGGTTATTGCTCTTGCACCCCGCTTCCTGATCGTACGGTAATGCGAATCAATAAAAGCCGGTACTTCATTGGCTATATAAGTTTCATATTGCATGGAAGTATCTACAGGGCTGTCAACGTACCAACTGCTGTAATCACCGTCCGGGCAAATAATAATCATCTGCCATTGGTCTGATTCTTTTTTCAACTCCGGCACTTTCGTGATCCAATTGGAAAAATTGCCGCTGTAGCCATGCAGCAAGTACACCACAGGATAAAGATTGCTGCCATCTGCATAAGAGTCTGGCGTAATGACAACGCATTTGATACTTTTATGCATGGCATTGCTGTAAATGTCCACCGTATCTACGGAAGCTGCATTTGCAATGGTTGCCAGGAATAATAAGGCAAATCCCGGGAAAATCGCTTTTTTCATTTTATAAAATTAAGAAGCTGTTCCGGATTGAAACTGCATTCTGAAATTTTCTTTGTTTGAGTAGCCGGAACAACCGGGAAACTGTTTCTTTTCATTTGCCTCAGGGGAAGAGATAAACGCCTCTGTCGCAGACCTGCTTCAATATTTAATTTACCTTTGATGCTAATTACCATGATCACATTCGGGTAATTCAAATTTAAAATTAATGTTGTTTTATGGAACGTATAGCAGAAGAAGTTCAGGGTAGCGGTCTGAGTGAAATATTTGAAACATTCGATAAGCTAAGGGCAAATGAATACCCGAATCTTGATAAATATGGCCATGTATATCTTGATTATACAGGAGGCAATCTGTATTCAAGGTGGCAGGTGCAACAACACATGGAGTTCCTGGAAAAAGAAGTATATGGAAATCCTCATTCCACCAATCCCACTTCATTGCGATCGACTGAGTTTGTAGAAAAAGCACGCAGGGAAGTGCTGGAACACTTTAATGCAGGAGATGATTACTATTGTGTATTCACCGCCAATGCCACCCAGGCATTGAAGATAGTGGGGGAGTCTTATCCTTTTGATCATAAGAGTCATTTTCTTTTGCTCTTCGATAATCATAATTCCGTAAACGGTATCCGGGAATATGCCCGGCGAAAGGGAGCCACTTTTGAATATTGCCCCGTTTATCTTGAAGACCTTCGCATTGATGAAGAACAACTGCACCGGAAACTCGTTGCAGCTAAGCATAAACAAAACAAACTTTTTGCTTACCCGGCACAATCAAATGTATCGGGAGTAAAACATGACCTGAAATGGATCGGCATTGCCCATGAGAATGGTTGGGATGTCTTATTGGATACGGCTGCATTTGTTCCCTCCAATATTCTCGATCTGCAAACAGTAAAACCTGAATATGCCTGCGTATCTTTTTACAAGATATTCGGTTATCCTACCGGTATCGGCGCATTACTTATAAGGAAGAATGCATTTGAAAAATTAGACAAGCCCTGGTTTGCCGGCGGCACGGTATCCTATGCTTCCGTTACCATGCCTGAATTTTTTCTGACAGATAACCAGGAGCGGTTTGAGGAAGGAACAGTAAACTATTTGTCTATTCCGGCAGTACGTTATGGACTTGAGTGGATCAATAAGATCGGCATGGAGAACATTCAAAAAAAACTTTCTGTCCTTACCGGGTATTTGCTTCAGGAACTGCAGCGCCTCAATCATAGAAACGGTAAGCCGCTGGTACATATTTTCGGGCCGGCAACAAATGACAGAAGAGGATCTACAGTTATCATGAATCTTTTTGATCATGAGGGAAACAAAATTGATGTCGGGATGATCGAACAGAAAGCGAATGAAAAAAGAATTTCCGTCCGTACAGGATGCTTCTGTAACCCGGGCATTGATGAAATCAATAATTGCATTACTTCTGAAGAGCTGTCTTTGTTTTATTCATCAAAAGGCTACACTCATTATGACAGGATCCATTTCCTCGGGAAGATGCGAGGTGCTATCAGGATCTCCCTCGGACTGATGACCAACCATAGTGATTGTGAAAAGTATCTTGAATTCTGTAAAGGATTTTTAAGCTGAAAAAAAATTAAAGACCATAAAACTGTTACCAACCTGTAGCATGCAATCCTTCACCTTCTCACTCTTCCATTTCTTCTCTTATTTCACTATTGATCGTTACCAGTACTTTGTCAATACGGTGGCCATCCATGTCAACGATTTCAAATGAAAAACCTTTCCAATGCAGTTTGTCGCCTGTTTTAGGGATCCGTTCCAGGTCATGTAGGATGAACCCTGCTAAAGTATCAAACTCCTGCTCCCCTTCATTCATCCATTCTGTTTTCTGGAAATGGTCGAGGAAATCGTAAAATGGAATTTGTGCATCCACCAGATAGCTTCCGTCTTCCCGTTCTTTTATTTCATAATCAGCTACGTCAGGTTGCGGAATGTCACCGACGATAGCTTCCAGCAGGTCGGTCAAAGTGATCAGGCCGAGAATACTTCCATATTCATCCACAATAAAGCAGGAATGGATCTTTGTTTCTTTGAATTTTTCCAGCAGTTGGTAAGCCGTGTTATTTTCGGGAACAAACATGGCAGGCTGCATCAGGTTTTTAAACAGCACATCATCCGGGCTCAGGTAAAGATCTTTAATAGAAACAACGCCTTTTATATTATCAATGTCGTCTTCACAGATCGGGTAAATGGAATGCGGCTCACGGATAATTTTCTCCTTGATCTTTTCCTCGTTGTCATCAATGCTGAACCAGATTATGTCACTCCGGTGCGTCATCATGGATGTGATATTGCGGTCTCCCAGCTGAAAAACCCTTTCAATGATCTCCTGTTCCGCTTCTTCGATGGTGCCTGCCTCGGTTCCTTCGGTGATCATGGTTTTTATTTCTTCTTCCGTCACTACATCATCTTTGGACCGCTGGATTTTAAAAACTGAAAAGAAGATATTACTTGCTTTATTTAGCAGCCAGACAAATGGGTAAGTAAATTTTGCAAACGACCTCATAGGGCCGGCTACAATCTTTGCGACCTGCTCGGCACGCAGCAATCCGATCCGTTTCGGGATCAGTTCTCCGAAGATAATTGTTAGAAAAGTGACCACCACCACAACAATAGTGGTAGCAATACCATGTGAGTACGCCTGTAAAAAATTGATCCTCGCAAACAAAGGCTGTATATAAGGGCTGAAACGTTCTGCCGAATACACACCTGTCAGGATCGCAATCAATGTAATTCCGATCTGTGCAGCAGACAGGAACAGTTCCGGATCGTTGGAAAGTTCCAGCGCTTTTTTGGCATTTACATCGCCTTTTTCGGCAAGTGTTTCCAACCTTGATTTGCGTGCAGAAACAAGTGCAATCTCCGATATTACAAATAATCCATTTAAAAAAATCAGGAACAATAATATAATGAGCTCCATGTATACGTTGGTTGGATACCGAAGATAGCGAATCTTCGCTGCTTCAGGGCGGGTTATCGTGTAAAAAATTACCAATGAAGCGTTGTGATTTGCAATAAATTATCTTCTTTTGCTAATTGTTTTTTGCTGAAAGCTAAAACAGTCATTGCAAATAATTCATGTTTGTCCGGCTTAAAATACCAAAGACTATTCTCTGGGTCGGTCGCCTCTTCCTGATCTTCATTTTGATCTTCAGTGCATTCCGGCTGGCTACTTTTTTTGCATTTTGCCCAGACAATTTTTCTTTGAGCGATGTATTCCCTTCTCTTCTTATGGGAGTGCGTTATGATCTGCGCTGGATAGCTATAATTTTATTACCGGTGGTTATTGTAAGTATGTTTCCGCGGCTATCACCGTTTTATTCTTCTGACACAAAAAAATGGTGGACCTGGTACCTGGCCATTATCACTTTTATTGTTTTCTTTTTCTTTGCCGCTGATTTCGGAAGTTTTTCTTATAACCGCACCCGGCTTGATGCCGGGGCATTGAATTTTGTGGAAGATGCCGGTATCTCTTTGTCTATGATGTTTCAAACCTATCCGATGGTATGGCTTTTACTGGGTTTGGTTGTCGCTGTCTTATTTTTCCGCTGGATGTACCGGCAAAGCCACTGGCAGATTGTAAATAGAACTGACGGGAAAGGAATCCTTTACCGGAGAAAATATTTCATCATCACTGCTTTTATTTTTGGATTCTTTATTTATGGAAGATGGTCCCGTGTGCCTTTGACATGGAGTGATTCATTTATCTTTCATGACAGTTTCAAATCCTATCTCGCATTAAATCCGCTGCAGAACTTTTTTACAACATTAAAATTCCGTAAGCCCGGATTTAATGAACAGAAAGCAAGGGAAGCTTTTCCGCTGATGACAGAATGGATGCAGTTGCCCCGGCAAAAGGAATTTTCTTACCGGCGGGAAATTTTACCCGGCAGTCATTCGCTGGAAAGCAGGCCAAACATAGTGCTGGTGCAATGTGAATCATTCAGCATGTATAAAAGCAGTATGAGCGGGAATCCGCTGAACACCACTCCTTTTTTTGATTCGATGTCACAGAAGGGAATTTTTTTTGATCGTTGTTTTACACCTCATTTCTCTACGGCAAGGGGATTGTTTGCCGTGATTACCGGCATACCGGATGCACAGCAGTTTAAATTTTCCACAAGGAATCCGCTGGCGCTGAAACAACATACGATCATCAATGATTTTGACGGGTATGAAAAATTTTATTTTCTCGGAGGAAGCCCTGACTTTAATAATTTCAATGGCCTGCTGAATAATATCAATGGGCTGCAGATGATTACCGAAGGCAAACACAAATCACCTAAACTCAATGTATGGGGTATCAGCGATAAAGATCTTTTCCAGGAAGCCAATGACGTTTTTAAAAATGAAAAAAAACCATTCTTTGCTTATATCCAGACTTCAGACAATCACCGTCCTTATATGATCCCGGAAAGTGACAGTGATTTTGTAAAAAAGACCTTGCCCGATGAACTGCTGGAGAAATATGGATTTGAGTCATTGGATGAATACAATTCTTTCCGTTATTCGGATTACTGTTTCCGGAAATTCATGGAAGCGGCAGAAAAGGAATCTTATTTTCCCAATACCATTTTTGTTTTTGTGGGTGATCATGGTGTGGCGGGTAATGCTACTGAAATATACCCGGCGGCATGGACCAATCAGCGCCTTACGGATGAACATGTACCGCTGTTATTTTATGCGCCTTATTTATTGCCTCCCCAGAAAAGAGATGAAGTAGTATCACAAATAGACGTGTTACCAACTATTGCCGGAATGCTTCACCAGCCGTATGTGAATACAACTTTGGGAAGGGATTTGCTGGATCCCGATAAAAAGAAGGATTATGCTTTTATCACCAGCACATCGGGACAGATCGGCATGGTGACCAATGATTTTTATTTTTCCACCAATCTTAATTTTCCTGATGTTCATCTGGTGCCGGTAAAAGACAATGGCAGCACTTACACATCAAAACAGCTTGACTCTGTACGGAAACAACTGTCTGCATTTACTTCTGCATTTTATGAAACAGCGAAGTACATGATCATGAATAATAAAAAGGATTAAGTTGGTTTTTTAGATATTCAGGTACTGATTTTTCGGGCCAGTATGATCATTCTCGGGGATTTTTCCCTATCATAACCGTTTAGCCGGTAATCGCCAAACATCTTTTCAACATGCATGCCCCGGCCCCTGAGCATTTTCTTAAAATCTTCAGGCATCAGTTTCGCTACTTCTTCTGTGATTTCTAATTGTTCCGGTAAAGAGGGATCCTGTATGATGACTCTTTTGAAAAAATGAGTTTCATTGTTCCACCGGTTTATTTTAAAGATTGTTCCATTCACCTTTTTCACTTCATCCCTGGCGGATCTGTTTTCAGAATAACGGACATTCAGATAATCGATCACCAGGATACCGTTTACCTTTAAACTGTTGCACATGGTACTGATGGCATCTTCGTGTTCCCGTTTTGTTCTGAAATAACCAAAGCTGGTAAAAAAATTAAAAACATAATCAAAATAGTTGATCCAAAACGGGAGCCTCATATCATGAACAAAAAATTGTAGATTTTCTTTTTCAAATTCTTTAGCCTGGCTGATTGCAAATTGTGAAATGTCAGTTCCCGTTACGTCATAACCCATTGCAGCAAGCGCTTTGCTGTGACGTCCCTGGCCGCATGCTACATCGAGGATGCGGCTTTGTGCTGATGGTTTCAGGAAATGAACCAGGTTTGTTACAAAGCCAGTTGCTTCCAGGTCATTCCTGTTTGCATAGAGTTTATAATAGAAAGGAGAATTAAACCAATCAATATACCATGGAGTACGAGGCATTTTAATATTTTGACAAAAGTAGTATTGGTTTTAAGAATTTATTGGGCCTGAAAAACGTATTTTTGCTGTCCACATACAGGCCTTCATTCTATGCCACTAATTAAAAGTATATCAGGGATAAGAGGAACGATAGGAGATAAACCCGGTGAAAACCTTACTCCGGCAGACGTTGAGAAATTTTCAGCAGCTTTTGCCAGTCTTCTTTTAGAAAATTATTCAGGAAATAACGGAGATCCGAAAATGGTAATTGGCCGTGATGGCCGGACCAGTGGAGGAATGATCCGTGATATTGTAGCCGGAACTCTGGCAAAAACCGGAGTTGATGTTATTGATCTCGGGCTTTCCACAACTCCTACTGTTGAAATTGCGGTGAAAATGGAAAAGGCCATGGGCGGTATTATCATAACAGCCAGCCATAACCCGGCAGAATGGAATGCATTGAAATTGCTGAACAGCGATGGCGAATTCATTTCTGCCGATTTGGGGAAAAGGGTGTTGGAAAGAGCTAAAGAAAATATTGCTCCATTTTCCGGAAGAGAAGGAAAGATCATTGCGGATGACAGTTACCTGCATAAACATATTGATGCCATACTGAATTACCCGCTCGTGAATGCAAAAGCAATTGCAAAAAGAAACTTTAAAGTGGTAGTGGATGCCATCAATTCCACAGGAGCCATTTTTGTTCCTGCATTATTGAAAGCTTTGGGTGTGAAGGATGTGATAGTGCTGAATGCTGAAGTAAACGGAAAGTTTGCTCACAACCCCGAACCGCTTCCGGAACATTTGGCCCAGCTTAGCAATGAGGTGATAAAAAGTAAAGCGGACCTGGGCATCGCAGTGGATCCGGATGTGGACCGCCTTTGCTTTGTATGTGAGGACGGAACCATGTTTGGTGAAGAATATACTTTGGTATCCGTAGCAGATTATGTGCTGAACAATAAAAAAGGGAATACAGTCAGTAACCTGAGCAGCACCAAAGCGCTGAAAGAAGTTACACACGGGCATGGATGTAATTATTTTCCTTCTGCAGTCGGTGAAGTGAATGTGGTCAATAAAATGAAGGAAGTGAATGCCGTGATCGGAGGGGAAGGGAACGGCGGGGTGATCGTTCCTGATTTCCATTATGGCCGGGATGCCCTGATCGGTATCGGTTTGTTTTTAAGTCACCTGGCAGGCCATAAAAAGGGGATGAAGTCATTTCGCAACCTGTATCCTGATTATTTTATTGCCAAGAAAAAGATCGAGTTGCAAAACGGGTTTGATCTGAAAACGGTATTTGACTCTATCAAAAAGAAATATAAAAAGAACCCGATCAATACAGATGATGGACTGAAAATAGAATTTGACGGAGATTGGGTGCATTTGCGCAGTTCCAATACCGAACCTATCATCCGCATTTATGCCGAAAGCAATTTTGAAACCAAGGCCAATAACATTGCCATGCAACTGATGCGGGATATCAGAGAGAGTATGTGAGGTATGAGTTTATCTTTCCTTCCTGAGACTTCTTTGGTATAATTGATTTTTATATGATGGTTTCTCCCCTGATTTCAAAGAATTATCTTTGCGCTGCTCTGTGATGAGTTTTAATCTCTGATTCGTTCCATTAACAATTTATGAACCGCATCTACTTAGATAACGCTGCAACTACACCTCTTGATAAAGAAGTGCTGGAAGCAATGCTTCCTTACCTGACTGAAAAATTCGGCAACCCTTCTTCCATTTATTCTTACGGCAGGGAAACAAGGCTGGCAATTGAGAATGCAAGAAAATCTGTAGCACGGTTGCTGAATGCTCATCCCGGCGAAATATTTTTTACCAGCGGAGGAACCGAGAGCAATAATGCGGCTATCCTCTCTGCCACCCGTGACATGGGCTGCAGGCACATCATCACTTCCCCGATCGAACATCATGCAGTGTTGCATACCGTGGAGCATTATGATCATGAGAACATCGTTACCTGCAGTTTTGTAAAACTGTTCCCTGACGGCCATGTGGATCTGAACAACCTGGAAGAACAGTTGGCATCACGTAAGGAGCGCTGTTTTGTTTCTTTGATGTATGCCAATAACGAAATCGGGAATTTATTGGATATTGAAGCGACAGGAAATCTTTGTAAAAAATACAATGCCATCTTTCATTCGGATTGTGTGCAGGCAGTAGGGCATTACCGGATGGACCTTCGGAATACGCCGGTACATTTTATTTCTGCGTCGGGGCATAAGTTTCACGGGCCAAAAGGAGCAGGATTGTTGTATGTGAATGACAATATCAAGGTGGAGCCTTTTATTTTTGGAGGAGGGCAGGAGAGGGGTATGAGAGCAGGAACAGAAAATTTATATGGTATAGTTGGATTTGCCAAAGCGCTGGAACTGGCCATTGAAGATCTTGAAAAAGACAGCAGATACATCAGTTCAGTGAAAACTTACATGATCGGAAAGCTTCGCAGCAATATCAGCGGAGTGCAGTTTAACGGTGATGCTGAAGGGCAGAGCTTATACACCATACTGAGTGTTAGTTTTCCAAAGACCGAAAGATCGGAGATGATCCTTTTTAACCTGGACATCAATAATATTTGTGCTTCCGGTGGAAGCGCCTGCAGCAGCGGAGCCGATCAGGGATCACATGTCATCCGGGCCATCAACAATGATCCTAACCTTGTCACCGTGCGCTTTTCATTCAGCAAGTATAATACAAAAGAAGAAGTGGATACGGTGGTGGAGAAAGTGAAGGAACTGATCTGAATTTTTCCCGGATTACATTTGAATCAAACCGCCTGTTTATTGTTTCAGGGAATGAATTGCACAAACAGACCTTTAGAAAGAGTTGTCAGTAAAAGTACTTTGATGAAGAGTGAAGAAGGGCCTAAAGATAATACCATGGGTTTCTCTTTGCCGACACAATATATTTTTTCATATTTCTCCAAAAAGCCAGTACCAGGTAAATGATAATGGGTGACCCCATAGTGAGCAGTGATGTATAAATAAAATACTGTCGGATACGGGTAGTGGCAATGCCCAGTCTCTCGCCTATGGCAGTACAGACACCAAATGCATTCCATTCTACGAAGTTTCTGAATCGGTTCATGGTATGGCGAAATTAAAAAATCTTTCCAATTATTAAAAACGGAACTTAAATTAACGGATTTTAGCAATATGGGCATACCAGGTCAGTACCGTTAACTATAAATTAATCAGGTTATCCGGATACCTTTTCTTTCATCATTTCCGCCAAATAAAAAGTGACATCTGCCGCCTACGAAGTAGTGATTCACAAAAACGGAACTGCAGGATAACTTACAATTTAAGAAGAAGTCTCCTGTTTAAGAGTAATATACCGGTTTGAACAGGCATTGCTTTAAAAAAATAAATCATAATAGTGCGTAAGATATGTGATCTGGTAACCTTCTTCTTTTTAGGTTTTTTTCCCATATATGATTAAAGTGTTAATAAAATTAATGGGCCTTTCATTTTTTTACCTTTTAAATCAATTTATATGAAAAGAATATTCGTCTTTGCTGCAATAACTTTTTGTGCTCATGCGGTAAAGGGTCAATCTACAAGTGATATTCTAAAGCAACAGGCAGGGCAAGGTGTAAAGGAAGGAGCAAAAACGGTGACAGAAAATGCCGGAGATAAAGTAACCGGCAGGCTATTGAACGAACTATTTGGTAAAAAAAAGAAAAAAAATAATGACAATACGGAAGGTTCCGCCTCTCCGGATAAAAGTATAAGTGTGAAAGATACAACCGGGACCGGTTCAAATGCAGGAGCCTCAGGGGGAGGAGTGTCTTTGCAGACTTACAGCAAGTTTGATTTTATTCCCGGCGATAAAATTCTTGCTTTTGATGATTATTCCAAAGATGCTATCGGCGATTTTCCTGCCAGCTGGAATACGAATTCAACCGGGGAAGTTGTTACATCTTCTGCCCGGCCGGGTCATTGGCTCATGTTAACCAAACCGGGTAAGTTTATACCGGGTTATTTCAAGAGTATCCCTGACAATTTCACTATGGAATTTGATTTGAGTTGTAATAAAGATTATAATTACTATTCTCCCCCATTGATCGTTTATTTTCTTACAGGCTCCAATTCTGACAAAGACATTTTTGATAACTGGTTTTTGGCTGTTGGGAAAAGGGATGGTGTGAAGTTCAGCATTCAGCCGACGGGAGGTGTCAAAACAGGTTATGCAACTATAGAAAATTTTGAAGATGGCAAGAGCATTATGAAGAACCAGGTACCCATCACGCAGTTCAACAACAGGGAAGGCAGGGGAGACCAATATGTGCATATTTCTATATGGCGGCAGAAACAGAGAATAAGAGTGTATTTAAATGAGGATAAAGTTTATGACATTCCCCGTGCTTTTGCGGAAACTGGCAAGCCTTATTCAACTCTGTTTTTCGAAATTTTTGGTGGTTTTAAAAACCAGGACCGCTATTTACTGAACAATATAAAATTTGCAACAGGTGCGCCGGATACAAGAAATAAATTGATGACTGAAGGAAAATTTTCAACAACCGGAATTTTATTTGATGTGAATTCCGCTGCAATAAAACCACAGTCTTTCGGCGTGTTAAAAGATATTGCATCTGTGTTACAGGATAATTCTTCGGTTCGGGTAAAAATTGTAGGCTATACCGACAGTGATGGGGATGCAGCGGCAAATATGACGCTGTCAAAGAAAAGAGCAGGGTCGGTAAAAGATGTATTGATAAAAAATTTTGCCATTGATGCTTCACGGCTGGAAACTGATGGGAAAGGAGCCACGCAGCCCGTAGCATCAAACAGCACATCTGAAGGGAAAGCTCAAAATCGCCGGGTGGAATTCATCAAACAATAGAATTTATTTCTGCCCCGGGTATCAACAGCAAAAACGGTTGATAACCTTTAGTATTAACAGGCTGTTTAGCCGTTTTTGAGTGAAAAGAATATTTGGACTCAAGAGAACGAAATCATTTGTAAAGGATGATGGGGCTTTTCTTGAATAGTGCAGTTTAAAATCCTTTATCAGGCCACTTAAAAAGATAAAAAGAGCGGCCGGTGGGTTTTGCCTGTAGGCAGCCGCTGTTAATGCGAAAAATTCATGCACCATCCGCTGTGTTTTTTTTATATTTATCATAAACTAAGAGACTTGAATGCCCGGTGGCTGTATATAGTTTTGTTTTTTTTGTGTAATGTATTGCAGGCACAGCCGTTTCCTGATATACATTTTAACAGCCTGACAGAAAATGAAGGGCTATCTGATAATGGAGTGAATTGTATCACCAAAGACAAACAGGGATTTATCTGGATCGGCACTTATGACGGCCTGAACAGATTTGACGGTTACCGTATTAAAAAGTTTTTTCATAATCCTGCGTTGAAAAATTCACTGATCAGCAATCTTATTTTTCGTATAGTGCCTGATAGTAAAGACCGCTTATGGATCTCCACAAGAGAGGGAGTGAGTGTTTATGATAAGCAGACCGGGGAGTTCCGGAATTTCCGGCATAATCCCGGTGACTCACTCAGCCTGGATAATGATCAAAATGTAAATATTTTTCCTGCAGATCAGAATAATACATGGATCAATACCCAGTTTTCCCTTTATCATGTTGATAGTTCATTCCGTTTTGAGAAAGTCCCCACCGGAATGAGAATTTTGAATATAAATGAAAACTTTGAGCAGGAAGCGTATACAAACCTGGGCAGGGGCCGCCAGGGTAAGTTATGGGGCAACAATGCAGACTATGTCTTTATGATTGATAATGCCACCATGCAGATAGAAAAAAAAAGTGGCCCGTTTCAGGGAGCGATACAGGTTGTTTACCAGGACTCAGATATGCGTTACTGGGTCGGTTCCTTTGGAGGCGGGCTGATGAGTTTTGACCCGGTGAGCGGTAAAATTGTATCAATAAAACTGGCAAGTGCCAGCCGGGTTATCGGATCCATTTCTGAATGGTGGGACAGGTACCATAAGCGATGGATTGTGCTGGGGAGCGATCATGGCCTGATTCTCGTTGACCCGGTTGACCTGAGAAGCAAGGAATATGATTTTCATCTCGGTTATTTTCCCCAACAAATTCTTTCAAAAAACTCGGTTCAGTGTGTTTATGTTGACCGCCAGGATATTTTATGGGTATGTACGGAGGCAGGAGTTTCTTATGCCAGGCCTTCCTATCAGTTATTTGATCTTTGGAATATTTCCCCGTCACAGGGTATTTTGCCTGTGACTTCATCTGATTATATTTATTCTCTCACTGAAACGTCCAATGGTTATTGGATGTCACGGTGGACAGGGCGGGGACTTTACTTTTTCAATAAAGCAGGTACCCTGAAAATGACTGTTAATACTATTCAGACAAATAAAGGAAAATTTTCCCTTTCAGATTTTAGGAAACCATATTATTTACAAAGTGGAGGCGATAGTATTTTATGGATTACAACAAATGAGTACCTGGTACATTATGACCTCAGATCAAAAAAGGCTCTTCTTTATAAACCACCGGATGGGTATGATAATACGGGTTTAAGAACGATTACAGTTGTTGATGAACATCACTGGTGGATCCGGACAAGGAATAATGGTTCCAACGGGATTTATATTTTTGACCCGGTGAACAGAATATTTTTGAAGCATTTTACCAACTCGCCGGGTTGTAAGGATTGTATTCCGCCAAGACTGTTGACTCTGTTTATTACAAAAAAAAGAGAAATATATGCTACGGCGATTGATGAGGGGCTTCTGAAATATGATCCGGCATCTGATAAGTTTATACCTGTATTTAAATTCCAGGGCGAGGAGCTGAGGCAGCACAGTAACAGTTTTGAGAGCATCGCAGAAGATATTTACGGGAACTTATGGATAGGCACTTACACCGGGCTGGTCACTTTTAGCCCGGCAACTAAGACGATCATAAAAGATTATTCGGATAATGAAATACTTGGCGGAGTAGAAATATCCGGAATCATTTTTGATCAATGGCAAAATGTTTGGTTGAGCACCGGCAGAGGTATTTACTATATACTTCATTCCACAGGCCAGCCACTGCAATTAACCAATACGGCCGGAATTTCCAGTAATTCAATCGGTGTTTTTACAGAAGGGAGCGATCATTCCATTTTTCTTGGCACGCAGGGATACGTATTGCGGATTAATCCGCTGGAATTGCTGAGCCAGCGTGAGCAAAGTGCACCTGTTCATTTTAGTGAAGTTACCATAATGGACAAGCCTTCGTTCTTTCATTTGACCTCGTCCGGGAAAAAAGAGATTACCATCTTGCCGGAACAAAGGCGGTTTACTTTGGATTTTTCTGTTTTAAATTATGATGCCGGCAATCGGTATTATTATCGTTTAGAAGGTGTGATGAATGACTGGCAGCAAAATGAAAATGGTCATCTTGCTTTTTACAATCTTTCCCCGGGCACATATACTTTACAAGTTAAAGGCGGGATGAAATCCGGCAACAAACCAGAAAGTGAAGATTCTGTAAGGATTATTGTAAAGCCGTACTGGTGGCAAACTATCTGGTTTAAATTGGCCGGTATTGTGCTTATAGTATTTCTGGCTGCATTAATCATTCGCCGCCGTTTCGCCCAGGTACGAAAGGAAGCTTCTTTCCGGCAAAAGATAGCAGAGACAGAAATGATGGCTTTGAGATCCCAGATGAATCCGCATTTTATTTTCAATAGCCTGAGCAGCATTGAAAATTTTATCATGAAAAATGAGAAACTCCTGGCCAGCGGCTATCTGAACAAGTTTGCCAGATTGATACGGATGATCCTTGACAGCAGCCGGAGCGATTTAGTGCCGCTGACAAAAGACCTGGAAGCATTGCGCCTGTATGTAGATCTGGAACAGTTGCGGTTTAATGATAAGTTCTGTTTTAAACTTGATGTGGAGCCGGTATTATCCAATGGTGATTACAAGGTCCCGCCGCTACTTGTTCAGCCTTATGTGGAAAATGCCATTGTTCATGGTTTGGCACATAGTGAACGGAAAAATCTTTTTATATCAGTTGCGGTGTCTCTAAACGGAGAATCCATAAAGTATGTGATCCGTGATAATGGTATTGGCAGGCAAATGGCGGAGGTCTATAACAGGCAGATTAAGCCATATCATAAAAGCTCGGGACTGACCATCACCGAGCAAAGGATCAATATTTTTAACAAGGAACAGCATGCCAGCGGGCAGGTGAAGATCACCGATCTGTATGATGATAACAAGAAGCCCGCAGGAACGGAAGTTGAAATAATGATTAAAGCAATATGATTATATGGAACAATTGAAAGCGATACTGGTAGATGATGAATGGAACAGTCTTCAAAACCTCCAGCAGAAGATAGAGGAGTTTTGTCCTAATATAAAAGTTGTTGCTGCTGTGCAAAAGCCGGAAGAGGCAATACTTCTTATTCATCACCATAATCCTGATGTACTGTTTTTAGATATTGAGATGCCCCGGATGAATGGGTTCCGCATGCTGGAAGAATTGAAGGACATACAGGCCGATATTGTTTTTACCACTGCATATAATCATTATGCAATTGACGCAATCCGCATCAGTGCGTTCGATTACCTTGTCAAACCAATTTCTGTGGAAGAATTGCAAAATACCGTAAGCAGGCTGCTTACCCGGCATAAACAACAGATCCAGGAAAAAATAAATGTGCTGAAAAAAAGCCTCCAGGAAAAAAAATCACAGGAAGACAATATTGCCATCCCGACAAACGATGGAATGGAATTCATCAGCATAAAAAATATTATTCGTATTGAGTCCAGTTCCAATTATTCCAAACTGTATTTAGTGGGTGGACGAACCATGCTGGTGACCCGCCTGCTGAAAGACTTTGAAGAGATATTGTTGCCTTACCAATTTTACCGGGTACACAATTCTCACCTGATCAATATGAATTATATTAAAAAATATATCCGGGGGGAAGGGGGGCAGGTAGTAATGCAAAACGGGGATGTGATAGATGTGGCGAGAAGAAAAAAAGATGAATTTCTGAAGTTGATCACCTCCTGATGGCACGAAACATCAAGCGGATGATATTTTTAATGGGTGAATAAATATTCCTCACGGAATCCGCAGCTTTTTTCATAAAATGATTTTCTGTATCGGGAAATATCAGGTTTTTGTTATCCTGATTCTCGCAGGAGAGCTATTTTTGCTTCTCTATGTCTTTATACATATCTTCTATCAATTCCGGCAGCAATGGCAACTGTTATTATGTTGGCAATAATGAAGAAGCGGTTTTAATTGATGCAGGCATATCCTGTGCAGAAACGGAAAGACGAATGAACCGTTTGAAGCTTCCATTATCAAAAGTAAAAGCGATTTTTATTTCTCATGAACATGCGGATCATATAAACGGAGTGGCAACGATCTCAAAAAAATATAATATCCCCGTGTACATTACAGATGAAACTTTGAGAAAAAGCGGGCTCAAAATTGAAAAAAAGCTTATTAATAATTTTCAGGACACTGCAACTGTATCAATCGGCAAGCTGACAGTCACAGCATTTAAAAAACTGCATGATGCTGCAGACCCGCACAGTTTTATTGTTTCCGGGGGCAATGTTACTATCGGTATCTTTACGGATATCGGCTACCCGGGAAAAGAGCTGATACGGTATTTTAGACTTTGCCATGCCGTTTTTTTAGAAACGAATTATTGCGAAGACATGTTGGAAAACGGTTCTTATCCCAAACATTTAAAGAAGAGGATCAGCGGAAAGAAAGGTCATTTGTCCAATACCCAGGCGCTCGGTTTATTTAAAAAATACAAACCCCATCACCTTTCGCATCTTATTTTATCCCACTTGTCTGAAAACAATAATAACCCCGAAATAGTCAAAAAGCTTTTTAAACCTTATGAAGGTGATGTTTCCGTTATAGTGGCATCAAGGTACCAGGAAACAGAAGTGTACCGTATTAATCCTGTTGCCGGGATAAACGGACTGAGTCAGAAAAATAGTTTAAAACAAGAGTACAGGCAATTAAAACTTTTTTAATGATGTAGTGAAATATTGAAAGGAGTGGAATCATGCTTATATCGTATTATCTGAGCGTATGGCTGCATATTATCTGCGCTGCTTTCTGGATAGGAGGCATGATGGTACTTCCGTTAGTGCTGATACCGGGAATAAAGAATAATCCTGAAAAACGGCAGGTGATGATGATAACCGGGATGAAATTCCGTTTTTACGGATATATTGTTTTTGCCCTCCTGTTGCTTACCGGCATCACTAATATGTATTTCCGGGGCATTCATTTTTCCTGGGAATTTTTCACTTCATCAAGATATGGGAAGCTGGTTACACTGAAAGTGATCCTCTTTGTGATTATGATGCTGGCGGCGCTTACTCATGATCTCTTCCTGGGCAGGAAGGCTGCTGATAAGATGGATGAGCATGACCGCATACAGATAAGAAGGGTAGCCCGATGGACAGGGCGGGTTCTGCTGCTGGTTTCTTTTGCGATGGTCTATATTGGTGTGCTCCTTTCAAGAGGAGGATAATTATTTATTTTTCTGCAGATGTAGTTTGCCTGTTTTCAAACCTCCTGTCGGGGATGAACCACATTGCGGCAACCAAAGCATACAGAGCAAAGCTGATCATCGGGTGTATGAAGGAAAGCCCGATAGCAATTGCATAAATACCTACTGATAATTTTCCTTTGTAATCATTTCCGAGCACCTGTGCAAAAGCCGAATCTTTTCCGTGGAGGCTCACCAGGCAATGTGCCAGGATTATGTACGCAATTGCAGACAGCATCAATATGAGCCCATATACAACTACCGGCCAGAGTGTAAAATGATTTTCTCCCATCCAGGCAGTAGCAAAAGGAATGAGAGAAAGCCAGAATAATAAAAGCATATTGGTCCAAAGCACGCCACCGCTTACTTTTTGTACCGCATGCATCATGTGGTGATGATTATTCCAGTAAATAGCCACGTAAACAAAACTGAGAATATAACTGAGAAATTTTGGCCATAAGGGCCATAAGGAGTTTAATTTGCCGCCATCAGGGATCCTTAATTCCAGCACCATGATCGTAATGATGATAGCTATTACCCCGTCACTGAAAGCCTCCAATCTTCCTTTACCCATACTGGATAGTTTAATAAATAAAAATAAGGAGAAAAAGAGAACCGCAGTAAGGCAACTTTACAGGCATTTTGAAGAAAGAAAATTTTTCAGATGAAAACGAAGAAGTTTCCGTATTGCTTTTTCTATGCCAGCTCCGTTTGTATTTAAGGATATTTAATTACTTTTAACCGATAAAGGCAAACGCAAAACCTTCAACATTTCTGTAATGCGGAAAAACAGTTTTCTAAGTCTCTTAGTTATACTTTTTACAATCAGTTCCTCAGTAGCGCAAAGTAAAAATGACATCAGTGTACTCGGCTATTTTGCCGGGAGAACTACTGCACTGGATAGTTTTCCTGTGGGCAAACTAACCCATTTGATCTATTCATTCTGCCACCTGAAAGAGAACAGGCTTTCAGTGGACAATGCTTATGATTCCGCACAGGTACAAAAAATGGTTTCATTGAAAGAAAAATACCCCGGGTTGAAAATAATTTTATCCCTGGGCGGCTGGGGTGGTTGTAAAGACTGTTCTCCTGTTTTCGCAAGTAGAGAAGGGAGAAAAGAATTTGCCCGGTCAGCAAAAGAGTTAATGGAATACTTTCATACGGATGGCATAGACCTTGACTGGGAATACCCTGCCATTTCAGGCTTTCCCGGGCATATATTTAACCCGGATGATAAAAAGAATTTCACTTCGTTGCTAAAAGTGTTACGCAAAGAATTAGGTAAAGCGTATGAGATAAGTTTTGCAGCAGGTGGCTTTGATCAATACATAGATTCATCAATTGAATGGAGTAAAGCAAGCCGGCTGGTGGATAAGATAAATATTATGAGTTATGACCTGGTGAACGGGTTCAGCACCATCAGCGGGCATCATACGCCGCTTTATTCCACACGGGAGCAAAAGCAATCTGCAGACAATGCGGTGGACAGGCTGATCGCAGCGGGAGTGCCTCCCGGAAAATTAGTTATTGGCGCTGCTTTCTATTCCCGGTTTTTTTTGCTGGAAGAAACCAATAATAACGGACTGTATGATCCGGCACGATTCGACCATGGCGTTTCATATTCCCGTTTATATGACAGTATAACGGAAGCGAACGGATTTGTGAAATATTGGGATATAGTTGCTGAAGCTCCCTATGCATTTAATATGGATAGAAAGATCCTTGCCACCTATGATGATAGTGTTTCCATTTCTGTCAAAACAAGATATGCAATAAACAGGAAGCTGGGCGGCATCATGTTCTGGCAATTGATGGATGATAAATTTTCCAATGGCCTCTTAGATGTGATTGATAAGGTGCGCAGAGAGAGGCAGGATCATTGATTCCTTGGATCATTTCATTTTTTTCATAGGGTAAAGTGCTTATCATTTAATTTTGGTTTATACAACAGAGTCCGGTATGGCAAAGAAAAAATGGTTAATAGATAAAGAAAATTCACAGGTGCATTTTAAAGTCAAGCACCTTATGATCACTACCATTACAGGCGGGTTCAGCAGTTATGATGCATCCATCGAAACTGAGGGAAATGATTTCATGACGGCGAAAGTCAGTTTTACTGCCGATACACCTTCTGTCTCCACAGGCAACCCCGACCGTGACAGGCATATCAAGAGTATTGATTTTTTTGATGTAAAAAATTTTCCTGAGTTGAAATTTGTTGCTACAGGTTATCAGAAACTTGACGATAACGGGCATTATAAATTGACCGGTGCTATGACCATCAGGGATATTACTAAAAAAGTTGAACTGGATGTGGAGTTTACCGGAGTTGTAAAAGATCCGTCCGGAAAAAATAAGGCTGGATTTATTATCACGGGACGTATCAACAGGAAGGATTTTAACCTGAAATGGAATGTGATCACAGAAGCCGGAAGCCTGATGGTAGGTGAAGAGGTCAGGATTGATTGTGAAGTACAGCTGTCCGAAGCACAAAGTGGAAGTAACTAACTACCGTAAGAATTCCGGATTATCTGAAATCAGTTTCAGGTAATCGAATTTTACCTATTTTTAGAAAAACATAACTGTATGAAACTTTTCCTGCTGGATGGCGGCGGAGCTTTCCTCCTGATTCCGATATTAATATTGTTTCTGGCAATTATTATTTTGGTTGAAGGAGTAATTCTGATACTTTTTAAAATTGAAAAACCAGGAAAAGCTTTTTTGTATTCTCTTGTTGTCAATCTTGCTTCCCTGGGAGTAGGGTTTCTCACAGCACCGCTGATACGGCAAATCGGATCGGGGATTTCTACTCCGGGGTTGACATTTCGCTGGCTCGTTATTTTTGCACTAACGGTTCTTGTAGAAGGTTTCCTGCTGATCCTGCTGACAAAAAAGAGACCCAGAGAAAAAGTGTGGCTGGCAACACTGGTCATGAACCTGGTAAGTTATATAATTCTGATACTGGTTTTCGGAAGAGATATTTTTTGGGGATGATACCTGGCCTTATCACTTAAAATATATTTTATGAATTTTTATTTTTCAGACGTTGTGGTTGGAACACCAACTTTTGGTGAAGACCTTCCCTGGCAATTAATGCTTATCCTGCTGGCAGTTATTTTGATTGAAGCCGTGGTGATGCTGCTTTTCCGGTTGAATCGTTTTGGTAAAGTTCTGTTTCATTCTTTTCTCGTTAACCTTGCTTCAACAGTCCTGGGATTTTTGTTGTTCACTAAGATGATCTCATTGAATGATTCAGTATCTTATTTAAGTCAGTGGTTGATTTTTTACCTGGCAACAGTGGTGATTGAAGGTTTGGTGATGATGCTTTTATATTCCGGGAGAAGCAAAGGGAAAATTTGGAGCGTTACTGTTGTGATGAACCTCGCCAGCTATATCTTTTTGTATATACTCAGTCTATTGTAATGAAATTTTTCAAAAATAAGCTCAGTGTTGTTTTAATGCTTGGCTCCGGTCATGGGCTGAATGATATGATTGCCGGATATTTTTTGGGGTCCCTGGTGCAGCTGAATACCGGATTAATTCAGACCGGAATGGGGTTATTTATGTACAACCTGCTGGCTTTCGGCGGACAATATCCCGTCGCATTGCTTTTGGAGAAAATGAAAACCCCGAAAAAGTTCTTATTGCTTGCTTATGCGTTGAACATTGCTGCTCTTATCTGTTTTTCTTATTACATCCGGCTTTCACTGGTATTGGCTGGAGTGGCATCTGCCATTTACCATGTTGCAGGTGGCACCATTTGTGCAGAAAAAAACAAGGCGACAATGATCGGTATGTTTGCTGCACCCGGTGTTGTAGGTCTTATCCTCGGCGGATATTTTGCGTATCAGAATATTTCCATTTTATCCTGGCTGCTGTTCGCTGCGCTCCTGGTACTCGGGTCTCTGGCATTTCTAACGCAGGAAAGAAATAAGACAGGAATGACAGAAAACAATGAAACGGTTTCAGAAAAAAAATTTCAGCTAGACCGGCACGATCTTATTATGATCCTCTTGCTGACCATTATCTCACTTCGTTCTGCAGTCTGGAATATTTTTCAATTGATCCATGAAAATAATTACCACTGGCTGATCGCAATTGCAGCTTCCGCTTTCGTTGGAAAATTGGCAGGAGGCTGGATCTCCGACCGGGTAGGGTGGAAATGGTATACGTTTATTTCACTGGGCTTTGCTACTCCGCTGATCACTTTTTTCAGGGAAGAAATTATCCTGTTTTGCATCGGGATCGGACTGCTTCAATCAAGTATTCCGTCTACAACCATGTTACTGATCCGGTCCCTGAAAGGAAAAACCGAACGTGCCATCGGTTTATCGTTTGGCGCCGCCATTATTTTGGGAGCTATCCTTTTTTATACGCCCTTCCGGGCAGTGATTCTCTCAGATATTTTTATATGGGCCTCCGGAGGTATTATGCTGGCTCTTTTGTTTTTTGCATCCAATAAAAAAATTGAACAGGGCTTATAAATTTCACAGGGTAATTTATCGCCGCAAAAAGGTGAGTGATACTAATTTTAATTTTCTCTCCTGATAGCAGTAAATCTGCCTGGCGGGGAAATAATAATTTAGCCCCGGCATCACTATATCCCGGAAATAATTTTTCTTGCCTGAATTTATTTCACTTTTTACCGCAGGAATATTCCGGGTGAAACAGAAAGCAGGAATGTGTGAAATTCATTTTTGAGATTGTTTGGTTTTTTTTCTCCTGTGTAAACAAACACCGACATTTTTGTTAAGAGTATATTCTTAGTTGACAGATTTTCTTCATGTTCTGAGCTTTTTTTGCAGGAATTTGCGTGCCCTGTGAACTTTAAAATTTCACAATGAAAGGGCAGTAATTCCCTTTAGAAGGGCTTCAGATCATTTACTTATGCAATCGTTTGCCGCCGATTCGGAAAAGTATAAGAAATAAAATCGCTGCAAGAAATTTTGGTTCAGCGGAGCAAAAAAAATAAAATTGTTTTGCTTGTATTGAATAATTATTCCGATATTAGCAATGAATTTTCATAGGATAAGGTTTAATGGTTAATGGTTTTTGATTAGGGCCCCCCGATCTTCATCGGGGGTTCTTTTTTAAAGCACTCTTTACAAACTTTTAAGCAAAACATTTGTACAAAAAAAACTCTGACCAGATTGATCAGAGTTTTTATCATTGGGATAGTGAATTACTTATTTATTTTTTGGTTTACTCAAAATATAATCAAACCGTTTTCCGCTGACATCTGCCATATCAGGTATTGCATCAGCTTTATATTTACCTGCATCTAATTTTTTCTTTGTTTCGGAAAATGCTTTCAATGTGAGTGCAATATCCTCATCCGTATGCACAGCAGAAGGAATAAGCCGGTATATAATATGTCCTTTCGGAATAACCGGGTAAACAATGATGGAAGCAAACACGCCGTAATTCTCCCGCAAGTCCATCACCATTTCTGTTGCTTCGGGTACATCTCCTTTCATATAAACAGGCGTCACCACTGAATTAGTACTTCCGATATCAAAGCCATTTTCTTTCAAACCTTTTTGGAGTTTCAATGCATTCGACCACAGTTTTTCCTTGAACTCAGGATGGTGGCGCAGCAGTTCTAACCGTTTCAGGTTTCCCACAACCAATGGCATCGGTAAACTTTTTGCAAAAATCTGTGAACGGATATTATAGCGTATGTAATCAATTATCTCATGCGGTCCTGCCACAAATGCGCCAATGGAAGCCATGGATTTGGCAAAAGTTGAAAAATAAAGGTCTATCTGATCCTGGCAACCCTGCTCTTCACCGGCGCCTGCTCCTGTTTTTCCCAATGTGCCGAAGCCGTGAGCATCGTCCACCAGTAACCTGAATTCATATTTCTTTTTCAACGCTGTTATTTCTTTCAGCTTGCCCTGGTCACCGGCCATGCCAAACACGCCTTCACTGATCACCAGTATGCCTCCGGCATTTTGTTTTTCGATCAGCGCTGTAGCCCGCTGCAATTGTTTTTCACAATCCTCCATATCGTTATGTTTGAATACAAAACGATGGCCGGGATGCAACCTCAGTCCGTCAATGATGCATGCATGACTTTCCGCATCGTACACGATCACATCATGACGGCTGCACAAAGAATCAATGAGGCTTACCATGCCCTGGTATCCGTAATTCAGTAAGATGCAATCTTCTTTCTTTTCAAATTCTGCGAGCTCCCTTTCCAGTTTTTCATGAAGATCGCTGTTGCCGCTCATCATGCGGGCGCCCATAGGTAATGCCAGGCCGTATTTTGCGGTAGCTTCAGTATCTGCCTTCCGTACTTCCGGATGATTGGCTAACCCGAGATAATTGTTCAGGCTCCAGACGATCATGTCTTTGCCGCGAAATTTCATCCGGCTGCTGATCTCACCTTCAAGTTTGGGAAATGCAAAATATCCATGTGCTCTTTTTCTGTGTTGCCCGATAGGGCCGTAGTTTTTTAGTAAGTGTTCAAAAATATCTGCCATGCTTAATTAGGGTTTGATAAATTCCGTTTTTTGAATGGTGCAAAGATAAGCTATTGAAGAAATTCTTTTTATATAGCGCATTTTTAAGGTGGTACAAAAGAATATTTCATTGTATCAGAGATTAGGAGTAGGATTTTACAGAACAAGATCAGCTCAGGATGAGGGGTGAAGCCGGCTGCTGTTTTTACGGCGATCTTAATGCTATCTTTGAAATACCGGCTCCGGTTCTGTTTGGAATTGAAAGGTAAGGATAGTTGCCGGGTTAATTTTTTGAAATGAAAGTTTCCGGTGAATCAAAAACTTTGCTGACAGGATCATACGTGCTTTTATTAATTTTTAATTTGTGAATAGACGCCTGTTTTTAATAAGAGAAAGAATAATTGAATTCATTTTTTTTGGTAATTATTTTTATGCGTTATGCGCTTTATCGCTTGCTATTGAATCTTCTTTCCAGCAATCTATCGGGATGAACAGGTTTGTGTTTTACCTGCTGTTGTGTTCGGCAACGATCGTTTATTATAATTACGCATATATGGGGGAGATTAGTTTCCGGATCGCATTCCTGAGAAGAAAGATCAAACTGACTCCGCCTGCGAAATATGATTATTATAACAGGAGAACTGCCTGGTATCACAGGAACGACCGGTTGCTGAATATTACACAGATGTTTTTTTTACTGGTGGCATCAGCCTGTGCCATTGATCTTGCCGCAGTGGAATATCATCATATTTTTTCATTGCATCTTTCTGAATGGCTGATGTTATTTTCCGTACCGGTGATAGCAGTCTTATATTATGGCAATGCTTTTTTCCCGGTATTCCGGATCAACCTGAGAAGGACAGGATGGCTAAAACCTTTTGTAGTGGGTTTTGTATGGGCAGGGGCAGTTACCATTTACCCGCCCATGTTTCATCAATGGCAAAATGACCTGCATTATGATTTTAATTTTCTTGTGTTCTGGCTTTTTGTGAAGAACTGGATGTATATTTCTGTTCTGGCAATTATGTTCGATATAAAAGATTATGCTGATGATGCAAACCGGCAGCTCAAAACCTTTGTGGTGCAGGTAGGATTGCGCAAAACTATTTTCATGATCCTGCTGCCGCTGATCGTAGTCGGGTTGATAGCATTCAGCATTTTTGCACTTGAGTCATCTTTTACTTCCGTTCATTACCTGGTGAATCTGATTCCGTTTTTATTGTTGTTATGGGTTGCTTATTCCCTGCATCGCCGCAAACCTATTTTATATTACCTGATCATTATTGACGGGCTGATGCTGGTAAAAGGGATTTGCGGTATAGCCGGCGCTTTGTTATTCTCCCGTTATTAAGATCAGGATATACCCGTTTTCAGCAGGTTAAGCCTTTGATCTTTCATTTTTAAACTGCTGTTTACTATCCTGTCCACTTTATACAGGGCAATATTTCTTTTCCGGTTCCGGAGCATTATTTTCCGGGGGATACCTATTCCAGCCCCTGCAGGTATGTTTCACTGTTAAGCTTTCTTTTTTTCATGTTAGCGGTTTGTTATTGACCCCTTCATTTTATTGTTTTAAAAGCAATAGGTATTTGGTTTGTTACCGGATAGAAAATGCAGAATAAACTTTTTTAATAAAAACCAATCAAAAGCAGGATCAGCTCAATAAAAGTTATTTGTATGAAAAGGTCAGTAAAATTTAAAAACAATTATTTCAGCATCCAATGATCCCGGAAGCGACCGGGATTATGACGAATGAACTGCCTGCCACAAGGCAGGCGTGTAACAACACAACAATTAAAACAGATACACATGAAAAATATTTTCCCTATTGCTGCCATTTGCATTATGGCTATTGGTTGTTCCCCTTCCCGGACAACTGTTTCGGTTCAGGCAACCGAAGAAGGGCCCGTTGGATACGATGTTTTTTACAATGATTTGTCTCCTTACGGCAGGTGGATTGATTATCCTCAATACGGGTATGTTTGGATGCCTTCAGTAGAGGTAGGGTTCAGGCCTTACGCTACCAATGGGCACTGGGTATTTACCAATTATGGGTGGACATGGGTTTCCAACTATCAGTGGGGATGGGCAACTTTTCACTACGGAAGATGGATGTACGAAGATGGTTATGGATGGATGTGGCTTCCGGGTCATGAATGGGCGCCGGCATGGGTAATGTGGGGCAGAAGCGGTGGCTATTATGGATGGGCTCCGTTGGCGCCGCATATAAGTGTGGGCATTTCTGCCGGATGGACTCCTCCGGCCCGATCCTGGAATTTTGTACAGTCGGGGAATATCACACAAACCAACATAAATAATTACGTGATCAATAATTACAAAACGACAAACATAACCGAGGTGAATAACATCGTGAAAAATGTTACGGTTATCAATAACACCAACATACAGAAAACAACGAATATCAATAATACCAATGTGTACAAAACAACTAATAATAATACAGGTAATTATTTCACCGGGCCGCAACGGGAGGATGTGGAAAAAGCAACGAACCAGCGTTTGACGATGACGAAGATAGCTGCTTCTGATAAGCCGGGGCAAAGTTCAGTGAGTAAAAACCAGCTTACAATATTCCGGCCTGCTGTAAAGGAAAATACTTCGGCAAACAAACCGGCGCCTGCAAAATTTGAAGCATACCAGCAGGCAAGACCTGTTTCCGTGAAGAATAATGAAACGAGCGAAGTGAATAGCTCCGCCAATAATGTAAATGAAGAGAACAGAAATAATAAAGCGGTAAAAAATAATTTGATCAGAGATAACGGACTTCCTGCAGAAAAGACAAAAGAAAATGTTCCGTTTGAAAATGGAAAAGAAGTTGTTCCTGCGGAAAAGGAAAAAGTATTGGATCAGAAAACACAATCTGTACCAACGGGAATGCAGACAATGAAACCTAATCAGCCGAACACGGATATAAAACCCATGAACAATGTTCCGGAATCAAAGAAAACTTTTAAGCAACAATGGGATCAGCCCAAAAGGACTGAGGTCAATAACGATCATCCGAAACAATTCAGGGTTCAGCATAGTCAGAAATCCGTCAGGCCACCGAGGCAGATAAAACCGTCTAAAACATTTAAGAAGGATAAAAAATCATAAGCACGCTGAGAATGGCGAACTGTTGATGCCTCCGGATGAAAAGATCATTGATGATTTTATTTGAGGAACCGGTATGATAAAATTATCCGGGTTAATCTTTTGAAAGTTTATATAACCTTCCCTGGTCGGTAACTGCATACAGATTCCCGTCTTTTCCCTGGGTGATATCCCTGAAGCGCTGTCCCTCATTGGCCAGGAGCCTTTCTTCTCCGGTTACTTTATTATTGACAATCCTTAACCGGGCAATATGGCTTCCGCTTAAGGCACACACAAATAAATTATTTTTCCATTCAGGGATATGATCACTGCTGCAAAAAACAATTCCGCTGGGAGAGATAACGGGGTCCCAATAATAAACAGGTTGTTCCATTCCTTCTTTTTGTGTGATGCCATCGCCGATTTTTTTTCCTGAGTATTCAAAGCTGTAGGTGATAACCGGCCATCCGTAATTTTTACCTGCCTGTACCAGGTTGATCTCATCACCGCCGCGGGGGCCGAACTCTGCTTCCCAAAGATCACCTGTTGAAGGATTAAAAGCAAGGCCCTGGACATTTCTATGGCCATAAGACCAGATCTCAGGGAAAGCACCTTCTTTGTTGAGAAAAGGGTTTCCCGGCGTCGGCTTGCCTTCTTTCGTTATTCTTAATACTTTTCCCAATGCAGAATTAAGCCATTGTGCCTGCGGCCTTGTTTCCAGGTCCGATCGTTCTCCGGTTGATACAAATAAGTTACCGGTTTTATCAAATAAAATTCTTCCGCCATAATGCAGGTTACTGTTGTGTGCCGGAACTGCTTTGTAAATTGTTTCTGCATTTTCAATTGTCTTTTCATCCTGGGCAAGCCTGCCTTTGGCTACGGCAGTCAGGTTGCCATCCGGTGTGCTCAACGAATACACCCAATAGACCATCCTGTTTTTTGTAAAATCAGGATCGAGGGTCAGTCCCAGTAAACCGCCCTGTCCTTTGCTGTTCACTTCGGGAATGCCGGTAATAGGCTGACTGATCTCACCTTTATTGTTCACGATCACCATGGTTCCTCCTTTCTGGGTGATCAGGAATCTGCCATCCGGTAAACTGGTAATGCCCCAGGGTTGTTTCAGTTCAGTTGTAAGGATCTCACTTTTATATGGAGTCTTTGTTTCCATGCCTGCGATACGGGTCTGGCCTTTGAAGGCTGGAGGATAATCCGTGTTGGGATTCTTTGTTTCTACAGGTGGCAGGGTATCCCTGTAAGTTGTTGAGGTAAAATGTCTTGTTGCCGGTGGTTGACACAAACTTAATGTGGCAAGCAGGAGTAAACTGACGGGAAAAATGCTGGTACTCATGGTTAAAGAATTGCGTTCAATTTACGGAATAAATTTTATTTGCTTTCCGTTGTGTGATGATTGTAAGATTCAGGAAAATGAGAACACACCAATTTTTCAAAGGGGCAGTTTATATGATAGTAAAAACAAATGCCCCAATAATATATCCTGTAATTTTTATTTTCATCATTATCATAACAAAGGGGAGTGATCTGTTAGAGAGAGCCTTCCCGTTTTTTTCCGGAAAAAATCCCTACTTTCATTTTACTAACGAAAAATCATGGACAGAAAAAGACCGGATGTAGATGTGATCAGCGATGTATTGAAACTGGTGCTGGCAGATAATCCCGGGTCTGCTTTTATTCAGAGCCTGTCTTACCAGTATATGGAAAGGGGGGGACTCAGTAAAAAGCAACTGGAAGGCTTGTACAGGAAAGCTGTGAGTGTAAAAAGCATTCCTCCTGCAAAACTATCCACTCTCGAAGCCATTATTCTGAAAAAACCTACCCGGTATAAATCAGCTTTGCCGGCTCCCGCACCGTTGTATAAAAAAAGTTCAAGACAGGGAGAACTCATCGCTGCTATTCTGGAGAAATTTCCTCAACATAAAAAAGTCCTGTTCCTGAAAACAAAGTACGATAACAATGAAATTCTTTCTTCGTCTGAGGCAGCAGAGATAGAAAAATTTTATAAAATGCTACGCTGATGCTAAGGCCGGAATACAGCAAACCAGCAATGAAGTATAAACAATGTTCCCGAAAAACATCGCAGTTGCCCAATTGGGGAATCAATACTTCAATATTCTTCTCAGTGTCCTTTTCGGTAAAGAAAATATAACCGCAGAGTTCGCAAAGCAGTCTCTGTGTTCTTTGCGAAAAACTTTGTGCTCTTTGCGGTAAAAAAAGCTTAACCGCAGAGGCCGCAAAGTATTCTTTGTTTTCTTTTCGGTAAGAAAAAATTAACCGCAGAGATCGTAAAGGTGCCCGCAGAGTTCGCAAAGCAGTCTCTGTGTTCTTTGCGAAAATCTCTGTGTCCTTTGTGGTAAAGAAAATATAACCGCAGAGACCGCAAAGTGTTCTTTATTTTCTTTTCGCTAAGAAAAAATTAACCGCAGAGATCGTAAAGGTGCCCGCAGAGTTCGCAAAGCAGTCTCTGTGTTCTTTGCGAAAAACTTTGTGCTCTTAGCGGTAAAAAAAGCTTAACCGCAGAGGCCGCAAAGTGTTCTTTATTTTCTTTTCGCTAAGAAAAAATTAACCGCAGAGATCGTAAAGGTGTCCGCAGAGTTCGCAAAGCAGTCTCTGTGTTCTTTGCGAAAAACTTTGTGCTCTTTGCGGTAAAAAAAGCTTAACCGCAGAGGCCGCAAAGTATTCTTTGTTTCCTTTTCGGTAAGAAAAAATTAACCGCAGAGATCGTAAAGGTGTCCGCAGAGTTCGCAAAGCAGTCTCTGTGTTCTTTGCGAAAAACTTTGTGCTCTTAGCGGTAAAAAA
>WBZR01000289.1_pt1 | contig 84836 bp, 77 predicted proteins | sample 5204231 | NCBI WGS metagenome assembly WBZR01 (sample SAMN12412403, study PRJNA552823) | activated sludge metagenome | isolation source: activated sludge from anammox sidestream of wastewater treatment plant... | place: USA: Virginia | collected 2017-08 | reverse complement strand
GTCAAATTGACTGCCGCGCTGTTTTTCACCGCTGTACAACCAGGTTTGTTCAAAGTCATCCGACAGCCAAAACGTGATCGAACCTCGTTGCACCAAGGCTTTATCATATTCAGACCAGTTTCCTACATGGTATAATGGCTTGCGGCGTGACTGTGGCTTCTTGTTTTGTTTAGGCATAAACCAAACTTACACGGTCACGCCCTTTTTGTCTAGCTTTTCATGCACCAAAGCCCACCTATTCATGAAACTGTCGGGTCGCTAAAAAAAGAGTCGAGCGCCTTCTGTCGGTCGTCATAGATTTCGAAAAACGACGAAAAGCCCACCATCTCCAGCACTTTTACGACCTCGGGGCGCGGATTGAGAAGTTTGACGTGTTTCTGTTCCCCGCTCTCGCGCGGCTTGCCGACCGACTTCAACGCCGCCAAACTGTGTTCGAGGTCCGGGACGGATTCTCCGCGCGTCAGCAGGGCGATCGTATGCAACGCCCCCAGCCCCGCGCTCGAAATAAACGTCAGGTCGGAAAGATCGAGTAGAAGATTCTTTGCCCCGCCAGCCATGGACTCCTGCGCCGATGCAATCAACGATTGATACGATTGCCCGTCCAATTGACCGGACACTTTTATCACCGTGACCGGCGCGCTCCCCATTTCCTGTGAAATGTTAATATCCATGTTTTCTCTCCATGCATTGGTTTTTTATTATAAACTCATGTTAAGCGCTTTTGCCACCCTCACGAACCGTCCGCGAATAAAGTCACGAATTCGCGCATGCTGGCGCGCCGATTCGTTTATTTGTGAACATTCGTGGACGGTCACAGACTCATCGGCAAGCGCATTTTCTAACCAAATGCCATCTTGCGTAAGGTGAGTTATAAACCCGCTTTACGCTCCAGCCGCTCCAGCCTGTGATTTATCTCCTCCAGCCAGTGTTTGCGGGCGTAGGCAGGCAGGTCGGCTTTCTCCGCTTCGGCGCGCGCAGACTTTGCCCATTTCATGGCTGATTTCGCGTCGCGCATTTTATGCTCGTAATATTTCGCCAGTTCGATATGGGCGTAGATGTGACCCTTCTTCGCCGCCGCTTTCCACAACTCGACGGCGCGATTCAAATCCCCGCGCTTTTTTTGCAGGATGGAAACCCGCCTCGCCGCCACGCCGAAATCGGATTCGTCCAGCCCGAGCTCGAGTCCACGCTCGAAGAGACGAGCCGCTTCGTCCCAGCGCCCGAGGTCCTCGAAGAGTTTGCCGAGCGCAATGAAGTCGAGCCCGTGTTTCACTGTTCCGTTGTACGGGTCGGCGAGGATTCCGCTGACATGCGCGAGCAGCGCCGCCATCGCTGCCACGTCCATGGCGTTGTGGTAGAACACGCCCCCAAGCGGACGCGCGTCGCCGGTGCGCAGGTAATCGAAATACAGCCAGGGGATTTCATAACCGGGGACTTCCTCGGATGCGCGGGTGAAGCCCATGACATGCTCTTCGAGATATTTCAGCGCGCGCGAAGGCAGGCGGTCGCGCCAGAGTCTGCGGGCCAGAGGTAAAAGATCAATGTGCGCGTAATCTTTGAACGGAACAGGGATATGATGTAACTTGTATCTCGTAACAAGCAACGGCGCGTCGAAGGCTTTTCCATTGAACGTCACCAGTCCTTCGCACGGCGCGAGGAAATGGATCAACGCTTCGAGCATGGCGTTTTCCTCCGCCGGGTCGCGCATGAAGAATTGTTTGAGGGTGAATTTCCCGTCCACAAAACGCGCCGCGCCGACGAGGAAGGCGTACGTCCCCGTTCCGCCTGAAACGCCGGAGGTTTCAGTGTCGAGAAAGGCGTATTTGGTAATTGGCAATTGTTCGATGCGCGGGTCGTTTGCCCATTGAGCGATAATGGAGAGTGAAAAGTCTGAGTAGGGGGATGCGCTTCCATGAAGATAGTCTTTGCCGTAAGTTTGTTCGGCGACGAAGGTCTGGCCGCCTTTGGGAGAGGAGAAAAAACTCCCGGCGACGACCGAGTCAATAGACCAGGATTCCGCTTTGGGCGGAGTCGGAAGCGCGTTTCCCGTCTTCACGCCGAGCGACTTGAGTTTATCCGCAAGCGAGGGCATGGCGGGTATTATATCCATGTTACACTTGCGCGAGTCCGATGAGCGCAAAACTTCCATTCTGGTTGAAGGTTTTATACGGTTCGGGCGATTGGGGGATTGCAAGCGTCAGCATGATGCGATCCATTTTCTATGCGATATATCTGACGGATGTGGTCGGCATTGAGCCGCGGCTGGCTTCGCTGGGCGCATTGGCGGGCATTGTGTGGGACGCGGTGAACGACCCGATCATCGGCATGTTGAGCGACCGCGTGAAATCGAAATTGGGGAGGAGAAGACCGTTCCTGCTGTGGTTTGCGTTTCCATTCGGTTTGAGTTTCGTCATCCTGTGGTCGGCGCCGAACTGGGAGAGCCAGGTCGGCTTGCTGGTTTATGTGACGCTGGCCTTCATGCTTTCGGATACGCTGACGACGCTGGTGGCTGTGCCTTATTATTCATTGACTCCCGAGTTGACTCAAAATTACGACGAGCGCACGTCGCTCTCGAGCTTTCGCACCGTGTTTCAACTGGCTTCGGCGATGGTGGTGGTGATCGCCGCGCCCATGATCGTGGATGCGGTCATGGCGGGCGGCGGCTCGCAGCAGCAGGGATTCATGACGGCCGGCGCGGTCTTCGGCGCAATCGGCGCTCTGCCGCTTTTCATCATCGGGTTGTTCATCCGCGAGCGCTTCGCATCGGAGGCGGCGGAGCGGGAATCGCTTTCCTTCCGCGAGACCTTGAAACTGGCGTGGCAGAACGTGCCGTTCCGTTACGCGGCGGGCATTTACATGTTCAACTGGTCGGCGGTGGATATGGTCGCCATCACCTTCCCGTTCTTTCTTTTATATTGGGTGGCGCGGGGGGATTTGCTGGCGAAGATCAATCTTTTTGGGTTCGACCTCGCGCTTGAGTCGGCCTTCTTTGGCGTGATGATGTTCTGTTGCATTTTGTTCGTGCCGTTCTGGCTGAAGGTCTCGAAGCGTTTCAATAAAATCGGCGCGTACATCGCGGGCATGACGGCGTGGATTGTCGTGCAGGTCATGATCTTCACCATCCAGCCGGGCGAGATCAATTATCTGCTGACGATTGCGGCGCTGGCGGGTGTCGGCGTTTCGGCCGCGTATGTTTTACCGGATTCGATTTTGCCGGACGTGATCGAATGGGACGAACTCCGCACGGGCAGGCGGCAGGAGGGAATCTATTACGGCATCCGCACCCTCATTCGCAAACTGACGGGAGCGCTGGTCATCTTCATCACGTTACAGATTTTAGGCGGGTCGGGTTATCAAGCCCCGCCCGATAATGTGATTCAATTTACACAACCTGATTCCGCCCTTTTCATGATCCGCGTGATGGACTCGTTCATCGGCGCGGCGATTTTGACGGGGACGATCATTCTGGCGTGGTTCTATCCGCTCACAAGGGAGAGGTATCAGCGCGTGCAGAGGTTGCTGGCGGTGAGAAGGGGAAGGGCATAAGCCTTCATCCCTCCAGCGTAATATACTTTTTCTTCGTCTTTTTCCTGGGATTGATTCCGCTCATGCCGTGAAAAGCCGCCATGATGGCGGCCATATCCGCCTCAATATCGTCCCCAGGCTGAAACAGTTCGCCCACATGCGTCGCCTTGTTAATGCCATCCACCTTTGCCGTCACAATCGGAATATTCGCCTTCTGCGCGATGTAATAGAAACCGCGCTTCCATTCGTGGACGTGATAGCGCGTCCCCTCCGGCGCGATGACCAGAATGAACTTCTTCGACTTGTTGCAGGCTTCCACCATCTGATCCACCAGCCCCGTGGACTTTTTCCTATCCACCGGCACGCCGCCGCACCAGTAAAAGAACCAGCCGAAGGGATTATTGAACAGCTCCGCCTTGCCCATATAACGGACATCCGCCTTCAGGCGAAAGATAACGCCCAGAAAGAGTAGAAAGTCCCAGTTCGAAGTATGAGGCGCGCCAATGATCACAAATTTCGGCAGGTCGGGCAACTGCCCTTCCACACGCCACCCGGCAAAACGCATGATCGTATTGCTGATGAAACGCAAAATCGGGCTGATGATGGGGGTATTGAAGATGGTCATTTTCACAGGATGAATCCTCTGCCTATAAAACCCCGAAGTCAGGATGAAGTCTCGCAACGGTTTTGTGGTTAAATACCCGCATGGTCAAATCGTCTCTGCGCTCCGCCGTCTATCAAACGGAAAAAATCATCCAGCGCCTGCGCTTCCCCGCCCAGCCTGCCAACCTCCCTGCCCTGCTCGGAATATCCTTCCCCAAAAGCGGCACGCACCTGCTCGACCAGATTCTGCTCGGCTTCTCGAACGTCGCGCCGTACGCAAAACGATTGCATTCATTCTACGCCGAATACGAAGGCGACACCGGAAAAAAACGCGACCCACAACAGGCGCTCCACTGGCTCGACACGCTCCGCCCGCGCGACATCGCCTCCGCGCATCTCTTCGCCCGACCCGAAACCGTCGCGCGCGCATGTTCCGAAAAATTCGTTCCCTATTTCATTTTCCGCGACCCGCGCGACGTGGTCGTCTCGCACGTCTTCTACGTCGCCGACATGGAAACGCGCCACGTCCACCACGCCTACTACCAATCGCTCCCCGATTTCAACGCCCGCCTCAAAGTCAGCATTTTGGGAAGACCCGAAGCAGGCGTTGAATTCCCAAACATCGCCGAACGCTTCGCCCCCTACCTCGGCTGGCTCGACAAAAAAGAAGTTTTGAAAATTCACTTCGAAGACCTGATCCACCGCCGCGAGTCGACTCTCCTCTCAATCCTGAATCGCCTCCTCAGCCGCGTCACGCTTCAGACTCCCCGCGAGCGGATCCTCGCTTCGCTGGAAGCCTCCATCAACCCGGAGAAGTCCCCCACCTTCCGCTCCGGCAAAACCGGCGAATGGAAAAAATACTTCACCGATGCACACAAGGCGTTATTCAAAGAAGCGGCCGGTGATTTGCTGATCAAACTGGGGTACGAAAAGGACAGTAACTGGTAACTCGCAATCACCAATTACCAATCACCAATGATCTCCCTCGTCATCCGCGCCTATAACGAAGAAAAACACATCGCCCGCCTGCTGGAGGGGATCGCACAGCAGACTGTCAAAAATGTGGAAGTCATCCTCGTCGACTCCGGCTCGACCGACTCCACTGTTTCGATTGCCGAGTCCTTCGGCGCGAAAATCGTCCGCATCCCCCCGGCGGAGTTTACCTTTGGGCGTTCGCTCAACTTCGGGATTAAATCCGCGAGCCGCGAGTTCATCATCATCGCCAGCGCGCACGTCTATCCCGTCTACCCCGACTGGCTGGAGACTCTTCTCAAGCCTTTTCAAGATGAACAGGTTGCCCTCGCTTACGGCAAACAGCGCGGAGATGAAAACTCGAAATATTCCGAGCGCCAAATTTTTCATCAATGGTATCCCGACGCGAGCGCCGCAGACCAGTCCACCGCGTTTTGCAACAACGCCAACGCCGCCATCCGCAAAAGCCTGTGGGACTTGCATCCCTACGACGAAACGCTGACCGGGCTCGAAGACCTCGAATGGGCGAAGTGGGCGAAAGGGCAGGGATACAAAATCGCCTACGCCGCCGAAGCCGAGATCGTCCACGTCCACAACGAAACCCCGCGCGGAGTCTACAACCGCTACCGCCGCGAAGCGATGGCGCTCAGGCGCATCTACCCCGAAGCGCATTTCAACTTTTACGATTTTATCCGCCTGACCGCGACCAATATCCTCAGCGATCTGTGGCACGCCGCGCGCGAAGGCGTTATGCTCAAAAGTATCGCCTCCATCTTTTGGTTTCGCTTCGCCCAATTTCATGGAACAAGAATCGGTCATCGTGAGACCAGCCTCGTCACGCCGCAGTTGCGCGAAACGTTCTACTATGCGCGGGAAAGAAAGAGGAAGGAGGAAAGAAAGCGGGATGTGGAGCCGATTCGATATGGAAACGAATGATTCAAGGCGGCGGTCATCTTAAAGATGACCGCCGCCTTGTTTGGGTATAATAGACGCATGGAAAAAATTTCCAAGCGGTCCATTCACGCATTTGCCCGCAGGGTGGCCAAAGAGTTCAAGCCCAAAAAGATCATCCTGTTTGGGTCGTACGCCTATGGCAAGCCCACAGCGGACTCGGATGTGGATATGCTGGTCATCATGCCATTCGAAGGCAGAGGGGCAAGGAAAGCGGCTGAAATCTTAATCGCACTTGACCCGCGCTTCCCTATTGACCTGCTGGTGCGTACTCCTGAACAAATAAGAACGCGCATCAAACTTGGCGATTATTTCATCCGTGAAATTGTTCAAAAAGGCAAAGTGCTTTATGCAGCCGCTAACTAGCGAATGGATTGAAAAGGCAGAGGAGGATTTCATCTCTGCCCAACGGGAATATCGGGCGCGAAACCGCCCCAATTACAATGCCGCCTGCTTCTTTTCACAGCAATGTATTGAAAAGTACATCAAGGCGCGGTTGCAAGAGGCTGAGATTGAAATCATAAAAACTCACGACCTCGTAAAACTACTGGATTTGGTGGAACCTGTTGAACCCTTGTGGCAGGCTTATCGTCCGACATTCCGAATTATCACAGCTTATGCCGTCGAATACCGCTATCCTGGCGAATATTCGACGAAGGAAGATGCGAAGGGAGCGATAAAAGTTTGCCGCGACTTTCGCACAGCAGCCAGGGTCAGTTTAGGGTTGGAAGAATAAACTGAATGCCGCTCTCCCTCACCCCCGCCTCCTCCCACCCCACCCCCTTCCTCGCGGACTTGATGACGCGCAGTTTCGAGGGTTATCCCGTCCCCATCAGCATCAACGAGACGGCATTGCACACCATGATCCGACGCGACGGCATCGACCTGACCGCCAGCCGCGTGATGATGAAGGATGACGAAGCGGTTGGTATTGCCTTTATCGCCCGGCGCGGATGGACGAGTCGACTCGCGGCGATGGGAATCGCCGTCAACGCACGCCACAGCGGACTTGGAACCTGGGCGATGGAGCGCCTCCTCGAAGAAGCAAAAGGGCGCGGCGAAAAAGAAATGCTTCTCGAAGTCATCGAACAGAACCCGGCGGGCGTGAGACTCTACGAAAAAGTCGGCTTCAAAAAAATACGCAGGCTGGTCGGCTACAAACTCGAAACCCCTCAAGTTGACAGCGACGTAGTTATCGAAGAAATAGACATCCGCGAACTGGCGCGGACGGTTACCTATCACGGCATGAAAGACCTGCCCTGGCAACTTTCCGGCACAAGCATCATGCAACACACGCCGCCGTCTCGCGCGTTCAAACTCAACGACGCCTACTGCCTGATCAGCGCCCCCGAAGCGACGGACATTGCCATTCAATCGGTGTTGGTCAAAGCCCGGTCGCGCGGCGCAGGCTTGAGCGAAGTCCTGATGCGCGCGCTCTTCGCCAAATTCCCGAACAAGGTCTGGCACGCCTCGCCGATCTATCCCGAAGAGATGGGATTCATCTTTGAACACGTCGGCATGACGCGCGAGCCGATCTCGCAGTGGCAGATGTCGCGCGCGTTGTAAGTCGGATTGCCAATCCGACTTACGAGTAAAATAAGCGCATGAAACTTGCCGCCCTCGTCCCCATGCGCCACCACAGCCAGCGCGTGCCGGGCAAAAACTACCGCCCCCTCGCGGGCAAACCCCTCTATCAACATATTTTGGAAACGCTGAAAGCCGCGCCTGAGATTCAATCCATCATCGTGGATACGGATTCAGAGCCGGTGATGGAAGGAGTACAGCGGTTCTTTCCTGACGTGAAGTTGATTGCCCGCCCCGGGCATCTCCGCGCCGACGACGTTCCCATGAACGATATCCTGCTGTACGACACGGCGCAAGTTCAGGCGGATTTTTACCTGCAAACCCACTCGACCAACCCACTGCTCAAAGCCGAAACGATTTCACGAGCCATTCAATCTTTCTTTACCAATTTACCAATTTACGATTCTCTTTTCTCCGTCACCCGCCTGCAAACCCGCCTGTACTTTCAAGACGGACGCGCCATCAATCACAACCCGCTGGAATTATTGCAAACGCAGGATTTACCGCCCGTGTACGAGGAAAATTCCTGCGTTTATATTTTTACGCGAGAGAACCTGAAGCGCAAGAAACACCGCATCGGCGACAAGCCGTTGATGTTCGAGATCCCCGCCGACGAAGCCTGGGATATTGACGAGGAGCTCGATTTCGAGATCGCCGATTTTTTGATGAGGAAGAGAAGTTAACCCGTCATTGCGAGCCGCGCTCTTGTTCTTCGCGGCGAAGCAATCCCCCATCTAACGTGGAGATTGCTTCGTCGGGCAAAGAACGCCCTCCTCGCAATGACGAGTCATTGCCATGCAAACCCTGAAAGATAAACCCAATTCATTCCGGTTCGGCGCGCTGTTGATTCTGGTCATCGCGGGCATTGCCTACCTGCCGCTGGCGAGTCAACTCGGCTACCTCAACGACGACTGGTATCTGATGTACGACATGCAGGTCAAAGGACCGGAATTCTTCCGCGAGATCTTCGGCGTGGATCGCCCCGGGCGCGCGTTGGCCATGATTCCGCTCTTCTCGCTGTTCGGGTTCGACCCGCTTGGGTATCACCTGAGCGCCTTCCTGTTCCGCGCTTTCGGCGGCGTGTTCATTTTTTGGACGATGCGGATGTTGTGGGAACAACGCGGCTTCTTCGCGCTGACGACGGGATTGTTATTCGCAATTTATCCCGGCTTCCTCTCCATGCCCAATGCAATTGATTATCAGTCGCACATCCTCGGCTTGTTTCTGGCGACGCTTTCAACGGCGTTGACGGTCAGGGCGGTTTTAACGACGGATCGCGCGAAGAAAATTTTGCTCATCGCCGCTTCCATCCTTGCAGGCTGGGGCTATTTGAGTCAGATGGAATATTTCATCGGGATCGAGGTCTTTCGCTTTGCCTGCATTATGGTTCTGATGGGACGCGGAGAAGGCGGGACCTTCCGCGTGAAGGCGTTGAGAATCGTCAGAGTTAGTTTGCCCTTCCTCTTCATCGCGGCGGGATTTCTCGTCTGGCGGCTGTTCTTCTTCGAGTCGGAACGCCGCGCTACGGATGTCGGTTTGCAGGTCTCGCAAATTTTCACCGACCCGTTGACTGCTTTGTGGCAGTTGAATTACCTGATTCAGGATTTTTTCACGGTCACGCTGGCGGCGTGGACTCTGCCGCTTTATCAACTTGCGTTTCCGATGCGGCTCAAGGATATGGCGGCGGCGATTCTCTGGGCGGCGGTTGCGGTTGCGGCGTTGGGGGCGGGAATCCGCCTGGGGGGAGAAAAAAGTTCGGGAGCAGAATCAACCTCAAGTCCGGGGACGATGCGCGAGATTTTATTCATCAGCCTGCTTGGCATGGCGGGCGGATTGATCCCCGTCATCCTCGTCAACCGTCATGTCACACTGCCGGATTATTCGCGTTATTCGTTGATCGCGTCTGTGGGCGGGGTGATGGCGCTGGCGGCGCTGATCGAGGAAATTTCAAAACGCAAAACGCAAATGGTTGCGCTGGGCGTGTTGACCGCCGTTGCAGTGATGACGCATTACGGCAACGCGATTCGTTCCGTGGACGAGACGCAGGCGACGCGCAATTTTTGGCGGCAGGTTGCGTGGCGCGCGCCGATGATCAAGGAAGGCGTGACGTTGATTGCGATGTATCCGGGAAGCCCGTTGAGCGAGGATTATTTCATCTGGGGTCCGGCGAATTTTATTTATTATCCGGAAGCGCAAAGCGAAAACCCGGTTGTGATCAAACTGCCCGCGGCGGTATTGGATGGAAACACGGTGACGCAGATCACAACGGACGGCGGGGTGGAGACTCCCCTGCGGCGCGGAAATTATCTGGAGCGCGATTTCGGCAATGTGCTGGTGATGGTACAGTCGGGCGCAAACAGTTGCGTGCGGATCATCAACGGCGAGTCGCCGGAGTTGAACTCGTTCGACGACGGGCGGATTGCGGCGGTCGCGCCATATTCAAAATTGGACGCGGTTGTGACCGAAGGGGAATCGCCCGTTGTGCCTGCCGAAATTTTCGGCGCAGAGCCGGAGCGCGGCTGGTGTTACGCCTATCAACGGGCAGACCTCGCCCGTCAGCGCGGGGATTGGGATTCTGTAACAACCCTGCTCGCCGAAGCGCTGGATAAGGGGTATTATCCCAACGACCCGCTCGAATGGATTCCCTTCATGCAGGCGTATGCGGCGCAGGGGGATGTGGATAAAATGCGGGATATGACAAAATTGATCCTGCTCGACAAATATCTGCGTTTGCAGGTTTGCAACAGCATGAAGCGCCTCGCCGAACGTGAAACGCTTTCGGCGGAGGTCAACGAATTGATTACGAAGAAAATTTGCGAGTAAACCATGCCAACTATTTTGATGACCGCCCCTTACATGATTCCATTCCTTGACCGCTTTCGCCCTGCGCTGTCGGAGTACGGCATTGACTTGATCGTGCCGGATGTGCGGGAACGCATGGAAGAAGATGACATCCTCAAATATGCCGGTCAATTCGACGGGACAATTTGCGGCGACGACCGTTACACCGCCCGCGTCATCGCAGCCTGCGCCCCGCGTTTGAGGGTCATCTCGAAATGGGGCACGGGCGTCGACTCGATTGACGCGGAAGCCTGCGCGAAGTTTGGCGTAAAACTTGGGCGCACGCCCAACGCCTTTACCACTCCCGTCGCGGATACGGTTCTCGGCTACATGCTCGCCTTTGCCCGCCGCCAGCCGTGGATGGACAGGGAGATGAAAAGCGGAAAGTGGGAAAAAATTCCCGGCAGGACTCTCAGCGAAATGACCCTCGGCGTGATCGGAGTCGGCAACATCGGCAAGGCGGTCACTCGAAGAGCAAAAGCGTTTGGTATGAAAGTTCTCGGTACAGACATTATTGATGTGGACCATGTTTTCGTGAATGAAACCGGAATAGAAATCGCCAATCTCCAATCTCTACTCTCTAATTCCGACTTCGTCTCCGTTAACTGCGATCTCAACCCCACGTCGCATCACCTCATCAACGCCGACACGCTTGCGCTGATGAAACCGACGGCGGTCTTGATCAACACGGCGCGCGGGCCCATCGTGGAGGAAAAGGCTTTGGTCGCCGCATTAGCCTCAGGTCAGGTGGGAGGCGCGGCGCTGGATGTCTTCGAGTTCGAGCCGCTTCCGCTCGACAGTCCGCTCTTGAAGATGGATAACGTCCTGCTCGCGCCGCATAATTCCAACTCCAGCCCGGCGGCGTGGGAGCGCGTGCATTGGAGCACGATCAAAAACCTGGTGGAAGGGCTGGGGATGCGGGTGAAAAAATGACGACGAAGTTTCGCGCGGCATTGCCGTATATATTTTTGGTTCTGCTCACGCTGGTCGCGCTCGATCTGGCAAACCCGGTCTTCAACAAGCCATCCAGAGACGGCGGATTTTTCCTTTATGCCGGCGCCCAAATCCTGAAAGGTAAAACGCCCTATACCGAAATATGGGACAACAAAGGGCCCGGCATTTTCTACGTCAACGCGCTGGGGCTTTGGCTGGGCGGCGGCTCACGCTGGGGGGTGTGGCTGGTCGAGTTCCTGTGCATTTTTGGCGCGTTCGTTATTCTTTACCGCGACCTTTCCAGACGCTGGGGAAACGACTCGGCTCTGTTCGGTCTGATGCTGGCAGGCATGGGCTTGCAGATCGCGCTTGGCTATGGCAACTACTCCGAAGAATATCCGTTGCTGCTCAACGCTGCGGGGTTGTCGCTCTTCTTTTCGATGCAGGATGTGAGGGGAAATTATTGGAAATACTTCGGCATCGGCGCATGGTTCGGGCTGAGCTTCAGTTTCCGCGCCAATAACATCGGCGGGTTCTTTGCCATTCTAGGCGCGGTCTTTCTCTTCCTGACCTTCAAAAAGGAATTTTGGGAAGCGCTCAAGATCGCGCTCGCGGCGTTGGCCGGCTTCGCGACGCCGAACCTGTTGTGGATACTATACTTCGCGCTTCTGGGCGCCGCCACAGATATGATCTACGGTTCGTTGACTTTCAACTTCTCTTACTCTGCCGCCAAAGACCGCGAGTGGGTCGCCCTGTTCGGCGGGTTTGGCAAGTATGGCATGGGTTGGGTGGGCTGGTTCACGCTGGCGGCATGGTTTGCGCTGCTCTTCCGCGCGCTGAAAAGTTTCGCATACCGACAGCTCGCCCCCTTTGAACTATTCCTGGTTCTCTGGTTCCCGGCTGAGATACTGCTTAGCAACCTCTCCGGCAGGAACTTCACGCACTATTACATCAGTTGGACACTGGCAGTAGCGGTATATTGCGCCTTCGTCTACTCCGAAGCCTGGCTTCTGATCTTTAAAGAATCGCCAGCCCAAAGACCCAGCAGTCTTTTCGTTTCGATCCTGTCGGTCGCCTTTGCCGTGGCGCTGTTCCTGATCTATCCATCTTTTGCAGGGCGCTATGCAGATACTCTTGCCCGGCGCGGCGAAGAATTCATAGACCCCATCTCGGCATACATCATCGCAAACACCCAGCCGGAAGAGTTTGTGCTGACGTGGTACCCCGAGCGTGGCATCAACTTCGCTTCGAACCGCGCATCGCCAGTCAAGTACACCAACTACCCGCTCTTCCTGGATGACTCGCTGACCGCGGAAATCGAAAACGCCTACATCGAAAACATGATGGCAACGCCTCCCAGCCTGATTGTGGACTGCGCCCGCTCGGTGGATGCAATCCCCTCCCTCGACCCTGTCACCCGCCAGGAGCAATACGCCACTCCCGGCGTGAAGCGCAAAATGCTCATCCACCCAGGCATGGACAGGATATTCAACTTTGTAACAGAGAATTATCACATCGAAACCACTGTGGAAGGTTGCCTGATCTTCAGGCTGAACCCATGATTTTTGTTTGAAGAAAAATATAGATTGTCTTAGAGACCCTTCGCTTCGCTCGGGACGACAAAATATTTGGCTCGGTTTTGATCAAGGCGCGAAGCCGGTTTTCGACGTAAAATTACGCCATGACCAAAACAATCCTCATCACCGGCGCGGGCGGCGGCATTGGACGCGCCTGCGTCAAGCGCTTCTCCGAGCGCGGCTGGCGCGTCATCGGCGTGGATCGAAACGCCCTGAGCGAGGCCGAAGGGAGCGAAGCCTTCCCCGATCACAGCCGCTTCATCCAAGCCGACATCTCCCAGCCCGATTCGGCGGCGGAAATTTTTCGGCAGGTAAAAGACTTTAACCCGACGCTGGACGCGCTGGTGAACAACGCCGCAGTTCAAGTCGCCAAGCCGCTGATCGAGACCACCGTCGAGGAGTGGGACGCGGTCATGGCGTCTAATTTGCGTTCCGTCTTTTTATTCGTCAAGCTCGCGCATCCCCTGATGAAAGCGGCGGGCGGCGGCGCGATCGTGAACGTCTCCTCCGTTCACGCCGTGCAGACCTCCGCCAACATCGCCGCCTATGCCGCATCCAAAGGCGGGTTGCTCGCCCTGACCCGCGCCCTGGCAATCGAATTCGCGCCGGACAATATCCGCGTCAACGCCGTCCTGCCCGGCGCGGTGGATACGCCCATGCTGAGAGCCGGACTCGGGCGCGGGCACGCCGGTTCGGGAGATATGCGCGAACGGCTCGACAACCTTGCGCGAAAAACAGTCAATGGGCGGGTGGGCGCTCCCGCCGAAATTGCCAGCGCCATCCATTTTCTCGCCGACAGCGAACAGTCCTCCTTCATGACCGGACAGTCCATGATCGTGGACGGCGGCGCAACGGCAAGACTCAGCACGGAATAAGGAGAAAAAAACATGAACGCTTCAAGCCCACAACTTGCTCGTTATCTTGTCCTTCTGACCGCCGCCGCGCTGGCTTTCTTCAGCATTGGCTCACTCACGCGCATTGGCGCAAGCCCGGATATGGCTGGCTGGATCGTCGCCTACGCCTTCATCATGCTGGTCGAATCGGGACTGCTTGTGGTTTGTTATTTTCGCCTGCCCCGGCGCAACAAGGGCATCTTTTGGATGGCGGCGATCATTCTTGCCCTGAACGTCATCCTGCCCATCTTCGACCAGATCGGGCTGGCGGATGTTCTTTTCATCCTGTTGAACCTGGCGGCGCTGACGCTTCTCTATTCGACGCGAAAGGATTTCCTCCCGGCATGAAGCGGATCGGCAAACGCGCGCGGGAGACCAACCAATCGCGCATTCTCATCGCGCGGATTCTTTTCCATGTCAATTTCCTCCTCTGGCTGGGCATGGGCGTTTTCTACGTCTACAAAATCGCCGAAGATGGCAATGCCTGGCCGGCTGTCATGGTCTCCTTCTTCTTCTGCGTGTCCGCGTTCTCCCTGCTGTTTGCCGCGCAGATTCTGTCCCGGCGCGGAAAGCGCATATACTTCACGCTGGTCTTCGTCGCAGGCTTGAACGTTTTCCTGACCTTTTTCGGGTTTCAAGACTTTCCCTTCATCATCGTCGCCCTGCTGGATATCGTCATTCTCGCCAACCTGATTCCCCTCAAAGATCACTACGTCGCCCAGGCATGAAGCAAACTCTCAAATCCATCATCCCGCCGGCGCTCTGGCAATGGGCGCGGGACTCCTACGACGGCATCCGCCGCATCCCCCAACTTCCTGCGGCTTATTTACACCCCTGGCGGCGCGAGAGCATAAAACGTCTCGCTGCGCTTAAAAATATTCATAAAGGCAAACGCGCCTTCATCATCGGCAACGGTCCCTCGCTCAAGCAGACCGACCTCTCGAAATTAAAAAACGAGATCACCTTCGGCATGAATCGCATTTATCTTGCGTTCCCCGAACTTGGATTCACAACCACATACATCTGCGCGACGAACGATCTCGTCGTCGAACAATTCGTGAGCGACTTTCTCGCGCTGCAAGTCCCGCAATTCATCGCCTGGCGTTCTCATCGTCACTACCCAGCCAGTTTACCGATCCCCAATTTACCCGCTTTTATCTACACCACCTACACCGGGCCCAAATTCGCAACCGACGCGCGTTATCGCGTTTGGGAGGGCGCGACCGTCACCAACCTCGCCCTGCAACTCGCCTATCACATGGGCGTCGAGCAAGCCATCCTCATCGGCGTGGATCACAACTTTGCATCCAAAGGCGACGCCAACAAAACCGTCGTCTCCGAGGGCGACGACCCAAATCACTTCATGCCAGATTATTTTGGAAAGGGAATCAAGTGGCAACTGCCCGACCTCGACACCTCCGAAGTCGGCTACATCATGGCGCGCGAAGCCTATCGCAAAGCGGGGCGCGAAATTTTAGACGCAACCGTCGGCGGCAAACTGACGGTCTTTCCCAAAGCGGAATACGACTCTTTATTTTAGATTGACGATTTTACGCATCACCAATCACCAATTACCAATCTCCAACCACCAACCACCCCATGACCTTTCCGCCTCACCCCGGACCTCGCGCCTGGCTCGCCCCATTGATCCTCCTCCTCGCCCTGGGCGGATTCCTGCGACTCCTCGACCTGACCGATCCTCCGCTGGATTTTCAACCTTCGCGCCAACTGCGCAACTCCCTCGTCGCGCGCGAGATTTATTACAACGCGCTCCCATCGGCGACGGAAGAACAGCGCGGACTGGCGGCATCCTTTGCAAACGCCGTCGGAAAATACGAACCGCCCGTCATCGAAACCATCGTCGCTTATTCCTACTTTCTGACCGGCGGAGAAACCATCGCCGCCGCCCGCGCGTGGGCGACTCTCTTCTGGCTCGCGGCCGGAGTCGCGCTCTTCGATTTGATGCGCCGCGTCGTGAGTCATTGGTCGGCGTTGGTCGCGCTGGCATATTATTTCGTCCTGCCTTTTTCCGTCCAGTCCTCGCGCTCCTTCCAACCCGACCCGCTGATGACTTCTGCTTTTATCGTCGGCGTGTATTTCCTCTATCGGTGGAGCGAGGGCAATTCTCCCGAATATTTATCAGGTACAAATGTCGTTGCGAGCGAAGCGAAGCAACCCCCCGGTTTCAGTGGGAGATTGCTTCGGGAAAAACACCCTCGCAACGACATGCCAGGCAGCGCCTCCACCTGGAAATGGGCGCTCCTCGCCGCGGGCTTTCTCAGCCTGGCAGCCTTCGTCAAGATCGTCATCGCCTTCATGGTCGGAGCCGCCGCCGTGGCGCTGGTGTTGTTCACGCTTGGAAGGAATTTCTGGAAATCGAAACAAGTCTGGGCAATGGCGGGAATCATGATCGTCCCCTCGCTGTCGTATTATGTCCTGCTCAATCAGGGACGCTCCACCGAATATTTCTTTGCATGGACGGTCGCGCTCCTCGACCTAATCGCCTCCACAGACTTCTACACCAAATGGCTGGCGTTCCTCGGTACGCTTTTTGGCTTGACGATTCTCTTCGTTAGCATGGCAGGCGCATTGATCGCCCCGTCGCGGATGCGCTGGCTCCTCATCGGCTTGTGGATCGGCTACCTGCTCTACGGCTTGACCCTGCCGTTTCAGATGTACACGCACAGTTACTATCACATTCAACTGATTCCGCTGGTTGCGCTGGGATTGGCCGTCGCGTTGAATCCGCTCGCTGAAAGCGTGGCAGGCATGGGCGGAGTCCGAGCCGCGGGGTTTGTCGCGGTGATCGTCGCCGTCGTCGGGTATCAAGCCTACGCGGCGCGATCCGTCCTCGTCGCCGAAGATTTCCATCATGAGCCTGCGTTTTGGGATCAAGTCGGCGGGGCGTTTCCGGCGGACGCAAAGGTCATTGCGTTGACTCAAGACTATGGCTACCGGCTGATGCTCTACGGCTGGCGCAGGGTGGATTTGTGGCCCCTCGCCACCGGGTTGAGCGAAGCCCGCAACCCCGATAAAGACCCCGCCGCGCAGTTCGACGAACTGACGGAAGGGAAGGATTATTTTCTCGTCACCGCCTTCGGGCAGTTGGAGAAGCAGCCCGGCTTGAAAAAAATTCTCGACGCGTATCCGATTGCAATTCAAGGAGATGGGTACACATTGTACGATTTAAGAAAGTGAGTTCATGTCGTTGCGAGGAGGGTGTTCTCCCCGACGAAGCAACCTCCTGTTACTTGAAAGATTGCTTCGGACAAAGAGCAAGAGCGTCCTCGCAAAGACATATAAAACCATGACTCTTGTTTCCATCATCACCCCCTCGTACAACCAGGCGAAATATCTCGAGCGGACGATTCTCTCTGTGTTGAATCAGGATTATCCGCGCATCGAGTACATCGTCATGGACGGGGCTTCATCGGATGGAAGCGTCGAGATCATTAGAAAGTATGCCGGTAAATTAGCCTATTGGGAGTCGGCAAAAGACAACGGACAGGCGGACGCGATCAACAAGGGGTTTGCGCGGGCGACAGGCGGGATCGTGGCCTGGTTGAATTCGGACGATACCTACCTGCCCGGCGCGGTGAGCGCGGCGGTAAAAGTCTTTGAAGAAAACCCGGATGTCGTTCTGGTCTACGGAAACATGCTTGCAGTGGACGAAAGCGACGCGACCTTCAACACGCTGACCTATAAGCAACTTACCCTTGAAGATTTGCTTTGTTTTCAGATCATCGGTCAACCCGCCGTCTTCATGCGCCGCCCGGCGCTGCAAAAAACGGGCGGACTGAATCCAACTTTCCACTTTCTACTTGACCATCTCTTGTGGATCCAAATCGCCAAACAGGGGAGGATTCTCCACGCGGGTCAAACCTGGTCCGCCGCGCGCTATCACCCCGAAGCGAAGAACGTCGCCAAAGCCGCCGAGTTCGGCAGGGAAGCCTTTCGCATTTTAGACGCCGTAGCGCAGGATTTTCATCTTGCGCCCATGCTGGCAAAGATCAACCGCCGCGCCCGCGCCTCGGCCCACCGCGTGGACTCGCGCTACCTGCTCGACGGCGGACTTCCCGCGCAAGCGCTCGCGGCGTGGTTTCGGGCGCTGGTTATTTTTCCGCCGGTTGCCTTGAAGCGCATGAATATTTTTGTCTCGGCTGTGTTGAATTTGTTGGGATTGGGAAAATGGCGCGAATGGGTTTTGAAGCGCCGAAAAAAAACATTCGCAAAAAATTGACGGGGGGTCACTCTTTCGGCAAAGTCAGCCTTGTTTTGGGCGGTTTCTTTCCGCTGGCGTAGAAACTGCGGTTGGCGTTGACGTAATGCGGAAAATCCTGCGTCCATGCGCGGCGCGTGTCGCAGCCGAAGAGTTCGACGTATGCCGCGAACAAGTCCGCGTTTTGTTGGGCAAAGTAATGCGGGTTGCGAAAGAACATCTCAAGATAGCCCGCCGCAAATTCCCCGTCGTTTTGGAAGACGTAGGGATGTCCGATCGGCATCGGCTGGGATAAATCTCCCCGGAGGCGGGAAAGGTAGCGGGTCAGTTCGAGTCGTTTACCTTTCAAGAAGAATTCCCGCGCTTTGGGCGTGAAGAGGTCGCCGTCGCCGGGACTCAGCCCCGGGTATAACCCTTTGGCTTTACCCATCTTTCCCGTTCGCGCGTCGAAGTGATCGAGCATGTGTCCCAATTCATGCAGGAACGGGCACACGCCCGGCGTCGGGCTGTTGAATCCCTCGAAGAGGCGCGAAAGGAGGAGTTGGATGGCTTCGCGCGACGGGCTGTAACATCCGCCCGAGATGCCGCCGTCCTGACGATAGGCTTCGGGCGTGACGTAGAGTTGAAAATGGCGCGGGCGGGAAAGAAAACGCGCAAGGATATCCTGTCGAAAGAAAAAGACCTCGGCGAGATGCCCCGCAACAAGATGCCGCGCGGAGGCAGGCATGTGAGGCGTGAGATTCGTTTTATTCGCGCCGATCAGCCGCAGGTCGAAGCAGGGGTGACGCGCGACGCGTTGCACAAGTTGATAAAAAGAATCAATTCCGGCTTTGTCCAGCATCCGCGTAATGGGGAAGTACGAGTCGAGCGCGCGGAATTCGCCGGTGGAGTCGAAGGCGAGCGCGGCGGCTTGCGGGCGGCAATGCCCGCTGGTGAGAGATTCAAAGGAATGGGCGGCGGAGTCGGTCATGGCTTTTGCAAAAAATCATCCCTTCCGGGAGGGAAATTTTCTTCAATGTAATCCGCCCGTCGGGTTAACGGGCAAGTTCGGCGACCAACATGTCCAAAGCCAGGTCGAGCGTGATCTGGCTGGTCTTGACCTGTTCGTCAATCCGCAGTAAACGGCGGTAAATTCCCTCCAGCGCTTCCATGGAGAATCGCCCCGCCTGCCCGGTCGTCTTCTCCGCCACAAAGGGGTGCACGCCAAGCGCGCGCGCCACGTCGTCCTTGTTGCCGCGTCCGTCCAGGATCTCCCGCGCCTGAATCAAAAGCCGGAATTGGCGGACGACCATTCCCCACAGTGAGAACGCCTCTTCATTCTCCAGCAAGCGGTGCAGTAACTTTTGCGCGGATTTGCCGTTGCCCTGCGAGAGCGCGTCCACGAAGTCGAACACGCTTTGCTGTGAAGTGACGATACAAACCGCCTCCACGTCGGACCCGCGCACGGGTCGCCCCCAGTTGACATACGCCAGCAACTTTGAGATTTCCATCCCCGCCTGACGGGTATCCACGCCGGTCATTTCGGCGAGTTTTGCCGCGGCGGGAGGCTCGATCTGCCCGCCCTGCTTCTTCGCTTCGGCGATGATCCAGCCGGGCATGTCGCGTTGCTGGGGCAGGAAGAAGGGTTGCGCTTTGACGAGCGTTTTGTTTTTCTCCGCCCATTTGACCAGCCAGTGTTTATCGGCTTCCTTCGGCTTCTCCACCGTGTCGTACAAGATGACTTTGGCGGTATCCGGCGTCTTCTCCAGAAATTCCAAAAACTTCTTGCGCCCGTCCGGTTTGTTGTATTTAACGGAGGGATACGCGATGAACACCAGGCGCGTCGGCGCGAGGAAAGGCATGGCGTTGACCGCGTTGTTGAGGTCGTTCTCGCTCATCGTCCGCGCTTCGAGGCGGGTCGTGTTCATATCCGCCGTGGTTGGGTCGCTGAACCCGGACTCGAATTCTTTCAACTTGCGCGAGATGGCAAATTCGTCGTTGCCGTAGAGGAGGAAGAGGGGCATGGGGGGAAATGTGAAACGCGAGACGCGAAGTGTGAGATGCGAGTCACAAGTTATCCGCCCGCGCGTTTATGCTCCTACGGCAACTCCATCGCCGCGCGGACTTCCTTCATCACGTCCTGCGCGATGGCGCGGGCGCGTTTGGCGCCGTCGTCGAGAATGGCTTGCACTTCGGCGGGCCTGGACTCGAATTCGGCGCGTTTGGCGCGGAAGGGTTCGAGGTGTTTGTTCAGGTTGGCGGCCAGGCGCATTTTGCAATCCACACAGCCGATGCCTGCGCGGCGACATTCGACGTTGATCATGTCCACTTCCTCCTGCGGGGAGAATATCTTGTGCAGGGTGAAGACGTTGCATACGTCGGGGTTGCCGGGGTCGCTCTTGCGCTGGCGCGCCGGGTCGGTCACCATCTCGCGCACCCGTTTGATTGTCTCTTCGGGCGTGGCGGCAAGTTCGATGTGGTTGTTCAGGCTTTTGCTCATCTTCTCTTTGCCGTCAATGCCGAGGACTTTCTTCACTTCGGTATGCTTGACCTGCGGTTCGATCAGCGCCTTCGTATTGAAGCGATAGTTGAACGAGCGCACGGTCTCGCGCGCAAACTCGACGTGCGGCGCCTGATCAATGCCGACAGGAACGACATCGGTCTTATACAATACGATGTCGGCAGTCATCAACACGGGGTAGCCGAGTAAACCGTAATTGACATTCTCCGGCTGTTGACGCACTTTTTCCTTGAACGTCGGCAGGTCGGTCAGTTTACCGAGCGGCGTGACCATCGAGAGGTAGGTATGCAATTCCATCACTTCGGGGACGTGCGACTGCACGAACAGGATCGACTCCTCCGGGCGGATGCCCGCCGCAAGCCAGTCGAGCGCCATCTCGAAGGTGTTCTGCTTCAGTTCCTGCGTGGTCTCCACCGTCGTCAACGCGTGGACGTCCACGATACAATAAACGCAGTCGTAGTCGGCTTGCAGATCCACATAGTTCTGGATCGCGCCGAGATAGTTGCCCAAATGCTGCCGCCCGGTGGGGCGCGCGCCCGAAAATACTCGTCCCTTTTTTGTCATTGGTTAATCCTTGAAAACGTTGTAGGTCAGGCTGTTAGCCTGACAATTATTGAACTGGACGCATGGCAGGCTGTAAGCCTGCCCTACAAGTTAATCAACCATCTTCGAGACCAGCCCCAATATCTCGCCCGGTTCGGCGTGACGTTTGGACTGGAGTTTGGAGAAGATCAACCCGCCGTTGACGCTGACCTCGAATCGCCCTTCGTCGGAAGGGACGAGAGTCAATGTCTCGATGACATGCTCGTAATTCTTCAACAGTTCATCCGCCAGGCTCACGGCCCGGTTTGTGTAATGTCAGACCGCGCAGTAGACGATTTCGATTTTCAACTTGAGTTTTCTCCAGGAAACCTGACAGGTCTTGGAGACCTGTCAGGTTTATTCGATGTGTAAGAAAATTATAACATGCCGCTTTGCGAGGCTTGTCATGCCCACCCTTGCACGCTATAATGCCCGGCGTCGTAACCAAAAGAGAAAGAAGCAAGGAGAGTTCGTATGCCCGTCTATACTTATCGTTGCGAGAATTGCGGAGTGCAGTTTGAGCGCCAGCAATCGTTCACCGATTCGCCGTTGAAGACCTGCCCCGAATGCCGCCGGAAGGCTTTGAAGAAAGTCATCACCCCCAGCAAGGTCATCTTTAAGGGGTCGGGTTTTTACGCCACCGATCATAAATCGCCTTCGGGCGAGACGGCCAAGAAGGCGTCCGGCGAGACCAAGACTGAAACGAAAACGACTTCGGACAAATCTGAAAGTTAGATGGGCTGACGCGAAAAGATAGCGCGGCAATTGAACGATTCGCAGGGAAGAGTCTGCGCGGGACGGCGGACTCTTTTTGATTCTCAAGGTTGATCGAAAACGTAGAGCCGCATCTTTCCCCGCTGGGCGATGAATCGCAGACCCAGGGCTGTGATGTCCGCCTCTTCATTGTATATGGGCGGAAAGAACGCTCCGCGATAATGGCTGTTTTGCGAAAGGACAAGAAAGCGCACGCCTTGTTCCCTGCAGGCGGCGGCGAAGGACTCCCAGGAGTCGTTGGGCAGTTCGGGGAATTCTTCGGCGTAGCCCCACACCCACCCGGCGGACCAGTTGCCGATCTGGCGCGAGCGATAGGGCATGGTGTTGGGCGTGTAAAAGTCGTAGCGGTCTGCGAAGACTTCGGAGGGGGATGTCATGCCGTTTGAAAGCAACGCCTGTTCGACGGCGGTCAAATTCCTGCGTTCGGCGATTGCGGCGCGGGTGATGCCGAAGTCGTACGCCGCCCAGTTGTAGAATGTCCGGAAGCCGAAGGCAATGAAAACGGCGAAGACCATCCATTCGATGAGCCTGGAGCGGGCGTTCGCGCCGCCGGGGACAGCGGGGCGGGCATGGCCCGGGAGAAATTTCTTCGCGGTCTCGCTCAACACAGCCGGAAGGATTGCAACGGACGCAAGATAGACGCACATCAGAATCACGGGCGAGCGGGCGCTGTCGCTGAGGGAGATGGGGACGGCGTACAACACGATGAAGAGAAGCGAGAACAGAGAGAAGCGGGCGTACCGTCCCTTCGGCGCAAGGATCAGGGATAAAACCGCCGCCCAGGCGTGCGAAAGAAAATAGTAAAGCAAGGGACGATACAAATCCCATGCGCGGGCGGGGTCGTCGGCGATGGTTTGGAAGACGGAAAAGCCTTTTATGTCGGCGGGCGTGGGCGGGTGAGTCCAGTCCACGCCGTGAAAGAATTTATATAAGTTGAACGCCTGCCCGGTCTCGAACGCGCCATGACCGGAGATGAGGTTGACGACGACTTGCAGACCGGCTGTCATCGCAAGCGAGCCGATCAATATCAAGCGCGGGCGGAGGGGGCGGATACCGGCGAGGAGGAAATATCCGATCAGGATGGCGAGGATGGAGACGAGGGCGTGAGTCCGCCAGAGGAAGGAGAGTCCGAGGGATACGCCGATGAGGATGGGTACGACAAACTTCAGTTTGTCGGGGTGGCAAACTGAAGTTTGCAATACTGAAGTTTGCGGTTCGGGGGCGAGCCAGTCCTTTGTCAGCAAAAGAACCGCAAAGGCGGTGAAGGCGGCGGCGCCGATGTCGGGGCTGAGGGTGATGGCGTTTTGATAAACAAAGGGGGCGGCGACCGTCGCGCAGAAGGCGGTGAGGGTGGCGGGAATGGAATCGGCGCAGGAAACAAGCGTCGAAACAGAGGCAACTAAAAGTCCGGCGAGAAGCGCGTTTAATAAATAGGAGAGAGGCAGTACATAGGTGAAGGGCATCTGCCCGATGAGGAAGGCGTATCCAAATGGATAGAATCCGTTGTATAAAGACTCCGGCCGGGAGAGGGTCATATTCCTGCCGTAGTACAGGATGTTCCAGTAGTCGTTGCTGAGGGCGTGGAATTCGGTCAGCCATCCGACGAGGAGGATCAGCCCGAAGCCTGCGATAAAGAAGAGAAGGAATAAGGGCGGGCGGGTCTTGGGGAGGCGGATCATGCGGCAGGGCGGGAAGAGGCGGGGTTCTTAATCATCCAGAAGAGGACGGCTGCGAGCGGGATGAATGCGGCGGCGGCGCTGACGTAGGCCATTGTGTTGTAGCCGAGCGAGGCGAAGATGAATCCGCTTTCGAGACTGCCAAGCGCGGAGGCGAGCCCGACCAGCAGGTCGTTGAAGCCCTGCGTGCGCGCGCGCTCCGCCGGAGAGAGTTGATCGGCCAGCAAAGCCGAGCCGCCGACGAAGCAGAAGTTCCAGCCCAAGCCGAGCAGAAAGAGGGCGACGCCAAGAGGGAGGACATTGGGGGAGATGGTCGCGGCGATGCAGGCGATGATCAGAGTCGCGGCGCCGATGGCGATGATCGTTCCGCGCCCCCAGCGGTCGGAGAGTCGTCCTGAAAGAATGGAGAAGGCGTACATGCCGAAGGTGTGCGAGGCGATTACGGCGGAGATGTCGGTCAGTTGATGGTTGTGTCCGCGCATGTGCAGGGAGGTGATGACCATGACCAATACCATGACCATTTGCCCGAAGACCATGCTGGACATGGCGACCAGCGCGGCAGGCTGGCGGAAGATTTCGAGCAGGCCTCTTTCGTGGGTGTGGGTGACGACGGTTTCGGGGAATTGTTCGGCGACTTGTTTGCCGATCTCGCGCGGGTCGGGGCGCAGTCCGGCAAATACAACTGCCGCGCCAATGGCGAACAGGATCGCGGCCACCATGTATGCGCCCGCAAGTTCGTTGATGCCCCATGAGCCAACCAATGCGCCTGCCGGGCCCGCCACGAAGGGACCGATGACCGAGCCGACCGTGCCGCCGATGACGACGTTGGAGATGGCGCGTCCGCGATGTTCGGGTTTGTTAACTTCGGCGGCGGCGAAGCGACCGAGTTGCACGGCGGCGTTGGCGATTCCCATGAAGATCATGCCGAGCATGAAGACCGGGAAGGAGCGGATGGCGATTGCGTAGAAGGTGACGCTGGAGCCGATTACGCCGGAGGAGAGTCCGAGGGACAGCCCTTTGCGCCGGCCGATGGCATCGTAGACGTAGCCCCACATAAACGCGGAGAAGGCGCCCGCCAGCAGGTAGACGGCGGTCGGCACGCCCGCCCAGTTGGCGTGATCGGTCAGTTCCTTGCCGACGATGGAGTTGAGCGTGGCGGCGGCGATGAACCCGGCGGAGGCGAGGGATTGCTGGGCGAAGAGGATGCCGGTGATTTTTCTTGCGAGGGATTCAAGGGATTGGGTCATGGAGGGGAAGTATAACAAAGGCTTGCCCTGAGTGATGACGGGGGTGGGAGTGGAAAAAGAACGGCGGTGCGGGGGGTAAACCGTCCACGAATGAAAAGCCGCGAATACTCGAACAAGGACGAGCGCTCGTCGGTTGGGGCGGCGGCTGCTGGAGATTCGCGTATTCGCGGCTGGTCTTATTCGTGGATGGTTTTCAGCGGGCAAGGATGGAGCGACGCAACCGCCAGGCGTTCAACGCTTCCAATGAGGTTCGCCGCTCTGTGGGACAAGCCTATTGTACTTTTCCAAATTAATCGAGCAATCCTGTTTACGCCCTCTCAACGCGAAAGGCGCGAAGCGGATGAATTTATGCGAAAAACCTGTCCTGAACTCGTTGAAGGATTCTACCAGCGGCGATGGCGCAAGTCTATAGATTTGTCCTCCCGTTCACTTCCGCCACTCGTTCAGGAAGGCGTCAACGGTCGCCTGATCGAACAACACAACGCGAACTTGTTTCAAACCGGAGTTCGCGTTCTTTTTAAAGTACGCCGCCACAGCCTTGAAGATGATCCCCGCCGCGCGCTCCCTGGGAAAGCCGAAGATGCCGGTGGAAATTGCGGGCATCGAAACGGTCTCGCACTTCAATTCATCCGCGACCCGCAATGAGCCGGTCACAGCGTCGGATAATTTTTTGTCCTCGCCGCCGTCCCCCCACACGGGACCTACAGCGTGGATCACAAATTTCGCAGGCAACAGCCCGCCCGAAGTCCAGGCGGGATGCGCGTGAGAAACGGGTCCATGCTCCCGAACCCAGGCGTCGCTTTCCTCCTGAATTTTCGGTCCGCCCCTGTTCGAGATCGCCCAAGCCACCCCGCCGCCGTGCGCGAGATATTCGTTCGCGGCATTAACGATGGCATCCACTTCTTCGGCGGCGATGTCGCCCTGCGCGATTTGCAGCGACTGACCCGATTGAAATTTCTTTTCGACCAGAATGGAATTCATGAATCCATTTTACCCCCTTAAGAAAACAGCGCGAGATTAATCTCGCGCTGCGGGTTTTATTTGGTTTGCGCCACCACGGCGGCGAAGGCTTGCGGATTCTTCACGGCAATGTCGGCGAGCATCTTGCGGTTGATCTCGATCTTCGCCTTCTTCATCGCGGCGACCAGACGGCTGTACGTCGTGCCGTTCAACCTTGCCGCGGCGTTGATGCGGGCGATCCACAACTTGCGCAGATCGCGCTTGCGCACGCGGCGGTCGCGGGTCGCGTACCACAGGCTTTTCAGCATCGCCTCGTTGGCGCGCCGGAACAAAAAGTGTTTCGTTCCGCGTTGCCCCTTGGTAAACTTCAAAACTTTCTTGTGACGTAGATGCCCTTGCGGGCCTCCTTTAACGCGCATTGTTTACTGCCTCCTGCAAACTCGCGGGCGTCGTCGCGCCATTGACGCGACAGTTGCGCACACCCGTAAGCCGCAACTAATTTGTACGGCAAAATTCATTTTGCCATTTTCGCGCGGCAAAATTCATTTTGCCTGCTCGGACAAAATAAATTTTGTTCTACTCTTCCATGTTCGGCGCGAGGCGCTTGATGCGCTTCACGTACTTGCGTCCCTGCACTGTCACCATTTCGCTCAACAGAGCCTTGGTGCGGTCCGACGTGCGTCGGCGCAGGTGGCTCTTGCCGCCTTTCGTGCGGACAAGCGTGCCGGAGCCCGTCAGGCGAAAGCGTTTGGACGTCGCCTTGTGGGTCTTCAATTTATATTTTTTGCCGGGTTTTGCCTTGCGTGGCATCGCATTAACTCCTTTCAGACAAAATAATCCGCGGACACTTCACTGCCCGCGGACGGATCAACATCTTTGGGTCTTGCCTCGCCCTCAAGCGGACGACTCTTTCGCCGCCTCAGCCTGTTCGGGTTTCTCTTTCTTCTTCGCCGCCCCGGCTTTTGCCGGAGCCATCACCACCAGCATCGTGCGCCCCTCCATCTGCGGCGGGACTTCGATGACAGCGATATCGGCAAGGTCGGCGGCGATCTCCTTCAAGTCTTCGAGCGCGATCTCGGGATAATCCATCTCGCGCCCGCGGAACTTGACCGTTACACGAACCTTATGTCCCTGCCCCAGCCAGCGACGGGCGTCGTCCACCTTGAAACCGCGATGGGCAGAGTTCGTCTTCGGGCGCAGGCGAATCTCCTTGACCTCGATCTTGGTCTGCGACTTCCGCGCTTCGCGTTCCTTCTTGGCTTTTTCGTAGATGAACTTGCCGAAATCCATCACGCGGCAGACAGGCGGGTTCGCCCCGGGCGAGACCTCCACAAGGTCCAACTCCGCCTCACGGGCAATCTTCAAGGCTTCCTTGATGCCGACAACCCCCACATTGCCTCCATCCGGACCGATCAGGCGCACCTCCGCGACGCGGATGCCCTCATTAACTCGAAATTCGTTGGCGCTTATATGCTTCTCCTCATGCTTACAGACAAAAAACAAACCCAGCGCTTGGCTGGTTTTTAGCGGGCGAATAATACCATGAAGGCGCGAGAGTCGTCAACAAAATTGCGCGCCGCATGTTGACCGCCGCGCCGCGACCGGGTCAATCCATCGGGATAACGCCCGCCCCCGCCCCCGCCTTGCAGACGTAAACCCTCGCCTCAAACCCGGACCGTTGGCGGTATGCGGCGGAAAGGGCTTTGGTAAACGCTGTGACCTTCTCCTCCACCACCAGCGCCACCGCGCACCCGCCGAAGCCCGCGCCGGTCATCCGCGCGCCATAACAGCCTTCCTGCTCCCGCGCGCGCGAGACGATGATATTCAGCGCGTCGTTCGTAACCTCGAAATCGTCGCGCAGACTGTCGTGACTGGCGTCGAACAACTCGCCCAGGCGTTTTATGTTTCCCGCCTTCATCGCCTCAACCGCCTCCAACACCCGCGCGTTTTCGGTCACAACATGCCTCGCACGCTTGAAAGCAACCTCGCTTAATCCGCCTCCTAATCTCCAATCTCTAATCTCTTTTATTCCCACGTCCCTCAACGCCTTCACCCCAAACCACTTTGCCGCCTCCTCGCACTGACTCCGCCTTTCGTTGTACGCCGAATCCACCAACCCGCGCCGCGTGGATGTATCCAGGACGACGACGGAAACTCCATCGGGAAGCGGGACATGTTGAAATTCCAATGAGCGACAATCCAGAAAGAGCGCGTGACCCTCGCGGCTGGCGGCGCTCGCCATCTGATCCATGATGCCGCTCTTGACGCCGACCCATTCGTTCTCCGCCTGCTGTGCAAGTTTCGCCATCGTCGCGGCGTCCCACTCGAAATTGGAGGAACAGGCGAAGGCGCGCGCCACCGCCAACTCCACCGCCGCAGAGGAGGAAAGCCCCGCCCCGCGCGGCACGTCGCCCGTCATGACGGCGTCGAAGCCTTTCAAGTCATACCCCGCTTTCATCAAGGCGTCGGCGATCCCTTTCGGATATTCGAGCCAGCCTTTGTCCCGGATGAGGGAATGTAACTCGAAGGACGACTCGCTCCCCGGTCCGGGTTCGAGGCGGGACGGGATATCGAGCGAGACAATGCGCGCGGTCGAATCCGTCCGGGGGCGGAGCGCGATCCACACCGCGCGGTCAATCGCCATCGGCAGGACGAATCCGTCGTTGTAATCGGTATGTTCGCCGATCAAGTTCACCCGCCCCGGCGCGCGGACGATGAAGCCCGGTTTGGCGTTAAAATGGGTTTGAAACTGCGCCGCAAGAGTCGCAACATCCATACCCGCTTTTATACCATAGAGACTGCATGGACGATCTTGAGTTGTTGAAAAAATACGAGCCGGTCCTGCGCTTTGCCAAAAGCGAGCGTTTCTTTCCCATGGCGGTGGAGCCGTATCTGGAAAAATGTTCCCTCTTCCCCAGCGGTCCGCTCGGCGCGGCGGAGTTGTTCGGTCACTTCAACGAACCGCTGATTGACCGGATCGGCAGGCTGGAAAGTTGCGAGTATTTTTTGCGCTTCGTGAATATTCCCCTGTATGATTTCGACGCCTGGGTGTGGTGGGGAGCCGGGTCTGCGCTCGGCTTGATCGCCGGCTGGTTCGCGCTTGGGTTGGCGGGTTTGGAGATCGCCATCGCCGCCGCGCTTGCCGCCGCGCTGATTCTGTTCATGCTGGCGTCGCCGATCCGCTGGCGCATCATCCCGGCGACGCTGGTTTTGTTTGTCTTCATCGCGCTTGGCGTCGCGCCGGTCTGGTTTTTCCTGCGCCCCATGCCGGGGATCAGCGTTGCCGTGGAGTATCTCGTCCTTTTGCCAGTTTATCTTCTCCTGTTGTTTTATCTCCTCATGCGAACGTTGAAGCGCCTCATTGAGAAGATCCTGCCGGAGGGACCGGGGCTGGTCATGGACATGCTCTCGCAAGCCACCGAGACCATCGCCAGACAGGCGGGAAACCTGTACGCCGGGATTTTGAAAAAACATCCACAGCCGGTCTATTACGGGCGGACGATGCGCGAAGAGGATCCTGACGGGAATCGCTGGACGATCCTGCAATATCATTATTTCTACGCCTTCAACGACTGGCGGCTGGCGGCGAACGGATTCAACCACCACGAAGGCGATTGGGAGATGTCAGCCGTTTACCTGAAGAACGACGCGCCGTATGCGCTCCTGCTTTCGCAGCACGGCGCGGGGGATATCGAACGCTGGGAGGACGCGATCAAGGCGAAGGACGGAGAGGGGAGGGAGACGACGCATCCCATCGTCTATGCGGCGCTCGGCTCGCACGCAAATTACAGCAAGCCGGACGTCATCCGTTCGCCCGCGATGTACAAGCCCGGCCGGCTTCAGCGCTTCCTCTTCTGGTTCGACGGGTTGATCCACTACCTGTTCCTTTTGTTCAACCCAAGCCAGAAGGCGCGTCACATTGCCCTGGAGGAAATGCGCCTTAACCCGGCGCGCCTGTTGGACGAACACGCCTTCGACGCCCTGCGCGACGAAACGGATCATTACATCGCGCGCCTGCCGATGGAGATCGCCTCCGGCGACGGCTTGCGAATCGGCTTTCAGGGAGGCAACTCTCTGGAGCCGATGATCAAATCGTCGAGTTATTTGAAGCGGGTCATGTCGGAGCGAAAAGTCTCCCAGCCGCCGGCGCGGGAGTGGCGCGCCATCCTCTTGAATTCCGAGCCGGGATGGGTACAATATAAGGGGTTGTGGGGCGTAAAGAGCATGTTGGGCGAGGAGTCGGGACCCTCCGGTCCGAAATGGGACAAGCCCAGGAGAAACCAGGCAGGCGTAAGCGAGCGGATTCGGTGGGGCAAGCCCCTGGAATGGCTTGCGCAACTGGAGAAGAATTCACATTAATGCGCGTCACAGGAGAACATCATGTCATTTTCACAGGCTTTGGAAGTCGTCATCGGGTTGATCTTCATTTATTACGCGCTGGGTTCGATCGTTTCCCTCATCACGAAATTGATCAACGAGGCGTTCGAAACCCGTGGAAGGTCGCTGGAGAAGCATTTGGAGCGCATTGTCGGCAATAAACATGTGGGAGATTTCGTCGCGCTTCCGCAGTTGAAGGCGCTTCGGCCCATCCGGTATAAAGGCCCGCTCGGGGTCGTCCTCTCCGCCACCGAACCGAAGAAGCTGGAGAAGATCCCGGTCGCCACGCTGGTCGATTCGTATTTCGATTATGTGGGGCTGGCTTCGAAGGAATTCGAACTGGACGAACTCAAGGCGCTGATCAACGCCTTCCCCGAATCGGAGGGAAAGCAAGCCATGCTCAAATGGGTGGGACAGGGCGTGACGAAAGTGGAAGACCTGCGCAAGCGCGTCACCGCCTACTTCACCGGCGTGATGGATCAGGCGGCGGCGACCTTCAAATCGAACGCGCGCAGTTTTGTCATCATGCTTTCATTCTTCCTGACGCTCCTGCTTGGCACGGACAGCATCAAAATGGCGCAGGCTTTGTGGGAGAACGCGGGCTTGCGCGCCCTGGTGGTCGCCAAAGCCGAGGAGACCGTTCAGGTGGGCGGCGAAGAGCAGGATGTCGAACAATTATTAACGGATTTGAGCGCTTTAAAGGTGATTAACGTCGGCTGGTTTTTGAACGAGCGCCCCGAAGCGTCCGCCGGGGCGGAAGATTGGGCTGGGTTCGTTTTGATGAAAACGCTCGGTTTGGGCTTGACCGTCGCGGCAGTCTCGCAGGGCTCGTCGTTCTGGTACGACCTGCTAAAGAAGATCGTCGCGCCAACCAAGAGCGGCGGCGGCGAAACCGGCGAAGCCAAGGGGTAATCGAATACGCTCCGGAATTCTCCGGAGCGTATTTTTTGCTCTTTAAGTTTTGATGAGGTAAAGTCTTTTTAGGAAAACTGGCTTATCTCCGATTCCGCAAAAACGTCGGGACGTCGAGATCCTCGTTGAGGATGCCCGGCGCAGGCTGGGACTTGACATCCGCAGAGGAGCGGGTTTCGGCGTTGACGTTGACCGATTCAGCCTGACGCGGGGTGAAGGGCGTGTTCGCCGCGGAGAGGGGTTTTTCGTTGGTGCGCGGCAGTCGTTCCAATACGCGGCGGGTGACCCCGCTGCGTTCGAAGCCGGTGGCGATGACCGTACAGCGGATCTCGTCGCCCATGTTCGGGTCAATCACCGCGCCGAAGATCATGTTCACGTCCGGGTGAGCCGTCTCGCGGATGATGGCGGCGGCTTGGTTGACTTCAAACAGAGTCATGTTCGGTCCGCCGGTGACGTTGAAGAGCACGCCGCGCGCGCCGTCAATGGTGATGTCGAGCAGTTGGCTCGAAATGGCTTGCTCGGCGGCGGTCTTGGCGCGGTCGTCGCCGGAGCCGCGCCCGACAGCCATGAGCGCCGCGCCGCCTTCGGACATGATCGCGCGCACGTCGGCGAAGTCGAGGTTGATCAAACCGGGGGTCGTAATCAATTCGGAGATGCCCTGAATGCCCTGGTGCAAAACTTCGTCCGCCAGGCGGAAGGAGTCTTGCAGCGAGGATTTTTTATCCGCCAGTTGGAGCAAACGGTCGTTGGGAATCGAAATAAGCGTGTGCGCATGTTCCTTCATCTTTGTCACACCCGCCTCGGCGGACTGCGAACGCCTGCCACCCTCAAAAGTAAACGGGCGGGTCACAACGCCGATGGTCAACGCGCCACATTCCTTGGCGATCTGCGAAACGACGGGGGCCGCGCCGGTTCCGGTGCCGCCGCCCATGCCCGCTGTGACGAAGACCATATCCGCGCCCTTGAGCGCGTTATACAGTTCGTCGGAGGATTCCTCCGCGGCTTTGCGCCCGACCTCGGGGTCGCCGCCCGCGCCGAGTCCGCGCGTGATTTTATCGCCGAGGCGCACACGCAGGGGAGCGCGCGAAAGCGTCAGCGCCTGCGCGTCCGTATTGGCGGCGATGAATTCGACGCCCTGAATGCCTTCTTCCATCATGCGGTTGACGGCGTTCTGTCCGCCTCCGCCCACGCCGATCACTTTGATGCGCGCGAAGGCTTCTGTCTGCAACGTTCTTTTGTTCGAGTCCATTTCTTCCTCCTGGCAAGGAATATGCCATATCTTAAACGACAATCCGATTTTTTAACAGGGTTGGGGCAACCCAAATTTCCTTGGTTGTGAATCTTTTCTCATTGTTTATATGTCGCCTTGAGCGAAGCGTCTTTGCGTCAACCAAAGACCCTTCGCGGAGTTTATCCTGAGCCTGTCGAAGGGCTCAGCATGACAATATTACGGCAACAACCTCTTAAACCAACTCTTCACAGATTCCATATTCGCATTCTTTTCGCCTCGCGGCTTGCGGCGTTTGCCTCCGCCGGTCACGGCGACCTGGTGATCGTGCATACTGATCGCCCATTGCAGCAATCCGAAACTCGTGGAATACATGGGCGAATTAAGTTTGTCCACCAGCCCTTTCAGGTTTTGCGGCTGGGCGGTGCGAACGGGCATGTCCAACACGCCCGCGGCGACGCGATGGATGCCCGGCAGGGCGGACGTACCTCCCGTCAACACCATGCCCGCAGGGAGCAAGCCGTCGTAGCCGGAGCGTTTGATCTCCTGCAAAATCAAATTGAAGATCTCCTCGATTCGCGCCTCGATGATCATCGCCAAATCCTGCCGGCTGATGCGGATGTCCTTCTCCTCGCCGAAGGGACGCATGAGAAAGTATTCATCGGGTCCGATGTCGGTCTTTATGGCGTGACCCTGCTGTTTTTTCACTTCTTCCGCCTGCGCCAGCGAGAGGCGCAAACCGTGCGCGATGTCTTGTGTGACGTGGTTGCCGCCGACGGCAAGCACCATCGTATGCCAGACGTCGCCGTTCACATAGATCGCGAGGTCGGTCGTGCCGCCGCCGATGTCGCAGACTGCCACGCCCATTTCGCGCTCCTGTTCGGTCAGTACGATCTCAGCCGAGGCGAGCGGGTTCAATACAAATTGTTGAATCTCCACCCCCGCCGCGCCCACGCATTGACGCAGATTATCGGCGGTCGCGCTGGCGGCGGTGATGATGTGCGTCTCCACTTCAAGTTTATAGCCGTGCATCCCAACCGGGGTCTTGACGCCCTCCTGTCCGTCCACGGTGATGCCGCGCTGGATGACGTGAACGATCTCGCGGTCGTGCGGGATGGCGATGGCCTGCGCCTGTTCGAGCGCGCGCGCCAGGTCGTGGATTTCGATGATTCCGCCGGGGATGCCGGACGCGCCGCGGCTGTTGACCGAAGAGACGTGCGCCCCCGCAAGGCTGACGAACGCCGACGTAATCTCCAACCCGGAAGTGCCTTCCGCTTTTTCGACCGAACGTTTGATGGCGCGCGAGGCGGCGGCGAGGTCCACCACGATTCCCTTGCGGACGCCCTCGGACGGTTCGATGCCCACGCCGAGGATGCGGATGGATTTATCGTCCTCCACCCGACCCACCAGGGTGCAGACTTTTGTCGTGCCGACGTCAATGCCTACAACGATCTCGTCCATAAATGAATGATTTACCTTATCGGCGCGCGCGTAAGAGAACGCGCGCTACGTTTTTTGCGTACTCGGCGTTCTCTTACGCCGAGTACGCAATTTATGGATTCTCTGCAACGATCTCCTGCGTTTCTTCGAGGCTCGCTTCCGCCAGGCGGTAATACGGGCCGTCGGGATAAACAACGCTGATGTAAACCGGTTTCGTTCCGCGCTGGATGAGCAAATCGACCAGCGCCTGGTACACGCGAATTTTCAACGCCATGTCGGACGATGACGTTCCAAACGCGGCAGTCCAGCCGCGCGGGTCCTGCCAGTTAAAACCGTCGGCGTAGGAAAAGGTCAGGGTCGAGCCAGCCGGCACGAGCGGGGCAAGAGCGAGAACGGAGTCCACATAATCTTTTTGGATGAAGGGCGGCGGGCTGTATGGGTCGTCGGAGGTTTGGATTCCCGGCGGGGGCGCATCCAGCGCGTTGACTTGAATCAAGCCCGCCGCGTCGCCTCGCGGGCGAAAGGCGACGCCGGATTCGTCCACCCAGGTGTATCCGCCGTTTTGATTCCAGACGATGAGCGGCTGACGTTCGGCGACTGTGACGTAAACGTAATTGGGCAGGTACACTTCCACCTGCGCGGAAAGCAGTTCGGGATAGTTCAAGCGCAAACGGCGCTCGAGTTCGGCGGGCTGGACGGTGAAAATATTTTGCCCGCTCACACCGATGATGCTGTTGATTTCTTCGCTTAAGATACGCGTGTTGCCGAACACATAGGCAGACGGGGCATAGAAATAAGGCAATTGGACAGCAAGCACAAGCATCGCAGTCAGGAGAATCGCAAACGCGACGGACGCGATGCGCCAGTTGGTATGCGCGCGGGGGAGGCGCGGCAATTGCGGAAGGCGCGGCAGGGAGAACTTCGGTTTCTTGAGATGGAACTGCGGCAAGCCCAACGCAATGTTGAACCTGCGTTTTTCAACGGGTTTGGGCGAAGCGTTATAGGGCAGTGTGGGCGCGCGCGCAGAAACCTTGACCATCGGCTTTGTGGCTTGCTTTGCCGCCTGTTGAAGTTCCTTTGCGGCGCGTTCGGCGCGGCGTCTTCTCACGATTTCCGCGCGCGTGGGTTGACGTTTATCGTTCAAGCCGTCCTCCGGTGTTCGGTATGGTCGCGCTGGGTTTTGCGCTCGAGCGCGAGTTGGATCAGGCGGTCAACCAGGTCGGCGTACGTCACGCCGCTTGCCTGCCAAAGTTTCGGGTACATGCTGATGGATGTAAAGCCGGGTATGGTGTTCAATTCGTTCAGGTAAACCCTGTTCGTTTCTTTTTCGACGAAAAAGTCCGCGCGCGCCATGCCCGCGCAGTCAATGGCTTTGTAGGCGCGGATCGCATACTCGCGGATTTTATTTGCGACATCCTCCGGCAACGGCGCGGGGATGATCAAGCCGGATGTGCCGTCAACGTACTTGGACTCATAAGAATAGAACTCGCGGCTGGGGACGACCTCTCCGCAGACGGAGGCTTGCGGTTCTTCGTTGCCCAGCACGCTGACTTCGATCTCGCGCGCATTTTTCACGCCCGCCTCGACGATGATGCGGCGGTCGTATCGCGCGGCGTCCAGCAAGCCTTCGGAGAGGTCGGAGCGCGAGTTGCATTTGCTGATTCCCACCGAGGAGCCGAGATTGGCGGGTTTGGTAAAAAGCGGGTACGCGCCCAGCGCCTCGGCTTTGGCGACGACCGACGCCATGTCGTTTTCGATCTCGCCGCGCAGGATCAACGCCGATTTGACCAGCGGAATTCCGTTCGCGCGCATGACGTCCTTGAAGATGGCTTTGTCCATGCCGACGGCTGACCCCGCCACGCCCGCGCCGACGTAGGCGACGTCCGCCATTTCGAACAATCCTTGAATCGCGCCGTCCTCCCCAAACGGACCATGTAAAACCGGGAAGAAGACGTCAATATCGGCAAGTTTATGGAGGATTTCGCCGTGATCCGTCCCTTCGGCTTCGCTCAGGGCAGGCATCCGTAATGCGTAAGCCGCAGCATGTGAAGGGTCGCCGGGGAGGATGACGCGGCTCAGACCTTTGAGGTTTCCCTGCTCGAAGGCTTCAAGAGCATTTGCGCCTGTAAACCACTCGCCGTCGAGCGTGATGCCGATCCGGGTCACTTCATATCGTTTGGGGTCAAGCGCCGAGATCACCGAACGCGCGGACATCAGCGAGACGTCATGCTCGCCGGAGCGTCCGCCGAAAAGCACGGCGACGCGAAGGGGGCGGGGGGAGGGAGTGAGAGAGGTCATTTTGTAATTGGTAATTGGTAATTGGTAATTACCAATTACCAATCAACTCAACTTCCAGTTCGAGTTCAATGCCAAATTTCTCGAAAACGGTTTTTTGTACAAGCGCGATCAACGCTCGAACGTCCTCGGCTTTGGTCTCGCCGTGGTTGATGAAAAAATTACCGTGCATCCTGCTGATCTCAGCGGCGCCGACGCGCGTCCCCTTTAAACCTGCGGCTTCGATCAAGCGTCCGGCGTGGTCGCCCGCGGGGTTCTTGAACATCGAACCCATGCTGGCGCCGGGCGGTTGCGTGGCTTTTCGGCGTTCGCTGAATTGTTCGATTTTAACAGAGGCTTCCGTAACGGTCGAATTTTTTAACTTCAACAATGCGCTTAATACGATCCCGTCAACATCGTGCCGCTTCAATACGCTGGCGCGATAACCATAACCAAATTGTTCGAGCGTGAAGGTTTCGCGTCCGTTCTTCGTGAGCAGTTCCGCCGAGATGAGATTATGGGTCATATCGCCGCCGAACGCGCCGGCGTTGCCGTATACCGCGCCGCCGACCGTGCCGGGAATGGTCGCAGACCATTCGAGTCCGCCGAGCCCTTTGGATGCGCAACGCTTTGCAAGGTTGCTGATGACGACTCCCGACTCACACCAGACTCGAGGCTGGTCGCCCGTCTCGAAGCGGATTTCCTTCGCCCGGTTCAAGACGACAACTCCGCGAAAGCCCTTGTCGCTGACCAGCACGTTCGATCCGCCGCCGAGAACATAATGCGGAAGGTCGTGTTCCCAGATCAAGCGCATCGCGTCCGCGAGTTGATCCGCCGATTTGACGGTGAGCAATACGTCCGCCGGTCCGCCGATGCGCGCGGAGGTATACGGCGCGAGAGTCACATGCTCCTGCGCGGCGGCGCCAAATGTCTGGCGCAAGATTTCAACGGGAGAGGCGGCGGTTGTCATGAACATTTCACTTTTGTTCTCGGTAACAGCGGGGCGGCCCTTTTTTGCGAAACAAGGCGTTTTTAAGACCTTGACAGGTCGCCCCTGCGCTCATAACTCCTTCAATAAATCGTTCGTAATTCCATCGGCGTCTCCCGCGGAGAGGACGATGACCACATCGTTGGAGCGCAGATGGTTTAAAAGATATTTCTTCGTCTCCGCCAGCGAGCCGCTGTAGCGGGCGGAGATGTGCGGCATCGCTCCCACCACTTCGGCGGAGGAAAAATCCTGCTTCGCTTCGCGCGAGGCGTAGATTTCGGTCACGAGAACTTCATCGGCGTCGTTGAATGCGCGCGAGAAGTCATAAAGCAGAGTTTGCGTCCGCGAGTAGGTGTGCGGCTGCCAGACCGCCCAGATGCGGCGTTCGGGATAACGCGCTTTCGCGGCGGCAAGCGTGGCGCGGATCTCGGTGGGGTGATGGGCGTAATCGTCAATCAACAAAACGCCTTTCGGTTCGCCGCGCGTCTCGAAACGGCGTCCGGTCCCTGTGAATTGCCCCAGCGCTTCAGCCGCTTTTTGCATGGGGAGCCCCAGGAGCGCGGCGACAGACAACGCCGCCAGCGCATTACGAACATTATGTTCGCCCGGAACCTGCAACGAAACATTGAAGGCGCGCGCCATGCCGCCCATGTTGGTCGTCGCCGAAAAATCGAAACCGCCGCGCTCGTTCGGTTTTGCCGCGCGCGCCTGCGTCCATTGCGGGCTGACGATGGTCATCTCGCCCTGCAACGAATAGGAAACGACGCTCAATCCCTTGCGGCGGGCATGATTGACCAACATCGCCGCGCCCTCGTCTTCCGCGCATGCAATTAACGAGCCGTCGGGCGGGAGCAGGTTCACAAAACTTTCAAAAGCGGAATACATATCGTTGAAGGTCGGGAAGCAGTCCGGGTGATCGTGTTCGAGGTTGGTGACCACTTCGATCTGCGGTTTGAGACCGAGGAACATGCGGTCGTATTCGTCGGCTTCGATGACGAAGGTCTCGCCCCGCCCGGCGTGAGCGTTGGCTTTGAGGTTGTTCAGCGCGCCGCCGACGATGAACGACGGGTCGCGGTCGAGCGCAGTCAGCATCCATGCGATCATGGCGGTGGTGGTGGTCTTGCCATGCGTTCCGGCGACGGCGATGCCGGTCTTCTTCTCCATTAGTTGACCGAGGAAGTCGGCTCGCTTATAAACGGGGATGCCCGCGCGCTTCGCCGCTTCGACCTCGGGGTTGTCGTCCTTGATCGCGGAGGAGCGGATCACCGCTTCAGCGCCGGAGATGTTGCGGGGGTGATGCCCGATAAATATCTTGACGCCCAGATTCTGCAATTCAGCGGCAAAGGGGGAAAGCGACTGATCGGAGCCGGTCACCTCGCAGCCGCTCTCTTTGAGCAGGCGCGCGATGGCGGAAAGCCCCGAACCCCCAATGCCGATGAAGTGATAGCGTGTCATGGTTTAGTCTTTTAGTCGAGTGGTCGGGTGGTCGGGTGGTCGGGTGGTCGAGTGGTCGGGTGGTCGAGTGGTCGGGTGGTCGGCGCTCTTGTGTTGATGAGGTTAGATGTAAACGATGATAATGAAGATGAGAATGGCGATGACGACGAAATAGATCCAGGGTTCGCCGAGGAAGCGCGGAGGCATGACAGCCATCAAGCGTTCGATGGCTTCAGCGACGGCGGGGTCTGTGGCGCGGCTGATGGCTTTTGGGTAGGGATAGTTCGCCATGTGGTTGTAATACAGGATCGAGCCAGCCACCAGATAACCGTTGACGCCGCCCAGCACCGCGCCAAAAAGGGTGTCTTGCAGGTTTTCGCGCAGGGCTTTTCCCGCCAGCCGCGAGATGTTGACGGTCTGATAACCAAAATACACCAGGGCGATCAGGATCAGGACGCGGATCCAGAACACGGAGGCGGTGGTCTTGTCGAGGTCGCGCACGAGAGGGACGTATTTCTCCAGCAACAGGTTGACCGCCAGCGAAGTGATCACGCTGAAGATGACCATCAATTCCTTCGCCCAGCCGCGCATCGCGCCGATGACGCCGAAGAGAAAGACGTACATCCAGAAAATGTAGATAACGCTCATCATGGGGTTTCGTCTCCTGCCAGTTTCACCAACTGGCTGGCTATTGCCTTCGCCGCATCGGGCATGGAAAGGCGCTTCATTGCCGCCCGCATGGCGTCGCGTTTGTGTTCGTTCAGCAATAGGTCTTTGATCACAGGCAAAAGATTATCACCCAACAATTCATCCTGCAAGATGACCGCGGCGTTGTGTTGAGCGAGATAATCGGCGTTGACTTTTTGATAGCGCCACGCATACGGGTACGGAACAAGCACGGCGGGCAGACCGAACAGGGGATATTCTCCCAGCGAAGACGCGCCGGAACGCGAGAGGACCAAATCTGCCGCGGAGAGCGCCGCGCCCATTTCGTGCAGGTACGGCAGGACGCGATAACGGGCTTTTTTATCGGCGGGCAGTTTTTCCGCCGCGGCTTTTACGCTTTCATGATCGAGCGAACCGGTGATGTGAACGATCTGCGCCATGTCGAGCAGCGCTTCGAGGCGCTTCATGACCGCCGTGTTGATCGAGCGCGCGCCCCTGCTTCCGCCGGTGACCAGCAGGGTGGGGATCGCGGGATTCAATTCAAAGTGAGACAAGGCCTGGTCGCGGGACCAGTTCAAAAGTCCGGGGCGAAGCGGGTAGCCTGTGAGGACGATTCTCTCCGGGCTGGGGAAAAACTTCCTCGAGTCCGGCGCGGTCACGGCGACGACATCCGAAAAATATGCGAGAAATTTAAGCGCGAGTCCCGGCTCGATATCGGGGACGTATAGAACGATGGGGTAATCGCTCGCGGCGACCGCCATCGGCGCGGCGACGTAACCGCCAGTGAAGAGGAGGACATCGGGTTTGAATTCTTTCAAGATGCGGCGGGATTGCATCATGCCGCGCGTCAGTTTGCCGATGTTGCCGGGCAGGGCGCGCAAGCCGACGCCGTGAATGCCCGCCGCAGGGATGGCGCGATAAGGGATGCCCGCGCGATTCACGAGTCCCTCCTCCATGCCGCCTTCAGAGCCGACCCACAGGGTTTCGAAACTGGCATATTCACTTCTTAACGCTTCGTAAACGGCCAGCGCGGGATACACTCCCCCGCCCGTTCCGCCAGCGCAGATTAGCAACCGCACCGAAAGACCTCCATTCATGATCCGACACATGAGCCGCGCTTCCCTGACGGGAAATGTTGAATAATATTCCAAGCGCGGCGAGCGTGGTGACAAGGTTCGAGCCGCCCGCGCTTACAAAGGGAAGCGCGTTGCCCGCGAAAGGCAGCAGCCCGACCATGACCGCCATGTTGATGAGCGCCTCCAAGCCGATCCAGATTGCCAGTCCGGAGGCGACGAGCGTGCCGAGCATGTCGGGCGCGCGGCGGGCAATGACCAGCCCGCGCCAGACCAATGCGCCGAACAAGCCCAGCAAACTCACGCCGCCGACCCAGCCGAGTTCTTCGACCACGACGGCGTAGATGCTGTCTGTGGGCGGCACGGGCAAGCCGGTCACTTTGGAAAGCGATTTGCCGATGCCCACGCCGAACCATCCGCCGTTGACGATGGCTTCAAAAGAGCGGCGCACATGGTACGAAGCCTGCAACGGGTCTTTGATGCCCGCGAGAAAATCATCCACGCGCTGCTGCCCGGTGAGACTCGCCGAAACGATGACGTAAGCGACGAGTCCGGCGACGACCAGCAAGCCGCCGATCTGCTTCATGTCGCCGCCCGCCAGGAAGAAGAGCAAGCCGCCGAGCATCAACACGGTGGCGGCGGCGCTTAAATCGGGCTGAAGATAGATCAAGCCGCCGATGATTCCCAAAATCACGCCGAGCGGGATCAAGCCGAAGGTGACATCCTTGAGCATGTCGCGTTTGGCGTACAACCAGACCGCGAGATAAAGGATCGAAACCAGTTTCGCCAATTCCGAAGGCTGGATCGAACCGTTGAAGACCGCGCGCTGGGCGTTGAAGCGCACTTCGCTCAACACCAGCACGACGATCAACATCAAAACGGTAAACGCCATGGCTGGCACGATCAAGCCCCGCCAGCGGTGATAATCGAAAAAGGCGAGGATGGCCGCGCCGGCCAACCCAAGCCCAAGCCACATCAACTGGCGGTTGAACATGAACATCGCGTCGCCGTCGTTCGCCGCGCGCGAGAAATCCCACGAGGCGGAATACAACATGACAAGCCCAAACACGATCAACGCGACCACGATCACCAGCAACGGCATGTCGAACCCGAAGGCGGCGCGGCTGGCAGTTTGTGTGGGCGTTTCCTTTACGGCAGTTCCGAGACCCATTTTCGAAACGCGGCTCCTCTCTCTGCAAAATCATCGAACTCGTCGTAACTCGTTCCGCCCGGCGATAAAAGGACGACGTCTCCCGCGGATGCAACCTCCGCCGCAAGCGAAACCGCCTCTTTGAGCGTCGTCGCCCTGCGGACGTCCGCGCCTCCGACTCCGCTGTAGCCGGTCACTGTTTTCTGAATCATTTCCCCCGCCTCGCCGAAGACCACCACATGATCCACCCGTTCATGGATTAACTTTGCCAGGTCGTCCCAGGGAAGTTTTTTATCGCGCCCGCCGAGCATCAGCACGATGGGTTCTGTGAAAGAATGGACCGCCGCCATGCTTCTTTCGGGCGCGGTGGCGATCGAGTCGTTGTACCAGCGCGCGCCGCGCAGTTCGCGGACAAATTCCAGCCGGTGCGGCACGCCGCGAAATTCCTCCGCGGCTTCGAGCATGTCGCCCAGTTTGAAACCAGCCGCGTGACCGATGGCAAAAGCGGCGAGGACATTCGCCACGTTATGATCGCCGCGCAGTTGAACTTTCTCGCGCGTCAAAAGCGGGACGTAGGCATATCCATCGCGCAGGCTGAGCAGACCGTCGTGCAAATACGCGCCGTTCAAGCCTTCGTCGAGGTCTTGCAGGCTGAACGCCAGCAAATTGCCCTTGACGCGGCTCTTCAAATCCCAGGCGCCTTTATCATCGCGCCCGAGGACGGCGGTGTCCTTGGCGGACTGGAATTCCAAAATCCGCGCCTTGGCATTGGCGTACGCCTCCATCGTGCCATGACGGTCGAGGTGATTCGGCGTGACGTTGAGGATCGCCGCGACGTTCGGAGAGATCGTCATCTGGTCGAGTTGGAAAGACGACAATTCCAAAACCGCAATGTCATCCGCAGTCATATCGTCCACATAGTTGATGAGCGGGTCGCCGATGTTGCCGCCGATAAAAACCGAAGGATGAATTTTGAAGGATGAAGGATGAATGTCTGATGCAGCATTGTTCTCTTCATCCTTCATCGCTTCGGCTTCGCTCAGCGCAAGCCTTCCGCCTTCATCCTTGAAAGACAACTTCGCCATCTCCCCCACCAGCGTGGTCGTCGTGGTCTTGCCCGCCGAGCCGGTGACGCCGATGGTCTTGCACGGAACAACTTCCATGAATATCTGCGAATCGTTCGAAAGCGGGATGCCGCGCCTGACGGCTTCTTCGACGATGGGCAAGGTCAACGGAACGCCGCCGGAGGGACAGAGCAGGTCGCAGTTGTCGAGCAGTTCGAGCGGATGACCGCCCGCGACAAAGGTCACGTTCACATCCGCCAGCGATTCCTTCGCGGAGGCGAGTTCCTCTTCGCGGCGCGAATCGCTCAAGGTCACGTTTGCGCCGTGACGGGCGAGCCAGCGGGCAAGGGCAATTCCCTGCCGGGCGGCTCCGAGGATGAGAACGTGGGTGGTGTTCCAGTTGGGCATGAGTACGAGTTACGAGATACGAGATACGAGATACGAGATACGAGTTACGAGATACGAGTTACGAGTTACGAGATACGAGATACGAGTTACGAGATACGAGTTACGAGTTACGAGTTACCTGTGTATCTGTTTACCTGCTTCTATACTTGCGACAACCCTATTCCTATCAGCCCAGCCATCAAGCCGATCAACCAGAAGCGCTGGACGACCTGGGTTTCGCTCCAGCCGAGCAGTTCGAAATGCAGGTGAAGCGGCGCCATCTTGAAAAAGCGTTTGCCTCCGGTCGAACGAAAATAGACGATCTGAATGACGACGCTGAGCATCTCAGCCAGCGGGATGATGCCGATCACCAACAGCATGGGCCATTGTCCCGTCATCAGCGCGATGACAGCCAGGACAGAGCCGAGCGCCATCGAGCCGGTGTCGCCCATGATGAGTTGCGCCGGATGCACATTGAACCATAAATAGCCGAACAACGCGCCGACCAGGATGAAACATAAGCGGGCGAGAAAAGTCTGTTCCTGCATCAGGGCAATCCCGCCGAAGGCGGCGATGGCGGTGGCGGCGATCAAGCCCGCCAGACCGTCCAGCCCGTCGGTGAAGTTGACGGCGTTCGCTTCCGCCACGATGATGAAGGCGGCGATCGGCACATAGATCCAACCGATCTCGATCTCGAAGAAATAGCCGGGCAAGTACAGGTCGGGCGCGTCAATGACGTATTTCAAGGCATAGGCGGTCGCCGAAGCCAGGATAACCTGGATGATAAATTTAGTCCGCGCGCGCATTCCGCCGCCTTTGCGCTTGCCGTGGATGCCCTCCCAATCGTCCGCGGCGCCGAGAATTGCAAACCCAACCATGACCGCCATCGGGAGCAAAATCGAACGCCCGATGCCGCTTGTGGTCACGCCGATCAACGCCACCGCGTTGAGCAAGCCGCTGAGCAACAACACCGGCAGGATGAACATCACCCCGCCCATGGTCGGCACGCCCATCTTAACCCGGTGCGAATCCGGCTCCTCCACGCGGATGATCTTGCCGATCTTGAAATGCCTGAGGATGCGCAGGAGGGGCGCGCCCCAAATGGCGGTCATGATGAAGGCCAGTCCCGCCATGCTGAGGGATAGGGCGATCTCTCTCATGCGCGAACCTCCAACGCGGCGGCAATGCGATCCATTCCCAATTCGTGCGAGCCTTTGATCAGAACCGCGTCGTTGGCGGTCAGGTTTTTCGTCAGCCAATCCACAATGGGGGCAATCTCCTCGTATTCCAAAATCGAAGCCTGCTTCATCCCGGCGCGCCTGGCGGCGTCGGCAATCATGCGTCCGCGCGCGCCAAGTGTGATGAGAGTCTTGGCCACTTGCGCGGCGCGCATCCCAACCATTTCGTGTCCCTGGCGCTCGTAAGGACCGAGTTCAAACATGTCGCCCAGCACGGCAATCTTGCGCCCCTCCATCTCGTCCAACAGATTCAAAGCCGCAAGCATCGACTCGGGCGCGGCGTTGTATGTGTCGTCGAGGATCAACGCGCCGTTGCCGCTGCGCGCCGCCACCAGGCGCAACTGGGTATGTCCGTGCGAAAGCCCTTCCAGAATTTCCTGCCACGAAATGCCGTCGTTCAACCCGACCGCGGCGGCGCGCAACGCGGTATGGATCGAATGACGCCCGATCAGCGGGATCCGCATGTGCAGGGTCTCCCTGCCGTAATGCATACGAAACCGGATGCCGTCCAAGCCCAAGCCTTCAATCTGGTCCGCCCAGAGATGGGCTTCGGGCGAAAGACCGTAGAAGAAAACGCGCGCTTTCGTTTTCTCCTCCATCTTGCGCGCCCAGGGATCGTCGAAGTTGAGAATGGCGATCCCGTCCGGCGGAAGCGCGGCCGGCAACTCGCTTTTTCCGCGAAAGATCGCCTCCTGCGAACCGGCGCGCTCGGCGTGAACCGTCCCCACATTGGAGACGACGCCGATCTGCGGCTGGGCAATGTCGCACAGGAATTGGATTTCGCCGGGGACGTAGAATCCCATCTCCAGCACGGCGCGTTCACAGCCGGAGCCAATCTTCAGCAGGGTAAGCGGCAAGCCGATTTCGTTGTTCAGGTTGCCGGGGCTTTTCAACGTGCGGTAACGGATGCCCAATACCTCCGCCGTCATTTCCTTCGTTGTGGATTTGCCGACACTGCCGGTGATGCCCACCACGCGCAGGTTCGGATTTTTGCGCCGCCAAAAACGGGCAATTTGTTGAAGGGCAGAAATAGTATTATCCACGCGCAAAAGGAGGGGGGATTCAAGATTCAGCGTAGAGTCGGCTTGCAGACCGCCGCGCAGGTCGAGGGTCGGGAAGGAAGCGTCCACATCCTTTTGGATTAAAGCAAAAGACGCCCCCCTGCGGAACGCATCCGCGACAAAGTCGTGACCGTCCGTATTTTTGCCGGGTATGGCGACAAAGAGCGAACCAGGAATCGCCCGGCGCGAATCGACCGTCCCTTCCGCGACGACAGCGGAGGCGTTCGGCGGGCGTACCGAAGTCAGGGCTTCGAGGAGATCGGCAAGGGTCAGCATATTATTGTGAGGCAAGTTGGGGGCGGACCGAATCGGGCGGGATATCGAGAATGATGACGGCGCGCTGCGCCATTTGAGAAAAAACGGGCGCGGCGGTCTCCGAACTCCAGGACGAGGTCGTCGGGCGTTCGAGCCAGACATAGATCATAAATTGCGGGGCGTCCACGGGTCCCCAACCGATGAAAGAGACGTTGGTCTGCGCGCTGTCATAAATGCCGTCAATGGGAATCTGCGCAGTGCCGGTCTTGCCCGCCACGCGATAGCCCGGCACGAGGGCAAGCGACGATTCCTGCTCGAGGGAGACGGCGAGCATTTCGCTCAAAGTGGCGGCGGTTTGTTCGGAGATGGGAGTCGCGCCGAACTGCTCCGGCACTTCATGCTGGCGTCCGTCGCGCACCATGGCGTATAACACATGCGGGATGACCATGCGTCCTTTGTTGGCGACCGCCGAGATGGCGGACATCATCTGGATCGGGGTGACGGCGACTCCCTGACCGAAGGCGTTGGTGCCGAGATCAACAGGATACCAGTCCGCATCGCCCGGGACCTTGAGCCTGCCCGGCGCTTCGTAGGCTAAATCCACGCCGGTGAGATGACCCAAGCCAAAAGCGTCCATGTAATCATAGAAAGTCCCCGCGCCCATCTGCGTGGAAAGCGTGACCATGCAGACGTTGAGCGAATATTGCAGGCAACCGACCATGTTCTGCAAACCCCAGGGATTTCGGTCCCAATTTTGCACAGTGACGCCGCCGACCAGGATCGAGCCGGTATCGAGATAGGTCGTTTCCGGCGTAACGGTTCCGCTGTCCAATGCGGCAGCCATGGTGAGAATTTTCATCACCGAACCGGGTTCATACGTCATGGAAATCGCCGGGTTGAACTCGGTGGCGTTGGAATATACCGCGCCGTAGTTCCAAAAATTGTTCAGGTTCATGCGCTGGGCGACCGCCATGGCGTAGAGTTCGCCGGTGCGCGGGTTCATGATGGCGATTAAGCCGTCCCGCGCGCCGTACTCCCAAAGCGCATTATCGAGGATGTCTTCGGCGGCGGATTGCAGGTCGCGGTCAACGGTCAGAATCAAGGTCGTGCCGTCCGGCGCGCGGGGAATTTCGAAGGCTTTGTTCGGATCGGTCGGCGCCAGCACGGTGACGGGGTTGCCCGCCAAAAGCGAGTCGTATTTTTCCTCCACGCCGAAGTAGCCAAGCCCTTCGCGGTTGACGAAGCCGAGAATGTTCGAAGCAAGCGCGTTTTCGGGATAACTGCGTTGCGGGTGCGATTTAAATTGCAAACCGGTCAGCCCGCCCGTCGAGCCTTCGGGCGCTTCTCTATTCAGCGCCTTCTTGAGTTCCTGCAAATAAAGCGCCTGTTCGGCTTCGACATAATCTGCAAGGATGAGATAGGAGAGTCCCTCCGGCGGGTTTTGGATGACCTCCATCAGCCCGTCATAGTCCATGCCAAGAGTATCCGCCACCGCGAACGAAATGGCGTGGGGATCGGTCATAATGTTCAAGTCCACGCCGACCTCATAAACGATCTTCTCGCCCGCCAGCAGGCGTCCCTTGCGGTCGTAGATCTCGCCGCGGTTCGGGTAGAAGGTGCGGTATTCGTAGGCGTATGCCTCGGAGCGCTGACGGAAGATCTCCGCTTCGGGGCTGTTCTGGATGCGCGTCATCTGCGCGACGATGGTAAGCGCAAAAAGCGCGAGCGCGCCCGCCAGAACCTGGCTGCGCCTGCCGTATTGCTGTCTCATTGGAATCTCCGCGCCGACATCAATCGTTCGTCCATCCAGTCCAGCAGGGATTGATTGTATTCGGGGGGAATCGCCAACACGTTCAGTTGCGTCTCTGAGGGCGAAGAAAGGTCCACCGCCCTCGGCGCAACATAGCCGGGGACAACGAGATATTCCAGTTCGTCCGGTTCGACAGGGCGGAAGCCCATCTCTCGCGCGCGCGTTTCCATCGAAACTGCGGAGGTCAAACCCGCCAGTTGCGTCTGCAAATCGCTGCTCGCCTGGCGGCTGGCGGCGATGGCGTCGGTCAAATCCTGTATCTCGCGCCCCGCGATGGCTGTGCGCGAAGTTACGTTCAGATAAAGCGCGCCGACCATAGCAAAGACAAGCACAACCAGCAACGCGCCGCCGATCCACTGACGCTGGACGCGCCACGGCGCGACCCGATAGGCATGGATCATGCGGTTGACGTTGGGGAGGTGTGTCGGGATATTCATGGCGTTGTTTTTGTCATTGCGAAGGCGGCGATCTTTCGCCTGAAGCAATCTCGTGAGACATGGGAGATTGTTTCGTCGCAATGACGTTATAACTTCTCGATAACTCTAAGTTTGGCGCTGCGCGCGCGGGGGTTGACGCGCATCTCTTCCTCGCCCGGCAGTATCGGCTTTTTGTTGACCAGCTTGATCACAGCCTTTCGTTCGACTTCGTAAATCCTTTCATACGGCGGGTTGATGAAATCTTTGCTCTGCTCTTTGAAAAATTCCTTGACGATGCGATCCTCCAGCGAGTGGAAGGAGATCGCCGCGCATCGTCCCCCCGACTTTAGGCTGGATACGGCCTGCGGGAGCGTTTTCTTCACTGATGCCAATTCGTCGTTGACGGCGATCCTCAGCGCCTGAAAGGTCTGCGTGGCGGGGTGGGTGCGATCACCTCTCCGGGGCGAGGCTTTTTCAATGGCGGCAACCAACCCTCCCGTAGTATGAAGCGGGCGGCTGTTCACAATTGCGCGGGCGATCTTGCGGGCGTCCCGATCTTCTCCATATTTGAAGATGATCTCCGCCAGTTCGCGCTCGTCGTAGGTATTGATGATCTCATCCGCGCTCATGGCCGCGTTGATGCCGAAGCGCATGTCGAGCGGACCGTCCTGCATGAACGAAAATCCGCGTTCGGGATTGTCGAACTGCATGGACGACGCGCCGAGGTCGAGGACGATGCCGTCCACCGCGTCCCACCGCAACGAAGCGAGTTGTTCGCCGAGCGTGGTATGGGAGGCTTGCGCGAGATGAAAGCGACCCTCGTAAGGAGCCAAGGTCTCACGAGCAATCGCCAGTGCCTGCGGGTCCACATCGAGACCGAGCAGAAACCCATCCGGCGCGCAAGCCTCCAGGATTCCGCGAGCGTGACCGCCCGCGCCCAGGGTGCCATCCACATACCGCCCGCCGCTGCGGGGTTGCAGAGCGTGTATAATTTCTTTGTAAAGTACGGGTTTGTGCATGGTAGAGACTAGAGATTAGAGACTAGAGACTAGAGACTAGAGATTAGAGATTAGAGACTAGAGACTAGAGACTAGAGATTAGTGGACTAATCTCCAGTCATCTATTCTCTATTTATCTTGCTTCGATAAATCCAGCGTGGAGAAGCGGGCGTTGTTGGCTTCGGTATCTTGAAGTTGCGTCATCTGCCCGCTCCATTCGCCGGGAGTCCACACTTCAAAGTAGTCGCCCTGCCCAGCCACGATCAACTCGCCGCTTGCCAGCCCAAGAAATGCGCGCAGGTTTTGCGGGACGAGGATGCGCCCGATCTTGTCCGTCTCCACCGGGTAGGCGTTGGCGAGGATCAAACGGCGCAACATGCGGGCGGTTGGGTCTGCCAGGTTCATGGCTTCGATGCGCTCATAAACCTGCTTGAAGTAGGATTCGGTCAGGACCATCAGGCATTTGTCGAAACCCTGCGTGATGTAGGCGCCGCCTTCCAGCAACGGACGATACGGCGCCGGGATCATCAAGCGTCCTTTGTCGTCGAGGTTGTGTTGGAAGTGACCTAAGAACATCAGTTCTACTTATCCTTTTAATGACGCGAACGCCGGGGCAATCCGGCGCTCCTACCACTTCGTACCACTTTCTACCATATTATACCCTTCCGGGGGTAAAAATCAAGTAACTGGAAGTCCTATTGCCTTGCATTTTTATGAGAAATCTTCCCTCCTTCACCCTTCTGGAAGCCAACCGCTGGCAGGATTACGAACTGCTCGACTCCGGCGACGGTCAAAAACTGGAACGATTCGGAAAATATGTCTTCGCGCGCCCCGAATCCCAGGCGATGTGGAGCCGCTTCCTCCCCCGCTCGGAGTGGGATCGAGCCCATGGAGTTTTCATCCCCACCGGAGAGGAGAGCGGCGGTCACTGGCAATTGAAGAAGCAGGTGGATGAGAAATGGACAATGACCTACCCCCTACCCACTGAAAGAAATTTGCGCTTTATCGTGATGACGACTCCCGGCCGCCACCTCGGCGTCTTCCCCGAAGTCGCGGCTCACTGGGACTTTATGGCGGATGCGATCAGCGGAGTCCAAAGTCTCCCGACCTTTGACAGCCCACGACAGGAGATGTCGGACTCCGTTAAAGTTCTCAACCTCTTCGGCTACACCGGACTCGCCTCCCTCGCCGCCGCCGCCGCCGGGGCATCGGTGACTCATGTGGACGCGTCGAAAAAGTCGGTGGCATGGGCGCGGGAGAATCAGGAACTCTCCGGCTTGGGAGACAGACCCATCCGCTGGATTGTGGAAGACGCGCTGAAATATGTTCAGCGCGAGGCAAAGCGCGGGGTGAAGTACGACGGCGTGATCCTCGACCCGCCCAAGTTTGGGCGCGGACCGAAGGGCGAGGTGTGGGAGGTGTACAAGTCCCTGCCGAATCTTTTGGAAGAGATTCGCAAATGTTTGAGCGATCGTCCGCTGTTTATCGTCGTCACCGTTTACGCCGTGCGCGCTTCGGCGATCCACGTCGCGCAGGCGCTGGATGAGATGATGAGGAAGTTCGATGGAAAAATCGAGAGCGGGGAGTTGGTGACGCGCGAGAAAAGCGCGGGACGTTTATTGTCGCAGGCGGTTTTTGCAAGGTGGTCGAAGTAAGTGTTGTTGTCGCGTAGCGGACGAAAAAGGAACACATGGCGCAACAGGCACAGAGATTCTTCGCTTCGATCAGAATGACACATAAAAAGATTTAAACCCAAGACCGCCCTTGCAGGCGGTCGTGTGCCCCCACGGGAATTCGAATCCCGGTTTACGACTCGCGTACCTCGATGGTATGAAGGCGGCTTCAGAAAACAAAAACCGTCTCTTGCGGGACGGTTTCAAAAGTGCCCCCACGGGAATTCGAATCCCGGTTTTAGCCTCGCGTACCTCGATGGTGTGAGCGGGGATTAAAACAAAGACCGCCTTTGCAGGCGGTCGTGTGCCCCCACGGGAATTCGAATCCCGGTTTAAGCCTTGAGAGGGCTTCGTCCTGGGCCACTAGACGATGGGGGCATGCACGCTGAGCGGAATGAAATGCAGTCGAAGCGTGAGCGGGCGGATTGTATCATCCGGGTTTTGAATCGTCAAACGCACGGCAAAATTAATTTTGGCGCACAAACACGTGAATTTCTTTCGGCCCATGCACGCCGATGGTTAATGTCATCTCAATGTCGGCGGTGCGCGAAGGACCGGTAATGAAGACGGCGTTTTTGCCTTTTACGAGTTCCATTGCATCCGGCAGGGATGGGACGATATTGTTCGAGTCCAGGACCGCGATGTGGATTTCCGGCAACAGCGACCCCAGCAATTCATCGTCCGCCTCCAAAACGGACCCGGTATCCGCCAGCCCGGCCCAGGCCTTTGTCACGCCGACGGCGAGGGTCGGGTCGGGCTCGTGGGTGAAATGGATGTTGGTCTGGCGCAACAAGTCTTCGTCGAGGACGTTCTTTTGGAGATAGATTTTGTGTACGTTCTTCGATATGAGATATTCGATAATCGAATCGGTTGGATTGTCGGTTTGATATACATGGCCAGAAAGCGCGGTCAGTTCGGAGGCGAATTGGTCTATGAGGTCGGAAGGTGTGAAAGTTGAAATGTTTACAGGTTGTTCTGCAATCACGCTTTGCCGCCGGATTTCCCTATTCACTATTCCCGATTTCCCATACTTTTCCCGAAACGTCTTCTTTGCAAATCTCGGCAAATCCTTGCTGTAGCCCCAGCCGGTGAAGGCGGGCAGGCGCATCCACTCGGAACGAGGCGAGAGGAGATAAGACATCAGCGAGGCGAATTTTTGGGAGAGGGCAAACAGCCGCGGCTGAGTCGCGAGGCGGGCGTACATCCTCAAGAAAAATTTTGTATACCAATTCAATCCCGCGCCTTCAGATGTTGGTAATTGGCGATTGGTTATTGGAGATTGTCCTGCGCGAACCCGCGTCAACAACTTCGGCAGGTCAATATCCACCGGGCAGGCTTCCTTGCACGCGCCGCAGAGGGAGGAGGCTTGCGCGAGTTGAACGTAATTTTCTCCGAACAAACCGGGGGAGACGACGCTTCCGATGGGGCCGGGATATGGGGCGATGGAAAGATCGCGCCCGATGTAGGCGTGGCCGCTGAGTTCGCGGAAGACGGGGCAGGCGTTGAGACACGCGCCGCAGCGGATGCAGTATAGCGATTCTTTGAGCGGCGAATTGCGGATGCGGCTTCGCCCGTTGTCGAGGATGACGAGATGGCGGGTTTGATTCGCAAGCGCTTTGTGAATTAACTGAGTGTAAACCGTGATCTTTTGTCCGGTGGCGGAGCGCGGAAGAAGCGAGAGCATGAGCGCGAGATCGTCGAGGTTGGGAACGAGACGTTCCATGCCCATAAGCGCAATGTGCGTTTTTGGAATGGTCGCCACCATGCGCCCGTTGCCTTCGTTGGTGACGATGCACACGCCGCCGGTCTCCGCCACGCCGAAGTTGACTCCGCTTATGCCGATGTCGGCGGTCAGAAAAACTTCGCGCAGGATTTTTCGAGCCGTGGCGGTGAGCGTGGGAATATCTTCGGTGTAGGGGATGCCGAGTTTTTCATGAAAGAGTTGCGCGACCTGTTCTTTTTTGAGGTGCGCCGCCGGGGTGATGATGTGGCTGGGGCGTTCCTTGCGAAGTTGAACGATGTATTCGCCCAGGTCTGTTTCGACGACGCGGATGCCCTCTTTTTCAAGCGCGCGATTGAGCTCGATCTCTTCGCTGACCATGCTTTTGGATTTGGCGATGAGAGGGATTGGAGATTGGCGATTGGTAATTGGCGATTGGTAATTGGTAGTTGATTTTGTGATATGTAAAATAATTTCAATCGCTTCTGCCGCATCTTTGGCTTTGTGGACGATGATGCCATTTGACTGGGCGTTGGCGCTGAATTGGTCGAGATATTCGTCCAGCCGCCCGATCGCATCCGCGCGGATGTGGCGCGCCCTTTGCCGCCGTTCGCGCCAGTCGGGAATCGACTCGAAGGCGGCGGCTTTGCCTTTGAGTCTGCGCTCGGTGTTGTTATCCAGCGCGGTTTGCAGGGTTGGGTTGTTGATGGATTCGCGGATGCGCGCGCGGAAGGTGGTCATGGGTGTCAGGTTGCAGGTTTTAGGTTGCGGGTGTCAGGTTGCAGGTTGCAGGTTTTAGGTTGCGGGTTGCAGGTTTTAGGTTGCGGGTTTTAGGTTGCAGGTTTCAGGTTGCAGGTTGCAGGTTTTAGGTTGCAGGTTGCAGGTTTTTTATGAATTGCGCAGTATTTCTGCAATGTGAAGGACTCTTTGACTCTTTCCCTGCCGCTTCAAGCCGCCCAGGATGTGCATGAGACAGCCCGCATCGGTGACGACGAGGGTGGGCGCGTTGGTTGACTGGAGGTTGGAGATTTTACGTTTTAGCCACTCGGCTGAAAGTTCGGGGTGCTCGACCGACATCACGCCGCCGAATCCGCAACATTCATGCGCGTTGGGCAGTTCGACCAGCGTCGCGCCTTTGACGTTTTGAAGCAGGGTTCTCGGCTGTCTGTCCACGTTGATTCCGCGCAGGGTGTGACAGGAGGGGTGATACGTCAGGGAGCCGTCCCACGCCGCGCCAAGATCGGTCACATGCAGTTTATCCACAAGGTATTCGGTGAATTCATAAACCCGCTTCCCAAACGCCTCCGCGCGCGGATACCATTCTGTGTCCCCTTCAAAGAGTTCGACTAGGTTATGCCTGAAATGATGAGCGCATGAGCCGGAGGGGGTGACAATATCCGGCAAGACTTCTGAAGTCTTTAGAGACTGCGGAAGTCTCTCGAACGCTTTTATCGTATGTTTTGCGATCTCTTTCGCGTCTTTTCGCAAACCCGCGTTGAACTGCGGCTGTCCGCAACAAGTCTGGTCGGCGGGAAAGTCCATGTCAATGCCGAGGCGTTGAAGAATCTCCACGACGGCTTCCCCGGTTTCGGGGAAGAAAGAATCGGTCAGGCAGGTGACGAAGAGTTGGACGAGGGGCATAATCAAATTATACGACCAGAAAAAAATCCCCCGAATTGATTACCTTACACTTTGTTTTTAGGACGCGGAAAACGCGGATGAACGCAGATTTTTTTGACAAAACATCCGAAAAGACGCCTTGAATCCGCGTTTTTTTGCGCTCGTCCGCGTCCTGATTTTAAGAGTGTAAGGTAATCAGTCCCCCGAAGATTTCTCCTCGAGGGACTCAACTACTCAACTACTCAACTACTCAACTACCCGACTACCCGACTACCCGACTACCCGACCAAACAACTACCCGACCAAACGACTAAACAACCAAACTGACCAATTTACCTTTCGCCACGATCATCTTCTTCGGCTCCCGGCCCTCCAGATATTTTTGGACCGCTTCAGACGCCAGCGCCGCGGCTTTGATCTCCTCCTCGCCCGCTTCCGCCGCGACGGTGATTCGATCCCGCACCTTGCCGTTGACCTGCACGGGGATTTCGATCACATCCTCCTTTGCGGCGGCTTCGTCAACCTGGGGCCACGGCTGTTGATGGACAGAATACGGCTTGCCCATTTGATTTGTCCACAGTTCTTCGGCGATGTGCGGCGCGACGGGGGACATCATCTTCAGGTAGGTTTCAGTTGCTTCGTTCCACTCAGGCGCGCCGACCGCGCCCGCTTCGCGCGCTTTGTACATTTCGTTCAGCAATTCCATCAACGAAGAGATGACGGTGTTGAACTCGAAGTTCTCGAAGTCGTGCGTCACGCGCCTTAAGGTCTGGTGGACTTTGCGCCTTAAGACCTTTAGGGTCTCCGAAGACGCCAAAGGTCTATGATCGGGACTATCGGTAAACAGCGTCCAGACTCTTCGCATCCAGCGGGCTGTCCCTTCGATGCCGTGCGAATCCCAGGGCGCGCCCTGCTGCCAGCGCGCGAAGAACATCAAATAAGCGCGCACGGTATCCGCGCCGTATTTTTTCACCAGCACATCGGGCGCGACCACGTTGCCGCGGCTCTTCGACATCTTGCTGTTATCTTCCGCCAGCACCATGCCCTGATTACGCAACTGAATCATCGGCTCGCCGCCTTCGGTAATGCCCATGTCGCGCAGCGCTTTGTGAAAAAAGCGCGTGTACAGCAAATGCATGGTGGCGTGCTCGCTCCCGCCGGTGTAGGTGTCCACGGGCATCCAGTAGTTATATTCCGCTTCATCGAACGGCGCGTTATCGTTTTTCGGACTCAAATAACGCAAGTGATACCACGACGAGCACATGAACGTATCCATCGTGTCGGTCTCGCGCGTCGCATGTCCGCCGCACACCGGGCAGGTCGCGTTCTTCCATGTCGGATGAAACTTCAACGGCGATTCGCCCGTCGGCTTCCATTCGGTAATATCGTCCGGCAACAACACAGGCAATTGATCGTCCGGCGTGGGATTCCATCCATGCGTCTCGCAATAGACCATCGGAATCGGCGCGCCCCAAAAACGCTGGCGCGAGATCAACCAATCGCGATAACGATAATTCACGTCGCGTTTGCCGATTCCTTTTTGCTCCAGCCATTCGATCACCGCTTTGATGGCGGGGTTCTTCATCCCTTTGTCGTTCGTCGCGCGCGTGCCGTTGAAAGGACCTGAATTGACCATCACGCCCTCGTGCGGATACGCTTCGGTCATCGTCTCGCCGTTCAACTCAACGCCTTCGGGCTGGATGACTGGAATCACATTCAACCCAAACTTGCGCGCAAACTCGAAGTCGCGCTCATCGTGCGCGGGGACAGCCATGATCGCGCCCGTGCCGTACGACATCAACACGTAATCCGCCACCCAGATCGGGATGCGCTCATCGTTCACTGGATTGACGGCATAGCCGCCGGTGAACACCCCGGTCTTTTCCTTATCCTTCGCCTCGCGCTGGATGTCGGTCTGCTTCGCCGCCTCAGCCTTATACTCGCTGACGGCTTCTCGATTCTCCGCTGTCGTGATCTTCTCCACCAGCGGATGCTCCGGCGACATCACCATAAACGTCGCGCCCCACAGCGTATCGGGACGGGTGGTGAAGATTTCTATGGGGTCGCCAGCCTCCGTATGGAAAATGACCGACGCGCCTTCACTGCGACCGATCCAATTCGTCTGCGAGACTTTGATGAACTCGGGCCAGTCAATGCCGTCGAAGCGCAACAACTCATCGGCGTATTTCGTCGCCTTGAAGAACCACTGATCCAACTCTTTCTTGATGACGGGCGTGCCGCAGCGGTCGCACACGCGATCTTCGCCTTTGACCTGTTCACGCGCCAGCGTCGTATTGCACGACGGACACCAATCCACCGCCTGTTTTTTGCGGTACGCCAGCCCGCGCTTATACAGTTGAATGAAGAACCACTGCGTCCAGCGATAATATTCGGGGTCAGACGAGACCGCCTCGCGTTCCCAATCGAACATCGCGCCCATCGAGCGCATCTGCGTTCGCATCCGTTCGATGTTGGCGTACGTCCACTTCTTCGGGTGGATGTTGTGCTTGATGGCCGCGCCCTCCGCGGGCAGACCGAACGCGTCGAACCCCATCGGGAACATCACGTTGTAGCCGCGCATCCGCATAAACCGCGCCCGCGCATCGGACGGAGTCATCGCGTACCAGTGACCGATGTGCAAGTCGCCGCTTGGGTAGGGCAGCATGGTCAACGCGTAGTGCTTGGGCTTGCTCTCGTCAATCACCGCGCGATACAACTGATCCGCCTCCCATTTCTTCTGCCACTTCGGCTCAAACGCCTGCGGGTTGAAGGACGTGTCTTTTGCCGTAGCGCCGGCTTTAGTCGGCTTCTTCACAGACGCGGGCTTTCTAGCCTTCGAGACAGGCTTCGTCGCCTTCTTTTTCACCGCGACGGCTTTTTTCTTCGTTGAAGCCGCTTGCGATTTCAAAGTCTTCTTCGCCTTCGGCGCGGATTTCTTTTTGGTAGTTGTTTTCTTTTTCTTAGTTGCCATTCTTTCCTCTATTTCAGTTTCAGGGTTCGCATTCCAAGATTCAAGTAATTGTTTCTTTGCGCGCGAGGAGGCGTGGAAGAAGAGGACCTTGTTTCCAGAAAATGAAATTGATTCGTACGTTCATGTCAGCCTCCTTTTCGATGTTGCCGTCATTGCGAGGCGGCGTTCTCCCGCCGAAGCAATCCCCAACGTCGTGCTGGAGATTGCTTCGACCCCTTTGGGGTCTCGCAATGACAGACGGTTAAAAACAAAAAACCCTCATCCACATCAGGGACGAAGGTTCTCCTCCGCGGTACCACCCGGATTTCGCCTGCCAGTCTTATGCTCCTTTGTCTATTAGTCAACCGACCACAAGACTATTTGACTACGCGACTAGCCGACGCTCTTTGATCGCTGTAACGGGCAAACCCGGCGCTGACTACTTGATTCGCCAGCACAGTCCCTCTTGCGAGATAACAGGCGAGTTCGGTCTTAATGCGCTCCCTTGGGCGCCGCGAAGGGCTTCCACCTTGCTCTCCCTTCTCGCTGACGGGACGACCTACTACTCCTGCTTTGACTTTTGTTGTACGTCAACCTTAAGTTTGACATACTGTTCTGTGTGGACCCAGGGGGATTCGAACCCCCGACCTTCTCAATGCCATTGAGACGCGCTCCCAACTGCGCTATGGGCCCGGTACGGTTTTTCGATTACAGACTTCAGATTTACGATTTGCACGATTTTCAATCAAAAATTGGCAATCGTAATCATAAATCTGTGGACCTGAGGGGATTCGAACCCCTGACCTCCTCAGTGCGATTGAGGCGCGCTCCCAACTGCGCTACAGGCCCATCGTTCAAAAAGCGAACCGTATTCTACCTGAGGGGCTGGGGAATGTCAATGAAAAGCCCGGGTTTCCCAAAATCAAAGCAAATTTTGTTGGATCAAAAAATCGCGACCCTGCTTGGTGGTCATGTACTGAACCGCGCCATCTGCCCGGTTCTTTATGGTAATGAATCTTCTATCCATCAAATGCCTGAGGTAAACATCAAGCGCGTTGGGGTCCATCTTCAAAGCCTTTGCAAGCGCGGGGCAGGTACAGTCATCGTTATTGGATGTGGCGATGTGCCTCAGCGTCGCCCCAACCTTGTCCGGCGGGGGGTTGACGCGGGATGGAGCCGAATGAACGATCTGACGAATTGCAGATGCGACTTCCCGCCTCATTCTCAACCGCGCCTTTTTCCCCAAGCGCGGTCTTCGCCTCAGTTTTGCTCGAAGCACGAGACTCTCGATCAGATTTTCAGGGAAGCGCGGCGTATTTACATCCAGCCCCATGAAGAACAATAACGGCGAAGGCAGACTGCCAGCCGTTTGACCGGAATGGCATAAGGGGATGACCGGGATGCGTTTCATCCATGCGCTCCCGGTTTCAAAGTTGACCCATGGACGGCTGACCGAATACGGGCTGCAAAGGACAATCAGAATCCTCGCGCGCGTCAGCGCATTGTCAATGTTATTTAACCAGATGTCTCCGGCTGCGATGTTGCGGATATCGCTGCTGACAAAAACGCGAATCCTGCCCCGGAATATTTTCTGAATCCATTCCTTCAACACCAGGGCAAGCAACGCCTCGTTCGCGACATGGGAGAGAAAAAGGTTCATATCATCTCCATAACTGGCGGGCGCAAACCGAGAACAGGATCCGTCTTCGCGACGCCAAATTGTCACCAAGTTTATGAATATTACGATTTTGGGTTCCTTTGGCGTGTTGTTATAGTCGGGGAAGCGTCTCGACCACTTTCATGATAACGAACCTTTCCGCAGATTCCATCCTGTTTTTTGTCACGTTATGTTTATGACCCCTGAAAGTGAAATCCAAAAAATGACCTCCCCTGCGGGGGGCTGTTACTGTTATGAAAACAGGGTTGAATTTCACGCCGCGGGCAGCAAGACCTTGAACGTCGCCCCCCGACCCTTTCCTTCCGATTCCGCCCAGATCGTCCCGCCCTGCGCTTCGATGATTCCCCTGGCGATGGTCAGACCGATTCCCAACCCGCCGTATTGACGCGTGTTCGGCGGCTCGATCTGGTAGAACTCTTCGAACACTTTTTGCAGTTTATCCACCGGGATGCCGATGCCGCGGTCCTGCACCCAGATCATCGCTTTATCTCCCTGTTCCACCGCGCCGAGGGTGATCTCGCTTTTTTCCGGCGAGAAGCGGACGGCGTTGTTGAGCAGGTTCACGATTGCAAGTGTGGTCTTTTCAGGGTCAACCGTCACAGGGATGGCTTCCTCTCGAAACGCCAGCACAAGCGACAGGTCCCGGCGAGCCGCGCTGTATTTGATCTCATCCAAAGCCAGGTTGAGGATATCCTGCACGGGGATCGTCGCCTTCTTCAACGTCATGGCGTCCGATTGCAGAAGGGTGAGGTTGCTCATCTCGTCGAGGATGGCGCGCATCTGCGAAGCGGCGGCGAGGACGTGCCCGGCATGATCGCGGGAGTTGCCGGCGGCGCCTTCTTGAAGGAAACCGGCGTACCCGATGATAAGACCGAGCGGCGTGCGAAGTTCATGCGAGGCGATGGAGAGAAAGTTGTTCTTGATTTCGTTCATGACGCGCACTTTTTCCAACGCCTGCTGTCGGGCGCGGAACAGGCGCGCGTTGTTGATGGCGATGGCGGCGTGCGCGGCGATGACGGCAAGCACAGTGGCATCGCTTTCCTTGAAATTTCCGTCGCGCTTGTTAACCGCCTCCAGCACGCCCATGGTTTGATCCTTGATGGGCATCGGCACGCCGAGCAGGCTTTTGGTCTTGAATTTAATATGATCCGAGACGAGAGAATAATGGCGCGGGTCCTGTTCGACGTTGTTGAGGATGAGCGGCTGGTTTGTGCGGAAGATCGTCCCGGCGAGACTGCCGTCAATCGGGACGGGGATTTCGGCAAGTTGCGCGGGGTCCGAGCCGGTGGCGGCGGCGAAGAACAGGCGCGGATTCTTCTCGTCGTAAAGCAGGATGGATGCGGCTTCGCAATCCAGCGCTTCGGCGGCGGTGGCGGTGATGAGTTGCAACAGTTCGTCGAGATCGAGCGTCGAATTCAATTGCACGCTCAAATCCACGAGCCGCAGGAGGAGTTTCTCCTTCCCTTCGAGGTGTTTCAACGCGCCGGTAGTCGCTAAAGATGGCATGGTTACAGTGTACTGGTTTTTGGGATGGAATTCAAGCGGAGGGAAATAGATACAGGAATGGGAAAATGACTCTCATGGACGATAATCAATGTCATTTCTCACTTGACCTTCGTCCTTGACTACCCTACAATTCCTCCAGCCTGACCGCGCGCCGCCTCTCCCCGAATCGAGCGCTGGCGCGGCGCCCGTTTGAATTGTCCACGCCAACAACCGATGCGCGGATTACATAACACAGGAGATTTTTCAATGCCCGACTATCTATTTAGAGGTTCGCTCGAAAAAATGGACAAGGACGTTTTCGACCTGACCCAGTTCGAGATCGAACGGCAATACCGCAAGTTGATCCTCATCCCCAGCGAGTCGACCGCGCCGGTGGCGGTGCGCGACGCGCTTTCCTCCGCGTTTCAGAATATCTATGCCGAGGGCTATCCCAGCGAAGAATCGCGCTGGATGAGCGAAGAGGAAATCCTCGATCACCCCATGCGGCTGGCGGAGTACCGCCGCAACAGCGACCCGCGTTATTACAAGGGAGTCGAGTACGCCGACACCATCGAAGCGCTGGCGCGCCGCCGCGCCGCCGAAGCCTTCGCCACGAACGGCATCACGGCGGACGATATCTACGTCAACGTGCAGGCGCTTTCGGGCGGACCCGCCAACAACGCCGTCTATCAAGCCCTGCTCACCATCGGCGACACCGTGATGGGACTCGACCTGTTGCACGGCGGTCATCTCTCGCACGGCTCGCCCGTCAACCGCAGCGGCAAGTGGTTCAAGGCGGTGCATTACTCGGTGGATGCCAACGAGCGGCTTGACTACGAAGCCATCCGCGAACTGGCGCTGGAGGCGAAACCGAAACTGATCATCGCCGGTTACTCATCCTATTCATGGGTGCCGGATTGGAAAAAGTTCCGCGAGATCGCGGATGAAGTCGGCGCATACTTCCTCGCGGATATTTCGCACATCGGCGGTCTTGTCGCGGCGCGGGTCATCCCTTCGCCCATCGGCATCGCGGATGTGGTCATGTCCACCACGCACAAATCGCTTCACGGTCCGCGCGGGGCGGTGTTGCTGACAACCAAAGCCGATATCGCCAAGAAGATTGACAAAGCCGTCTTCCCCGGCGAGCAGGGCGGTCCGCATGTCAACGTGTTCGCGGGGCTGGCGCTGACCTTCAAACTGGCGCAAACAAAACAATTCAGGAAGTTGCAGGAACAGGTCATCAAGAACGCCGTCGCCATGGCGGACCAATTCACTAAACGCGGAATGCGCGTCCCCTTCGGCGGGACGAACAGTCACATGCTGAACGTGGATTGTTCCTCGGTTGTCGGCGAGGATGGAACGAAACTGAGCGGCGACCAGGCGGCTCGCATTCTGGACATCGTGGGCGTGGTGGTCAACCGCAACACGATCCCGGGCGACAAAAGCGCGGCGGCGCCTTCGGGCATCCGCCTCGGCACGCAATGGATCACCCAGCGCGGATTCAACGAGAAGCAGTCGCGCCAGCTCGCCGACATCATCGCGGACGTGTTGCAAGCCTGCGCGCCTCATGCGGTGGATACCGTCCGCAAGGGCAAACAGCGCCGCGCGAAAATTGACTTCAACGTCCTGAACGACGCCAAGGTGAAGATCCGCAAGATGGCGATGGGCGCGGGCTTCGACGTCAAGCCGACGAAGTTTGGGTATCCGCATTTCTATTACATTGACGATGTAAGTCGGATTGGCAATCCGACTTACGAATTACGCGGACAACGCGTCCGCCAGGTTTTGGATTACGCCATATCCTCGGATCTCTCCGCGCTGAAAGTTGGTCAGTCGCAAGCGACGACGATTACTACGCCGAGAGGCCTTGTTAAAGGAACGGTGTTCAACGTGGACGGCGCGACCTATCAACTGCAGGTCCCGGCGGCGAAGGCTTCCGTTGTTGCGACGTGGCTGCGCGATCTCTCCGATGGGTATGTGTCGTTCAACCTCGACGGGAGTAAGGACTTTACAGCGAGGCGAATACCGGGTCCGTTCGTGGTGGCGGACAGCAAGCAGAAGGCGGGGAAGCAGAAAGTAGAATCAAGCCAGGGCGTGGACAAGCCTTATTACATCGGAATCAGTTCCGAGGTCAAGAAAGAACCGCTGCCGCCCTTCGAGTGGAATGAAGTCGAAGGGGAGATGAAAAAGACGGCGTTGAACCAAGTCCATAGAGACCTCGGCGGCAGGATGGTTCCCTTTGCCGGCTGGGAAATGCCGGTGGTGTACACGTCCATCTTTGAGGAACATCTTGCGACGCGACAGGCGGCGGGGCTGTTCGACGTTTCGCACATGGGCGTGTATGACGTGCGCGGCGCGGATGCGGCGTCGTTTTTGGACGCGGTCTGCGCGAACGATTGCGGCGGCTTGATGCCGGGCGAAAGTTTGTACACGCATTTCCTCACGCCCGACGCGGATGTGATTGACGATACGCTGGTGTACCGGCGCGATTGGAAAAATTATCTGGTGGTGGTCAACGCCTCGAACGACGACAAGGATCGGGCGTGGCTCGAAAGCGTGCGCGATGGGGCGGTGAAGATTGACAACGTCCGTCCCTGGGCGCGGACGTACGGCTATAACGCGGAGATCCGCAATTTGCGCGACCCGAAGGCGGGGAAGGATATGCGGGTGGATATTGCGTTGCAGGGTCCGAAGTCGCGGGATGTATTGTTTGCCATGGGAGTTGACGACGTAACGAGGGGACGAGTAACGAGGTTAAAGAGAACAGAGTTGTGCGATGCGGTCATCGGTGGTTTCGATCTCATCGTCTCGCGCACGGGATACACAGGCGAGAAAATGGCGTTCGAGTTGTTCGTCCACCCGGAACGCGCGGTCGAGTTTTGGAATGCAGTCTTGAAGGCGGGCGAACCGTTCGGGGTCAAGCCCATCGGTTTGGGCGCGAGGGATTCTTTACGCACCGAAGCGGGACTGCCGTTGTATGGTCACGAAATTGGACTCGGCTCCGGCAAATTTGATATGCCCGATTTGGGCGTCGCTCATGGCGGATTCGGTTCGTATGTGAAGACTTACAAGCCCTGGTTCATCGGGCGCGACGCCTTTATAGCGCGCGAGAAGGAACGCAAAGGCGTGGTCGCGCGCTTCACCTTCGACGAACAGCGCACGCGCATGGCGCACAACGGCGACCCCGTGGTCAATGCCGATGGTCAACGCATCGGCTTCGTGACCTCCTGCGCCATTGACAGCGCGCGCTTCATCACCGGTCAAGCCTTCGTGGATTTGGAGTACGCGCAGGAAGGCGCGGCGATCGGTATTCACCAGGGCGGGAATGTGGATCGTCCGGCGGGGCTGGCGAAGGTGGTGTCGCGGTTTGCGAAGTTGTAGTTGGCAGGTTGGGAAGTTGGGACGACCCGCGCAGTTTGGCGGGTCGTCTTTTTTTGATCTGTTTGGTATGACAGCGCAATGTCGCTTCCTGCTCCATCCCCGGCGCCTTGAAATGCGCCCAAATATACTGGGCGCGGTCATGAATTGCGGTTTCCTTTTAAACGCAAAGCCGCCAAGCCGCAAAGATTCAAGGGTTTTCCCTTCGCGTCTTTGCGACCTGGCGTTAAGAATTTCATTCGGCAAAAGCGCAATTTGTACCCGTGTTCAGTATAAAAACTATGAAACCTTCTCCACCGCCCAAAAATGGGAGATGCCCAGCGCTCTCAAGGGAGTCGCTTCCAGAAATTGCAAAACCGCCCGCAGGATTTTTCCCATCGCGCCAAACCGCGCGATGATGTTGTCGTACGCGCCGAAGATGATCGTCCGCTCGATGAATGTGACGGGCAAGCCTTCGAATAGTTTTTGCAGATCGCGTTTGGAGTAGACGCGCACATGCGGGGCGAGTTTGTCGCGCCAGACTCGCGGAAGATAATTCACAAAAGGCTTGTTGCCGAAATAATATTTCCCCTTCCAGAAGACGCCGTGAGTCTCTACGGGATAGCCGCGATTGGGACAAAAGAGGATCAAGCGTCCGCCGGGCTTAAGTGCGCGGATCATCTCGCGGACTGCGAGGGCATCGTCCTGGACGTGTTCGATCACTTCATGGCTGAGGATCAGGTCGAACGTCATGGAAGGGAGCGGAAGATATTCCCCGGCGGCGTTGATGATCCGTTCGGAGTTGCGCCGCGCGTCCCGGGCGCGGTCGAAGTCGTATTCCAGTCCGGTCACGTTCGCGCCCAGTTCGGTCATCTTATCGACGTACATCCCCACCCCACAACCGTTTTCCAGCGCCCTGCCCCGCATCCGCTCCCCCGCAAATTTTTGAATCATCTGCAACCGTCGCCGCTGTCCGTCGCGCCACACATATGAGGGTTCGCCCCGTAACGCAGCTTTCTCCATGTCCCGTTCAGTCATGGCGGCGATTATACCAACAGGAGAAAATCCAACGTCAGGAGGCGTTCGACCCCGATTTGCGGCTCAGCCTTGCGCGGGAAAAACCTTTATGCTAAAATCCCGCGCGTAAGGACAACCCAATAACGAAGTCAACCGGAAGTGGGTCGCCCCCACTTCTTTGTTTTATACATGGCTTGCATGTGCGCAAGCGCGCAGTCAACAAACCAAAGGAGTTTTGGAGCAGTACGATGGCAAAGAATGATTTTGCGCTGGCATTCAACGAAGTGCTGGAGGATAAACAACTCGCCAAGGACGTGGTCGTCTCGGCCATCGAGTCGGCGATGGTCTCGGCGTATCGGCGCGCGGTAGGGGCATCCACCGCCCAGCATGTGGAGGCGAAACTGGACCCCGAAACGGGCATGGTGACCGTCTTCGCCGAAAAGGAAGTGGTCGAAGACAGCGTGGTGGACGAGCGCACCGAAGTGATCCTCGACGAAGCCCGCAAGGTGAACCCCGAAGCCCAGGCGGGGGATATGGTGATCGTCGAGAGCACCCCCGCGGATTTCGGGCGCGTTGCGGCGCAGACGGCGCGGCAGGTCATCCAGCAGAGAATCCGCGAGGCGGAGCGCGCCAACCAGATGGAATACTTCCAGCGGCAGGAGGGCGAGATCGTCTCCGGCTTGGTGCAGGCGATCAACGCGCAGGGCATCACCATCGGCCTGGAAATGAAAGCCGAAGGCACGATGCCGAACAACCAGCGCATCCCCGGTGAAAGGTTGAAATTGCACGACCGCATTCGCGCGGTGGTGATCGAAGTGAAAGACGGCGCGCGCGGGCCGCAGATCATCCTCTCGCGCGCGCATCGCAACTTTTTGCGCCGCCTGATGGAAAACGAAGTGCCGGAGATCTATCACGGCATTGTCGAGATCCGCGCGATTGCCCGCGAACCGGGCGCGCGCGCCAAGGTGGCTGTTTCCGCCACACAGCAGGGTATTGACCCGGTCGGCGCGTGCGTGGGACAGAAAGGCGTGCGCATCCAGGCCATCGTCAAGGAACTGCACGACGAAAAGATAGACATCATCCTGTGGGACGCCGACGCGGTGAACTACATTTCCAAAGCCATCAGCCCGGCGCGCGTCAGCGGCGTGTATCTCTCGGAGGATGAACGCACCGCCACAGTCGTGGTCGGCGAAGACCAGTTGAGTCTCGCCATTGGGCGCGACGGGCAGAACGCGCGTCTCGCCGCCAAACTGACCGGCTGGCGAATTGACATCAAATCGCTGACCGAAGCCGCGGGCGACGCGCTCGCCAAACTCAAGGGCGACCCGGAATTGCAGGATAAATTAAAGACCGCCGTCGAAGCCATGCCGCAGGTGGAGGAAACCCTCGCCAAGAAAGCCGAGAATCGCGCCATCACGCCCGAGGAATTCCACGCCCTCGAAGCCTTCGTGGACCGCGTCGAACGCCGCATGATCCTTGCCCGCGAAGAAGCCTCGCGCGTCGAAGACGAACGGCTGGCCGCCATCCGCGCCGAGATTCCCGCCGCGGCATTTTCGACGCCGCTCACCGCCGCCGGGATCAAGGAACACATCTTCAACATTCTCACCGAAGCCGGTTACGAAACCGTCGGTCAATTGATGTTCGATTTGAAAACCAACCAGGACAAAGTGTTGGGGATGGCTGGGATCGGGCCCAAGGCCATGCAAAACATCGAGGAAAGCCTTGCGGCTCTGACCTTCCCCGAGCCGCCTCCCGCGCCCGAGGCTGTGGAAGAAGCCCCAGCCGCCGAAGCCGTGGCAGAGTCGGCTCCAGCGGAGGAAATGCCTGCGGCGGAGAAACCAGCCGAAAGGAAGAAAGAAGCGAAGCGCGTCGTCGAAGAAGCGGAGGAGGACGGCGAAGTCTCGAAGGATGGGGTCAACCTTGACGAGTTGTTCTCCATCAAGCCCGAGATGTTCCAGTCTCCAGCCGCCCCGGATGAAGATTCCGACGACAAGAAAAAAGGCAAGAAAGGCAAGAAGAAGGGCGTGGCGCTCGAGTTCGACGAAAAATTGGGCGAGGTCGTCTCGCGCAAGAAACACAAGCGCGGCGAAGACGGCGACGACGATTCGGAGTGGTAGAAAAAAAACGGACGTGGCGAAGAAACCTGCGGGACGCGTAAAACATATTCCCCAGCGCACATGCGTTGGATGCCGGGAAACGCTTGCGAAACGCCAGTTGTTACGGATCGTGCGCGCGCCCGACGGGGTGAGGGTGGACCCGACGGGCAAACTGGCGGGGCGCGGCGCCTACCTTCACGATAAAAAATCATGCTGGGCGCGCGGGTTGAAAGGCGCATTGGCGCGCGCGTTGAAAACCGATTTGCGGCAGGAAGACCGCGCCCGGCTGGAAGAATTTATGAACGCTCTGCCTGCGGAGGCAGAGACAGACGGTTCAGCCATGTGATCGAACAAGCCACTCGCTCACAGGCAGCCCGATTAGCGGAATAGACGAGATTTGAGATTGAAGGAGGTGGCTTGTATGAGCAGTAACGGAAACAGAATCGAACTTCCCGCCAGCGTTGTGGTGCGCGATCTGGCTCAAAAGATCGAAAAAAGCCCGATTGACCTGATTAAAAAATTGATGACGAACGGCGTGATGGCGACCATCAACCAGGCGGTGGATTACGACACCGCCGCAATCGTGGTCGCCGAATACGGATTCGAGGCCGTCCCCGAAGCGGTGGAGGAGGAGGCGCAGGAAGAAGCCGGCGAAGTGCCGATGTGGCGTCAGTTGATCGCCGGGGAGGATAAGGCGCAGTTGAAGGCGCGCCCGCCGGTGGTGACGATCCTCGGGCATGTGGATCACGGCAAGACCAGCCTGCTGGACGCGATCCGCTCGACGGATGTGGCGGCGGGCGAAGCGGGCGGGATCACGCAACACATCGGCGCGTATCAAGTCGAAATGAAGGGGCGGCTGATCACCTTCCTCGATACGCCCGGTCACGCGGCGTTCACGCAGATGCGCGCGCGGGGGGCGCAGGGCGCGGATATCGTCATCCTTGTGGTCGCCGCGGACGACGGCGTGATGCCGCAGACGCGCGAAGCCATCGCCCACGCGAAGGCGGCTCGCGTGCCGATCGTGGTCGCCTTGAACAAGGTGGACAAAGCCAACGCCAACCCGGATCGCGTTAAACAACAACTTGCGGAACTGGAACTCGTCCCGGACGATTGGGGCGGGAATACCATGGTCGTGCCGGTCTCCGCCAAACAAAAACAGGGCATAGACGACCTGCTCGAAGGCGTTTTGCTCGTGGCGGACAGCGCCGAGATCAAAGCCAACCCCGGCGGCAAGGTCATCGGCACAGTCATCGAAGCAGAGTTGGATAAATCGAAAGGCGTTCTGGCCACGCTTCTGGTTCAGAACGGCACGCTTGAGTCGGGCGATATTGTTGTGGCCGGCATTGCGCACGGCAAACTGCGCGCCATCAGCGACTATAAGGGCAGGCCGATCAAGAAGGCGGGTCCCTCCACTCCGGTGGCGGTCATGGGTCTGAGCGATGTCCCCTCGGCGGGCGATTTGTTCGAGGTTGTGGAATCGGAAAAGGAAGCGCGAAGCATCGTTGGCGAACGCCAGGAAACCCTGAAGACCCAGGCGCAATCGCGCAAGAAGGTTTCGCTCGAAGACCTGTTCAGCAAGGTGCAGGCCGGCGAGGCGAAGGAATTGAATCTGATCGTCAAAGCCGACGTGCAAGGTTCGCTCGACCCGATCATCACCGAGTTGAATAAACTGGGCGCGGGCGATATCGGTTTGAAGATCCTCCACGCCGAAACGGGCAACATCGGCAACAACGACGTGATGCTGGCGTCGGCGTCGAAGGCGATCCTGATCGGGTTCAACGTGCAAGCCGACGTGGACGCGCGCCGCATGGCTGAAAAAGAGGGCGTGGACATTCGTCTGTACGAGATCATCTACCGCATGACCGAAGACATTGAGAAGGCGCTCAAGGGCATGTTGGAACCCGATTACGTGGAGAAAATTCTCGGCAAGGCGACGGTTTTGCAAGTGTTCACCGCCTCCAAATTTGGGCGCGTGGCGGGTTGCCGCGTGACCGACGGCGAATTAAAACGCGGCGCAAAAGTGCGCCTCTACCGCAGCGCGGACATCGTTTATGAAGGCGACCTCTCCTCCCTGCGCCACGAGAAGGACGACGTAAAGGAGATCCGCCAGGGGTACGAATGCGGCGTGGGCTTCAAGAATTTCTCGGACATTCAACCCGGCGATACGCTGGTGTGTTACGTTTTGGAATAAGAATCTCCAATCTCCAATTACAATTTACTTGCTGGTAATTGGAGATTGGTAATTGGAGATTGGTAATTGGTAATTGGTCATGCCGTCAGGAATTCGAATCAAACGCATCGAAGACCGTATTCAGCAGGAAGTATCGGAACTGCTGATCCACGAAGTCAACGACCCGCGCCTAAAACAGATTTTCATCACCGATGTGAAGGTGGACCGGGAACTTGCCTACGCCGAGGTGTACGTCTCGGCTGTGGAGGGCGTCTCGCGCTCCGCCGAAGTGTTGGCGGGGCTCGAATCGGCTTCCGGCTACCTCAGGCGGATTCTCTCCTCGCGGATGGAGTTGCGTTCGTTTCCGCGGCTGAGATTCCACTGGGACCCCACCCCGGAGAACGCCGACCACATCGAAAAGATACTGGCAGGGTTAAGAGACAAGAAATAGCATCCTCGCATAATTGGCGTTCTCCCCTGGCGCCGCCCGCCAGGGCAGTAAGGCCGCGTCTGCGCTAGAGAGCGCAGGCTACGCAAAGATCATGGAGAAAATATATTGAACAATCAGGTTTCAGGGGAAATAAAGCAAAGGCTGAATGACGCAACAAAAGCGGTCATCGCGTCGCACGTGAGACCGGACGGAGACGCCATCGGTTCGCTGCTCGGTCTGGGGATGGCGTTACAGGACGCGGGCAAGACCGTCGAGATGATCCTCGCGGATGGGGTTCCTTCCTCCTTCAAATTCCTGGAAGGAAGCGGTCTTATCAAGAAGGAACCGACCGGCGGTCACGACATCTTCATCACCGTGGATTGCGCCGATTTCAAACGGACGGGGAAGGTCTTCGAAAATTTCGGTCCGCCCGACATCAATATAGATCATCACAAGACCAACGAAAATTTCGGCAAATTGAATCTGATCGAGGCGGAGGAGGTTGCCACGGCGGCGATCCTCACCAACCGCCTGCCGGAGTGGGGGTTCAAGATCACCAAGCCCATCGCAGCCGCGCTGTTAACCGGCATCATCACCGACACGCTCGGCTTCCGCACCTCGAACATCACGCCGGAGGCGTTAAGACAGGCGGCGACATTGATGGAATCAGGCGTGGACCTGCCCGAAATCTATATGCAATCGCTGGTGAGAAAATCCTTCCCAGCCGCGAAGTATTGGGGCGCGGGACTTTCGAGCCTCGAAAGTAAAAACGGAATCGTCTGGGGAACGCTCACCCTGGATGACCGCAAAGCCGCGGGATACGGAGGAAACGACGACGCAGACTTGATCAATATGATCTCCGCGATAGACGGCAACAAGGTCGGGATGGTTTTCGTCGAACAGTCCAACAACCACGTCAAAATTTCATGGAGGGCGTTACAGCCAAATATTGATGTATCCCCCATCGCAAAGCATTTCAAAGGCGGCGGTCACGCCGCCGCCGCAGGAGCGGATATCGAAGGATCGCTGGATGTCATTCAAAAAGAAGCGCTCGCAAAGACACGCGAAATCCTCGACTTGCAATGAACGCGCAATTCAAATGGTACTATAGAGTCAGCGATTTTTGCCTTGCTTAATTCGACATATATGTCATAATTGAAAAGCGATGGAATTTCAGAATAAAAAAGGTTTACAGTCGTACGTCCCCCGCAAAGAAACCCCAACCCACAGGGCTTAGGTCTGTTCGCAAGCCGGGAAATTTGCGACAAAAAAGAGACTTCCAAGTTTGCATACGCGGTGGAAAAGAAACAAAAGAAGGAAATAATACAAAAGGAAATCCCAGGAGGAGTCCAAATGAACAGTCAGGATGTAAAAAACGCCATATCCGGAGCGCTCGTGATTGACAAACCCGTGGGCATGACCTCCCACGATGTCGTGCAAGCCATAAGAAACGGAACCGGCTTGCGCCGCGCCGGTCATACCGGGACGCTCGACCCGCGCGCTTCGGGCGTGCTGGTGATCCTTGTCGGCCCCGCCGTGCGCCTGAGCGAATACGTGTCGGCGTCGGACAAGCGCTATCAGGCAATCATCCGCCTGGGCGGCACTACGGACACCTACGACGCCGAAGGCAAATTCACGCCCACCAAGGACCCGGCAAAAGTCACCGAGGAGGAATTCGAGGAAGCGTTGAAAACTTTCGTCGGCGAGATCGAACAAACTCCGCCGCCCTATTCCGCGGTCAAGGTTCAGGGACGAAAAGCCTATGAAATGGCGCGCAAGGGCGAAGAGGTCGCGCTCGAACCGCGCACCATCACCGTGCATCATCTTGAAGTCCTCGAATGGACTCCGCCCGAAGTGGTCATTGACGTGCATTGCTCGTCGGGCACTTATGTCCGTTCGCTGGCGAACGACCTCGGCAAGAAGCTCGGTAGCGGGGCGTATCTCGTCGGTCTGCGCCGCACCAAGAGCGGAAAGTTCACCCTGCGCGACGCCGTGCCGTTGCGCAAATTGCAGGAAGCCTTCACCGCGGGCAACTGGTATCAATACCTGATCCCCGCCGCCGAAGCGCTGGGCGACTGGTACGCCGTCGAACTCAGCCCCGACGAAGTGGAAGCCGTGCGTCACGGGCATCGCGTCAAAGTCAAAGCCGCCGATCTCGCGCAGGAGAAAGTGCGCGGCGTCAGCACGCAGGGAGAGTTGGTGGCGCTGATGACGCAAATGGATAACCCCGAAGACGGCTCGAAGGAATGGCAGCCGAAGAAGGTCTTCTTCACGTCGGACTAACTTACATGTCATTGCGAGGGCGCTCTTGTTCTTCGCCCGAAGCAATCTCAATGCCATCGTAGGAGATTGCTTCGTCGGGAAGAGTGACCTCCTCGCAATGACAGAACGCCGCCGTTGAAGGCGGCTTTATTTTTTATGAACCATTACCGCTCTCTCGAAGAAGTCTCGCTTAAAAATTCATTTCTGACCGTCGGCGTGTTCGACGGCGTTCATCGCGGACACCGCGAGATCGTCCACAAACTCGTAAAGGACGCCCATGCAAACGACGCGCCCGCCGTCGTGCTGACCTTCGAACCGCATCCCGCCGCGGTGTTGACCGGCAGGGAGATTCGGCTCCTGACCACTTCGGATGAACGCGCGGATTTGCTCGGCTCGTCCGGCGTGGATGTCGTCATTACCCAACGCTTCACCCCGGACCTGGCGACTCTCTCTGCCCACGAGTATATGTCCGCGCTGAAAACGCATCTCGGACTCCGCCGCCTGCTGATCGGATACGATTTCGCATTGGGCAGGGGACGCGAGGGCAACGCTCCGCGGCTGGCGGAGATCGGCTCGGAGTTGGGATACACCGTCGAGGTAGCGCCCGCCCTGAGCGACGAAAGCGGCGTGATCTCGTCCACCGAGATTCGCAAACTGGTATCCACCGGCAACATGGAAGAGGCGTCCAAACTTCTTGGTTATCCCTATGAGATGGGCGGCGAAGTCATTCACGGCGAGGGACGCGGGAGAAAGATCAACTTTCCCACCGCGAACATCGAGTACCCGAAGCAAAAGGTAACTCCCCCGAACGGAATCTACGCCTGCTGGGCGCGGCTCGGCGGCGAAAGATTCATGGCGGCGACCAATATCGGTTTGAACCCCACATTTACGCCCGAAAGGAAAATCCCCAGCCTCGAAGCGCATTTGCTCGACTTCGACCGCGACATTTACGGAGAGATATTAACTCTCGAATTCGTCGCTCGCTTGAGGGATGAGATTCGTTATACGACCGTCCAGGCGTTGGTCGGGCAGATCCGCAAAGATGTGGAGCAGACGCGCGAGATTTTGGGCGCGACATGAAAAAACGCGCGGGCATCATCCTGATCCACGAGGGGAAACTGGCGCTGATGGAGCGCCACAAACAAGGGCGGCATTACTTCGTGTTCCCCGGCGGCGGCGTGGATGAGGGCGAGAGCGACGAAGAAGCCGCCACGCGCGAGGCGGAGGAGGAATTGGGAATCAAGGTGGAGGTTTTGCAAAAAGCGGCCACCATTCTCCGCGAAGGGAAGCGCGACCAGGTTTATTTCCTTGTGAGATGGGCGAACGGCGAGTTTGGGACGGGAACCGGCGAAGAGTTCGGCGAAGCGGACGACTTCAACGGGACGTACAACCCGGTCTGGATGGCGCTGGATGAAGTTTTGGCGCAGAACGTCGCGCCAAAGGGGTTGGCGGAGTTGACGGTAAAGTCTTACAGTGAGGGATGGGGGCAGGAAGCGCTGATTTGGGAGGAGTAGAAGGCGCGTTTCTATTTCCAAATATGTCCATAGCCATATTCGCCTTCAAGCAGTTTGCCTTCGGCGAAGCGGCTGAATCGAAACGGCGCGATATCCACAGTCTTCGACGCGCCGTCGAGGATCAGTTCGACCAGGCTCGCGCTCGCCGCCGGAGAAGTCTTAAAGCCAGTGCCGCTCAAACCGCAGGCGAGATAAAAGCCGCTTAGATCCGTGCCGCTATAGATGGCGCGCTGATCCGGGGTGATTCCGTCGCGTCCGACGTGGATGGAGTGCAAGCCTCCCTGTTCGATCTTCGGGATGCGCTGTACCATGATGTCAATCAATTTTTCGAGGAAGGTCGGCGTGGGAGTCTGGTCTTCCTCGTCGGGGGCGTCGCCGCGCAGGGATTCGTCCACACCTGCGGCGAGGATGAGCGCGCTGCCTTCGGGACGGAAGTAACACTCGAGGGCGAAGTCAATACAGGCGGGGATTTTTCCAAGCGCCGGCGGGCGGCGGAGGAAGGCGACATCGTGCGTCCAGGTCTCGAGCGGGACCTGGAGACCCGCAAGGCTTGCGACATGCTTTGCCCACGGTCCAGCCGCGTTGATCGCGATGGGCGCGCTGAAATCTCCCTTGTTCGTGGAAACGCCTGTGACTTTCCCACCCGCCGAATGAATGGCGGTCGCTTCGCAATTTTGAAGCAGCGTTGCGCCGCGACGTTTGGCGGCTTCGATGAACGAGTTGGCGGTCAGCGTCGCATCGGCATAACCGGAATCGGGCTCGAAGGCGGCGTAATCGAAATGATCCACCACAAGATCGGGGAAGAGTTCCTTCACCTCTTTTGCGGAGACGACGGAGGTGTTAATGCCGATCTTCCGCTGGTTGGCGACGTTGCCGCGCAGTTTGTCCTCGTCTTCGCGCTTCGATATCTGCACGAAGCCGGTGTTCTGAAAACCGCACTCCCCGCCCACGCGCTCGCGCCAGTTCTTGAAGTAGAGTTGATAACTCTTGAAAGTCAAATCCGATTCGGCGGCGAGGTCGTAGTGCATCCGGATCAGCCCGCTCGAATGTCCGGTCGCGCCCGAGGCGGTCGTCTTGCGCTCGAGGATGGCAGTCTTCAAGCCGCGTTCAGCGAGGTGAAAGGCGATGCCGGCGCCCATCACGCCCGCGCCGATGACAATGGCGTCGTAAGTTTGAGTCATGGCAACGATCTCCTTGATGTTTTAGGGGGCATTTTTTTATTTTACCCCAATCAGTCCCGCCTCATCCCCGGCGCGGGATTTCCCTCACAAATCGCCGCCGGGCTTGCGCTATACCGATTGAAGCGAGAATTGCCGATTGATGGAGTTTTTGTTTATAATCTTGTTATAGGTGACCCATGCACAACCAGCCCGCACATTCGAACAATCCGCCTCAGGGTGGGAATCTGCCCGGGAAACGCAAACCAACCCAGGTTCCGAAGAAAAAGAAGCGGGGTTTCATCCTGCCCCTCGCGCTGGTAATGATGGGATGCGCCGTCTTCGCCTTTGCGGCGTGGTCGGCGGTCACATCCCCCGCGCTGGCGGCGATCATCAACGGGTCGTCTGAGCCGCAGTTCGAAGCGCGGGCGCCGGGCGAATCGTTTGCGCAGGCGTATATTCCCAAGCCAACAGTTCAAGTCGTCGTCAACGAACCGGTTGCGGAGGTCATTCCGCCGACGGCGACACTCACACAGACGCCGCAGGAGGTTGTCGCCGTCCCCCCAACGGAAACCCCGCCCGCGACCGCCACAGTGGACATCGCCCCGCCGACGGCGACGCTCGAAGCGGTTGTGGTTGTGGAAAGCGGCGTGGCGGAAGCGGTCATCGTCGCCGACACGCCAACATCAGAATACGTCGCGCCGCCGACAGCGGTTGCTTATCTTCCGCCCGTCAGCGCGGGCGGAAGCGGAGGAGTTCACTGGTTCGATGTGGACCTTTCAGACCAGCGCATGTACGCCTACGAAGGCGATACGCTCGCGCGGACGTTCATCGTATCAACAGGCACATGGCAAACGCCGACATTGACCGGCAAATTCAAAGTCTGGATCAAACTGCGCTCCGCGCCGATGTCTGGTCCGGGTTACTATCTGCCCGATGTCCCCTACATCATGTATTACGACGGCGATTACGGAATACACGGCACATACTGGCACAACAACTTCGGCGTGCCGATGAGTCACGGGTGCATCAACCTGAACATTCCCGACGCGGAATGGGCGTATAACTTCGCTTCGGTGGGGACGGTGGTAAACATACACGATTGACGCGGCGGAACAACAATTACGGATTAACCGTCATGGGTTTTGCAATCCGTAATCCGCGACGCGGAATCGCTCTTTGAACGAAATGGCGACTCTTTCACGCCGAGATTTTCTAAAATTGAGCGGGCTTGGGCTTGCCGGGCTGGCGGCGCTCCCGTTCGATTTTAATTCAAGCGACCCGTTCGACCTGCAACAGGGGCGGGTGACGGCGCGCACAATCTGGATGCATGAATCGCCGTTGGCGGATTCCCCAAAAGTCAAACTCCTCCAGCGCGACTCGATCTTCGACATCAGCAACACCGCCGTCGGCGCGGACGCGGAGACGCACAACCGCATCTGGTATCAGGTCGGAGATCAGGGCTACGTTCACTCCGCCAACATACAACCGGTGCGAACGATCCTGAGTCAACCATACGCCGGCGAGATTCCCTTGGAAGGCTTGCTTGCCGAAGTCAGCGTCCCTTTTACAGACGCGTTCGTCGAAGCGTCAACGGATTCAAAGTTGGGCTATCGCATCTATTATGAGACGACGCATTGGGTCGAGGCGATGGTCGCCGGGAAGACCGACGGTCAGCCCTGGTATGCGATCCGCGACGACAAATGGGATAAGACCTATTACGTCCGCGCCGAACACGCGCGCATCCTGCCGCCGGAGGAACTGGCGCCCATTTCGCCGGAGGTTTCGTCCCACGACAAAAAGATCGTTGTGCGGCTCGACCAGCAATTGGTTTTCGCCTACGAATTCAACATCCCGGTCTTCGTTGTGTCAGCCTCCACAGGCGCGCGCCTGCGCAGCGGCACATACACCACGCCCGACGGAAATTTCATCACCTATTACAAGCGTCCCTCGCGTCACATGGCGGCCGGCGACATCGCCGCCAGCGGCTTCGACCTGCCCGGCGTGCCCTGGGTGCAATACATCACAAAGAACGGCATCTCATTCCACGGCACATACTGGCATAACGACTTTGGGCGTCCGCGCTCGCACGGATGCATCAACCTCTCCATCTCCGCGGCGAAATGGCTTTATCGTTGGTCGTCGCCTTCCGTGCCGCTGAACAAGGAATTTTCCTACGGCTATACCGGGACGAAGGTGGAGATCATCGCGTAGTACCAACGGGACATTTCTTATCCCCCGCTCAAACTTTATAGTTACAATTCGATTATGGCGACGCCTCAACTCTCCCGCCGGGATTTTTTAAAGCTGACCGCCTCCGGCGCGCTCGGGCTGGTTCTCTCCGAGTTGGGTTTGGGCTCCGCCTCAGCCGCTCCCCCCGCCTCGAAGGGACTCGCCCTCTTCAGCGGAGTCCCCATCCGGGACGCGCCCTCGGTCAAAGCCAACAAGATCGAGCTGATCGGCAAGGATCAATCCTTCGACCTTTTGGGCGAAGCGCAAGGCGATTATTTCGACAACCCGCACAATACAACCTGGTACGTCGTGGACGGCGGCTATGTCCATTCCGCGCCCGTCCTGCCGGTGGAGACAAATTACCAAAAGCCTGTTTATCAACTCCCCGAAGGCGGGCAGTTGGCGGAAGTCAGCGTGCCGTACAGCCTGACGCGATTTTCCCCGTTTTATCGTTCCAACAACGCCCACCGCATCTATTACGAATCAACGCATTGGGTGAAGAACATCGTGGTCGAGCGCGACGAGAAGGGCGTCTGGTATGAGATCTACGACAAGGAATTGAAGGAATCCTTCTACATCCCATCCTCTAACATGCGCCTGATCCCAAACGAGGAATTGACCCCGCTGTCGCCCGAAGTCCCCAACGAGGAAAAGTTGCTGCACGTGGACCTCAAATCCCAGATCGTGACCGCCTTCGAAGGGGACAAACTTGTGCTTTCAGCCCGCTGTTCCAGCGGACAGCGCGGCACGGATACGCCCATAGGGGAATGGCTCACTTACCACAAAGGACCGTCCATTCACATGACGAATCGCGGCGACGCGGTGGCGAACATCTACAACCTGCCCGGCGTGCCATGGACGTCCTTCTTCACCGGCTCGGGACACGCTTTTCACGGAACCTACTGGCACAACGATTACGGCCGCCAGCGCAGCAACGGATGCGTCAACCTGCCGTCGAAGGTCGCCAAATGGATCTATCGCTGGACGAACCCGGTTGTGCCATACAATGTGGATTATGTGAACCTGCCGGGTCAGGGAACGAAAGTGATCGTGGAGTAAGAGGTTGTTCGAGAAATGAAAAGCGATTCATGGCGCATAATCCGTAATAAGCGATAAGTAATGAGGGATGAGTAAAAAGCGAACATTTATCAGCCGTCAGTTTGTTGGTCGTGGCGGCTGGCTCGATGGATGATGCAATCGCAAATCGAAGTATCGAAAGGATGAGAGATGAACCAGATTTTTCAATTCAACCAGTATTTGCTCAAACGCCAGGTCTTTGCATTGGCTGGCACGTTCCGCGTCTTCGACCCTTCCGGCAGACTGCTCCTGTTCAGTCAGCAGAAGATGTTCAAACTGCGCGAGGATATCCGCGTATTTGCCGACGAAGCGAAGACCCGGGAAGTCCTGGCGATCAAAGCCCGCCAGATCATTGACTTCTCCGCCGCCTTCGACGTGATTGACAGCGCGACAGGTCAAAAGGTCGGCGCCCTTCGCCGCAAAGGATTCGCATCCATGCTCCGCGACGAATGGGAGATACTCGACGTGAACGACAACGCGCGCGGAAAACTATTCGAAGACAGCATGGGGCTCGCCCTCCTGCGGCGCTTTCTGTCCGGGTTGATCCCCCAAAACTACGACCTGTTTTTCGGCGAAACCCGTGTGGCGGATTACAAGCAAAACTTCAACCCCTTCTCCTACCAGCTGAACATTGACTTCAGCATGGACACCGCCGGTCAATTGGATCGCCGGCTCGGAATCGCGGCCGCGATTTTACTCGCGGCGATTGAGGGACGACAGAGTTAATCTTTCCGTCATTGCAAGGGCGGCGTTCGTCCGCCCGAAGCAATCTCATACTTGATTGAGGATTGCTTCGGCGCGAAAAATAAGATCGCGCCTCGCAATGACGAATCATCCCCCATGCCCCAACCCCTATTCTCCGGCTTGATCGTGGACGAGGACGGCAACCCCGTCCAGACCGCCTCCATCGGCAACGAACCCGCTTATGTGGTGGACGATGCCGGATTCAAACGCCACATCCCCTCCGAGCAGGTGGATCGCGCCGTGTTGAACCAGATGGCGGAGATGATGAAGGGCAGCGAAGACCTGCTCTCGAAGGAAGCCGCCAAAATGCTCGGGCAGGACGATCCGTTCTCGAAGGCGATGATCGAAAACCAGTTGAAGAACATCGAAAAGCAATTCGACGCCATTCTGCAAACCGGTTTCCCCGAAGATATGAAGGCGTATCTTGGGATGATGGGTTTCCGGGTCGTGATTAACCATCACGGCGAGGTCTTGCGGGTGGAACAGCCGGGGATCGCGGGGGACGAAGGAGGAGAATAGCGATTTGACAATTTTTCAACCGGATTGAAAAATTGTCAGGGGTCTGTTATACTCCCTTTATGATTACTCGCGCCATTGCGCCCCAAATTCTCAGCGCCGCCAAAAAGTACCCATTTGTCGGGCTGGTCGGTCCGCGCCAATCGGGTAAAACAACCCTGGCAAAGGCGCTCTTTCCAGACTACGCTTACATCTCTCTCGAAAACCTAGATGTTCGCACATACGCCCAGCAGGATCCGCGCGGATTCCTCGCAGACTACCAAAGCCGCTGCATCTTCGACGAGGTCCAGAAGGTCCCAGAGTTGTTCTCCTACCTTCAGGAGGCAGGCGATCAAAAAGAGATGGGACGTTACATCCTGACCGGTTCGCAAAACTTCCTGCTCCATCGTCATATATCTCAATCCCTGTCGGGGCGGATCGCCCTTTTTACAGTTCACCCGTTTTCCAGGGGCGAGTTGAGCGGCGCGTCGCTCGGATACGACCAGCCGGAAGGTTATATGTTCATGGGGATGTACCCGCCGATTCACGATCGCAACATCCCGCCGACGAACTGGTACTCGAATTACATCCAGACCTATATCGAACGCGACCTGCGCGACCTGACTCAGATCACGCAACTTTCCACATTCCAGGTCTTCGTCAAATTGTGCGCCGGACGCATCGGGCAGTTATTGAACTTCTCTTCCCTGGCGCGGGATTGTGGAATCTCCCATAATACGGCAAGGGCATGGCTGTCATTGCTGGAGACGGGGTATCTTGTATTTCTCCTCCGCCCATATTACCGGAATTTCAACAAACGCCTTGTCAAGATGCCGAAACTGTATTTTTACGACACCGGGCTCGCCGCAGCGCTCCTAGGCGTTCAATCTGCGGATCAGTTGAGATCCCATTACCTGCGGGGAGAGTTGTTCGAGAATTTCGTCCTGACCGAATACCTGAAACACAACGCCAACGCGCAAGCCGGCCTCGAATTCTTCTTCTGGAGGGATCAAACCGGGCGCGAAGTGGACCTGCTGGCTGAAGGCGGTTCAGCCCTTTCCGCGGTCGAAATAAAATCGGGGAAGACCATCGCCGACGATTACACCCGCGACCTGGTCTATTTGAAATCCATCCACTCGGATGCGGCGCGGAATTTGAACCCGCTTGTAATCTTTGGGGGGCAGGGCAGACAAACGCGATCCGGCATTCCCATCCGAAGCTGGACTGAAATTCCGGCGTTCAAATAGAAATCAACGTCCCTTTACCCAGCGGGAAGCGGAAGTTAGTTCGCGCTCATAAACCCGAGCAACTTCCACAATCCGCGCATAAATTTATGGCCGCCGTCGGGGTTCAAAAACTGGTTTGGGCAGGAGCCGGGGATGACGGCGATGCCGTTGGCTTTGCACGCCTCCACCGCCGATTGCGAGACGCTGGTCATGCCCGCCGCGAGGCCGGGCTTGATTCCCATCATGCAGTGCATCCAAACCTGTTTGATCCCTAAATCCACACACTGTTGGACGATTTGATCCGTCACTTTGGGGTTGGCGAGGATGAAGACCGCGTCCGGCTTGGAGGGAAGGGAGGCCAGGTCGGGGTAACAGGCGTCGCCGTGGAAAGAAGCGATGCGCGGGTTGACGGCGAAGACTTCGTACCCGGCATCCTTGAATTTTTGATACGCCATGTTGCATCCCGTCTCGCGCTTGTCCGAGACGCCCACCACGGCGATCTTTTTTTGGGCAAAAAAATCCTGAACCAAATTATCGAGTTTTGCCATTGGAAATCTCCTTTTGCGCGATTCCCTTGCATTTCATTAAGATTCATTATAGGCGGGTATTCCGCGCTTATAAAGTGACATCCATCCTGTCAGAGCAGTAACTTAATTTAAAGACTGAGCCAGACACGATATAAGTTCGATCTCTCACAGACGGGTCGGAAAATCCTGACAGTTTATCGAATTTGGAGTAATATTGTCCAAATTTCCCTTAAACGTAAAGGAGACCCCATGAAACACAACCTTGATTCGATTCTTGAAAGATGGAACCTGCTCAAGCATCCGTTCTACCAGGCATGGAGCGCGGGCGAACTGCCGGTGGAGGCGCTGCAAGTCTATGCCCGCGAATACGGGAATTTCATCGAAACACTGCCGCTCGGCTGGCAGACCCTGAACGACCCTGAAACCGCCCAGGAAGAACGCGAACACGCGGAACTATGGAAGGACTTCACAGCGGCCGTCGGTGGAAGTAGTGGAGACGCCTCGCTCGATCAGTCCGTGCGCCTGACAAAAGCATCGGAGGAATTGTTTTCATCCCCTGCCTCGGCGCTCGGCGCGCTCTACGCCTTTGAAGCGCAGCAACCCGCCACCGCCAAATCCAAATTGGACGGCTTGCGCGAACGGTATCGCTTCCCGCAGGCTGTGGAGCCTTATTTTGAAGTCCACTCCGCGAACGGGCACGAAGCGGAAAAGGTACTGCGCCGCTTGAACGACCTCCCGGCAGACGAACGGGAAGTTGCCCTTGCCGCCTGCGAGCGCATGGCGGAATCGCTCTGGGATGCGCTGACAGGCATCCATGAAGCAGCCTGCTCGTAACAGGCATCCATCTCCACGAAACCAACCCGCGCGAACTTACCAAGAAGCGGTTTGCCCAACGGCGAGCCGCTTTTTGTGTGCAGCGTCTTTAGCGGCAGCCTTCGGGATGTCTTATCCAATTGTCTCTTATGCAATTTTTACGCAAGCCGGATATAAAATGGGAAACCTTCATCTCCATAAGGCAGGCAACAATGACAGATAACGCCCCCCGGCAATTCAATTTCAAGGCAGAGACCAAACAGTTACTTCACATTCTGATCCATTCGCTCTATAAAGACCGCGAAGTTTTCCTGCGCGAACTGATCTCGAACGCTTCGGACGCGATCAACCGTCTGCGCTTTGAAATGCTGACGACGCCGGACGCGCTCGACCCGCAGGCGGAACTTAAAATTCACATCACGGCGGATAAGGACAACCGCACGCTGACGATCACGGATACGGGCATCGGCATGACCCATGATGAGATCGTGGATCACCTCGGCACCATCGCGCAATCGAGCGCGCGGAAATTTCTGGAAGCGGCGAAGGAAAAGGGGCAGGACGCTTCAGGCATGATCGGTCAATTCGGGGTGGGGTTTTATTCGGTCTTCATGGTCGCGGAGTGGGTGCGCGTCACGTCGCGTTCCTTCCGCCCGGAGGCGCAGGCGGTGACCTGGTACGCAACCGGCGACGATTCCTATGAAGTCAGCCCCGCCGAAATGAACGAACGCGGCACGCGGGTCGAGATCAAACTCAAGGAAGATGCGGCGGAATTTGCGGAGGAATACCGCATCAAGAACATCGTCCACAAACATTCGGACTACATCGGCTTTCCCATTTATGTCGGAAGCGAGGAAAAGCCGGTCAATAAACAAACTTCGCTTTGGCGCACGGCGCGGAACGAAATCAAAGAGGAAGATTACAAGGACTTCTACCGCCAGACCACGCTGGATTTTGAAGACCCGCTCCTGCGCATCCACATGGTCACGGACGCGCCGGTGCAGTTGTACGCCCTGCTCTATCTGCCCGCCAGGTCCGAGCGGAATATGTTCTCGCTCCGCAAGGACGACGGTTTGAAACTGTACTCGCGCAACATTTTGATTGACGAATACAACAAGGATTTGCTCCCGGAATATTTGCGCTTCGTTCAAGGCGTTGTGGATTCGGAAGACCTGCCGCTCAACGTCTCGCGCGAGACTGTTCAATCCAGCGGGTTGATGCCGAAGTTGAAGAAAGTATTGACCAATCAGGTCGTCAAGGAATTGGAGAATCTGGCGAAGAAGGAGGCGGAAAAATACAACTCCTTCTGGGGGGAATTTGGCGCGTATCTCAAACAGGGGATCGCCGCCAACCCGGCGGAGGCGGATGTCATCGCGCCTCTTTTGCGCTTCAAGACGAATCTGCATCCTGAAACCTGGTCCTCGCTGGAAGAGTACGTCTCGCGCATGAAGGACGGGCAGACGGTCATCCATTATCTTGTGAGCGAAGACTCCAAATCTGCGCTGAGGAGTCCGCATTTGGATTCGTTCCACGCCAAAGGGTTGGAGGTGATCCTGCTGACCGAGCCGATGGACTCGTTCATGCTGATGGGCTTGCGCAAGTTCAAGGATTACGAGTTGAAAAGCGTCGCCGGGGCGGATGCGGATGGCGAGGACCCGGCCCGGGCGGAGTCTGAGGCGGAAAAAATTCCCGAAGAGGATTTCAACGCGTTGATCGGGCGCTTCAAGCGGGTGTTGGGCGAGCGGGTGGCGGACGTGCGCGCGAGTAAACGGCTGGTGCAATCTGTGGCGCGGCTGGCGGACGCGGACTCGAATTCCAATCCCGATTTGCAACGGGTGTATAAATATCTCGGCAGGGAATACGAGATTCCAAAGAAGGTTTTGGAGTTGAATCCTTCGCATGAAGTTTTGAAAAACCTGCTCAAACTGCAAGCGGATTCGGAGTTGGGGGACATCGTCATCGAGCAGATCTTCGACAGCGCCCTGCTGGTGGAGGGCATCCATCCCGACCCGTCGTCCATGGCGCCGCGCGTGCAACGGATCATCGAAGCGGCGCTGGCTGGAAAATAAAGGAGTCCAACGACTCCCATCGTTGGATGCAAAAGTCGGGAGGCTTTTGAGACCGGAAATAGAGACAAGGAGACGCATCATGAGTCCTGCGCGTTTATCGAAGGTCGAAGCGGGCGCGCGGATCGCGCTTGAGTTCAACGAGGCGTTCAACCGCCACGACGTCCCCGGCATGATGAAGTTGACGACGGAGGATACCGTCTTCGAGAACACGCATCCCGCGCCGGATGGGACGAGGTACGCGGGCAAAGCCGACGTGACTCAATTTTGGGAGGGCTTCTTCCGCGAGTCGCCAAATGCCCGCATCGAGATCGAGGAAATCTTCGGCGTGGGGAATCATTGTGTGATGCGCTGGAAATATTCGTGGGGAGACGGCCACATTCGCGGCGTGGATATCTTCAAGATTCGAGACGGACTCATCTGCGAGAAATTGTCTTATGTAAAGGGGTAAACGGGCGCGACAATTGTCGCTTTGACATGCGCCGAAAAGACTTTTGTCACTTTCAGTTTGTTGTTCAAACCCATAAAATAGTCGAACCTGTTTGTGAAAACAGAAGAAGCATCCATCTCAGAAAAGGATATTGTCATGAATGAAAAAACACGAATTTCGATCCTCCTCTTGTTGACGCTGTTCCTCTCCGCCTGCAACGCGCCCGCCGCCACGCCCACCGACCCGCCCCCGCCGCCGCCGCCGACGGATACGCCGATCCCGCCCACTTCCACCTCCGAGCCGACTCCCACCGTTGACCCGCTCCTCTTCCGCGACGATTTCGACGGCAATCTCAAAGAAGGCTGGGCGTGGACGAACGAAGACGCCCGGTTCTATAGTTTTACAAACAATCCCGGCTGGCTGGAGATGAGCGCGCGTCCCGGCTACATCGGCGATGGGACTGTAACAAATCTCCTGTTGCGCAACGCGCCGGAGGGAAATTATGAGATCGAAACCCGCATGAATTTCGCGCCGAAGGGCAACTTTCAGATCGGGGCGCTGGTGATCTACGAAAGCGGACCAAACTTTACGCAGTTCGGGCGCGCCTTCTGCGGTCCCTGCCCCGCCAAAGACGGTTACTACTTCGACCTGTTCGTGGACGGCAATTTCGGCGGGGAAAACTTTGCCACCTCCATCGCTTCGGGAGATACTGTCTACCTGAGACTCCGCCGCGAAGGAAATACCTATACCGGTTATGGCAGCGCAGATGGAACGAACTGGCAGGTGATCGGCGTTCATCAATCGCAGATGTCCGCAGGCTTTGTCGGTCTGACCGCCGCGCAGGCAAACGGCTCTCAACCCGGTCCCGCGCAATTCGACTACTTCATCATCACGGCGCTTCCATAAATTAGCAACTCATGTTACGCACTTTTGCCATCCTCACGAACCGTCCACGAATAAAGTCACGAATTCGCGAATGTTGGCGCGCCTATTCGTTTATTCGTGGACGGTCGCCGACTCATCCGCAAGCGTATTTCCTAACCAAATGCCGCCTTGCGTAAGATGAGTTATACTGAACACGGGTACAAATTGCGCTTTTGCCGAATGAAATTCTTAACGCCAGGTCGCAAAGACGCGAAGGGAAAACCCTTGAATCTTTGCGGCTTGGCGGCTTTGCGTTTAAAAGGAAACCGCAATTCATGACCGCGCCCAGTATAGTAAGTCGCGGTTGCGCGTCATCCAACAAGGGCGACCCCCGTGTTGAAGATGAGAATCTCTCGCACAAGCGGAGCGGGTCGCCCCTATGCCAACAACAATAAAAGAAGACCTCCGATCAACCCCGGAGGTCTTTCTATTCCCTATTTGCTACCCGTCACATGAGTGCTGACAAGTAACCGCCAGATGAGTGCTGACAGATGGAAAAGCTAACCGCCATGAGATCGTTGACAGTATCCTTCGAGAGATGGAATTCATCTTTCTGGAGGAGGAA
>WBZR01000286.1_pt1 | contig 85059 bp, 79 predicted proteins | sample 5204231 | NCBI WGS metagenome assembly WBZR01 (sample SAMN12412403, study PRJNA552823) | activated sludge metagenome | isolation source: activated sludge from anammox sidestream of wastewater treatment plant... | place: USA: Virginia | collected 2017-08 | reverse complement strand
AGTACGGCAAAGTTTACTTTGCCCCGCCGGGCGCAATCTGAAGATTGCAGTACGGCAAAGTTTACTTTGCCCCGCCGGGCGCAATCTGAAGATTGCAGTACGGCAAAGTTTACTTTGCCCCGCCGGGCGCAATCTGAAGATTGCAGTACGGCAAAGTTTACTTTGCCCCGCCGGGGGCAATCTGAAGATTGCAGTACGGCAAAGTTTACTTTGCCCCGCCGGGGGCAATCTAAAGATTGCAGTACGGCAAAGTTTACTTTGCCCCGCCGGGGGCAATCTAAAGATTGCAGTACGGCAAAGTTCACTTTACCCCTACAAACAAGCAGGCGGCCTGGTGCGCGGCGCCGACGGCGACCAGCGGCGGGTCATTGTGTTTGCAGGCTTCGACGGCGACCGGGCAACGCGGGTGAAAGCGGCATCCGCCCGGCAGGTTGACCGGGTTGGGCGTTTCTCCCTGCAGGATGATGTGTTCGTGGCGCATGCGCGGGTTGGGGACGGGGATGACGGACAGCAGGGCTTTGGTGTAAGGGTGTTGGGCGTTTTCCAGCACGTCCAGCATGTCGCCGATTTCGACAATACGCCCGAGGTACATGACCGCCACGCGGTCGGCGAAGAATCCGACCGAGCCGAGGTCGTGCGTGATGAAGATGACGGCGATCTGGCGCGTGGCGCGCAATTCCGCCAGCAGGTTGATGACTTCGGCGCGGATGGATACATCCAGCATCGAGACGGGTTCGTCGGCGACGATGATCTCCGGTTCGAGCACGAGGGCGGCGGCGATGACCACGCGCTGTCGTTGTCCGCCGGAAAGTTCGTGCGGGTAGCGCGGCAGGTAGGTGTCGGCGGGTTTCAACCCGGCGTCCTCCAATGCTTTGCGGGCGCGTTCTTCGCGCAAAGCCGCGTCGCCGATGCCATGCACAGCCAGCGGTTCGGTGACGATTTCGCCGATGGTTTGGGTCGGGTTGAGCGATTCATACGGGTCTTGAAAGACCATCTGAATTTTGCGCCGCAGGCTTTTTCGCTGACGGTCGTTCAGGTGGGTGATGTCGCGATTTTCCAGCAGGACGCTTCCGGCGGTTGGGTCTTCCAGCCCCATCAACAGCAATCCCAGCGTGGATTTTCCGCATCCGCTTTCGCCGACGAGCGCGATCACCTCGCCGCGATGCAGGGTCAGGCTGACGTCGTCCACCGCGTGGACGCGGCGCGGCTCGCCTGAGAACAATCCCGTGCGGCCCGCGTCGAAGTATTTTTTCAAGCCGCGAATTTCGAGGAGGGTGTTGTCGCTCATGTTGGGTTCTCCGCCAGGTGACAGCCGACGATGTGATCGTCCCCGAGGTCGCGCAGGGCTGGCTGTTCGGTAAGACAGCGTTCAAAGACAAGCGGACAGCGCGGCGCAAAACGACAGCCTTTGGGCAGGTTGTCCAGTCGCGGCGGGTGGCCGGGGATGGAGGTCAGTTTCTTGCGCGGTTTGCTCAGGTCTGGGAAGGCTTTAAGCAGTTCCTGGGTGTAGGGATGCCGCGAGGCGTTGTAAATCGTGTCCACGTCGGCGTATTCGGCGATCACCCCTCCGTACATGACGAGGGCTTTGTCGCACAGATCGGCCACCACGCCCAGGTCGTGCGTGACGAAGATGACCGAAAGCCCGAGGCGTTTTCGCAGGTTGTCGAGCAGTTGCAAAATCTGCGCCTGGATCATCACATCCAGCGCGGTGGTCGGCTCGTCCGCCACGATCACATCCGGGTTGCAAGCCAGAGCCATGGCGATCATGGCGCGCTGGCGCATTCCGCCGGAATATTGATGCGGAAAATGTCCGCGCCGGTCGGCGGAGATGCCCACCATGTCGAGCAGTTCCACCACGCGCCCGGTCATTTTCTCGCGCGGAAAGTTCGGCTCGTGCCGGCGGATGGCTTCGGCAATCTGGTCGCCCACCGTGCGCACCGGGTTGAGCGCGTTCATCGCCCCTTGAAAGACGATTGAAATGATTTTCCAGCGCAAGGCGCTCAGTTCGTCTTCGCTCATGGCGGTCATGTCTTTGCCTTTGTAGCATACGCTTCCGTTCACAATCTGCCCGGCGGCGGGCAGCAGGCGCAAGAGCGAGAGCATCAGAGTCGTTTTGCCGCATCCGCTTTCGCCCACCAGTCCCATCAGTTCGCCCTGGCGCAGAGTAAAGCTGACATTTTGCACAGCCCGCGCCGGAGGCTTGCCTTCTGCGATGTAGTCAATCGAAAGGTTGCGAACTTCCAGCGCCACATCGGTCTGGATGGGCTTCGCCCCCGCCTCTTCATGGATGACGGGCCTGCCCGGCATGAGATGATGCGTATCCAGCCGGGGGTTTAATGCCTGCTCCAGCCCCTGCCCGAGCAGAGTCAACGCCAGCACCACCCAGACGATTCCAAAGCCCGGAGTGGCAAGCGCCCACCAGGCGCCGGAGGACATGGCTCCGCGGCTGAAGGCAAAGTTTAGCATCTGTCCCCACGAGATGGCGGCCGGGTCGCCCAGCCCGATGAAGGAAAGCGTGGATTCGTTCAGAATGGCGGAGGATACGACCAGCACGGCGTTGACGACCAGGATCGGCATGACCAGCGGCAAAATGTGACGGCGGATGATGTAGGCGTTCCCGGCTCCCAGCCCGCGCGCGCGCAGCACGAACTTGCGCGATTTGACCGCCAGCGTTTGCGAGCGGACGATGCGCGCGGTGGTCGTCCAGCCGAAGATGCCGATGACGAAGATGATATTCAGCAGGCTGGGTTTCGTCAGCGCGACGATGACGACGATGAGCGGCAGGTCGGGGATGACCAGCATCAGGTCGGTGAAGCGCATCAGGATCGTCTCTGTCCGCCCGCCGTAGAACCCGGCCGTCAGCCCGATCAACCCGCCGATGATGATAGAGATGAAGGAGGCGAAGAATCCCACCGTCAGCGAGACGCGCGCGCCGTACATAAAGGAGGAGAAGATATCCTTGCCCGCGTCGTCCGTGCCGAACCAGTGAGCGGAGTCGGGCGGCTGGTACACGTCGGCGACGCCAAGCCCCTCGGAGGAATATGGGTCGTACGGCGCCAGCGCCGGGGCGAAGACAGCCAGCAGAACGATGACGGTCAACATGCCCAGCCCGACGGCGGCCATGCGGTTTTTGCGCAGGACGCGCCAGAAAGCCAGCAGGGGAGAAGATCCTGCGGTCGGTTTGATTTCAGCGATTGCGGTCATGTCACTCCACCTGTACGCGCGGATCAAGATAGGCGTACGTCAGATCCGCGATGAAATTGGCCGCGATCACGCTCACGGCGATCAGCAGAAACCCGCCCTGCAACATGGGAAAATCGCGGCGCGTGACCGCCTCGTACAATGCGCCGCCCAGCCCGGGCCAGGAGAAGACCGATTCGATTTGAATCACGCCCGCCACCGTATAACCCAGGTTGATGGCGATGATGGTGACCAGCGGCAGCATCCCGTTTTTGAGCGCGTGATCCTTCAATATCTGAAACGTGTTCAGCCCCTTGGCTTTGGCGGTCAGAATGTAGTCCTCCGCAAAGACATCCAGCAGGCTGGAACGCATGATCAGCAGGTATTCTCCCATGAAGACGATGGTATAGGTGACGGTCGGCAAAAACAGATGGTGAAGAAAATCGTTCATCCGCATCATAAACGGATAACTGCTCATGCCCGGCGTTTCCTTGCCGCCGATGGGGAAACCGTTGTTGCTGCCCCAAAATAACAGGATGATGCCCAGCCAGAAGGTCGGCACGCTCCAGGCCACCAGCCCGGCGATCAACGCGCTGTAATCAATGGAGGTGCGCGCCTTCCATGCCGCGCCCAGCCCAAACAACGCCCCGGCGAAGATTGCCAGGATCTGCCCGGCGCCGATCAATAAAACCGTGTTCCATAATCGTTCGCCCAAAATATCCCCGACCGGGCGGTTGTAATAGAACGACATTCCCAAATCGCCGCGCAATAAATTGGCGACGTAGATGAAGAACTGCGTCTCCAGCGGGTTGACGCCGCAATCGCCGAACTCCAGCGGAGAAAACGTCTGGATGCAATTGATAACGGGCTTATCCAGCCCGAAGCGCACGCGGATCGCCTCAACCGTCTCCGGCGTCAGGCGCGGGTCGCGCACGCCCTGTCGGGCCGGGTCGCCGGGCAGGATGCGAAAGAGAAAAAAGTTTAAGATCACCACAAAGAGGATGGTAAACAGCGCCCAGCCCGCCTTGCGAACCAGTCTTTGCCAACGGCTCATGAGGAAACGTCCCTTTCCTGGGAAGCGGAGTCGAAAGTCGGGGGACTTTCGACTCCGCTTCTTATCGTGGACTGCGGGTTACTTCACCGGTTCGACGGCCAGCAACGAACTCGGATCTTCAAGCGAGACCTTGGGCTGGTTGTCCAGCCATCCGGTAAAGCGATCCGTGCGATAAGCCTGGATGGCGTAAGCGTAGTACGGAATGATATACGGAGCGTCCTCATGGATGATGGCTTGCATCTCCCAGACCATCTCCACGCGCTTTTGATGATCCAACTCCACGCCCTGGGCGGCGAACAGTTCATCGTAGCGCGGATTGGAATAGCCGGTCTCGTTGTACCCGGTCGGGATTTGATCGGTGGTGGGGATGATCAGGAGCGTATTCGGGTCGGGGTCCGCCACCCAGCCCCACAGGATGATATCGAAGTCGAGCGTGGGACAGCATTGCGCGGTCAGGGCGTCGCTTTCCACGGCTTGCATTTCGAGCGTTACACCGATCTGCCCCCAGGTTTCCGCCAAAATTTCCGCCATGCGCGGCGCGGTGGTGTCGGAACTGGGCCAGTTCATGCGGAAGGTCAGCGGGCGCGAGCCGTCCGGCAGTTCGCGGACTCCGTCGCCGTCGGTGTCGAGGTAGCCCGCCTCCTCCAGCATTTGATTCGCTTTTTCAACGTCGAATTCATAATCCTTGATGGAACTGTTGAACCATTCGCCCAGCCCGGAGGGAATCAGCGCAATGCCCGGGTCGCCAAGCCCCAACAAAATCACGTCAATGATTTTCTGTTTATCGGTGGCGTGAGCCAGCGCCTGTCGCACGATCTTATCGCGCAGCGCGGGGTGTCCGGTGCATAAGCCGCCTTCATCCACCGGGCAGTTCTCCGGATCGGTCACGTTGAAAATGATATCCGCCAGGTCGGGCGCAAGCGGCGCGCCGGATACCACCTTGATATTTTTATCCTGCTTCAGCGTCTCGACGCTTGTGTTCGGCACGCCGGTGATCATGTCCACCTGCCCGCTTTTCAAAGCCTGCACCATCACATCGGAGGTGGAAAATATCTGGAAGATGACTTCGTCCACTTTGGCCGCGCCGCCGTAATAGTCCGGGTTCGCGCCGAGGCGGATGAATTCATTCGGCTTGTATTCCAGCATCTTGAAAGGTCCGCTGCCGATCATCTCCAGGTTCTCAAAGGTCGCCGCATCCTCGCCTTCATGCGCCTTCCAAATATGTTCGGGCAGAATATAAAGAAAGATCAGTTTACTCTCAATATTGGGAATGGACTCGGTGAGGGTGATTACAACCGTCTTGTCGTCCGGCGCTTCAACAGACGCAAAATACTCCGTGTAGGAGTGAAGCGTCGGGAAGTCTTCATGACTCATGACCAGATTGTACGTGAAGGCCACGTCCGAGGCGGTCAGCGGCTCGCCGTCGTGAAATTTCACGCCCTCGCGGATGGTATAGGTGTAAACCAGTCCGTCGTCCGAAGTGGAGACCTCCGTCATCAAATCCGGCGTGATGGTTCCGTCCAGATTTAATTCATACATGGAACTGTAGGTTAACTCTGCAATGGTGTAGGCGCTTGCCAGCCACGCCGCGCCGATATTGAGCGTATCGGGTCCCTGCCCCCAGCCAATGCGCACAATCGCGGGGGCGCCCCCCCCGCCTCCACACGCCGCAACGGCAAACGCGCAGATCAACAACAGATACAAGATTTTTCTCTTCATGGCATCCTCTCTCTCCTTTGAAGTTGCCCTGCCTCCATTTCAGAAACAACAGGCGCCATGACGGATTCCCGCCACAGCGCCGGACTCATTCCCGAAAATGGATGCAAAGGACGAAACGGTTCATCCCCTGAATTTTACTCCATGATGGATTCCCAAACCGCCGATTTTTCATGGAAGCGGCGAAATATCGTTTTATAATACTGTCCCATGACCGCCATCGAAGTCCGTCAACTGCAAAAAACATTCCAGACCAAACGCAAAGCCGCCGGGCTGGGCGCTTCCGCGCGGGCGTTATTCAAACCGGAGTACAGCGAAGTCGAAGCGGTAAAAAAACTCTCGTTCCAGATGGATGCGGGCGAATTGCTCGGCTTCATCGGACCCAACGGCGCGGGCAAATCCACCACCATCAAAATGCTGACGGGCATCCTGCATCCCAGCGGCGGTGAAGCCAGCGTGCTGGGTTTTACGCCGTGGAAGGAACGTCGGAAACTCGCCTTTCACATTGGCACGGTCTTCGGACAGCGCCCGCAGTTGTGGTATCACCTGCCCGCCATTGATACGCTGCTGCTCTTTGGCAAAATTTATGAACTGGACGACCGCGAGGCGAAAAAACGAATCGAATTTTTATCGGAGGCGTTCGAGATTCGGGATTTGTTGGAGACGCCCGTCCGAAAACTTTCCCTCGGCCAGCGGATGCGCTGCGAAGTCGCCGCCTCGCTTCTTCACCGCCCGAAACTGATCCTGCTCGACGAGCCTTCCATCGGGCTGGATGTGGTCGCCAAACAACGCATCCGCGACGCGATCCGCCGCATGAACCAGGAGGAGGGCGTGGGCGTATTGCTGACCTCGCACGACGCGGGCGATCTCGAAGCGCTGTGCAAGCGCGTCATCATCGTCAACCACGGACAGATCGTGTACGAGGACAAAGTCTCGACCCTGAAGCGCAAACACCTGACCAGCAAACTGGTCGAAGTCCGTTACGCGCAGGAGATCCCGTCGAACTTCCACCTGAAAGGCGTCGAGCTGTTGAAGGTCGGGCGTTACGGCGTAAAACTGCGCTTCGACTCCAACCAAACGCCCGTTGACCGGGTCATGGCGCATCTCTCCGGCGCGGGCGACCTCGTGGACATCACCATCTCCGACCCGCCGTTGGAGGAAGTGATCGCGAAAATCTACAAGGACGGACCCGCATAATCGGCGTTCTCCAACGCCAGACGCGACAACCATGAAAAAATATCTCGCCATCGCCCAAATGCAGATCATCAACAACATCGCATACCCCGGCGATGTGCTTGGGCGTTCGGTCAGCATCGCCGTTTTCCTGTTCATCTTCGCCGGGCTGTGGCGCACGACCTTCATCATCGCCGGGACGGAGTCCATCAACGGGCTGACCTTCGCGGACATGATGTGGTACCTGATGATGGCGGAAACGCTCGAACTGGGACGTCCGCGCACCAACCGTGTCATTTCAGAACAGGTCAAGAACGGCGAAGTGGCGTATATCCTCAACAAGCCGTATCATTTTCTTCTGTATCACTTTTGGTTCGGCGTGGGCGACAGCCTTATGCGCGTTGGGACGAACATCGGCGTGGGCGTCGTCGTCGCCTGGGCGCTGGCAGGACCGCCGCCTTCGCTTGCAGGCTGGGGCATGGCGCTGGTCACGCTTGTGGGCGCGTGGGTCTTGCACTTCTGCATGATGGCGCTGATCGGGCTGGCGGCTTTCCTGGTGGAGGAGACAAACTCTTTTGAACTGATCTACCAGAAGGCAGTCTTCATCCTCGGCGGAATGCTCCTGCCGCTGGATATGTTCCCCGAATGGCTTCAGCGCATCGCGCGCCTGCTCCCCTTTCCTTATATGATGTATGCCCCCGCCCGCCTCTTCGTCAAACCGGAGCCCAGCCTGTTCTGGCAAATGCTCGCCGCGCAGTGGATGTGGGTGGCGGTTTTGGTCTTCGTCCTCGCCCTCGCCTATCGTGGCAGCGAACGGGCGCTGACGGTGAACGGCGGATAAATGAAAAACATCCAATTCCTTCTCGCCCTATGGAAAGCCAACCTGCAAGCGTCCATGGAATTTCGCGCCGCATTCCTGACGCAGGTGGTCTTCATGATTCTCAACAACGGCGCATACTTCGTCTTTTGGATTCTGTATTTCGACAAATTCAACGAAGTGCGCGGTTGGACGTTGAACGATATGATGCTGTTGTTCGGCATCGCGGCTTGTTCGTGGGGCGTGGCGGCCTACTTCTTCGGCAACTTTACCATGCTCGCGGAAATCATCGTCAAAGGCAGGCTGGATTATTATCTCTCGCTCCCCAAACCGGCGCTATTGCACGCCCTGGCTTCGCGCAGTATCGGCAGCGGCATGGGCGACATCATCTACGGCGTCGGCAGTTTCATTCTTTCAGGCTACCTCTCGCCCGAAGGATTCGCGCGTTTTATATTTTGCGTTTTTACCGGCGTGTGCATTTTCATCGCGTTTCTGATCATCGTTCAAAGTCTGTCGTTCTGGCTTGGCAATACAACCGCATTAAGCCAGATCGCGTTGAGCGCCCTGCTGACCTTCTCCCTTTACCCCAGCGCGTTATTCAACACGGCGACAAAATTCATCCTGCTCACCCTCGTCCCCGCTGCATTGATCGGAAGCGTCCCCGCTGAATTCGTGCGTTCATTTGCATGGGATGGATTTTTGCAGATCACAGCCGGGGCGTTGATTCTGCTTGGGTTGGCCGTGACCGTTTTCAGGTCCGGTTTGAAGCGATATGAGTCAGGAAGCGCCATTCAGGTTGAAGTTTAATTCATGAATAGTTCAAATAATCCCAAATTGGCTACGCGCAGTATTGATTTTTTTCGATTCGATGAATTAACCTGGGACGCTGTCGCCGATCTTCCGCGCGATACGCCGCTTGTCATCCCTTTCGGCTCAGGCTGGGACCTGGGTCTGCTCGCCGACCAGTTGGCTTCTCCTCCCCGAATCGGAATCCTGCCATCCTTCCCGTTCGGCTGGCGCGGAAGCGGGCTGGAGTTGCCTGAGTCTGCATTCATTCCGTACATCCGCAACCTGCTGGACGGCCTGCGCGACGACGGTTTCAGCCGCGTGTATTGCCTCGCGCCGCAGGGCTTCGACCCGCAAAGCGCATTTGTTTCCGACCTCTCTCCATCCTTATTGCGCCAGCCTCATGCCTCGCAATACAGCCAAAGGATTTTCCTTCCGCCGGACGATGCGCGCGGAAAAGTAATTCTCGTTCCAATCGGTCACACCGAACAACACGGCTATCACCTCCCCCTCTCGGTGGATACAGTCATCATCGAAGCGATTGCAAATGGCGCGGCAAATAACAACAACAGCGAAGGCGGCGAACAGCCTTATCTGGCTACGCGCAGTTGGACGCTGCCGGTCATGCCCTATGGGGTCAGCACGCATCGCGCCTCCTTTGCAGGGACGCTCAACGCCGGCGGACGGGCCTTCGAGGATTTTTGGCTGGCTGTGATTGACGTACTCGCTCAACGCGGTTTCGACCGCTTCTATTTGATGAGCGGACACGGGGGCAACATGTCCTTCCTCGTCAATATCGTCAAATACGCGGGCGAGCGTCACCGCAGGATTTTTTGCGCAACTTCGTTTCTGCACACGTCCGGGCGCATCGGCGCGGAGGCGCTGGAAAAACACCGCACAAGCAAAATCGGCGGCATGGGTCACGCCGGAGAACTGGAAACGTCCTACATGCTGCATCTGCGCCCCGATCTTTGCCGGATGGAGCGCGTCGTGGACGAGACGGATTTCATCTCCACGCCGGATTATTACATGGACTGGATCGAAGGCGGGGCTTTGGTCGCGAATCCGCCCTGGGACGATGATACAAAAACCGGCGCGTATGGAGCCGGGAGTCACGCCAGCGCAGAAAAAGGCCGGGCGTGGCTGGAATCCGCGATTAAAGAAAAAGCCGATCATGTCGAACAGATCCACGAACAACATGAACGGCGCGAGATGAGAAGAAACGAGGGGTACGGGTTGTGGGGGCGGTTCAGGAGCCGGAATTAATTATTCCTGCACGCGGAAGACGTAATACAAGCGGCCGCAGAACTTTCTCCTGCCAACTGTCATGTAGAAAAAGCTCTGGTATTCGTTGGCTTTTTGGGGCGCGATGAAGGTTGCCGAAAGTTTGACCTCGCCGCCGGAAGCGACGGGGCGGTAAAGGTCCTGGATCTTCGTGCCTTCGTGGCGGAAGCCGCTCTTGTATACCAGGTCAATATCGTTGACGCCCCAGGTCGAAGTCCCGGCGTTGAAGACCGTCCATTGAACTGTGAAGCGCGTCCCGGGCTTGAATACAGTGTTGCGCGGAGGATACGTCCCAACCACAACGCACGACCATTGTTTGCCCGTGAATTTTCGCGGATCTTCGTCCTTGTTTTTATTTTCAGCGTCTTCGTCCTCGTCGCCCGCATTTGCCTGTTTTGGCGTCGGGGCAATCGTGGGCGGAAGTGTGTTCGTGGGAATGGGAGTCAGCGTCGGCAGCGCCCAAAGGAATGTGGGCGTGAAGGTCGGGGTGAGCGAGGCGGTGCGGGTCGGCACGGGGGTATTCGTGGCGGTCGGCAACTTCAACGCCGTTTGAGTGTGCGCGGCGGCGGCGGTCTCGGCGATGATCGTGCCGGGCGCGTTTGGGTCGAAGGTCGGGAAGGGCGTCATCTGCGCCCCTGAAAAGCCGGGAATGGCGCACGCCAATGAAAGCAAAACCAGGCTTAGTGGCAGGGTAACTTTTTTCACGTTAACTCCTGCATTAAAGTATATCGTGAAATCTCCGCCTGATGAACTCCTCGCCCTTTGCAATGAGTTCATCATAATCCTGCGGCGCGGGCGCGGAAGCCAGCAGGTCTTGCGTTTTTTGCCGCAAAACCGCGCGCGCAGTGGGCTGACCGGCTTCGATCCATTTCTCCATGCTGTAGCGCGGGTAGACTCCGCTGACGTAGTATCCGCTTTTGTAGTTCTTCAACGTGGAGGGCTGGCTGAGGAAACTTTTGCCGGGTCCTACTTTGAAGATCTCATCCACCGCCGAATTCGCGTCGTCCAGTTGAAAGCCGTCGTGGAGGCGCAATGCCTGTTCGATGATCTCGTGGCAATGGACGAAAGTCGTCGGGGAGATGGACTTCGAGCCGAGGGAATCGCCGATGAAGGGGGCCAGGTGTCCGTGCGAGAGAAGAAGCGCGAGGGTGTTCATCCAGTAGGTGTCGGCGGCGATCAAATCCATGCCCCAGCCTGTGCCGGAGCCGGAGGTCGAACAATGCGGAATCCCATAATGTTTCATCATCTCGGAACAGGCGACGCTGATCAGGACGCTTTGCGGGTCGTAGAAGTTGAGCATCGTGCGCATATCGAAGTAAACGGGCAACATGCCGAGCAAAATCGGCGCGCCTTTTTTGACGGTCTGACTGATGACCAGCCCGGCAAGCAATTCCGCCATGAGCAGGGTAAGCGTCCCGGCGGGAGTGAGCGGCGTGGACGCGCCCGCCATGCTGTAATTGGAGAAGATGACCGGCAGTCCGCGTTCGATGGCGACTTTCATCTTGTCCGCCGTCCCGGCGTTCATCACCAGCGGGCTGACCGGGTTGAAGTAGGGAATCACAAAAGGCTTGTCCCCCACCTGCCTGCCGTGAAGATGCTCGAACATGTCCAACACATCGGGGAAGCGCTCTTCGTCGGAGACGAGCAGGACGAGCGGCCTGGTCGTGTTGGCGATATGTTCCAGCGAGCCGACCATGTCGCCGAATTCCTCCTTCACATCGCGGACGATGCCCACGGTTGAGATTACGTCGTAATGTTTGAGCGCCGAACCGAGCCGGACGAGGTCGCGGAAGTTTTCGCGTTTGAAGAGATCGGGCGTTTCGTCAACCGGGTTTTGGTAGAACAACGCCGTCACGCCCACGCCGAAGCGCAGGCGGTCTTCGCCCAGTTTTAATGTTTGCCGCCCGCGGCGGTCATAGACATCAATCGTCTTCGGCGCAGATTTGATCGCCTCCTCCACGACTTCGGGCGGGAATTTGACGACGCGCTCCTGCGATTTCAAGCCAAGTTTCAATTCGAGCATTCGCAACACGGAGGGCGAATCCACGCGGACGCCGGTTTCGCTCAGGACTTTCAGCACGTTGCGATGCGCTTCCTGGATTTGCTCCTCGCTCATTAATGTCAATCGCGGGCGGACGTTGTTCATAAAAACTTCTCCTCGCCCGTTATTTTAACGTATGGATACATGGGCGCAAACGTAACTGCCCAGCCGCCAACACGATTCTCGAACATGTCGCTGCGAGGCGCTCCCGGTTTTGCCGAAGCAGCGCGCAAACTAAAGTTTGCGGTACGAACCGCCCATGTCATCCGTTGGGGGGTTAGCGTTTATCCCACATCTTGCGGTCGGCGGGGTTTTCCGGGTCTAAAAACCTGGGGTGGACTTTCTCGACGATGCGATGACCGCGCGCAGTCCATAAATCGGCGGCGGTTTTGTATGCGTCGCAGTGGACGCCCTGCGTGGAGAAGTAGTCGCACACGCGCGTCATATCCCGCAAAAAAATCCTCCACGCCGAGGGGTTGCCCTGCGGCAGAACGACCTGCGGGAAGTCAATCAGTTTGATTCCGCCGTTCAAGTACAGGATGTTGTAGGCGGACAGGTCGCCGTGAATGCGGTCTTGCGAGAGCATGATGTCCACGTTATGGACGATCCGGTCGAACAAGCGCCGCGCTTCGGCGTGACCGAGATTCACGGCGTTCAACATGGGGGCGGGTTGAAGTCCGTCGCCGATGAATTCCATGACGATGGCGTTCTTCTCCATGGCGTACGGAATGGGAACATCCGCGCCCGCCGCAGACAGCAGTTCCATGGTCGCAAATTCGTAGGCGATCCATGATTGATGGCGGACCTCCTCGCCGTAACTCGTGCGTTTGGCGATGGCGTTTTTATCCGCCTCCTTCCACAGCGCCGTCCCGTCGGCGTCAAGGTCCACGCGCCCGACGCGATACTCCGCGTCCCGTTTGAGATTTCGCAGGGCGCGCGGGCGATAGATCTTCGCCGCAACGTAATCGGATTTGACCGCGCCGCCGGGCTTGCAAAGATAGAGCGAGGCTTCCTTGCCGCCTTTGACCTTGCGAAGCACATCCGCGATCCATTGATGGTCCGCGAGCTGGGCGAGGGAGTCGAGCAGCCAGGCTTCCTCGAAGCGGGCGGCTTTGTAGGTGAATCGAAACTCGCGGGAAACCTCCTGCGCGCGGATGAAGAGCCGCGCCTCCCGCTCCTTTCGGCTTGATTCGCGCTTGCGGGCGGTTCTTTTTCCGCTGGAGACTGATTCGTCCCCATGCGCGTCGTCGAGTTGATCGAAATATTCTTGAAGTTGTTTTCCGTTCATGGTTGGGTGACCTTGTTATCGTTGGCGGCGCAAGGTAGAACCTTGCTCTACAAAAACAAAAACCGCAGGATGCGATTCTCCTGCGGTTCAGGGTGAGCAAGGTAGAACCTTGCTCTACAGAAACAAAAACCGCAGGATGCGATTCTCCTGCGGCGCGAGGTGCAAAATAAATTTTGCAGTACGGCGGAAACAAAAAACCGCAGGCGGGCGCGCCTGCGGTCGTGGATGCTTAAGCGGTTACGACACGCAAAAAGGAGGCGCGCTGAATCGGACGGGGACGGTGATCACGATGGCTTGCATGTTTTCGAGCCTCCTTTCGCGGAATAAGATGATGGCGGGATTTTATGCCAGGCGGGGGAGCGCGTCAAGCCCCAAATTTGCGCGCTCACACCGAAACGAAAATCTCCCGGTTTTGCATCGAAAGCCGGGAGGCTTTCGAGTCTGCGTCGGCATGGCGTTTTTTTTATTTGACATGCTTGTCGAAGAAGGATTGCGTTTTTGCCATGAATTGAAACCAGGGGTCGCCGATGAAGGAGTGCCCTTCGCCGTTGTAGGCGTAGATTTGCGCGTCCACGCCCGCTTTGAGAAAGGCCTCGTACATTTTGCGCGACCATTCGGGCGGCGTGCCGTTGGATTCTTTGCCGTCTTCCGCGCCGTAGTGGATTTGGACGGGCGCTGTGACGAGGTCGAAATGATAGAGCGGAGAGACAGCCTCCAGAATAACCGGATCCGTCGTCCCGTCGAAGTAGGAGGCGGCGAGTCCGGGAGGGGAATCCGCCGGGAGGATATCCGAGGAGTTGCATCCAAAGGTCGCTTCGCCTGCGTAGATATCGCCGTAACAGCCGGGACCCCAGCGCCCGATGACATCCGCGAAGTCGGCGCTGACGGAGGAATAAAAAACGGCGGCTTTGATTTGATCGTCGAGAATCGTCAGAACCTTTGCGGTTATGCCGCCGCCCATGCTGTGACCCCACAAGCCAATGCGTTCGACATCCGCCTCGGGGATGGAAGGCAGGGCGCGGATGAGATGGATCACGTCAACGGCGAGTCCGGAATAAAAAAGGCTGGCGGCGGATTCGGAGCCGCCCCAACTGCGATAGTCGGACGAGACGGTGAGGTAGCCTTTGCGGTTGAGGAATCCGGCGGCGCGGTCGGTTCCGTCGCCGGAGTTGTAAACATAGCGCGAAAAGAATCCGTGATTCAAAACGATGACGGGATAGGGCGGCTCGCCTGCCTTTGGAATTTGCATCACGCCGGTGATGGTCAGGCCGTCGCTGGGGTATTCGATGAGGTAACGGGTGAAGTCGTCGGTCTCGAGCAATGTCTCGCGGATTTTGATTCTCCCCGCTTCATATTCGCGCGCGCGCAAGCCTGCGATGGTGTAGGGCGCGAGAACCTGCCCGATTGTGAGCGTTGCGGTCGGCTGGGGCGTTTGCGTCGGAGTCGGAGTCGGCGGGAGGATGGTTACGATCGCCTGCGCGGGGGTGGGAGTGGACGCAGGGGCGGAGGCGCAGGCGGCGAGGATGAAGGCGAGAAAGATAAGGAGGGTAAGGCGTTGGAACATGCGAGGTCTGAGAGAATTCGGAATTCTTTGGTCTACAACGGCGCGGTAAAAAAGAACGAACTCCCTTTCCCCGCCTTGCTCTCGAACCATGTTTCCCCGTCGTGCAGGGCAATGATGTGTTCGACGATCTTCAAGCCGAGTCCCATGCCGAGACGCGGATCGTCCCTGTCTGCGAGGATGGTTTCGAACGGCTCGAAGACTTTTTCCTGGTCTTCTTCGGCGATGCCGATGCCGGTATCGCTGACTTCAAAGAGGATCCTGTCCGCCTCGCGCGCCACGCGGACGGCGACCGCGCCTTTCCCGGTGAATTTGACCGCGTTGTGGATGTAATTCAACAGCGCCTGCGAAAGCCGCGCCGGGTCGCCTTCGATGGTCGGCAGGTTTTCGGGAATGTCTTCCTCCAGCGCGATCCCGCCTTTGGATTCGATCCACTGATCGGCAATCGTCATCACGCCGTCGAGCAGGGCGTAGATGTCCACGTCCTGCAAATCCAATTCCATGCGGCCTGTGACGGTTTCGGCGTAATCCTGAAAGTCGTTGACCTGCGCGACCAGCGGCGCGAGCGCGGCTTTGACGTGTTCGATGGGCGAGTCGGGGATGTCCATGTAATCCTCCAACTCCTCGATGCGGTACAGGTCGTTGACCTTCGCCAGCGCTTCGGCGAGTCCGCTGCGTAACGTGGAGGACATTCTGTAGAGGAATTCGTTTTGAGAGGTGGTCATGTTCGCTCCTGTAAGTCGGATTGACAATCCGGCTTACTCCTGAAACCCGGTCTTATACAACTCGTAATACCGCCCCTGCAAGGCGAGCAGTTCGCTGTGCTGTCCCTGTTCGACGATTCTGCCGCCGTCTATGACGACGATCTTGTCCGCGTTGGCGATGGTGGACAGGCGATGGGCAATGACGAACGATGTGCGCCCTTGCAATAACGTCGCCAGCGCGGATTGGATGATATGTTCAGTCTGCGTATCCACCGAGGAGGTCGCTTCGTCCAGGATCAAAATGCGCGGGTCTGCCAGCAATGCGCGCGCGAATGAAATCAACTGGCGCTGGCCCACGCTCAGGTTCGCGCCGCCTTCCTCGACGGCGGTTTCGTAACTGTTCTTCATCTCCGCAATAAACTCGTGCGCGCCGACGGCCTTGGCGGCGGCGGTCACTTCTTTGTCGGTCGCATCCAGCCGCCCGAACAAAATATTTTCCTTCACCGTGCCGCTGAAAAGGAACGGGTCCTGCAAGACCATGCCCATCTGCCGCCGCAGGGATTGCTGAGTCGCCGTCCGCAAGTCAACGCCGTCCACGCGCACACAGCCCGAGGTCGGGTCGTGGAAGCGGGCGAGCAGTTTGACGATGGTCGTCTTGCCCGCGCCGGTCTCGCCCACGAGCGCAACCGTCTCGCCCGGATTCGCCTCCAGTTGAATCGAATCGAGGACAAGGGTCGGGTCGTCGGAGTAGTGGAAAGAGACGTTTTCGAATCGGACTCCGCCGGTAATGGGTTGCATGTCCCGGGCATTTGCTTCATCCCGAACCTCTATCGGCGTATCCAGCAGTTCGAGGATTCTTTCCCCGCCCGCCATCGTGGATTGAAGCGTGTCGAAGCGGCGGCTCAGGTCGCGGATCGGCTCGAAGAAGCGGTCAATGTAGAGGATGAAGGCAATCAAGACTCCGGCCGTGATGGATTCGCCCAGCACGGCTGTCCCGCCGACGTAAACAACGAGGGCGGTCGCCGCCGCGCCAAGCAGATCAATGACCGGCGTGAAAAGGGAGGCGACCCGCGCCGCGTCCAGGTTTCTTTCGAGGTAATAGCGGTTGACATATCCGCTGAATGTTTCGTAGTTATGGCTTTGCCGCGAGAAAGCCTGCACCACGCGCACGCCGTTGACGTTCTCCGCCAGCGACGAGTTCGTCCACGAAACCGCCGCGCGGACTTTGCGGTAATTCTTCCGCGCCGCCTTGCGGAAGGCAACCGTCGCCCAGACCATGAGCGGCAGGACGGCAAACGTCAGCAGGGAAAGATTGACATTGAGCGCGATCATGGCGGCGACCGTGCCGATGATGCCGAGCAGGTTGCGGACAATCGCCAGCACCGCCCAGGTGATAAATTCGCGCAGAGTCCCAACGTCGTTGATGACGCGCGTGATGACGCGCCCAACGCTGTAGCGGTTGTAAAAACTGAGCGACAACCTTTGCAGATGCGCGAACATCGCCGTGCGAACGTCGTATAAAACATGCTGTCCCACGCGCGACATGATGCGCACGCGCCAGTAGTTGAATCCCAGTTGAACGACCGAGACTGCAAAATACGCCAGGACGATATTCCGCAGGGCCGCCGGATTCTTTGCCGTAATGCCCTCATCAATGGCGAGTTTGACAAAGTACGGGCCCGAAACGGATGCGGCGGTGACGATCGCCATCATCGCCAGCGCCCAGAACATGCGCGCGTAATACGGCTTGAGAAACTGCAACAAACCGCTTGCGACTTTCGGGTCGTAGCCTTTATCCAGTTGCTCTTCGGATTTGAGGATATAGTCAGGTGGGGTGAGTTTGGTCATTTAGTCGGGTGGTCGGGTGGTTGGGTGGTTGTTATCCTGAGTCTGACTTGCTGGCATAGATGGCGTTTTCATTAATGGGTTTCTCGCCGGGAAGAGGACGAGCATCGGGCGGCGCTTCCTCGCGTTGAATCAGTTGCAGGTCGTGAATCTCCTTATACAAGCCTCCGGCGGCAAGCAGTTCGGCGTGCGTCCCGCGTTCGACGATGCGCCCTTTGTCCATCACCAAAATCATGTCGGCGCGGCGGACGGTGCTGAGGCGGTGCGCGATGACAAAGGTAGTGCGTCCTTCCATCAAAACATCGAGCGCGGACTGAATCAATTTTTCGGTCTGCGTATCCACGCTGGAAAGCGAGTCGTCCAAAATCAAAATGCGCGGGTTCATCAGCAGGGCGCGCGCAATCGCCACGCGCTGGCGCTGCCCGCCGGACAGGGTCACGCCGCGCTCGCCGACGATGGTGTCGTAGCCTTTCGTGAATCCGATTATGAATTCGTGCGCCTGCGCGGCTTTGGCGGCGGCAATGATCTCCTCCTCGGTCGCCTCCGGCCTGCCATAGGCAAGGTTGGCGCGGATCGTGTCGGAAAATAACAGCGAAGTTTGCAGGACGATTCCGATCTGTTTTCGCAATGAAGTCAATTCCACGCCGCGCACGTCATGACCGTCCACGCGCACCACGCCGGAGGTTGCGTCGTAAAAGCGCGGAATCAAATTCACCAGCGAAGTCTTGCCGGAGCCGGTCGGTCCGATCAGCGCGACGATTTTGTTTTGCGCGACCTTCAAATCAATGCCCGTCAACGAGCGGATTTTTTCATCCTGATATTTCAACGAGACGTTTTCAAACTCCACCTCGCCCTTCAATACGGATAAAACCGCCGCCTCTTTCCCGGACTTTATGTCTGGTTCTGTATCCAAAACTTCAAACACCCTTTGAGCGCCCGCCGCCGCCTCGCCCCCGGCGTTGACCAAACCTGTCAGCGCCTGAGCCGGTTCGCCCATCATCAACAGATAGGCGTTGAACGCCACCACCGCGCCAACCGTGATCGTTCCCTCCATGACCATGTTCCCGCCGAAAAATAAAATCAACATTGTGCCGATGGCGATCAGCCAGTTCGTGGTCGGCATGATCTTCGCCCATTCGTCTATGACGCGCACCCATTTGTGGAAGACGTCCATGTTGGCGGATTGGAAGCGGGCGATCTCATACTCCTCCCTCGCAAACGCGCGCACGACCTGCACGCCGGTCACATTTTCCTGCAAGCGGTTCGAGACCTCGCCCACAGCCTGATCCACCTCGAAGAATAATTTTCCGATCTTCGCGCCAAAGTTGGCGGTCATCCATATCAGCGGAATCATCGGCAGGAGGGCGACGAGCGCCAGTTGCGCGTTCGCCGAAAACATCACAGCGAGGATACCCGTCAGCAGCAGGAGAAATCGCGCCAGTTCGGGAATGGACGACCCGGCAAATTTTTCGATGGCGCGCACATCCTCGATGCAACGCGAGATCAACTGCCCGGACTGGGCATGGTCGTGATAGGCGAACGGCAGGTATTGGATGTGGTCGTACATGCGGTTGCGCAGATCGTATCCGACATGCGCCGCGACCCACTCCGAGGCGTAACGGTTGATCAAGCCCAGAAGCGCAGAGACAACTCCCAGTCCAAACAAAAGAAGCGCAGAGCGGATCAGGTAGGCGGAGTCGCGGCGCAGGAGTCCGTCGTCTATCACCGCCTGAATGATGCGCGGGATAAGCAGGTTTAAGCCGGTCAGGATCAACAGCGTCAGCAGGCTCGCAATCACTTGCGGCGCGTAGGGGCGAAGAAATGCGGCGGCGCGGATTAGATTTTTCATGGGCGGGAGGAATAAGAATACCACAAATAAAAAGCGGACACTTTTCGATGTCCGCCAGGATTTACTCTGCGACCGGCTGGGGGCGTTTCGCCCGCCACGCTCTCATGCCAAACCGAAAGAGGAGCGACAGCCCGAGCGTGACCAGCCAGCCAAAGAAGAAGACACTGCGCGGAAAATTCTCGAACCACCCTGTTGCGTAACCCGCATACGCCGCGCCGGAGACGACGATAAACCCGAGCGTCACGCCGGCAGCCGTCGAGCGCGCCCAGAAAAAACCGGGCGCGACAATGTCTTCATAGCGGCAGGCGCGAAAGAGAATCAACATGGTTGGGATGGCGAAAAAAGAAACCCACAGCGCAAGGCGCTCCATCTCGCGATAGGAGCGATATTCGTTGCCGGTCCCAAACCGGAGCGGAAAAACGGCAAAGGCAACCAGCAGGACGATCAGGATGTCCGCGACGAAGACGCGCAGGCTGAGCGTTTGAAGCAGGGATTTCAGCCAGCGGCGGATCGGCGCGTCAACGTAAAAGTGCGCGACGTAGGAGACGACGAGGATCAGCGGCAGGAACGTGACTCTGAATATGCCCTCCGGGTTTGCAATTCCCGAAGCGGCGAGTCCCCATTCGTACAACCACTTGACCGGGATATGCAGGATGTAGAGAGCGTAGGCGGTCTCGCCCAGGTCAACCAGGAATTTATGGGAGAGGATGCGCGAGACGAAAGACTTGTCCATCGAAAGCGCGACGATGAAGAAGATCATCAACGGGGCGAGGAAGCCGGTCATCGGGCGGATGTCGTGCGGCAGTTCGGGGTAGAAGTCCGTGCTGATAACGGTGTAGGCCGCCAGCAATAAGAAACTGACGGAGAGGATGACGAACGATTTTGCCGGACTGATGACCTCATGCCGCCCCTCCCGCAGATACCATATCCCGCCAACGATGCCCACCAGGAAAGCGCCGGTATAGAAGACGGGAAAATACAAAACGAATTCCCGGTATTCCAGGATGTAGGCGTTCCAGACGAAATAATAGACAACGACATTGACCGCCCATGCGGCGAGGGAAACCCAGATCAATTTGCGCGTGGGCTGGCGGTATGCCCAAAGCAGGAAGAACGGAAAGAACAGATAAAAGAAAATCTCCACCGACATGGACCAGGTGACGAAGTTGAAGGATTGCGCATACTTGGGAATCCACGCCTGCACGACGAAGATATTCGCCAGTATCTTCTGCGGTTTGATTTGCAACAGGGAATCGTAATAATAGACGCAGGTCAGCGCGAAGGAGATGATATAAAGCGGGTAAAAACGGGCGAAGCGCGCCCGCCAGTAGGCGATATAGTCGAAGGTCCGGTCCTGGCGATAATACACATAGGTCATGACAAAGCCGGAGAGGATAAAAAGGTAGGAAACCCCGCTCGACCCCGAACGCACCAGCGCGGAAAGAGGGAAAAACAACAGCGGTTCGAGATACGGACCCGTGACATCGTGCGCAAACAAGACGAGGATCACGATCACGAATCGAGTAAAGGTCAATTGTTCTATGCGATTCATGGGAAGCGTCAAATCCAATTCCCGCCTATTCTACTAGAAAAGACCGGACATCCCCGACATTTGCCGGGGCGTCCGTTTATCGGCGCTGAGAGCGCGGGTCTCGCAGAGAAAACAACGAAGAAACGGAAACGCGGATACGGAGAAAAACTCCGCTGCTCTGCGGCGCCGCAGTTAGATTTTCAGCCCTTCGACAAGCGCAAGATCGGGTCTTAGGGTTCATAAAAATATAATTTCCCTCACCCGCCGCCGAGCCATGTCTTTGCGAGGGCGCTCTTGCTCTTCGCCCGAAGCAATCCCCTCGCTGATATGGAGATTGCTTCGCCGCCAAAGACCAAGAGCGGCGGCTCGCAACGACATTGCGGGAAGTTAATTATTTACAGACCCTTAGGGCGTTTTTTTCGGGGCGACACCCGTCTCCGCGGGGGTTACGCGTCCACGGCAAGGCAGGTGAGGGTCTGCTCCACGCCGGGGATGGGTTGGATTTCCGAGGCGGTAATCTGTCCCAGTTTTGCCACGTCTTCAGTCTCGACCACCGCCACCGCGTCATACGGACCGAAGGTCATGTGCGCTTCTTTGACGCCCGTTATCTTGCGGAGATGCGCCACCACCTCCTTCACCTCTCCCGCCCGAATTCTAATCATGACATAGGCTTTCATCGTCTGCTCCTTTTTACTAACTCACCTTACATGCCGTCTCAAAGGCTGGGGCGGAACCCACTCTCAATTTGCGAGAACCTTCGGGACGTTCCGCGTAACATCAGTTACTGATCCTTTTTTCCGCGCAGGAAAACAGCCCAATAGATGGCTGCCACCAGTCCGACGCCGCCGATGATGTTGCCGATCGTCACCGGAACGAGGTTGTTTACAAAAAACGCCTGCCAGGTGAGCGCTTCGAGGTTCGGAACCTTTTCGGCGACCTTTTCGATGAACGCGGGGTCGAACATTTTGACCAGCAGGGCGTACGGGATGAAATACATGTTTGCGATGCTGTGTTCAAATCCCGCCGCCACGAAGGCGCTGATCGGGAAAATGATGGATACGATCTTGTCGAGCGTGGTGCGCGCCGAATAGGTCAACCAGACAGCGAGACAGACCAGCCCGTTGCAGAGAATGCCCAACGCGGTGGCTTGCAGAAAGTCGAGGTCGCATTTGGCGACCGCGATCTTCAACGCGGCGATCCCGACCGCGTCCGAGCCGAATGTGTATTGCCTGGCGAAAAACATCAGGATCGCCGTGCCGATGGCGCCGATGAAGTTTCCCAGATATACAATACCCCAGTTCCGCAGCAGTCCGCGCGTGGTGACCTTGCCGCTCGCCCATGCCATGACGATCAAGTTATTGCCGGTGAAGAGCTCCGCGCCGCCGACAACGACGAGGATGAGGCCGAGACAGAAGACCAGCCCGGTCAGCAGGCGCGTCACGCCGTAGGGCAGTCCGGTGGAGAATGCCGCGCTTCCATCCGCCGCAACAACGGGCATCCCCCCCGCCGAAACGGTGGTGGCGAAGATCGCCCCAAGCGCGATGAACGCCCCGGCAAGGATGGCGAGCATAAGCATGGTAAACGCGGGCATCTCCGCCTTGCGCACGCCGAGGTATTCGGCGCGCGTCGCCATTTCCGCGGGCAACAGTGAGTCAATACGGACTTCGCTCATAAGCAGGTTCCTCTCTTTTGTTTGTGATTTATTTCACAACACAAGTATAACTCACCCGCTCGATAACAACCAGAAACTTTGTAACGGAAAGCGAGTGATATTAATCCGATGATTTTTTCACATTTTCTTTTCGGCTGGCTATGCAGTTTTTCGGAGGGTAGTGTTTCGTGATATGAAACGCCGCTTTGCGCCGCCAACAACGCGAAGTTCTACGGATTTTCCTGGCGGCATCAGCGCGCTTCGCGGTAAAAAATGATGTGGATTAAGTTCTCCGACGGCTGGAGAGAAAGGAGACAAGCCCCGCCGCGATCAAAGCCGCAAGCGTAATTCCGCCGACGACAACGCCCCCGCTTTGCAGCGAAGTCGGCGCGATTGGAAGCGGCGTCGGCGTATTCGTGACCGTCGGGGCGACCGGACGCGTCGCGGTGGATGTTGGTATCCCAAGCGTGACCGTGACGGGAACTTCGTTGGGCGTCGGCGTTTCAGTGGATGCGCGGCGGATGAGCAGTTTTTGCCCTTCGAAAATCTCGTCGCTGGCGAGGCTGTTGAGTAACTTCAACTCGGCGACGGTGGTGTTATAGGCGATGGCGATGCTCCAAAGCGCTTCGTTTTTTCGGACAATATGATATATCTCGCCGCCCGGGAGCGCGGTGTTTGGGATGACCGTCCCCGGCGTGACCGTCAGCGAAAAAGCGGTCGGCGAGACGGCTGTGGAGGCATTTTCGTCCGACCCGGCGTTCAGGACGTAATAGGCGGCTCCGTTTGCGGCGGCAATGCCCACGCCCACATCCTTGAATTCGGGGGAAAGCAGGGCAAGCGAATCAACGGCGTTGGATTGCCATGCCGCCAGCACATCTTCGTCGGAGAGGCCGCTGCCGGAGTGAATCGATTCTGCAAAGGAACCGCCGAGGGCAAGATCGCCCCCCACCGGATACCCGGCGTCAACAGCCCGCTGAAACGGCCGTTTTCCTTGCGCGTCGAAATGAGTGAGCGCGCCCGTCCCGGCGAGATAGTCCGCGTGGCGCTGGGCGACCGCCATGAGGATGGCGTTTTGAGCGTAAGGTTTCAACCCCTGTGAGTTGCGCAAAGCGTTCACTCGTTCGATGAATTGGCTTGCAGACGGGTTGGGCGAGAAAAGCCCGGAGCGGGAAGCAACCCTCTCGGACGGGACCAGGATCGAGGTCAAAAAAAGAAGCGGGGCGAACATCCAAACAATAAATCTTCGCATCCAAAAATTATAACCAGTCCGCCCAGGCGCGCCTTCCCAAATTCGGGGGATTGGGAGTAAGATTATATATAATGTACAATTTTTAGGAGGTTCGCCATGCCAGGGTTCACGCCGGGGAAACGCTACCAACCGCCGTTCATGCCGTTCAAACGCCAGCCGTTCAAAAAACGCGCGCTGGCGACCATCGAACTCGCGGTCAAGGGACCGCTGTTCGGATGCCGCATGTGCGGGAATTGCCTGCTTCAAGAGACCGCGCTGATCTGCCCGATGGAATGTCCGAAGGGATTGCGCAACGGACCCTGCGGCGGCTCGACTCCCGAACGCTGTTATGTGGACGAGTCGCGCCCGTGCATCTGGTATAAAATTTACGAACGGTCGTTTCAACTCGGGCGCGAAGCGCGCCTTTTGGAAGTTCTGCCCCCGATGGATTGGGAAAAGGCGGGGACGGATTCCTGGGGCGGGATATTCGACCGTGTAAAGCGGCTTGGGATTCGCAATCTGTTTTCGCATCTGACTTCGGGGGAGCCGGGTTCTGTTTCCCAAACATTGGACTCCATCTTTAGACCGGTTCGACAACCCGACTGGTGGCAGGGCGACGCGAAGTATCACGCGCCGGCCTATGCGGAGCCTGTGTCGGAACTGGAGCGCAGACTCAAAGCCGGCGAATTCGTCTTCGCCGCCGAGATCGCCCCGCCGCTCTCGATCAACACCGATAAACTGCGCCGCAACATCGCCGCCCTGAAAGAACATGCGGCCGCTCTGAATTTTACCGACAACGCCTCGTCTGTGCCGCGCATGTCTTCGCTGGCGTGCAGCGCCATTTCGCTGGAATTGGGCGCGGAGCCCGTGATGCAGATCAGCGCAAGGGATAAGACCCGCGTGGGGTTGCAGTCCGAAGTCATCGGCGCATCGGCGCTGGGAATCCGCAACATGCTCTGCCTGACGGGCGACAGCATGGCGCTTGCGCCGGGTCCCAAAGGGCGCATGGACATCGTGGATATCGATTCTGTCCAGATGCTTTGGATGTTGCGCCGGATGCGCGACGAAGGGCGGTATCTCGACGGGCGCGAGATCAAGACTCCGCCGAAATACTTCCTCGGCGCGGCGGCTTCGCCGTTTGCGTCCAATATGAAGTTTCAGGCGCTGCGCGAGCAGAAGAAGGTCAACGCCGGGGCGCAATTCTTCCAGACCAATGCCGTCTTCGACGCGGACGCGCTCGACGAGTGGCTGAACGAACTTGTCAAACGGGATGTTCTCGACAAGGTTTATATTTTGATCGGAATCTCGCCGTTGAAGAGTTACCGGGTGGCGAGATATATGAACGATAAAGTGCCGGGCATCTTCATCCCCGCCGCCGTGATGAAGCGCATGGAACTTGCGGAGGAAAAAGGCAACGCGGAGGAGGAAGGCGTTCAGATCGCGCTGGAGTTGATCGAAAAGACGCGCGGCAAACAGGGTGTGAACGGGATTCACCTGATGGCTGTCGGCTGGGAGGAAGTTGTGCCGAGGATTATCGAGGAGGCGGGGGCGGCGAAAAGCAGCAAGTTACGGGCGCTGAAAGGCGGCATCCCGCTGGGTATAATTCAGCCCGATGAGTGAGGCGTCATTCGAAATTCGAGTTTGCGATTCCTGCGGCTTGCGCTATCCCTTGCAGGCTGGAGGGTCGTTCGGGATTCGATGCCCGCTCTGCCTGGGGGAGACGCGGGTCGTCCTGAGAAAATCCATTCGAGAGGAAGAACGAATTATCACAACCGCCGCGGCGACGGACGGAATCTTGCGCGCCGTCCTGCTGGACAACATCCGCTCGGCGTGGAATGTCGGCTCGATCCTGCGCAGCGCGGACGGGTTCGGGTTCGATCGCGTTTACCTGTGCGGGATTACGCCCACGCCCGATAACGAAGCGGTGACGAAGACCTCGCTCGGCGCGGAGAAAACCCTGCGCTGGTCGCACCATAAGGATGCGGTTAAACTGGCGACCGGGTTGAAGGAGGACGGCTGGCGGGTTTTCGCGCTGGAGGAGGGAAAGGATGCAGAAGACATCCATTCGCTTTCGATCGCCCCGGGCGAACGTATTGTATTGATTCTGGGGAGCGAAACGACGGGAGTGGACCCCGATTTGCTGAAGTTATCGGATGGAATCCACTCGATACCGATGCGGGGATATAAACGGTCGTTGAATGTCGCAATCGCGTTCAGCGTGGCGGCGTTTGCGTTGTCCACTCAAGGCGGGCGCTAGGGGTCGTCCATTGCGCAATTACGGCAGGATGGGGATGAGAGCCTTGTACCATGCCTGGGCGATGAGTTCATAACCGGCGGGGTTGGGGTGCATCCCGTCGTCGGACAGGGTGTCCTGATCCGTAAAAAGATCCATGCCGTAGAAGTCCACGATCAGGGCGTTGTACGCAGCGGCTTTCCTCTCGACGATCGCGTTATAGCGCCTCGCCTGGGCGGACATTCGCTGGAGTTCGTCCGCGGTGATGGAGGGATAGGTCTCACTGCGCGTCCGGGCGGGACGCAGGGATTGGTCGTCCAATTTTGCGACAATGACTTCCGCGCCCGCATCGCGCAGAGCGAAGAGGATGGCGTCCATATTGCGGGCGAAGCGTTCGGCGTCGTTGTCTTCATCCGCCGGAGCGACCGGCTCTTCGCCCGAATACAATTCCCACAGGTCGTTGCCGCCGATCCACACGAGGGCGACGGATGCGCGTTTCTGCGATATGGCGGATTGCGTTTCGCCGACCGCCCGCTCAAGTTGACCTGAAAAATCCCCGTCGCCGTGAATCACATCGTCGGAAGTCCAGCCGGATTGAGCGAAATTGATCACAGTCGAGCCGGGTCGAATCTGGCTGACAAGTTCCAGCAGGCGCCCGGGATAGCCGCGCCCGAGGTCGTCGCCGTCGCCCCGCGTGAGGTCATCGCCGATGGCGATGATGTTGATGGGACCGGAGGCGAGGGCCTGGGAGGGGAAAAAGACCGGGGTGGGCGAGGCCGGAATCGGCGTGGGAAGAATCGGGGTTTCCGTCGCCACCACCGAAGTCACGACAGGCAAAGCCGCATCCGTATGAATCTCCTGAGTGCAGGATGTAAGAAGGATGAGCAGGATGAACCAGTATCGGCGGGACATATTTGGGTTCAAGCGACAGATTATACACTGTGGAAGAGGGAAGGATAAAGGATGAGGGATGAACAGTAAAAAAAAGCCGGCGGAATAAAGACATTCGATCCGAAAACGATGCGCCCGCGAGCCGAATTTCGCGGGCGCATCGTTGTTTATATGTGTCTCATTCTTTCATCGGACGCGAATGACCTGCCCGGGGTAAATGAGATTCACGTCCCATATCTGCGGATTGAGCAGTTGCAGGCTATAGACAGTCGTCCCATACCAGGCGGCAATGCTGCGCATGGTCTCGCCGTATGAGACGGTGTGGTACGCGGGCGCGGCGGGGATGTAAATCACCTGCCCGGCATAGATGACGCTCGCGCTCCAGATGTTGGGGTTGGCGGCAAGCAGATCGTTGACTGTGACGCCGTGCGCGCGGGCAATTCTATACAGCGTATCCCCCCGCTGGACGACGTAGTTCCCGCCGTATGAGGAATAATCATAAGAGTATGAATAGGAATACGACGAGCCGCCGGGGATGTAGAGCGTTTGCCCGGCGTAGACCCACCAACCCAAACCGGGGTTGGCGGCGCGAATGGCTTCCACCGTCGCGCCACAGTAGGCGGCTAAACCGCTGAGGGTGTCGCCCCATTGCACAGTGATGTAGGACGCGCAACCCCAGGCGGAGGCTCGACCGGCGAATCCTAGCGAGGACAGCGCAACCATGAAGAGAACAAAGGCTTGCAGAAGGCGTTTATGATTCATGCGAAATCTCCCTGCCGTCGCAATTCGATAAGCGATGGCGACAAATACATTATCGCACAAAAGGCGCGGTTTTCTACAAGCAATTTCCAAAAATAGCCGAATAAGCCGTCAGCCGCGGCTTAAACAACCTTGACAATCTCTTCCCTCATTTCGATCAATTCCGCCTGGATCCGTCCTGCCGATAAACCGCGCAGATCGTCTTGAAAAGCCCGGATCGTCTCGACCGGGAATTGAAGCGTCATCGTTACATCTGCCGCGTAGTCCTCGCCCAAGACCCCGCCACGATGTTTGGAAACCAGCAAACGCGCCCGCTCCAAAAGGTTATAGGGAATCGCCGCCATGACCACCTGGACCTGAATGCGCCTCCCGCGCTCCACGGCGTTGACCACGGACTGCGCCGCTTCGGTGTACGCCTTGACCAACCCCCCCGTCCCGAGCAGGGTCCCGCCGAAATAACGGGTGATGACCAAAACCGCATCGCCCAATCCGCTGCCGCGCAGGACGGTCAGCGCAGGTTTGCCGGCCGTCCCCGACGGTTCGCCGTCGTCCGAAAAATATTCCGTCACCGAGTTTCCGCCGCCGATGATGTAGGCCGGGACGTTGTGACTCGCATCCGAAAATTCCGCGCGGATGCGCTTCATGAAAGCGCGGGCTTCTTCGATGGAAAAGGCGGGCGCGAGCGTGGCGATGAAGCGCGAGTTCACGACCATCCGCTCGCGGCGGATTTCATTCAGGGGGACGCGGTGGTTTTTCATCAAGTCATACCTTCCAACGCCAGCAACGCGAATACGGCGGATTTTGCGGAAAAGTCCGCGCTGTTCGCCCGCTTTGCATAATTTGCATTAAGATTTTTCCCGTTCCGCCGGGCGATGGCGCATCTTCCAGACATGAGCCGTCCTTTCGCGCCGCATCCACAGTCCGCTCAGGCGCGAGTCAATCCGGCTCGCGGATCAGCCAGACGGCCATGCCCGCGCCCACAAATGCGGCTACGATCAAAACGACCACAAGGATGCGAGACGATCCGCCGCCCTCGGGCGGAGTGTCCGTTTCAGGCGGCGTGAGTATGGGAGCGGCGGGCATAAATGTCGGCGTTGAGGGCGCGGGGCTGGTCGGCGGAAACGTCGCCGTTATTTCCATAGTCGCCGTCGCAGGCGCCGCCTGGGTCGCGCCGGTCATCACCAGTAATTCCTGCCCTTGATAAACGGTCTGATTATCGCCCATGCCGTTCAACGCCTGAATGTTTTTGATCGTTGTGCCGTAGGCGATGGCGATGCTCCACAAGGACTGACCGTATTGCACTTTGTGGATCACCGTCCCGTCGGGGCGCGGCGTACTGAGCGCGACCGGGACCATGAATTCGCTGACTCCGCTCGAACCGCCGGGGACGCTGGTCATGATCTCCCCGGCGCTCTCTTGCGGCTGACCGGACGCAGTCGCCGCCGCCGTATCCACCGCGTAATAATAACTATCGCCGGATTGCGCCACTCCCGCGCCGATGTGGGTGTAATTTCCCGAAAGCATGGTGTTCATGTGTTGCGCGTCCTGCCAGCCGCCGGGGACTCCGTCCCACACGAGGGGTCCGAATGTACTCAATACATTTTCCGAGCGAAAACCGCCCATAGAAAGATCGCCCGCCAATGGAAAGCCGAGCGCCAGAAGTTGCTGGGTGTACGTCCCGTTCGGGCGCGCATGTGTAACGACGCCGGTCGCCGCCATGTAATCGGCTTGCGATTGCGCGGACTGCATCAAGGCTGGATGGACAGGCAGGGGCGCGAGTCCGTTGGCGAGGCGCAGGGAATTGACCGCGTCAATCAATTGGGAAGGGGCGGTGATGTTCGCCCGCGGACGCGCCGCGGCGGGTCGCGGAAAAAGCGCGGAGAAGAGAGTGGAAATTATCAAGACGCAAAACGCGAGGCGTAATGCGCGATATATAATTCGTAAAAACAGGGCGCGAAATGAAAAAAGCGGGGTTGTCATTACAAAAGTTTCTTCAAAGCGGCGCACAGGCGATCCACGTCGCGCCTGGAATTATAGCCCTGCGCCGAGAGTCGGATTAACTTGTTCTTATTCCATTCGACGACTGGAATCTCGACGCGAAACTCGTCGTACAAACGCGCTTTGAGCGCGGCGAGGTCGGTATCCGCCGGAAGGGAGATCAGGCTCATTTGGGCGAACCAAACCTCCGGGTCGGAATGAAGCGGGGAAACTCCGGTCAAGGCGTGGATTCGCCTCCACGCATCCACTGCCAGACGATGACACGCGGCTCGGACTCCATCCCAATCATGATCCTGCAAAAATTGAATCGCCTTCGGGACGGCGAGGAACGCGGCGATGTCGCGCGTCCCCCACCATTCATGATGATCTATAAAGAGAGAGTCGCCGGGCGTTTCGGATTCATATCCCCATGAGACGACCAACGGTTTGAGTAGAGGCTGGACTTCGGGGCGCGCATAAAGAAAGCCCGCGCCTTTGGGAGCGCACAGCCACTTGTGCAGGTTGCCGCCGTAAAAATCCGCGCCGAGCGAATCGAGACGCAATGGGATCTGACCCGGGACATGCGCGCCGTCCACGACGGTGATGATGTTTTTTTCTCTCGCGCGTTGGATGATTTTTTCGACCGGGAAAAGCGTCGCGGTCGGCGATGTGATCTGGCTGAAAAAGACGACGCGCGTTTTCGGCGTGACGCCGCGCCAAAACGATTCGACGAAGGCTTCATGCGAGTCGAGGCTGACCGGTTGATTAATATATGTGAAGCCGCGTTCTCTGGAAAGAAATCGCCATGTGCGATCCAACGCTCCGTATTCGTGATCCGTCGAGAGGACTTCATCGCCCGAACCAAGTTCCAACGAACGCGCGACGATGTTGAGGGCGATGGTCGCGTTTTGAGCGAAGACCAGGTTGCCCGCCTTTGCGCCAAGATACCCCGCCAACGCCTCCCGCGCGGAGCGCATCAGGTCGTTATGCCTGCGCCCCAAAAACTCAACGGGTTGACGCTCCAACTCTCTTTGCCAGCGCTGATATTCCCGAAAGACCGGTTTGGGCGTCGCGCCAAACGAACCGTGATTAAGAAATGCGACAGAAGGGTCGAGCATGAATTGTTGTTTGAGGTTGAACATGAGCGCGATTATAGGCGAGAAACGCCGCAAACCAAACATTCCGCAATCATAGTTATAATCGCGCCATGCAATTCAAACTTTTCAGGCAATCCGACATTCCCGAAAAATATCGTTCCAACTTCATTCACCTCTACCTCGACATCGCCTGGTTCGGCGTCTTGAGCGGCACGGCGATCAACTTCCTCAACGTCTATGCCGCGCGGCTCGGCGCAAGCGGCTTGCAGATCGGCTTGCTCACCGCGGCCGGCGCGGCGGTCAACCTCTTTCTCGCCATCCCCGCCGGGCATTGGGTGAGCAAACGCCGCACAGGCAAAGCGGTCTTCTGGTCGTCCGTGCTATTGCGCATCGGCTACCTTTTCTGGATTCCCCTCCCCTGGCTGTTCGACAACCAAACGCAGGTTTGGGCGCTCATCCTCCTGACCTTTCTAATGGCGATTCCACTCACGCCGTTGTCAGTCGGCTTCAATGCGCTCTTCGCCGAAGCCGTGCCGGAACGCTATCGCGCGCGCGTGGCGGGGACGCGCAACATTACCTTCGCTGTGGCTTATGTATTATCATCCCTGCTCGCCGGTTTTTTACTCGATACCGTATCTTTTCCGCAAGGCTATCAGGTCGTATTTTTGACCGGGGCGGTCGGCGCGGCGCTGAGCAGTTATCACATCCGCCAGATCAAACCGCTGGATGAAGAGACCGCGCCTCTCACCCCAACCAAAGCGGATTCGTCGTCCCAAGCCGGATCCCCGCCGAAGACTTCCGCCCTGCGCCTCGACATCTGGCGGACGCCTTTTCGCGCCGTATTGCTCGGCTTGTTCTTCTTCCATTTCGCGCAATACATCATCACGCCGTTGTATCCCATCGCATTCGTCCGCCAGTTGGGTTTGAACGACTCCAATATCGGCGCCGGCACCGCGCTCTACTACCTGAGCGCCATGCTGGCTTCGTTTCAACTCAGCCGCATCGTTCACCGCCTGGGCAACAAGCGCGTGACCGCCTTCGGCGCGATGGGCATGGCATCCTATCCGATTATGCTGGCGTTCGCGCAAACCGTCGTCCATTATTACCTGCTGTCGTTTTTGAACGGCGTGATCTTCGCGCTGGTCAACGGCTCGTACGCCAATTACATGCTCGAGCGCATCCCGCCGGACGATCGTCCGCCACACCTCGCCTGGTACACAATGATGCTCAACCTCGCCATCCTGAGCAGTTCGGTGCTTGGCCCCCTCCTCGCAGACGGTATCGGGCTTGCGCCGGCGTTAATCGCGCTGGGCATTTTGCGCTTCACCGCCGGGTTTGTGTTGCTCAAATGGGGATAAACGTAGAACAAGTATAAACTTGTTCTACCGACATCGTGCTAAAATCATCCCGTGACAGAAAACATCAAGATCGTTTCATCCAACCGCAAAGCCGGTTTTGAATACGCCCTGCTCGAAAAGTTCGAGGCGGGGATCGAACTGAAAGGCTCCGAGATCAAATCCATCCGCGCCGGGCAGGTCAGCATCCAGGAATCCTATGTGGATGTGGAAAACGGCAGGGAAGCCTGGCTGCTCGAAGCGCACATCGCCCCGTACGAGCAGGCGGGCAAATACTTCAATCACGATCCGCGCCGCAAACGCAGGTTGCTGTTGCACAAAAAACAGATCCGCGAGTTGTGGAATAACGTCCGCATCAAGGGCATGACCATCGTGCCGACAAAAGTCTATCTAAAAGACGGACGCGCCAAGGTCGAGATCGCGCTCGCCAAAGGCAAGAAGGCGTACGATAAACGCGCGACGATTGCGAAACGGGATGAAGCGCGGGAAAAAGAAAGAGCAATGAGAGTTAGGTAGTTGTTTGGTCGGGTGGTCGCTTGGTTGGGTGGTTGGGTGGTCGCTTGGTTGGGTGGTCGCTTGGTCGGGTGGTCGGGTGGTCGCTTGGTCGGGTGGTCGGGTGGTCGGGTGGTTGGGTGGTTGGGTGGTTGGGTGGTCGCTTGGTCGGGTGGTCGCTTGGTCGGGTGGTCGGGTGGTCGCTTGGTCGGGTGGTCGGGTGGTCGGGTGGTTGGGTGGTTGGGTGGTTGGGTGGTTGGGTGGTCGCTTGGTCGGGTGGTCAGACTACCAGACTACCAGACCATCAGACCATCAGACTACCAGACCATCAGACTACCAGACCATCAGACTACCAGACCATCAGACTACCAGACCATCAGACTACCAGACTACCAGACCATCAGACTACCAGACTACCAGACCATCAGACTACCAGACTACCAGACTATCAGACTACCAGACTACCAGACTATCAGACTACCAGACCATCAGACTACCAGACTATCAGACTACCAGACTACCAGACTACCCTAGGAGGCTAGTATGCCCTCAACCATCGGCGGAATTAACATGTTGCCCGACCCCGAAAAACGGGCGCTTTACGCCAAATACATCCCCCAACCTCTACTGGAAAAATACAACCTACCGCCTTTGACATCCGCCGCGGGCTATAACTTGCTGCAATTTCGCTTTGCGCCCGGTTCGACGGACGTGGAGATGCGTCTGTATCACAAAGTGGATTTTCCCGACCCGATCCTGTACGCGCACTTGACGGACACAATGAACGGGCAGATCCATGTTTTGCTTTACATTCTCAACGACCCGGACTCCCCGCGCTATGACGTGGATAAAATGCCGGACGGCACGCCGACCAAGTTTGGCACTTTGAAGAGAAATGTCGAAGCGGAGTCAAAGGCTTGCGAGGCTGGGCTTGCTCCCGGTCAGGTAAGACGCGGACTGAGGCTGCTGGGTCCCGCCATCGAAGCCTTCGAGGGATTCATCGCGGCGCTGGGTCACGAGATGTATTTCGTCGAGCCGTTGTATTATCACAACGCCGTCATCTTCGAACGCTACGGTTTTTCGTATCAAATGGGCAAGCGTCTGATGGAAAGCATCCACGCGGGATTCCAACCCGGCGGCGATTTGTCCTCCCAGTTGGACGGGTCGAACGCTTTTCGCAAATCTGAAGCCGCGGGAAGCATCCGCAAACGCTCATGGGCGATCCACGATGGGATACTCGGCGAGCCATTCACCAATGTGACGATGTATAAGCGGGTGGGCAAACAGGCGGGGGTGGTCACCGCGCCGGGATGCAATTGGTAGCGGCGCAATTCAAACGCGCGACTTACCCTACAGGATTCCCTCGAACAAATCCGTTTCCATTTCCCTGCCCCCGTTCACCAGACTGAACGCGCGGAAGAAAGTCCCTTGCATGGCAAGCGCGGCGACAGCGGCGTCTTCATGCAAATCGGCAAGCGCGCCCAGGGACGCCAACTGGCTTTTGTGGCGCTGAATCGCCCGCCAGGCGGCGCGGCAATGCTCCGTCATTTCAATGCGGGTTGTAATCATCCACTCTTTCCAGGGGGCTTCTTCGCGCAGTTGGTCTCCCACCGAAAAGGTCATATCGCCCATAAAGGGCGCGATCAGGTTGACAAAATTTTCGCCATCCACCATGTAATAGAGTTTGGAAACACGATAAGCGGGGAGATTTTCAGGGTCTTTGTAACTTGCATCCGCGGCGCAGACGATGGCGGCATTGGTGAACTGTCCGATGGCGATGTGGTCGGGATGACCGTAATTCCCGTCGTGCGGGAAGGTCACCACGACTTGAGGCTGGACGCGGCGGATATGGAAGACGATTTTTGCGATGGCTTCGGCTGGGTTGGCTCGATCCACCTGACCGTCCATATAATCGAGAAAGGAGAGGCTTGTCATGCCGAGTTCCTTGACGGCGTTGCGAAGTTCCGCCTCGCGGAGTTGGCCGAGTCGCTCCCAACCTGGATTCTGCTCTTCGGGGCCGAACCAGCCCAACTCCCCGCGCGAGGCGCAGACGAGGTGAGTCTCAACTCCCTGGCTGGAATACTTCGCCAACGTCCCACCCATTCCCATCGATTCATCATCCGGGTGAGCGAAGACGGCGAGGAGTTTAAGTTGGGACACGGCTTATCCAAAAAGGCGACAGTCGCATTGAACGCGGCTGTCGCCCGAATTTATCGCTCGGAAACTTTTTGAAGCGTCTCGGCGGTGATGTTGAAGGCTTTGGCAAAACCCGCCACATAACGACCGCCCTTCGGCGTGATACGCCAGAAATTGAAATCGGACAGGCTGAAAAGTTGCGCCGATTCGGGGAAGCGCGCAAGATATTGCTCCTTGAGCGGCATATAACCCGGTTCGCCGGTCTGGATCATTTCGGCTTTGCCGCGGATGGAGACGCGCGCCAGGGTGTGCGGGTCGGCGCGGCCGTCGTCGGTTTCGCAGAGCATGAACGAGACGCGGTTATCCTTTTGCATATCCACTGTATGTTGGGCAAGGCGGCTGACGAAGATGTAAAAGGCTGAGAAGTCGCTATTGCATATGAAGGCCGCCATGGAGACCTGCGGGGCTGCGTCTCTCAAAGTGCCAAGAGATGCAATGCGCGCGCCGCGGATGATCTGGGCAAGAACTTTTTCAGATTGCGCGTCCATGAATCTATTCCCCGATGGGCGGGTTGTCCAGCCGCAAGCCGTGACCGCGCACGGTATTGATGTATTGGTGGGTCGGGTCCAACACGGCGATCCGGTCGCGCAGGCGGCGGATGAGCGCGTCGAGCGCCTGATCTGAAACGCCGACGGTTTGGTCTTCCCCCCACACTTCGGCGACGAGAGCGGCGCGATCCATCACCTGTCCCTGGTTTTCGTACAGGGTCCACAGCAGTTTGAATTGCTGGGCGGAGAGAGGCGGCGTTAATTGCTGTTGATTCACCCAGACCTGGCGGGACTTCTGATCCATCATCAAGCGTCCCGAACGGGGTCCGTTCTCGGCAAGCGGCATGGTGGCATCGGAGGTGAGATAGGTAAACTGTTGGGCGAGCGCAATGCCGAATTGATCGCCGTCCTGCAACATGATGGGACCCGTCAACTCGGCGCCATTGTGATTCGTGCCATTCTTGCTGCCGAGGTCTTCGAGTGTGACTCCCTCGCCGCCCGGTGTGATTCGCGCGTGAAAACGCGAGACCTGCCTGTCCTGCACCTGGATGTCGCATGTCGGGTCGCGCCCCATCATCAACGCGCGGCTCAAAGTCCAGCGTTGCCCCTTCAACGGACCGTCCTGCGCGACAAGTATCGGATAATCCTCTTCGCGTTCCATAATCTCCTCGCCGAATTAAGTCCTAAAACAAGTCTATAGACTTGTTTTACACAAGCCGTTTATAATATAGCAGAAAAGCGGATTTCTGTGCTGATTATAGTGCAAATCCCGCTGTCGGGTTGCGCGGCGATACACGCCGAAAACATCGCCGTCTGATCACAGCCGCTTTGAACAGAAGGAGAAGGTTTGTCCCCATCGTTATCGAACGGGGAGACCCTGCGCGAGCGCTACGTCGTCCGTGAACAGATCGGGCGCGGCGGCACGGGCAATATTTACCTTGCAGAAGACAAGAGACTGCAAGGCAGGTTGTGCGCGCTGAAGGAAGTGGAGCACGACCAGGGTCTTCCAGAGGATGTGCTTGCCCAAGCCCGCGAGCAATTTTTCCGCGAGGCTTCTGTGCTTGCGCGCCTCGACCATCCCAACCTTCCCAAAGTGTCCGATTTCTTCTCGGTCGAATCGCGCGATTATCTCGTGATGGATTACGTCCCTGGCAAGGACCTGCGCCAGTTGATGCAGGAGGCGCGCCGCAACAACACATTCCTCGCTGAAAAAGAGGTTCTCGGCTGGGCGACCCAGATCGCCGACGCGCTGGCTTATCTCCATCATCAGGAGCCGCCCATCATCCATCGCGACATCAAGCCGAGCAATATCAAACTCACGCCGAGCGGTCTGGTCAAACTCGTGGACTTCGGACTGGTCAAGATCATGGCTCCGGGCGAAACGACCATCACCGTCATTCAGGGTCAGGGAACCGCGCTTTACACTCCCCTCGAACAATACGGCGGCGACGACACGCACACGGACGCCAAAGCGGATATCTTCTCCTTCGGCGCGACGCTCTATCACCTGATGACGAACGAACCCCCGGCGGAGGCGAGGAAGCGGTTCTTGAACAGCCGCAGCCTGACTCCCCCCATTGATATTAATCCACGCCTGAACCCTGCCGTGGAAAAAGCCATCCTATGGGCAATGTCCTTGCATCCCGACGACCGCCCGCCGGACGTGATCGCCTTCCGCGACGCCCTGCTCGGCAAAGTATTCGCGCCGGTTCAAATTCATGTGGATCGCTATGGCTTCGAGACTTCGCGGTTTTCGATCTTTACGCCGGAGCAGATCGCGGGATACGCGGCGTTCGGCTTGTTTCTGGCGGGGTTGATCGTTACGGTCGCGCGATAAGGGCAGCCCGGCAGGGTAAGTTAATCCTTCATGTTACGCACTTTTGCCATCCTCACGAACCGTCCACGAATAAAGTCACGAATTCGCGAATGCTGGCGCGCCTATTCGTTTATTCGTGAACATTCGTGGACGGTCGCCGACGCATCGGCAAGCGCATTTCCTAACCAAACGCCATCTTGCGTAAAGTGAGTTAGTCATTCACCTACGCGCCCGCCCCGTACGGCAAGGTTCACCCTGCCGCGCAACGCAAAGTAAACTTTGCGGTACTGTGCAAGGCGACTTAATCAGTGGGCGGGGCGCCTCTACGATGGGACGGATGCTTTTTCGAGCATCCTGCAAAAGGAACACAGCCCCGGCGCGGAGGTAGGCTGTCCGCATTTTTCGCAGGGATGCAGGTGGGTTTGCGCCGTTTCCTTCTCGACAAACAATTCCCCATTTTGTTTCGCCTCCAAAAACCGCAAATAGAAAGTCAGTTTCACGCCGGGGCGGGTATTTTCCAATCTATTCAAGGTTTCCTTGTAGAAAACCTGGGTCGCGCCCTCGGCAAACGGACATTCATCGTAGATATATTCGATCCCGCGCGCGATGGCGTAGGCGGTCATCTCGCGCTCGTAGAAACGGCACAGCGGCTTGACCTTGCGCGCCAGTCCTTCCGCCTCTGGCAACACGGGTCCCTGACGCAGGAGATAATCCGCGTCCCAATTCAAAGTGTTGCCAAACAGGACAGCCGCTTCGTCGTCGAGGTTATGCCCCGTCGCCAGCGCATCGTAACCGAGGTCGCGGGCAATGCGATTCATTTCGTGACGTTTGGTCAAGCCGCAGACGGAACACGGTTTGCCGAATCCGCGATGGCTGATCTGCGAGAGGACGGGGATGGAATGTCCGTATTCTTTTTCAATGTCAACGACGTGCAATTTCAGGCCGTTCTTTTGGGCAAATTCCGCAGTGATCCGATGCGACTCTTCCGAGTAGCCGATCTCAGAGCCTGCGCTGAGCGAAGTCGGAGCGTCAATGCCCAAGCCGAGGTATAAACCGTCCGCGTTGTAACCGAGACGGACGAGAATATCCCACAACGAGAGCGAATCCTTGCCGCCCGACACCGCCACGAGGATCCGCTCGTCCCGCGTAAACATCCTGTATTTCCTGATGAATCGTTCAGTCTGTTCGGGAATCCACTCGATGAAGTGATCCCTGCATAACGCCATGCGGTGCTGGCGCATATTGACCGAGGCTTTTTCGCCGCATTTCTTACACTTCATTTGCGAACTCCGAACCGCCACGCGACGCGTAATCCGTAATTCGTAAGTATTGCATCACGCCATTCCCCCCGAAATCACCGCCACCAATTTGATCACTTCTCCATCCTTCAAGATCTCGTCCTCGGTGATCAACTCCCCGTCTCGCGTGGCGAGCACGGATTCCGGGATGATGTCGCATTTTTTCAACGCGTCCAGCAGCGCCATCCCCGGTTTGACTTCGTATTCCTTGTTTCGCAGAATCAATTTAACGGTCATTGCGCTCCACTGAGAGGCATTCTACCATTATCTATTTGAATGTTTTCGCCCGTTGAAAAATGTCGTCGAAATGCAATTGGTCGTGATAAACGCCAATGCGGAGCGTTACGATCAAATTACACCAGCCGAAGAGCGGGTCGTAAAGGTAGAGATTACCCAATACATTCTCGTCCTTGCCTTCATAAAAAGAGCGCACCCTGGCGTGCAGATCGCGCAGTTCCATCTTGAGCGCCTCGAACGGAATCGGCTTGCGGTTGTTGTAACGCGGCGTCCACATAAAGCCGACCCACTGGGGGAATTTCGGGTTGCGATACAAGTCCTCGATCTCGGTTGCATACGGACGACCACGGCGCAAACGCCCGTACCATTCGCCGAATCTCCAAACCCATCGAACGGTCGGATAGAAGGAATTCGTCAACAGATAGTTATGGTCGAGGATTTCGCCGACGCTCCACTCTTTGGGCGCGGGTCTCCGCCATAATTGATCGTCGGTCAAACCTTCCAGCAAGGAAAACGCCGCTTCGCGCTGGGAGTCCATCAGATCGAGGTATTCCGTTACAACTTTGCTCATTTCTCCTCCTGTATAGGACTTCCAGCGATTTGCAAATTCGTGGATTGGCGCGGGCTTTTTAGCGGAACTCGCGGGCTTCTGGGTTCGTTTTTTCCCGCTTTGCCCGGCATTTTTATATCCTTAATTCTGGAGTGCAGGTTAAGATCGCGGCAAATAGCCAGCCCCTCCTCCATCCTGCTCTCCGCATCCACGATTCTCCCATCGGCAAAAAAAACTTTTGCCTGGGCGAAGCGCACATCCGCGACCAAGATTTTATGATCGATCTCGTCGGCGATCAACAACGCCTTTTCCAATACATTCTGCGCTTCCGTCAACTTGTCCAGATCCAGCCATAGAAGTCCGAGGTAATGCAGAATAACGCACTCCTGTTCCCGGTCGCCCGCCTTCACAGAGGCTCCCCCAGCCAATTCCAATTGTTCCAGCGCCTCATCCAATCTTCCCTGCTGACGAAGAACCTGCCCCAACTCGCCCCTGGATATGCCCTCTATACGCGGCGAATTAATTTCCAAAGCCAGTTGAACCGCCTCATTGCAAAATTTCTCCGCCGCAAGCCGCTCGCCGCGATGGGCGTATATCTTCGCCAAACTCGATAAAATAGCGGCAATGGCCGGGCGATATTTCCCCGATCGGGCAAGCGGAAGAGCTTCCTGGTAGTATGAATGCGCGTCTTCCAAATTCCCAAATTGAAAAGAAAGCGCTCCGAGGTTCATCAACGTCCGATGCGGCGCTTCCGCCCCCTCGCAAGCGCGAACAATTTGGAGGGATTCCAATAACATCTCTCTGGACTCTTCATAACGGGCCTCTATCATTCGATTGGCGACCAGATTATTGATACTCCGGCTCAATAATAAAGGGCTATTTAGCGTCCGGGCGACGACCAAACACTCCTCAAAATATACATTCGCCTGTTTGCGATGCCCGGTATCATGCTCCAATTTTCCCAGCGCGTTCAAGATATCAAAAACATCTTCCGCGCTGTTCATGGATCGCGCAAGGCGTAACGCCGAGAGCAGATTTTCTCGCACGCCGGAAATAGCCCCCAGCCCCAATTGCGCCATGGAAAGTTTTCGCGTCAACGACAGGTCTGTTTTAACATCGCCCAATTCATGGGCTGCCGCGCGCGCCTGCTCCAAAGCAATGCGCGCCAACGAAAACCATGCTCCCGTCGAAAGCGCAGGGTAGATGTCCTGCACAGTTTCAAGGACAGGCCTGTAAAGCCCCGCGCGCCTGGCTTGAACAAGCGCGTATCGGATATTGTTCACCTCCTCGTCAAGCGTCCGGGAAAACGACCATTGACCGGATACAGCATAACGATACATAAGCAACATTCTTGCCGCAACAGGAACCATTTGCCGGCTTTGTTCCAATCGTCCCCGCGCATAATCCCGCAATAATGGATGCAGATGCCAGTTTTTGGAGGGACTTGCAAGAACCAGGCAGAACGTCTCCAATTTTTCAAGTTCCTCTTCAGCCTTTTCCGGCGAAACATTCAATAAAAACGCCGCCGATCCGGAAGTAAAGTCCTGCCCATCAAAAATCCCCATCGCAGAAAAAAACTCTTTTTGAAACGGGGAGAGCGCCTCATAACTTACATCGAACGATGCGTGGACTCCCAGATCGTCTCGCGCCAGAAGGCTTAACCGGGTACGCGAAGCGCTTAAGGAATCAAGCATCTCCGCAAGGACATTTGTCTCCCGGTCTTGTTTTCCAATAGACGGGTCGTCCAAATTATTTGCCAGACGCCCGGCAATGATGCCCAGCGCCAATGGCAGGTTTCCAACCAGCGCAGCGATATCCAACAGCCTTGCACTGTGCAGGCGGATAAAATCCCTCCCTAAATATTGCTCAAAGAGTTGGAGAACCTCCAGAGAGCCTCGTTCAAAAGGTCCCAGAACCATTCTTCTCCACCCATCCAAAACAGAAAGGTCGTTGCGGGTGGTGATAAGCACGGCGCATGAGCTGATGCTTGGCGGCAAAAGAGGACGAACCTGCGCGCTGGTCTCCGCATTATCCAAAACGATCAAGGCGCGCTTATCAGCAAACAGGCTGCGCACTACAGACGATCGACTCTCAACATCATTGTAATGACTTACATCCTGTCCGTACGCCTTTGCGAATGCGCCCAGGATGGTCAGGGTATCCGAAGCGTCAAGCCGCGCCCATAAAATCCCATCGGGAAATTTTTCACGCAAACTATATGCCAGGCGGGCAGCCAGGGCGGTCTTGCCAACCCCGCCCATTCCGCGCAAGCCCACTACAATTGCGCGTCCTCGGTTCAGCAAAGCCCGCTTGAGTTCTCTGATCTCATTGATTCGCCCAACAAAAGTGGGAGTATCGGCGACAACCTGAAAAGGAGCGGGATTCCGGGATACGGACCCGGCGTGAAATCGGGACAGAAGCGCAACATCAGATTCGGCGACGGCGCGGAGGCGAAGTTCTTTCAACGAAGGTTGTTTAGCCGCCCTTAGCAGTTCTTCCGTTTCCTGCTCCGCAAGATAAAGCGACAAGGCTACGCTAAGAATGGGCTGCCACTGATGAGGCTTTTGAACCAGTCCGTTGAGCCAGTTGGCAATTGTCCTCTGGGGAACGCCGCTAAGAAGCGCCAGTCGATTCACGCTGGAATGAGAACGATGAAGGTGTCTCCCTAGTATGCTGGCAAAAGTGAGTGGCATGAAGCCTGAATCCCAATTAATGGCTAAAAATAATACTTGTTATTCCACAGGCGGGCGTTATTATATCAGGTTGTAATCTGAAATTGGCCATAATCAAAATTGCGCATTTTCGGCCATTCTCATCCAACGCCTGCGGATGAAACGAATTCAGGTTTCGCAACCGCCGTAAAAGCCGATCGAAAGAATGGCTTTCCTGAAACAAAAAACTTATACCCGGAATGTTTCCAGTTGATGGAAAGCGGCATTCGCGTCGCATAAACGAGAAGTATCTATGAAAAAGACGCCCGTATACCCCGCCCTGATTTCTCTCCTCATCTCGCTTGGGTGCAACATTATTAGCCAATCGTCCGAAACGCCGTCCACAGAGGCAACAACCCAAGGGGCGCCTGCCCCGACCGCGACAGTTTCGGATGCGTTGCCTGGACTGGTCTATGGCGCTTACAACAGAGATACAAACGAAGAAGCAATTTGGCAGGTCGGCGAAAATGGCAAAGTGGAGAAGATAATTTCCGGATACAGTCATGCCGATTTCTCTCCCGACGGGGATCGGGCAATTGTCGGAGACAATATATACGCGACGGGCTCCGGCTGTAACTGGTTGATGGACTTTATACAAAGTGAATTCACCCCGCTGGATTGCGCAGGTCCGCCGTCAAGCGATGAATTTTTATTTCCCGCATCCATCATCGGATGGAATCCTGACGACCAGGCTTCAGTCTTTGCCATTGTCGAGTCCTCTGGCAACCCGATGGGAGGAGCATCGGGGTATCTGGGAAAGCTTTCTCTCAGGGATGGAAGCGCAAAAACGCTCGACCCCGGGCATTTGATCCAATCAGCCCAGGTTTCCCCAAACGGCAAATCCATTGCTTATAGTTCTTATGATTCAGATACATTTCGGTATTCAGGCTGGATATATTCCGCAGAAACCGGGGTAGCGCAATTCACCCCGGCAGATTATGGCTTGAATTATCAGCATATCGGGAATCCAACCTGGTCGCCGGATGGATCCAAAATCGCGTGGGGCTTGATGAATGACGATCTCAGTTCCGCCGTCGCCGTTTTTGACCTGCAAGACAAAACCGCCGTCATTTTGGAAACATTTCAGCAGTCATCCATAGCGCCCGACTCACGGCCTATGCCCCCGTCTCCACAATGGAGTTTGGACGGTAATTGGTTAAGCGCGAATATTCGAAGATCGGACGACACGGATGGATACGATGAATCAAGCGGATATTGGCTCTTCCGCGCGGACGGAAGCGAAAAATACAAGGTGAACGGAGTTTTCCTCGGCTTCAATCCGAACGGGCAATGGATTCTATACGGACAATTCACGCTGAACGCCTCGCGCATTGACGGCTCTGAAAGCAAAGTTTTAGGGAATCTACCCGCTGCCTATCATCCCTCGACGATTTGGAGCCAGGATGGGCGTAAGCTCATTTTTGCAGACGAAAACAACAAGGCACACCTCGTGGAAACGGAAACATGGGCAGACCACGATATCACCGATCAATTATTACCCGATAATAATCTCATCGTCCAATTTATCGGATGGTTCGAAGCGCTTCCAGCCTTCACCGTGACTATCGCATCTATCCCAACCCCAACTGCGGAACCGCAATTTTCCTGCCCTAATGCCCCCCGCATTCGCATGCGCGTTGGCGATGCGGCGCGAATCACATTCACAGACGGCGCATCCACTCTCCTTCGATCCAAGCCGGAGGCCGGGGACAACGTCGTTGACAAGCTGCCGGAGGGGACTGAGTTTGAAATCATCGGCGGTCCCGTCTGTTACCCAAGACCGGGACGCAACGATTCGTATGTGTACTGGGAAATTTTGGTCGCATCCAGAAACAATCGGACTGGCTGGGTGGCAGAGGGAGATTTAAACGGCTACTATATTGAACCTATGCCCTGAGAGTGGGAAGTGGGATTTTCCCAAAGGGCAGCCGTAAAATCAGAATAACGAAAAACTGCCGGAATACAAAGAAAGTTGTCCCCAGGAATGAAAATGGAGAATGGAATGAGCAAAAAAATACTCGCCGTTTTTGCCGCTTTGCTCTTAGCCTCAATGGCTTGTCAAGGTTCCATAAAAGAAACCCAAACGCCTGTCGTTCCCACCGATCAGGTTTCAATAAACCCGCAAACCACTTTTACGCCTCCATCGCAAACCCCGTCACAAATCATCCTTGTCATGGATGTATCGGGAAGCATGGCGGGGTATGTAATTCCCAGTCCGCCGCCGGACGAGCTAAGGGAGTTGCTGGACAAGATATACGCCATCGAGAACGACCCGGCAATCAAAGACCTGGAAGACGAACTTGACGCCATTCTCGAACAACCCGCCATCAAGGAAGCGAGCGCGAAAACCTCCGAAGCGGATTACGAACGAATGACGCACATCCAAAATAGTTTTGGGGTTGATTTATTTGATTTAACTCTTCATATAGAAGAAATATTAATCAAACACAACTGCGAAGAATATGCGGCAAGATACGCTATTGACGAGTCTTCCGTAGATGAGGCGCTGGAATACCTCGGCGGCAGGTGCGGTGAAATCACCCAGGACGAAAGGAACGAAATCGCCGACCGCCTTGACTTCCTGGACGATTCGACTGTGCAAGAGTTAACCTCCAGAAGAGACGATTTGGAACAACGGTATTACGACCTGCTTGACGACACGCAATACTATGAGATCAGCGATCAATTGGACGCGCTTTACGACGAAAGCGGATATTACGAGTTAAGCGGCGAATTGGACGAGAAAGCGGAAGCGCTGGGGCTGCCCACGCGGCTTGATTTCGCCAAAGCCGCCGCATCCTCCATATTGGATTTGATGGAACTCGACCAAAAAGTCAGCGGGCAGAATCAAAAAGTGGGGCTGGTGGTTTTTACAACCTACGCGAAAATGTTGCTCCCATTCACATCCGATATTCAGGAAGCCCGCGAGACCATTGAAAGTCTCCGCGATCAAAATATGACCAACCTCGGCGGCGGGTTGGAGATTGCGCTTGAAATGGCAAAAGGATCGGAGGAGCAGACAACGATTATCCTCCTAAGCGACGGCTGGACAAACGTGGGCGCTCCAAGAGAAACGATTTTAGATTCAACAAGCCGCCAAATAGCGGAGCAAGGCATTCGCATCTGCTCGGCAGGGTTCGGGACGAAAGAGGATGATATTGACAAGGAATTATTGGGGCAACTGGCGGACGAAACGGGAGGGAAATATCTATTCACTTCAAGCGGCGGGGAACTGGTTAGTTTCTTTATCGCCTGCCGCCAACAAACGGTCGCCGAAGACGTTGCCTCGCTTCAAGGACCCATTAACGCCGGACAAACAGTCCATGCCGGGCAATTCAATGTCGAGCCTTATACCGCCGAATTAACTCTGGCGCTCAACTATATCAACGCAGACTTAAATTTGCTAATCACCGATCCCGCCGGCGAACAAGTAACAGCCGGTTACCCCAACTTAACTCAATCTTTTTCGCCAGGTTTGCAGTTATGGAAAATCGAAAACCCCGAAGCGGGCGAATGGCGCATCGAGGTTCAATCAGGCAATGCGGGAGAAGATGTCGGCGTATATCATGTGGTAATTTCCACAACGCCTGGCGAACCGCCCTTGGTGGAAACGCCGGCAAACAACCTTGTCATCCTGACGGCGTTGATTGGCATAGTATGCGTTTTGATTGCGGCGATATTTTTTGCGGGCGGGGGGTTTCTCCTGTACTATGCGAGAAAGAAAAAGATGCCGGGCAAAGGATGATATCCATGAAATCAAAACGCCGCATATTTTTTGCCGCCGCAAACCTTGCGCTTACGCTTGCATGCGCCGCTTTATTCGACCCATTTCAAAAAAGTGACGGAAACGCTCCCCCAACTGTCGCCGCCGAATCTCTCACGCAGACAATATCCACGCCCCTGACAGGGTTGACATATATAATCAGAAAAAACGACTTTTCGAATCCCGACATTGAAATCTGGCAATTCAACGAAAATGGCGAGCTGATCAAGGCGTTCGAAGAAAAAAAGATACTGTTTGGCCCGGTATTTTCTCCCGACGGCGGGCAAATGGCATATACCGGCTTTGGACCGGATTATTGCACATTCCTGGCAAATTTCGATTCGGGGATCGTAAATTTGCTGACATGCGGCGCCCACAGGATAATTAGTTGGATTCCCGCGCAGCCCAACACAGCGCTTGCCAATCAATCTTTCGACCCTTACGTTGGTTCCTACACGGGCGCGCTTGAAACAATATCGCTTCTGGACGGCTCCATTCAACCGCTGGACACAACCCCGACTTGGGATGTTGCGATTTCCCCTGACGGATCATTGGCGGCTTATCAAGGGTTGGGATATCCGCCATCAAGCTGGCTTTATTCTTGGGAGTCTGGCAACGCCGCTTTCAACCCGCGTGAATTTGGCGTTAATTATCCTTATGCAGGCAGTCCAAACTGGTCTCCCGACGGAGGGAAAATCAGTTGGGGGCTTGTTAACGAAGAAGGAATTTCCGCTGTTGGGGTGTTCGATCTGGAAAGCAAAGCCGGCATCGCCCTGCACCCCTTTGAAGACGGCAGTTACGATATGTCAATATCCGATCCCACTGTTCCGTCCGCCACATGGAGCCCGGATGGCAGGTGGCTTGCCCTCGACGTCTGCGCGCATGGTCCGTCACAATCTTCATTATGCGATTCAGAAACAAGCGGCTTGTGGATTATGAGCGCAGACGGACAATCTGAATATCAAATCGCCGGTCGGTTTTCGAGCTGGAGCCCGGACAGCCAATGGATAGCATTCGTTTATACGGATGGAGACTTGAAAGAGCTTCGCATTTCAAAACCGGATGGAAGCGAAACGCTCAGGCTGGCGCAGGTTTTCGATACTTATTTTGAGTTCAATGAAGCCTGGAGCCCGGACGGCAAGTACCTTGCCTTCAAAAACGAGGGCGATGAGGCGGCGGTGGTCGAAGCGGGGATATGGCAAACCATCTCATTGGGAGAGTCGGAGGTAAATCAAAACCCGATCTGGCATCCAACCGGCAGTCATCTTATCTTTATTGACCCGAACTATGCAATCTGGGCGGCAGAAACCGGCAATTGGCAACTTCAACAATTGGCAGAGGTTGATAAACCTGAAAATCCAGACGGCAATACATATACATCGGTTTCACTTTTCTGGCATCCAATCATTTTGCCGTCCTTCGACACGCTAACCCTTCCAGAAGAAACAAACTTGCCATAGACCGCAGGGTAGAACGCAACTCCGTGTATCTCCACGGGCGCGGCGTTGGGAAATTTACACACGCCTGTTGCCGAATTCCCATCTGAATTGATGGATGCTTGCTATAAACCCGATTATTGACTCATGTTACGCGCTTTTGCCATCCTCACGAACCGTCCACGAATAAAGTCACGAATTCGCGAATGCTGGCGCGCCTATTCGTTTATTCGTGAACATTCGTGGACGGTCGCCGACTCATCGGCAGGCGCATTTTCTAACCAAATGCCATCTTGTGTAAGGTGAGTTATTGACTCACCTTACACATCGTCCCGAAGGCTGGGGCGGAACACAAACTCAATTTGCGAGAACCTTCGAGGCGTTCCGCACAACATCAATTATTAAAGGAGATCACCATGAAAAGTCAACGTCCAAATTTGGCGGTTATCGCCCTGGTCTTGTTTGCCAGCATGGCATGCAAGGCATTGTTAGGGCAACCGGAAACGGCAGTTCCAGAAGAAGCGCCCTCAAACCCAACTACTTTGCCGACAGCAACCCAGACCGCGCGCGCCACCGAAACCGCGCAACCGGAAGACAGCCCTTATTTCACCGAGGAATTTGACTCCGACCCGCATTGGAATCTTGCCGTCATCCCCGATACTCCGACTAATGGACAGCCTAAATCCGATCCGGAAAGCGTTTTAATCAATTTTTCAGACAGCCATGCGGTCTTCAACATTCCGGAGGGTTGGCTTTCGGCTTTTTACATTTACACGGAAGAGTCCTACACAGATGTGCGCCTGGATATCGAGTTCGACAACCGGGGCGTAAACTCCCAGCAGATCAGCCTGGTATGCCGCTCAGACCTCGACGATAAATCTTACGAAGTGGAAGTAGGCAACGACGGCAAATGGGTCTTTAAAGTAAACAGGCGCATTGTCGCAAACGGCGGCTCGACCGCGATTAAAACAGGCAAGGGGATCAATCAATACACGATGCTCTGCACAGGAAACGAGATTTCATTCCTTTTTAATGGCGTAGAACCCAAGGGCAGCCCATACCTCGACACTCACGGCGCTTTGGGAGCGGGCAATGTCGGTTTCGTTGTCACCTCCAAGCGGGCGGTTCCAGTCAACGTTGAAATAGACTGGTTCCAAATTTCCGAGCCGTAGCGACCCGCGCGAATTGTTTACTCGCCCTACGCGCCCGCCTTGTACGGCAAGGTTCACCTCGCCTTGCAACGCAAAGTGAACTTTGCGGCGCGGCGGAAGGTGAGTTATTAAATTCGCGGCGGGATTTTGGCTACCCTACTACCCGAATCTCTCTCGGCATATCGGAGAGACTCTCCGCGCCTGTTTCTGTAACCGCCATGTTATCTTCAATGCGCACGCCGTTGCGGCCCGGCAAATAAACGCCCGGCTCGATGGTGAACGTCATGCCCGGTTCGAGGATTTGCATATTATCGCCGCGAATATAGGGGGCTTCGTGTCCCTCCATGCCGATGCCGTGACCGGTGCGATGCGTGAAGTATTTTCCGTAGCCGGCTTTTTCGATCGCGTCCCTTGCGGCTTTGTCCACGTCCGCGCAGGGGACGCCGGGTTTGGCGGCGGCGCGGCCCGCCGCATTCGCCTGCTGTACGATACGGTGAATCTTCTGACACTCTTCATCCGCTTCGCCCACGGCAAAGGCGCGCGTAAGGTCGGAGATATAACCGCCATACGCCGCGCCCCAATCCACAACGAGCAAATCTCCCGCCTGTAATTTTCGCTCCGAGGGCGAAGCGTGTGGGTTGGCGGAGTTCGGTCCGGCGGCGACGATGGGCGCGAAAGGGATCTCGGATTCAGAGCCGTGTTTCAATAATTGCATCGCCAACTCGGAGGCAACTTCGCGCTCGGTCATCCCTATTTTTATTTGTGGAAGGGTCGCTTCCAACGCATCCTGGGCGATATTCACCGCCCGGCGCATGGCTTCCACTTCGGCCTTGTCCTTGCGCAATCGCAACTCGGCGAGGACATCGCTCGCGTCGGGAAAGTCCGCTTCGGGCGCGCCCGCCTTGACGTGACGGAATTCCAGCAAACGAAGTTGACGCGGCTCGACACCGATCCGCTTCCCGTTTAAACCGAGGGTTTGAGCGGCTTTCCTGAAAACGTCGTCCCACTCGAGCGGATTCTCCCCATACGGGAAACCCGTCACTTCGAATGGGAATAACTTTACCTTCGGCAGTTCAAGTTCAGGCAGCGCCAATAGCGGGGCTTTTCCCGGCGCGACGAACAAAATCACCGGGCGTTCCATCAGGTGAAAGCTTATTCCGGTCAGATATTTCAGCGTAGGACCCGGATTCAGAATAACAGCATCCAGGTTCGAGGCGGAGAGAGAGGCGGTCAGGCGGTCGAGTCGGGAACGAGTCATGTTGAATCTCCTGCATTGATTTATTTGAAGGCGCGGAGGAAATCTGCCTATCCCGTAAAAAATCCGCGGCTTGAATCGAAGTTATTTGTGTTTCATTTTGGAAAACAGCATCGTGATCCAATCCACGATGAAAGGCGCGACAGCTTCGGTCGTCGTGGCGATGCGAAACCACCAGGGGATGACCAAACTGCGGCGCGGACGTTTCGCCACGTCCACGATGCGGCGCGCGACATATTCGGACGACATGCGAATCCGCATCCTATAACGAAAGGATTGGTAGGCGACATTCGAACCGATGTGCCTGCCGAACTCGGTGGAGGCGGGACCGGGATAAATGCCGCTGACTTTGATGCCGAAAGGAGCGACTTCGCGGCGAAGCGAATCGGTAAACGCGCGCGCGCCGTGTTTGCTGGCGGAATAACTGGTTATGAGCGGCGCGGCGATGAGCCCCGCGACCGACACCATATTGATGATGTGTCCTTCGCCCCGCGCGATCATGTGCGGAAGAACCATGCGGGTGACGCGCATTGTGCCGATCAGGTTTACTTTGATGAGCAGGTCAATGTCGCGGTCGGGCGCATGTTCTTCGTACCAGCCGACCCGCCCGATGCCCGCGTTGTTGAATAGAATGTCAATGCGGTCGTATAGTTCGAGGGCGGTCTTCACCATGTTGTCCACGTCGTCGGGGTTGACGATATCCACCGGCACAGCGATGGCTTCGCCGCCCGCATCCTGGATCTTCGAGGCAAGGTTTCGCAGGCGGTCAATGCGCCGCGCAGCGAGGACCACTTTACACCCTTCTTTCGCAAATTGCCAGGCGGCGTCTTCTCCAAAACCGGACGACGCGCCTGTGATGAGAACAACTTTGTCTTTGAGGGAGGCGGGGCGGATATTCATGGCGGGCGAATTGTAAAGCGAAACCGGGAAAAAGGAAACGTAATTCGTAATCCGTGACTCGTAATCGAAAAGCGCAAAACGCGATCTTCATCCTGCGTCTTGCGCCTCTCGTTGCTTGTTTCTCATTACTCGTTACTCATCCCTCATCCTTCATCCTTCATCCTTCACCCTTCATCCTTCATCCTTCACCCTTCACCCCCCATCCTTCATCCTTCATCCCTCATCCCTCATCCTTCATCCTTCATCCTTCATCCTTCATCCTTCATTCCTCATCCCCCGTCCCTCACCCCTCATCCTTCTCCTCGCTCTTCTTCTTCGGCTTCGGCGGTTCGATGATTTTATTCTTTCCAAGCGCGATCTCCAACACCTCATCCATGTGTTTGACGGGAAGAATTTTCAATTCTGATTTCGCAGTCTTCGGCAGGTCAACCAGGTCTTTCATATTCTTCTCCGGCAGGATGACGGTCTTCAACCCGGCGCGATGCGCGGCGAGGACTTTTTCGCGCACACCGCCGATGGGCAGCACCCGCCCGCGCAAGGTGATCTCGCCCGTCATGCCGACGTGCTTCAACGCCGGGCGACCCGTCAAAGCGGAGATGATCGCGGTCGCCATCGTAATTCCCGCCGATGGCCCGTCTTTGGGTATGCCGCCCTCAGGCATGTGGATGTGGATATCGAAACGCTCGAAGACTTCCATTTCGATCTTGAGCGCGGCGGAGCGCGACTTGATGTAGGTCATCGCCGCCTGCGCCGACTCCTGCATCACCTCCCCCATCTGACCGGTCATCTGCAAGCCGCCCTTGCCTTCGATGATGGCGACCTCGACCGGCATGATCTCGCCGCCGGTTTCCGTCCACGCCAGGCTGGTGGCGACGCCCACCTCGTCGCTCCGTTCGGCTTCGGATGGGAAGAATTGCTGGGGACCGAGCAACTTGTCAATTCCATCCGCAACGACGGCGTTCGGATATTTCTTCCCCTCCGCTTTCATGCGCGCCACTTTGCGGCACACGCGGCTGATCTCGCGCTCCAGGCTTCGCACGCCAGCCTCGTAGGTGTACTCGCGGATGATGCGCTGGATCGCGCCCGTCTCGAAACTCACGCCGAGATCCTCTATGCCGGTCTCTTCGATCTGGCGCGGAATAAGATAACGGTTGGCGATCTCGACTTTCTCCTCTTCGATATAACCGGGGAATTCGATGATTTCCATGCGATCGAGCAACGGCGAAGGGATGCTCCCCAGGTGGTTCGCCGTCGTGACGAACATCACCTTCGAAAGATCAAACGGCAGTTCGAGGTAGTGGTCGCTGAACGAATGATTCTGCTCCGGGTCCAGCACTTCGAGCATCGCCGAAGCCGGGTCGCCGCGAAAATCGGAATACAGTTTATCAATCTCATCCAGCATAAACAGCGGGTTGGACGTCCCCGCCCGCTTCATGGTCTGAATGATGCGCCCCGGCAACGCGCCGATATACGTCCGCCTGTGTCCGCGGATCTCCGCTTCGTCGCGCACGCCGCCCAAAGAGACGCGCGCAAACTTGCGTCCAAGCGCGTCCGCGATCGAACGTCCGAGCGAGGTCTTGCCCACGCCGGGCGGGCCCACAAAACACAAAATCGGCTGCCGCACCTTCTTCGGCTTGAGCGAACGGACGGCGATGTATTCAAGGATACGTTCCTTGGCTTTCTTCAAGCCATAATGATCGCGCTCCAAAATCTTCGCCGCGTTTTTTACGTCGAGATTGTCCGGCGTCGGGTTGTTCCAGGGCAGTTCGAGAATCCAATCAATATAAGAGCGGATGATCCCCATTTCGGGAGCCATGGGCGGCATTTGGTTGAGGCGCTCCACCTCCTTTAACGCCACCTTGCGGGCTTCCTCGGGCAGGGATGCAACCTCGATGCGTTTCTTCAAATCCGCCGCGTCGCGGGTGAAGACATCCCCTTCGCCCAACTCGGTCTGAATCTGCTTCATCTGCTCGCGCAGATAAAATTCGCGCTGGCTTTTATCCACTTCGTTCTGCACCCGCGAGTGAATTTCGTCTTCAAGTTCGAGAACGTCCACTTCAGCGGCGAGCAGATTGTTCAACTGTCCCAATCGCGCCTTGGGGTCGAGGATCATCAACAGCCGCAGTTTCGCCTCGTAGGTGAGACCGAGCGAAGTCGAGATCATATCCGCCAGCCAGCCCGGCTCCGAGATGTTCAACGCAAAGACATGCGCCTCTTCCGGGATGGAACGATCCAGTTGGATACAGCGGTCAAATTGATTCAACACCGAACGCATCAGGGCTTGCGTCTGCCGGTCGGCGGTCGGCGATTCGTGGATCACGCGCGCGCGCACCTTGATATACGGCTTGAGCCGCACAAGTTGCACGATTTCCACCCGGCGGCGTCCCTGCGCCAGAGCCGAGTGCGAACCGTCTGGCATTTCGAGCAAGCGCCCCACCGCCATTTCCACGCCGATGGGCAGGAAGTCATCCGGTCCTGGGTCTTCCACTTCGGGGTCGCGCTGGGTCAGCCCGATCAACGTCTGCCCTTTGACATGCGCCTCCTCCAACGCCAACAGCGAAGCCTCGCGCCCGATAAAGATCGGCGAAACCATGCGCGGAAAAATAACCATATCGCGCAAGGGCAGAACCGCCGCCTCGATCAAACCGTCGGCTTTCGGCTCCATGTTCGGGATGCGATACAACTCCTCCGTGCGCTGGGAGAGCGTCAGATCGAATTCTTGTTCATTCCAGTTTGGTTGACTCATTCAATGATTTCCATTCTTTCATCGCTTCCGCCGTCACGAACATCGAACCGGCGGATAACACAATGCTACCATCATTCGCGGATAGTTCCAACGCGCGGCGCAAAGCCTTCCCAACGGAAGCCGCCGCCTCAGACTCCGCTCCAGCCTGGTCGGCGAGACCCCGAATGTGATCCACGCTGAGAGCGCGCGGATGATCCGCCTGCGTGACGATAATTTTCGCTATCTTCGATCTCATCTCCGCAAACATGCCGGGGATGTTCTTATCCTCCGAAGCGCCGAAGATGAGATGGACTTTTTTATCGGGAAAATATTCATCCAGCGTTTCGCGCAACTTTTCGAAAGAATCTTGATTATGGGCGCAGTCGAAGATCACGGGAGGATCGAGCCGCGCAATCTCGAAGCGGGCGCGCCATTGTACCCGGGAAAACCCCGTTTTAACCTGCTCATCCGTGATCGGAATCCCGCTGACTTTCAGGGCGGCGTAGGCGGTGGCGGCGTTTATTATCTGGTGCCTGCCGAGCAGGGGAATCTCAAAACTCAGTTCGCGGGGCTTGGTTGAGGGCTGAAGGTCGAAAGCGCCGCCCGGGCTTTGCAGGGAAAGGCGAAAGGATTGACCGCTCAAGGACGAGGCTTCAAACTCCGTGACAATGTCCCTCCCCACAAGCGTAAACCCGCAATCCCTTGATTTGGCTACGCGCATCAAAACGTCCAGCGCCTCATCCTTCTGCGGAGACGAAACCACAGGCGCGCCCTCCTTGATGATGCCCGCCTTCTCCCCGGCGATCAACGCCAGCGTATTCCCCAACACCGCCATGTGATCGTACGACAGCGACGTAATGACCGACACTTTCGGCGTTACGATATTGGTCGCATCCAGCCTGCCGCCAAGCCCCACCTCGATGACAGCCGCGTCCACTCCGCATTTTGCAAACGCCAGGAACGCCAGCGCGGTTGTGATCTCGAACGTGGTCAGTTTTTCGATGCGCGCCACATGCGGTTTGATCTCATCCACCAGGTCGCACAATTGCTCGCGCGAAATCGGCTCGCCGTTCACCCGAATCCGCTCGATGTAATCCTCCAAATGCGGGGATGTGTATAAACCCGTCTTGTATCCCGCCGCCATCAGCCCCGCCGCGCACAACGCCGAGACCGACCCCTTCCCCTTCGTCCCCGCCACGTGGATGATGGGATACTTCGCCTGCGGATCCCCCAGCGATTCCATCAGCGCGAACATACGGTCGAGGTTAAATTCAGCCTTGGCAAGCTCGGACGAATGTTTCAGGCTATAATCCACAAATGAATACAGGTAGTCGAGGGCAAGGTTGTAGCGGGCTTCGAGGTCCATGAACGGGATTGTAAGACCGATTCGGGGAATTGGTAAATAGTAATTGGAGATTGCATAAAGGATCGCCGCCTTTGGTTATACATTCCCACAAAGGTAAAGGCGCGCAACGTTTTTCGAAGTAAAATAAATTTGCGATCATGAAATCAACTTCCAGGTCCAAATCTCGAAAAGTAAAGGAACCGCTTGCGCATTACGCTGTCATTTCAACTGACAAGGCTAAACCCGCGCTAAGTAAGAAGCGGATTCCCTTCGATTCTAAAAAAATCACAGCCTTTTGCAAACGCTGGAAAATCTTAGAATTTTCTTTCTTTGGTTCCCTCCTTCGAGATGATTTCCGTCCCGATAGCGACGTGGATGCGCTGGTCAGTTTTTCGCCCAAAGCCGAGTGAAGCCTGTGGGATTTGATCTCCATGCAGGAAGAGTTGGAAGCAATATTCAAACGCAAAGTGGATTTGGTGGAGAAGGAAGCCATCCGCAACCCTTACCGCCGCCACTCCATCCTGAGCGGACGGGAGGTTTTCTATGCCGCCAACCCAACGTGAAGCAGGCTATATCTGGGATATGCTTGAAGCCGCAAAAGCCATCCAAAAGTTTATGACCGGCGTGCGGTTCGAGGAATTTCTAAAGGACAGAAAACTTCCATGAATATGATGACGTAAAACAGGAGCGATCGAATAATCTTCTCACCCTTCTCGTATCTTTTATCTTTTAAAAGCGCGGCTATTCCAGTGGCGTACAAACTTTACACCTTGCAATCCATCCCTGCTCATCTCCTGCCGCGGATCGCCTTGATTCACCTGGGAGACGCGGGGCTGTTATCCAAACTTGGCTTTCCTTTCGTGATGCGTTATTTCGAGAACGCGGTAAAGGATGAAAAAGCGTTCGGGTTCTATGTGAAAGACGACGAGACCGGCGAGATCATGGGATTCAGCCTCGCTTCGCCGGAGCCGTCGGCGCTCACATTCAAACTCGCCGAGGATAAGGACTGGTTCATCAGGAACATCATCAAGGCGATCTTTACCCGCCCGCTGGCTTTCCTCCAAATGCTAATTTCGAGCTTAACCATCCGCGGACAGATGTATGAGCCGAACACAATCGAGTGCGTGTACTTCACGGTTGACCCGAAATATCGCGGGCGCGGATTGGGACGGGCGTTGCAAAAAGCGCTCATGGACGAGGGGCGCAAGCGCGGATACAAAAAAATCTACGCCAGCGTCGAAACCCGGAATATCGCCAGCCTGAAAGCGACGCAGGCAAACGGGTTTAGAATTATCAAAACCTTCCGTGAAGGAATTTATCACAGGCATCGCCTGGAATGTAATCTGTAAAGCGTACCGCAACCCTCAATTTGCGTTTTGAAACGAGACAATCCTTGAGGCTCTTTATAAAATGACTCCAATCGCCCACCGTGAACGAATTCAAGCCTGCCTGAGCGGGGAAATCGCAGACCGCGTTCCCGTCGCCCTGTGGCGCCACTTCCCCGAGGAAGACCAAAATCCGCAAACGCTTGCCGCGGCGACGATCCAATTCCAGCAGAGGTACGATTTCGATATCGTCAAAGTCACGCCGGCTTCGTCGTTCGCTGTCAAGGATTGGGGCGTGGAGGATGAATGGAAGAACAACCCCGAAGGGTCGCGCGCGTACACGAAGCGCGTCATCCGCGAAGCGAAGGATTGGGAGACGCTCAAACCGCTCGAGCCGTCCGCGCCGCATCTTGCCGCGCAGTTGGAATGTTTGAGGCTGATCCGCAAGGAGATCGGCGCGGAGACTCCGGTCATTCAGACTGTTTTCAATCCCATGTCGCAGGCGAAGAATCTGGCGGGAAACGACCTGCTGTTGGATCACATCCGCAAACATCCCGAAGCGGTGATGAGGGGTTTGGAGACCATCGCCAAAACAACGGAGCGATTCATCGAAGCCGCGCGCGAAACCGGCGTTGACGGAATCTTCTACGCCGTCCAACACGCGCAGGGAAGCATGATGGAATTGGACGAATACAAGGCGATTGCCCTGCCGTCCGACCAGAAGGCGCTCGAACCCGCAAAAGACCTGTGGTGCAACATGCTCCACCTGCATGGAAGGGACGTTTATTTTTCGCTGTTGCGGTTGATGAATTTTCAGATCGTCAACTGGCATGACCGCGAGAGTTACCCGTCGCTGGCGGAGGGGCAAAGCGTGTATCGCGGCGTGGTTTGTGGAGGCATCCGACAGGATTCGCTCCATGGGGGCAACCCGGCCCAAATCAGGGAAGAGGCGCGGGATGCCGCCGAGCAGACCAAAAGCCGCAGATTCATCCTCGGCACGGGATGCGTGGTCTTTTATCAATCGCCCGATGAAAATATAAAAGCGGCGATCGAGGGCGCGCGATGACCTTGCGCGTTATTTCCGGAAGCGCGAAGGGCAGGAAGTTGAAATCGGTTCCGGGAGACATCACCCGTCCGGCGATGGACCGCGTCAAGGAGGCGCTGTTCAACATCCTTGCCGGGGATGTGATCGGTTCGAGTTGGTGGGATCTCTTTGCAGGCACGGGCGCGATCGGCATCGAAGCCCTGAGCCGCGGCGCTTCGTTCGCGAGGTTCAGCGATTTGAATCGCGCTCCGATCGAGACGATCAAGGATAATGTGGCGCATTGCAAATTTACGGAGAAGGCGGAAATCAAACGCGGCGACGCTTTCATATTATTGACGGGCAGGGCAGACCGGCAATTTGAATACATCTACATCGCGCCGCCGCAATATAAAGGCATGTGGCTGGAGGCGTTGAAACGGCTCGACGATCACAAGGACTGGCTCGCGGACGACGGCACGGTCATCGTTCAAATTGACCCGGCGGAGTATGAGGACGTGGAGTTGAGTAATCTTGTGGAGGGGGAACAGAGGAAGTACGGGAATACGTTGTTGGTGTTTTACGACCGGAAGTAATGAAACGAACGGGTGATATAATCCGAAGCGAGGTGTCACATGGTCACAGCAACGATCAGCCCGCAATATACAGTCAAGATCCCCGCAAACCTGCGTTCGCAACTACGGGTGGGTCAGCGCATGGCTGTAAGTATGGACGCCCAGGGGCGCTTGGTGTTGACGCCAATCGAGCAGGCGCGCGTTGTGTTGGATGAAACTTTCGGCGCATGGGCTGGGCGTAAGGACATTCCGAAAAGCGGAATCAAGTACATGGACAAGATTCGCCGCGGGCATCGCGGTAAGAGACTGGGGAAGATCCGCGGGAAATGAAAATCATCGACACTGACATCGCCATTGATCATTTTCACGGCAACCGCTTCGCCCGCGAATTTTTCGAGTCTGCGCTCGATTCGGGGGAGACGCTCGCAATATCAGTCGTTACGCTGACCGAGCTGCTGGCAGGTATGCGGTCAAATGAGGAAGACCCGACGGAGAAACTCCTCGCTCTTTTTTTCGTCCTTGATATTGACCAGCCCATCGGGCGAAAAGCCGCCGCTTACCTGCGAAAATACAACCGCACGCATAAGATCGAACTGGGCGACGCGTTGATCGCCGCCACAGCTTCCTTTTTTAATGCAGAACTCGTTACCCGCAACATCAAGCATTATCCAATGTCGGATATCAAAGTTGTTGTTCCTTATGAACGAGGGAGGAATTGATTCACCCCGGCAGCCACAAATAGAACGAACAACCGGGGAAATTAACCTCGTCGTGTCCCTTGCTTTCGACCCAGCATTTGCCGCCGTGCGCTTTCGCCGCTCCGCGCACGATTGCCAGCCCCAACCCCGGGCCCCCGCCTTTGAAACTGGTTGTGCCGGATGAGTGGATGAGCGCCTGCCCCGCCTGATAGAATTTTTCGAAGACGAGTTCGTGATGTTCTGCGTCCAGTCCGATTCCGGTGTCGCGGACTTCGATTAACGCCCCGTCGGCTCCTTTCTCGGTCTTCGCTTCGCGCGCGGACACGACGACTCTGCCTCCGTCCGGGGTGTATTTGATCGCATTGATAATGAGGTGGCGTAACGCCTTATGGATCAGCGCCGGGTCGCCTCGAATCAGGGGGGTGTCCGGCTCGGGAGCGAGAGTCAGTTCAATATTTCGTTCGGAGGCGGCTTTTTTCAATCCGTTGATCGTCTCGAGGATCGCCTGTTTCAGCAGGATCGGGGCGAGGCGCAGGGTCTGCGGTTCGCCGTCCATGCGCGCGACGTCCAGCATGGTGTTGACAATGGAGTGGATTCGCTCCGCGCCGCTCAGGATGCCTTCCGTCGCCGCGGCGAGATACGGATGGCGGCTAACATCCGGCGAAGCGTTGAGGAGGTCGGCGTATCCCTTCATGACGGTGATCGGCGTGCGCAGTTCGTGGGCGACGACGTCAATGAACTCGGTTTTGTTGCGGTCCAGTTGGCGCAGGACTTTGTTGGATTTCTGCAAGTCCGCGATCATGCGCGCGTCATTTTCGCGCAGGCGGTCGAGCGTGATGCGAATGATGTTCAATGCAATGCGCGGACTGCGCTGGAGCGTTTCTTCGAAATCGCGCTTTTCCATTTCAAGGACAGTACATTCGGTCATCGTCTTCGCCGTCGCGGCGCGCGGCGCGTTTTGAATGAGAGCCATTTCGCCGATTAAATCGCCCGCCCCCGCCGCGCGCAACACCTTCTCGCCTTCCTCTCCGAGCGACTTGGTAATGACCGCGCTCCCTTCCGCAAGGATGTAGAAGGTTTCCTCGTACTCCCCCTCCCGGCACAAAATATGACCGGCGGGATAGATACGCAACTCGGTCAATGCCGCCATCGCGCGCAGTTCATTCTCCTCCAAGCCGTTGAACGCCAGGCGGAGCAGGGAAACCTTGTCGAAAGATTTGACTGTATCCATGCGCGGAAGTATACCCACCTGATTCCATCTGAAATATTGCTTTTCGATGATAAATTCCCCGGGGGCGTTCTGCGTTTTCAGCCCAAGCCTTCGATAAGACGCACTTTCATTACGCGCCTGCCCATGTCCGTCTCCAGGACTACGTTGGGGATGGCCGGCAGGAGAAGTTCAGCCCCATTTTCTTTTTTCACCACGTACACATCGTTTGCGCCGGTCTCGAGGATTTCATCCAACACGCCGAGGGTTTCGCCGGTATCCGCCGTCACCGTAAGACCGATCAATTCGTGTTTGTACACCTGTCCGGCGGGAAGAGCCGGAACCTCCGACGCTTTGACGCACACCCACTGGTTGCGGAAGCGTCCCGCCAATTCGGGCGAGTCGTATCCGCGCAGTTTGACCAGCATTCCTTTCGCATGTTTGCGCGCGGAGTCGATCGTCAGCGCTTCGCGCTTTTCCCCCACATAGATCTTCCTCCCTTCCTTGACGCGTTCGGGGAAGTCGGTGTGTAAATCCATGATGAGTTCGCCGTTGACCCCGTGCGGGCGGCGCAGGAAACCGATCGCCAAATAAACAGACTCGCCGTTTGGCGAGCCTTGTTTTTTTTCAGGCGTCATCAGTCGGGTTCCGTCACATCGAGCGTGACCTGTTTGCCCTGGCGTTCCGCGGCGACCCGCAACAGGGCGCGGATGGCGTTCGCCACTTTGCCGCCCTTGCCGATGACGCGCCCCATGTCTTCTTTGGCGACGCTCAATTCAATGCGCGGGCGATTCCCTTTGGTCTCGGTCACAACCACGTCCTCGGGGTGATCCACGAGGGATTTGGCGATGTATTCGATCAATTCTTTCATACGACCATCCTGTCATTGCGAGGGCGGCGGTCTTCCGCCCGAAGCAATCTTCCAGACAGTTGAGATTGCTTCATCGCGAAGGGCTGGCGCGCTCCTCGCAATGACGAAAATTTGTTACTTGCGCGTTCTCACCGGCGCGGCGCGTTTGGATTCGGCGGCGGCGGCTTCTTCGAGCAAAACCTCCAGCGTATCGCCCTGCTTGTAGCGTTCGAAACGCTCGAGCGTCCCGGCGGTCTTGAGAATCTTTTCCACGGATTCGGTCGGCTGGGCGCCGTGCTTCATCCAGCGGTAGATGCGCTTCTCATCCAATTTGATCGTGGCGGGCTCGGTGCGCGGGTTGTAAACGCCCAGGATTTCCAGAAAGCGGCCGTCGCGCGGGGATTCCTTATCTGCGGCGACGATGCGGTACGTGGGTTGGCCCCTGAGGCCAATACGACGTAAACGAAGACGAACCATTTTAAACTTGCTCCTTTTGTTTTGATTACGTTCCAGGCAGGCGCTAGAGACTGGGAGAGGGCGCGGGCTGGAATCGCGGGCTGTATTTTACCAGAAGAAAGTCAAAAATAATCGGTCGTTTGCGAGAGGCGCGCGCGCAAAACATGTCAGACAGGTTGCTCCCTGCGCCGTCCCCGGCGCAGGATTCCCTCACAACACGCCGCCGCCCACAGGGGACTTTGCACAGGACGGCGGCTTGAGCATAGATGCCGGCGTTTTTGCGCTACACTCGCGCGCGAGGGGCGATTCATTTTGCGCGTTTCGGGGATATAATTTTTGAAATCTCGACGCCCCGCATGGACATTTTCGCCCTACGGAAAGGAATTCGAAATGAAGCGCGCTATCGCCATCCCCAGCCTGTTCGCCGTCCTTAGCCTCGTTCTGGCATCCTGCAATCTCGGCGGCGGAGACGCAACCGACGTCCCCGCGGAAAGCGAATTTGCCGTCGCTCAATCCACCCCCACGCTGACCCTCGCCGACAAGGTCGTCATCGAACTCTCCGCCCAGGCGGACACGACGGTCCAATACAACACAGTTGGGCAGACGATAAAGTTTAAGTACACGATAAGGATGATAAGGAACGACAGCGTAGATATCCCGCCCAACATCGTCTTCAGCGGCGCAACGCCAGTCTGCCCGGCGATTAACAACATCGGCAATTTGGACGATCGCTTCGACGCGGGGGAGACGATGGATTGCGCGCTCGATTACGCGCTGACCCAGACGGACCTCGATAAAGCCTCAGTCTCGCAAATCGTCACGGTCAATATCTATACCGTCAATTCGAACACCGTCACGACTACAGTCGCGACCGTGCCTTCAAAATTGTTGACATTAACCAAAACCGCCGATCCGGCAAGTTACTATCAAGTCGGGCAGACGATTAAATTCAATTACACAATCAAGAATAGCGGTTCCAACCAACTCGGGCCGGGACCGTTCACCATCACGGATTCGCTGGTCAACAACAACGCGCCCTTCAATTGCGGGGATGCCAATGCGACTCTCGCCCCGGGCGCGACCCTGGCCTGTTCAGCGACCTATACCGTCACCTCCGCCGACATGAATGCCGCTTCGGTTGCATCCGTTGCGACGGCGGCGGGAGGCGGCGCAAACCCCTCTGCGCAGGTTTCCGTCACGCTCAACAAAACGACTCCGCCGCCGCTAGCGTCCGGTTCGACCATCCAACACAAGGTTGAAAAAGGCGAATGGCTGTGGCAGATCGCCCGTTGTTATGGAGCGGATCCAACCAAAACGATTGCGGCAAATCCACAGTTGGCAAATCCCGCCAAAATTAAAGAGGGAACCGTCGTCACCGTCCCCAATATCGGCAGTAACGGAAAAATCAACCAGCCGCCGTGTGTAAGCAAGCATCTCGTTCAATCCGGCGATACATGGGCGTCCATCGCGTCCAAATATGGCGCGGATCAGGGGTTGCTCCAAATCGCCAACGACAACATCCTGACGGTCGGCAAGGAGATCAAGGTTCCGCTCTATACTGCCGGGTTGAATATCCCCACGCCGGGCGCGTCACCGATCGTCACTCCCGGCGCCACGACCCCCGCGCCGACGACTGGTTTAACCCTGACCGTCACCGCATCGCCGAATGTGTACAGTCAGGCGGGGCAGGCGATTACGTTTACATATACCATTAAGAACAGCGGCACAACCAACAATGGGCCGACGCAGTTCACCGTCACAGACGGCCTTGTCAGCGCCGGCGCGTTCAACTGCGGGAGCCCGACCACTCTTTCGCCCGGCGCAACCACTTTCTGCACCGCCACATACACTGTGCCGCAGGATGTGTTCGATAACGCCTCGACGATCACGAGCAACGCGTCTGCGTCCGGCGGCGGAGCAACGTCAGCCGCTGTAATCACAACGATTGCCAAAGCCGTCTCACAAATTACGCTGACCGTTTCCGCGAATCCTGCGACCTATAATCAGGCAAACCAGACGATCGCGTTCGCTTACACGATCAAGAATACCGGCACGGTCCCGATCGGACCGGCGCAATTCACGATAACAGACGGGCTTGTCAACTCTGCCGCATTCAATTGCGGAGACACGACCACCCTCGCCCCCGGCGCAACGACTTCCTGCGCCGCCAATTACACGATCCCACAGAATGTCTTCGATAACGCCGCCGTCGTCACGAGCAACGCCACTGCATCCGGCGGAGGCGTCACTTCTGCGGCGGTCGTTACGACTGTCGCCAAGCAATAACAAGGAATTTCCCCATGCCCTCACCCATCCCACGAAGCAAGGTGGAGAAATATCAGACCTGGAATGCCGAAAGCGTATTCGCCGCGCCTCACGCCTTCGACTCCGCCATCGAAGACATCCTTCAAAGCCTGCCGGGCGTCAAAAAATTTCAGGGACGTCTCGGCGAAAGCGCCGACATTTTCCTGGAGGCGATGAAGATTTTGGATACGCTCGACCGGCAGGCAAGCAAAATCCGCGTGTACGCCAACCTGTCCAACGCGGTGGACGCCAACGACGCGCAAGGCGCGGCGATGAACGGCAAAGCCATGTCGGCGCTGGCGCAGGCGGGAGCCGCCATCGCCTTCGTCGAACCGGAGGTTTTATCCATCGGAGAGACGAAACTGAAAGAATGGGTCGCGTCCGATCCGCGCATGAAACTCTACGAACATTTCTTTAACGACCTGTTCCGCAAGAAGGCGCACGTCCGCAGCGCGGAGGTGGAGGAATTGTTCGGCATGTTGCGCGACCCGTTCGGCGCAGTGCGCATGACGGCGGCGGCGGTCGCAAACGCCGATTTCAAATTCAAACCGGCGAAGGACAGCAAGGGCAAAAAACTTGAGTTGACCCAAAGTTCGAAGAATTCCCTCATGCACTCGCCGGATCGCAAGGCGCGCCGGACGGCATGGGAGAACTACAACGACAAATATCTCGAATTCAAAAACACGCTGGCAGGCAACCTTGCCGCATCCATCAAACAGAACGTCTTCAACATGAAGGCGCGGAGATTCAACTCGTCGCTCGAAGCCACGCTCTTCAACGGGAACGTGCCCGTTGAAATGTTCCATAACCTGCTGGCGATCTTCCAGAAGAATCTGCCGATGTGGCACAAGTATTGGCGCATCCGCCGCAAGGCTTTGGGCGTGAAGGTTTTGCACCCCTACGACGTTTGGGCTCCGCTCACGACGAAGAAGCACAACGTCCCGTTTGAAACGGCGGTGAATTGGATCTGCGACGGACTGGCGCCGATGGGCGACGAATATATCAGCGTCATGCGCAAGGGGTGTCTTGAAGACCGCTGGGTGGACTGGGCTCCCAACGCAGGCAAACGCGAAGGCGCGTTCTCGACCCGCGTGCCGAGCGACACGCATCCATTCATCATGATGAGTTACACCGACGACATCGGCTCGATGAGCACGCTCTCGCACGAACTCGGGCACTCCATCCATGCATGGTACGCCAGCCGCGCCCAGCCGATGATGTACTATCTCTATCCATCCATCATCGCCGAGACGGCCTCGAATTTTAATCAGGCGATGACTCGCGCTCACCTGCTCGAAAGCAGGAAGGATAAATACTTCCAGATCGCCCTGCTGGAAGAGGCGATGGGCAACTTCCACCGTTATTTTTTCATCATGCCGACCCTCGCCCGCTTCGAACTGGAGACGCACCAGCGCGCCGAAAAGGGAGGGGCGCTCACGGCGGATTACATGAACAACCTGATGGCGGATTTATTCAGCGAGGGATTCGGCGGCGAAATGAATCTGGATCGCGAGCGCGTCGGAATCACCTGGGGGACGTTTACCACGCATCTCTATATTGATTACTATTCCTTTCAATACGCCATCGGCATCTCCGCCGCAAACGCCATCGCAAAACGGATTCTCGACGGAACCCCCGGCGCCGCGCAGGATCACATCAACTTCCTCAAAGCGGGTTCATCCATGCCGCCGATGGACGTCTTCAAGACTGCGGGTATTGACATGACCTCCACCAAACCCATCGAAGACGCCTTCGCAGCGCTGGAGAAGTACATTGACCGGCTGGGGGATTTGACGGGTTAGCGCCCAGACTTCCGAAGTCCCGCAGACTTCGGAAGTCTTTTGCCCTTGACAAATAGACAAATTTCTATATAATCAGCCTTATGAAACTCAGCCCTGTCCTCTTCGCCAAAGCCATCGCGGACGAGACGCGCCAGAACATCATGAAACTCGTCTGCTGCAAGTGGCTTTCCGTCAGCGAGATCGTCGAGAAGGTCGGCTACTCCCAGCCGACCATCTCGCATCACCTCGCCATCCTGCGCGATGCGGGGCTGGTGAACATCCGCGAAGAAGGCAAGCAGACGTTCTACTCGCTCAATCAGGAAAACATCGCCGTCTGTTGCGGGCAGTTGATGATCAAGTTCGCGCCCGAAAACAAGGTCACGGAAGCCATCGTCAAGGTTGTCAACGCATGAGTAAGTCGGATTGGCAATCCGACCTACAAATTTTTTTACGCCAATACATAGACAAATTTCTATTCAAGGAGAAAAAATGACTCACGGAATTCTTTTCCTGCTCACCCGCGGACTTTCGCTCTGCGGAATTTGTAAATGCAAGACAACAAGGAGAACAAAATGACCCAATCCCCCACCCCCGTTCACGACGCGGTGCGCGAGCATTACGCCGAACGGATAAAGAACAACGCCTCATGCTGCGACGACAATTGTTGCGGCGACAAGACCGAAAGCGCCCTCTACCCCGTTGATTTACTCGCCACGCTCCCCGAAGGCGAATCCGCCGTCAGTTACGGATGCGGCGACCCGATCACGCTGGCTTCGCTCAAACCTGGGCAGACCGTCCTCGACCTCGGCTCGGGCGCGGGACTGGACTGCTTCTTCGCCGCAAAGCAAGTCGGCGCGGAGGGAAAAGTCATCGGCGTGGACATGACCCCTGAAATGCTGGAAAGAGCCAGGTCCAGCGCGAAGCGGTTGAATCTCGCCAATGTCGAATTCCGCCAGGGATTCCTCGAATACCTGCCCGTCGAATCAAACAGCGTGGATGTCGTCATCTCCAACTGCGTCATCAATCTCTCGCCCGATAAATCCAAAGTCTTCAGCGAAGCGTTTCGCGTGTTGAAGCGCGGCGGAAAATTCGCAGTGAGCGACATCGTCACCGACGGCGAACTGCCCGATGCCGTGCGGACCAGCATGGCGGCGTGGGCGGGCTGTGTGGCGGGCGCGGTGGACGCGAAAGAATATGTCGCCATGATGCAGGCGGTCGGCTTCACGGATATTTCCATCAACCCCGTGTACTTCGACCAGCAGACCATTGACGCCTCGTTGCAGGAAATGAATCTCGACGTCAGCGCCTACCCGCAGGAGAAGGTTTACAAAGCGGTCTACAGCGCCAAGATCACGGCATACAAACCGTAGCGCTGTACCGCAACCCTTCGACAAACTCAGGGCAAGACTTCAGTTTGCGCATTGCAAGGACAAACTGAAGTTTTTCGTACTCGCGCAAAATTCAGGTCATGCGTTGACATGACCTGAATTTTGGAAAGATAGATAGATAAACTTCTATATATAGATCGACATAATAGACGCTCTCCAGCGTCGCAATTTCAAAGGAAAAAAATGAACATCCTCGAACTCTTTCAATTCGCCCTCGGCAAAGCCTGGACGACCTTCTCGGAACTCTGGGCATTGCTCCTACTGAGTATTGTCATCAGCGTCCTGCTCAAACTCTATGTGGATCAGGATCGCGTCACCGCCTTCCTCAAACGCAACCAGCGCAACAGCGTCGCCATGTCCACTGCGCTCGCCATTGGCACGCCCTTCTGCTCGTGCGGCACCACCGCCGTCGTCCTCGGTATGATGGCCTCCACCGTCCCCTGGGCGCCCATCGTCGCCTTCCTCGTCGCCTCGCCGCTCACCTCGCCGCAACAGATGGTTTACAGCGCGGGACTCTTCGGCTGGCCCTTCGCCATCGCATTCATGGTCTCGTCAATTCTGCTCGGATTGGCGGGCGGCGCCATCGCGGGTTTTGCCGAATCGCGCGGCTGGTTGACAAATCAAGCCCGCCTCGTTTCCCGACCTGAAACTGCCCTGCCGCCCCTCGAACAGAATCCACCCTCGAGCCGCCCGCGCGTCACCGCGCAGATGTTCGCCAAAGAATTCCTCGACATAACCTGGAAACTCCTGCTGATGTTCTTCGGCTTCTCATTCATCGGCAACTTCCTCAACGGCATCATCCCGCAGGATTGGATTCAAAACGCCTTCGGCGCGGGCAATGCTTTCAGCATTCCCCTCGCGGCGATTCTCGGCATCCCGTTCTACCTCAACACCGAAGCCTCCATGCCGCTCGTGCGCGCCTTCATGGACTCGGGCATGAGCGCGGGCGCGGCGCTCGCCTTCCTCATCACCGGCGCGGGGACGTCCATCGGCGCATTGGCGGGAGCGCTGACCATCGCCCGCTGGCGCGTCATCGGAATTGTGCTTGGCACGCTCGTCACCGGCGCGGTCATCCTCGGCGCGGCATACGATATGCTGACGCCCCTGCTTGCATGACTTTTCTCCCGCGCCGCGCAAGGTGAGATTCCCCGGCTTTAAAGTGAGGAAACACACCTTGACGGCGTAAAGTTTCAAGAGTAAAAACAAACCAACTGGTCGGTTTGTTTTTATTTTTTACCCCCGCAAGGGGTGAAGGCAAAAAGGAAGCGCCGTGCAACAGCGCAGCGAAGAGACCCGCTCCAAGATCATTTCGTCGGCGATCAGGTTATTTTCCGGTCGCGGGTTCAATGCCGCCAGCGTGGACGACATCTGCGCGGAGGCGGGGATCAGCAAGGGCGCGTTCTATCATCATTTCAAGAGCAAGCAGGATTTATTCCTGTCCCTGCTGGACGGCTGGTTGAAGACGATTGACAACGCCATCGAGGCGGCAAAGGACAAGCCCGCGCCCGAGGCGTTTACGCAGATCGCCGAAGCCTTTCCGTACATCTTCAAAACGGCGGGCGAAGGACTGCCGATGTTCCTCGAGTTCTGGCTGCAAGCCAGCCGCGACGAAACGGTCTGGCAGGCGAGCGTGGAGCCATATCGCCGTTACCACAAATACTTCACCGCGCTCATCAAAAAAGGCGTGGACGAAGGTTCGTTCGTCGCGGTGAATCCTGAATTGACGGCGCGCATGATCATCTCGACCGGGATGGGTTTGTTGTTGCAAAGCCTGATGGACCCGCAGGGCGCGAAATGGGAAAAGGTCGCGCGCGACAGCGTGAAAATGCTGGTGGACGGCATGTTGAAAAAATAATATGTCATTGCGAAGGAGCGAAGAACAAGAGCGCTCCTCGCAATGACGATTACGGAGAAAAATATGTGGCTGGTAACCGGAGCGACGGGACATGTGGGGAATGTCCTCATCAGAAAACTTTTGGAACGCGGGGAAAAGGTTCGGGCGATGATTCTGCCGGGCGAAAGCCGCGAATCAATTTCGGGATTAAGAGTCGAGGCGGTGGAGGGGGATGCGATCAACCTCGACGCTGTGTTTGAATCCATGCGCGGCGTAAAGGGCGTCTTTCATCTGGCGGGCGTGATCTCGATCATGCCGGGACCCAACCCGTATGTCCGCAAGGTCAACGTGGAGGGGACGCAGAACGTCATCCGCGCCGCGCTCGAGAATGGAATCAGGATGATTTATACGTCGTCCATCCATGCCCTCCGGCGCGTCGCAGACGGCGTGATTGACGAAAGCGCATCCTACGATCCGGATAACCCGTACGGGGCGTACGACCGCTCGAAGGCGGAGGCGACTCTCGAAGTGTTGAACGCGGTTCAAACCGGACTGGACGCTGTAGTGGTCTGCCCGACGGGCGTGATCGGCCCCTTTGACTTTCGCGGCTCGATGATGGGGTCGCTCATCCGCGACGCGGCGGTTGCCAGGCCGACCCTGTACGTGGACGGCGCATATGACTTTGTGGATGTGCGCGACGTGGCGAACGGGTTGATCTCCGCCGCTGAAAAAGGACGGCGCGGCGAGAGTTATATCCTGTCGGGGCATAAGATTTCGATACGCCGCCTGCTGGAGACGGTGCGCGAGATTACCGGAAGAGATTTCTTTCAGATGAAAATTCCGCTCGGTCTGGCAAAATTCGCCGCCATGTTTACGCCGATGTATTACCGCCTTGCGAACGTCACGCCGCGTTTTACGCCGTATTCACTGGAGGTTTTGCAAAGCAACTCCAACATCAGCCACGCAAAGGCGACTCGTGAATTGGGCTATCAGCCGCGTTCGCTATATGAAAGCATCCGTGATGCGGCGGGATGGTTTTTAGACAAAAGGATTGATTACCTTACACTTTGTTTTTAGGACGCGGAAAACGCGGATGAACGCAGATTTTTTTGACAAAACGCCCGAAAAAATTCCTTGAATCCGCGTTTTCCGCGCTCGTCCGCGTCCTGATTTTAAGAGTGTAAGGTAATCAGACAAAAGGAAATAAAAGAGGAAACCATGAAAATCGTAACAGACTGTGCGGCGGATATGCCCAAAGAGGAGTTGGAACGCCTGGGCGTGATTCAAGCCCCGTTGTTCATCCAATTCCCGGAGGGCGAGGTGAATTCGGCGGATATTTCCGCCGATGATTTCTACATCCGGCTGGAGGCGATGCGCCCCAGGGTACCGACGACGGCGCAGCCTTCGAGCGGCATCTTTGCGGATTTGTACCGCAACCTGGCGCGGACGGATAAGGATGTTTTGTCCGTGCATATTTCATCGGGGCTGAGCGGCACGCTTAACTCGGCGCAGGGCGGCGGCGAGCAGGTTGCAGGCGAGGCGACCGTCAATTTTTGGGATACGCTTACCCTTTCCGGCGGGGAGCGGTTTCAGGTCATGGCGGCGGCTCTGGCGGCGAAAGCCGGTTGGACGCTGGATCAAATTCAGGAGCGTCTGAAAGTCCTCCGCGAAAAGACCGAGGTGATCTACACGCTCGACACGCTGGAATATCTGGCGCGCGGCGGACGCATTGGGCGCGTGCAAGCCATTGCGGGCGCGTTATTAAATCTCAAGCCGGTCATCCGCGTGGATGTGGACGGCAAATACAGCACGGTCGCCAAGGGACGCTCCATCGGCAAGTCCATGACGATCATTGCCGAACATCTGGCCGGGAAATATGGAAATGCGCCGGTGTGGGTTACCGCCCTGCACGGACGGTTTGCCGAAAAGGCAGAACTGCTCGCCGAAGAATTGAAGCGGACGTTGAACGTCGGCAAACTGGAAGTAATGCGCATCTCGCCGGTTTTGGGCGTGCATACCGGTCCCGGCATTGTCGGCGCGGCGGTGACGCCGATGGAGTTGTTTGAGGGGTTAGAGAGTAGAGAGTAGGGAATAGAGAGTAGAGAGTAGAGAATAGAGAGCAGAGAATAGAGAGTAGAGAGTAGAGAATAGAAATTGGAGATTGGAGATTGGAAGAAAGAGGGAAGGATGACCTGGCAGGATAAGGTCGCAGTTGTGACAGGCGCATCTTCTGGCATTGGAGCCGCGACGGCGCGTCTGTTTGCATCGAAAGGGTTGCGCGTCTTTCTCGTTGCACGACGGTTGGACAGGCTGCTCGAATTGCAGGCAGAAATAGCCTCAGCGGGGGGAAAGGCTGAGGTCGCGGCGGCAGACCTCAGGTCGGAAAAGAATCGAAGCGAAGTCTTCTATCAGATCGGCGCAGCGGACGTTCTTGTCAACAATGCGGGATTTGGCTGGTACGGCTATTTCCATAAAATGAACTGGAATACCGCGAGCGAGATGTTGCGCGTCAATGTGGAGGCGATGGCTCACTTTACATCCCTGTTCCTGCCGGGAATGTACGAGAGGAATTACGGGCGCATCGTCAATGTCGGTTCGATTTCGGGGAATGTCCCAAGCCAGGGGATTGCGATGTACGCCGCAAGCAAGGCGTTCATGGACGCGTTCACGACGGCGCTGTGCCGCGAGGCGCGCGGGACGGGGGTGCATGTCAGCGTGGTGAGGGCGGGACCTGTGAAAACCGAGTTTTGCGAGTCGGCGCTCAGGCACGAGAACGGCGGGCATGTCCCGACCGAGAAGGTCGGCGTGACATCCGAATATATAGCGCGGCGGATCTGGCAGTTGCTGGTGCGCCCCAAACGAGTCATTCATGCGCCGCGCTGGCTGGGGATCGCGCCCTGGGCTGAGTTGAGTTTTGGCTGGTTGGAAGATAGGATCGGCCCGCTGTTGTTGAAGCGGGCGGGAAAATAACGAAAACCTGCCGCGACGTCCCCGGCAAAAGAATCGCCCGGCGTTACCGTTCGATCTCAGACGCCAGCATGGCGACGATTTCCCCGGACTTCATCACTTTGCCATACGCTGTCAACGCGGCGAGGAAGGATTTGTGAACATGGTCGGACGGGATGGTCTCGCCATTGTATTCAAGGTCGCGCGTGGCACAGGCATCCTCGGCTACGACGACTTGAAAGCCGAAGTCTGCGGCGGCGCGGGCGGTGGCGTCCACGCACATGTGGGTCATCATGCCGGCGATGACGACGCGCTCGATACCCCACTCTTTCAGTAATTCCAATAAATTCGTCTCGCGGAAGGAGTTGGGGTGATGTTTATAGACGATCGGTTCGCCCTCGAAGTGCGCGACGGAGTCGTGAATATCCGAACCGGAATCGCCCTTGATAAAAAAATCGGCGTCGGGGTCCAGTTCGATGTGTTGAATGTGGATATGCCTCCCGCCGTGTTCGCGGAAGCATTGCAGGAGCATGTAGGCGTTCTTCGCCGCGGATTCTGGATCCGTCAGCGGATATTTCCCGCCGGGGAAGTAGTCGTTTTGGATGTCTATGATAAGCAGGGCGGTTTTCACAACATTATCCTCGAGCAGTCTACTTGCGCCCGAAGTCCGCGGGATTCTCGCCCCACGAGCCGGTGTCCCATTTCAGGATTTTGTCTTCGGGAAGTTCGTTTTCCGCCAGCCAGTTTTCCGCGCTCTTGATCAACGCGAACAGGATGGCGTTCTTCGGCGTGCGTTTCAATTGAGTGCGGCACTCGCCGGTATTGACCCAGGAAATGGCGTTCTCCGAATCGGAATAGATGGGGATGCGCAGGTTGTGCTTCTCCTGCCAGGTCAGCGCGTGGACGATGGCGAGAAATTCGCCGACGTTGTTCGTCCCATCCGCATACGGACCGGCGCGAAAGACCTCCTTCCCGTTCTCCGTGTTGACTCCGCGATATTCCAGTCTGCCCGGCGAGCCGCTGCAGGCCGCATCTACACACAGGGAAGGCAGATACGGCTTTACCTCGGCCAATTTCCAGCGCCCCATCGAAGACGCCTTGCCAAGATAATCCTCGTATCGGGCAAGGTAGGCCGCTTCGGCTTCGGCTTCGCTCTCGAAGGCTTTGTATTGCGCGCCGACAAATCCCTTCACCTGTTTTTCACACTCCGCCCATGCGGTAAAGATACCGGTCCTGCGTCCCGTCCAGACGACATAATACTTCTGCTTCGGCATGGATGAATTCTACTGTAGAACAGGCCTATAGGCTTGTTTTACTTATGGCGCCTGCTGAATCCATGTCGCGCCGCCGTCGGTCGTCTTGTACAGAATTCGCGCTCCGGACGCGTCGGCAAACAATACCCATCCGGTTTGGGAATTGGCGAAACTCATGTCAACCACCGAATTGCCGAATGGGATATCCGGCGTGATCTGCTGGAGGGAGACCCCCGCATCGTTCGTAACGTAGAACTGGTCGCTGGCATAGAAGATCATTTCATTCGCCGACGGCGTTTCCAAAATACCATAGCCGTTGAACTCGACATCCAGCGCCTCCCATGTATTCCCGCCGTCGCTTGTACGATAGGCGAGAATCTCCGGCGTCTCCGACGACTTCCTCAACGCAAGGAAACCTTCGGTCGCAGAAAGGAACTTGATCGCCACAACGCTCAATTCGCTTTCGGCCGAATCCTCCGGCAAAACGAGGTTGATGTTGAACCACGTCTTCCCGCCGTCGCCGCTTCGGTAGAGATAGGTCTGACCTGGCGCATAGGTCACGCCGCCCACCCAGGCGGTGTCCGCATCGAGCGGCAGGATGAAGTTCTTGATCCCGCCCAGCGGCAGCGTATCGCCCGCGCCTTCGATGTTGGGGTCGTTGGTGTAAACCCGTTCCCATGTCCCGCCGCCATCCACGGTCTTGAATATCGAAACAGCCATCGAGCCTGCGCCCACGCCGAGATCCGCCATCGTCCAGCCGGCGCTTTCATTCACAAAATGAATCGAACCGCCGCTGAACGGCGTATCGAAAATCTCCCACGTCAAGCCGCCGTCTGTCGTCCGATAGAGCGTTCCGCCGTTGGGATAACGATTCATATCCGGCAACTGCACCCAGGCATGATCGGCGTCCAAGAAGAAGGTGAAGGCGAGATACCCCGCCTCGGTCAATCCCGGAGGGGTCACATCATACCAAGTCACGCCGCCGTCGTTTGTGCGGATGATCTTCTCCTCAGTCATCGCCCAGCCGAAGACTTCGTCCAGCATTTCGATATTTATGATCGAGGGCGACTCGAATATCGGCGCGTTGATCTCCGGCGGCAGGGGCGTCCCTTGCGGCGTATCAACGGCGAACGGCTGAACCGATGGCTCTTCCGTCGCAGGCAGTGTCGTCGTCGGCAGAATCACCTCCGGCAAAACCGTCGGCTGTATCTGCGGCGCGCAGGCAACAACCAATAAAGAAAGGGAAAATATGAAAGAAACGAAGCGTTTCATTTTACTCCTTTGACTACACAACCACTCGACCATCCGACCACCCGACTACCCGACCACCCGACCACCTGACTACCCGACTACCCAACTACCTCAATCACCGTCGCTTCGCCCTGGCCGACTCCCACGCAGAGAGTCGCCAGCCCATATTGGACATTGCCGCGAATCGCCATTTCGTGGACGAGAGTGGTCGCCAAGCGCGCGCCCGAACAGCCGAGCGGGTGCCCGATGGCAATCGCGCCGCCGTTGACGTTGACGATCTCCGGGTCGAGTTCGAGGTCTTCAACAACGGCAAGGGATTGAACTGCAAAGGCTTCGTTGATCTCGATCAGACCGATGTCTTTCATCTTCAACCCTGCGCGGCTCAACGCCTTTCGCGTGGCGGGGATCGGGCCGTATCCCATGACTCTGGGCGGCACACCGGCCGAGGCGGAGGTCACGATGCGGGCTAATGGCTTGAGATTCAGCGCTTTCGCTTTATCCGCGCTCATCATCAGCAGCGCCGCGGCTCCGTCATTTAATCCAGACGAATTCCCGGCGGTGACCGTTCCCCCGTCGCGGAATGCGGCTCGCAGTTTGCCAAGGCTTTCCAGCGTCGTATCGCGGCGTGGGCGTTCGTCTGTATCCACAATTTTCGGATCGCCTTTTTTCTGCGGAATGGACACAGGCACGATCTCCCGCTTGAAGCGCCCCGAGTCGATCGCGGCAATGGCGCGTTGATGACTGCGAAGCGCGAATTCATCCTGTTTTTGGCGCGTGATGTGCGGGCGTTCCGCGGCGATATTTTCGGCCGTCTCGCCCATCGAGTCGATACCATGCGCGGCCTTCATTTTAGGATTCGGATAGCGCCAGCCGAGCGTGGTATCCCACGCGGTGAGGTTGCCAAACGAAAAGCCCGCCTCCGCCTTCGGGATGGAATACGGAGCGCGGCTCATGGATTCGACTCCGCCCGCAATGTACACGTCGCCTTCCCCCGCCTTGATCGCGCGCGCCGCCATGTTGATCGCGTTCAAGCCCGAAGCGCACAAACGGTTGACGGTCACGCCGCCTACTTCCACCGGCAGTCCGGCCAGAAGAGCGGCCATGCGCGCCACGTTGCGGTTATCCTCCCCGGCCTGGTTCGCGCATCCTAAAAACACTTCTTCGATAAGCGCGGGGTCCATCGAGTTTCGTTCAAGAATCGCTTTGATGACATGCGCCGCCATATCGTCGGGGCGCACGGATGAGAGAACGCCGCCCAGCGCGCCCACCGGCGTTCGAATGGCGTCAATGATTACGACTTCGGTCATGGAATCCTCCGGATATTGATGGAGAGATTCTACCACCCATGAAACCCCCAAACCTGTGAAATAAGTCTGCGGATAAATGGATGACCTTTGTCCCCGCCTGTTTGTGATGCATGGCACTACCTCTAATCGCGCGACAAAGCCATAATTGAATTGGCGGAGAAATCCGCCCATGATTGTCGCACTTCTTAAGTATTCTGAGCGGAGTGAAAGGTCACTGCTCCAAATCGAGAGATGCTCCACTTCGTTCAGCATGACATCGAAGACCAAAGGAGACGCAATGGCCGCCAAAGGCTGGATCGAGGTCAGCGACGTATATTGCAAGGGATGCGAACTCTGCATCAGCGCCTGTCCGCAGGAGGTGATGGAACTGGACATGACGCGACTCACGCCGAAAGGTTATCACCCCGCTCACACTTTCAAAGACGGTTGCACCGGTTGCGCCATCTGCGCGCTCGTCTGCCCGGATGCGGCCATCACGGTCTATCGTGAAATAACCAAAGCCGCGCCTGTCCCGGCTTGATTCTTGAACCGCTAAGAACGCAAAGAGCGCGAAGAAGACCTTTTTTCGATCTTTTCGACCTTCGCGGTGAATGAACTTGGAGAACCCATGCCCAAAGAACTATGGAAAGGCAACGAAGCCATCGCCGAAGCGGCGGTAAGGGCCGGGCTGGAGGCGTACTTCGGCTACCCCATCACCCCACAGACGGAAATCCTCGAATACCTCTCGCGCCGGATGCCGGAACTCGGCCGCGCCTTCGTGCAGGCTGAATCTGAACTCGGCGCGATCAACATGGTGTACGGCGCGGCATGTACGGGCGCGCGCGTGATGTCGTCTTCATCGTCGCCCGGCGTCAGCCTGATGATGGAAGGGCTGTCGTATATCGCAGGCACGGAAATCCCCGCCGTGTTGGTGAACGTCATGCGCGGCGGACCCGGCTTGGGTAACATCGCCCCCGCCCAAAGCGATTACAACCAGGCTGTGCGCGGCGGCGGGCATGGAGACTATCCGCGCATCGTCCTTGCGCCCGCGTCGGTGCAGGAAGCGATTGACCTGATGGCGCTCTCCTTCGACCTCGCCGAAAAATATCGCATGATCGCCATGATGATCCTCGACGGTTCGGTCGGGCAGATGATGGAACCGGCGGAAATGCCCGCCATGCGCGAAATCCGCCGCAGGGATTACGAATGGGCGGTGAACGGCGCGATGAACCGCGAACGCAGAATCCTCACTTCGATTTACCTCAACCCTCTCGACGAAGAAAAGACCAACCTGCGCCTCGCCGAGCGATGGAACGAAGTAAAAACCAATGAAGTCCGCTACAAGGAATATTTCCTCGACGACGCAAAGTATGTCGTCGTCGGCTTCGGCACGGCGGGGCGCGTGGCGTTATCCGCCGTGCGCGAGGCGCGCGCGCACGGCGTCAAGGTCGGGCTTTTAAGACCGATCACCGTCAGCCCGTTTCCGTACGAAGCGCTGAATCAACTCACAGGTCAGGTCGAGGCGTTTCTCGTCGTGGAGATGAACGCGGGGCAGATGCTCGACGATGTCCAACTGGCGGTTCGCGGAAGAGTCCCGGTGGAGTTTTATGGACGCCCCGGCGGGGTTGTCCCCTTCCACGATGAAATTCTGGATGAAATTCGCCGCCTCGTTTCTGGACCGTTGGCGGTTTCCTCCAACCCAAGAGATTCCTGGCTGACAAGGATGTACCGCAATCTTAAGATTGCGGTACCGTGAGGAACCATGACAACCGATAATCTCGTTTATGAAAGACCTGAAGCCTTTACCGAAACGCCCACGCATTACTGCCCCGGTTGCACACACGGAGTCGCGCACCGGCTGGTGGCGGAAGTTTTGGAAGAGATGGGCGTGGTGAACAAGACCGTCGGCGTTGCGCCGGTGGGATGTTCCGTCTTCGCCTACAATTATTTCGACGCCGATTTTGTCGAAGCCCCGCACGGGCGCGCCCCCGCGATGGCGACGGGCATCAAGCGCGTATTGCCCGACCGCGTCGTGTTCACCTACCAAGGCGACGGCGACCTGGCGTCCATTGGCATGGGCGAGATCGTCCACGCCGCGGCGCGCGGAGAGAACATCACCGTCATCTTCATCAACAACGCCAACTACGGCATGACCGGCGGACAAATGGCGCCGACCACCCTGCCGGGTATGAAAACAACTTCATCGCCGAACGGGCGCGACGTGGAAACGCAGGGCTACCCCATCAAAGTTTCGGAAATGCTTTCCACATTGGATGGCGTTGGGTATTGTGTGCGCCGCTCGCTGCACGACCCGAAGAATATCCGACTCGCCAAGAAAGCCATCCGCGCGGCGTTCGAAACTCAAATGCGCGGACTCGGCTTCTCGATGGTGGAACTGCTCTCCACCTGCCCCACCAATTGGGGCATGACTCCCGTCGCCTCCATGAAGTTCGTGGCGGAGCATATGGTTCCCGCCTATCCGCTCGGCGACTACAAGGTCAGCGATGCAGTGAAGCAGATCAAAGTGCAAGGATGAAGGATGAGGGATAAAGGATGAATTTTTTCTTCATCCTTCAAAATTCATCCTTCATCCTTTTCTGGAGAAAACCATGCAAAAAGAAATCATCATCGCGGGCTTCGGCGGGCAGGGCGTTTTGTTCGGCGGGCAGGTGTTGGCATACGCCGCCATGGACAACGGGTTGAACGTGACATGGATTCCATCCTATGGTCCCGAAATGCGCGGCGGCACGGCAAACTGCACCGTCGTCATCGCAGACCGTGAGATCGGATCGCCGCTGGTCAAAAATCCGCCGCTGGCGGTCGCGCTCAACCTGCCGTCGTTCGATAAATACGAAGAAATGCTCGCCCCCGGCGGGACTCTGGTCGTCAACCAGTCCATGGTGGACCGCGCCCCCAAACGGAATGACATTCACGTTATCTTCGTGCCGTGCAACGAGATCGCGGAAGAGATCGGCGACCGTCGATTGCTCAACATGACGGCGGTGGGAGCATTGCTTACCGCCCTGCCCGAAATCAAGTTGGAAGATTTGGAAAAAGCGCTGGAAAACCATCTCCCTGAAAAACACAAAAAACTTTTACCGAAAAACTTCGAGGCGTTGAAGAGAGGATTTGTACACGCGCAGAAGGAGTGGGACAAGGTTCCGGCGTAACAAAACGCTGAAATTTGCTGAAAAGAATTGGGTTAGCCGATTCTCAGCGCTTCACGAAAACGCATAATTGGCGCTCTTCAACGCCAGATTTGCGCCAGAGAGCGCAGACTACGGAGTTTTCGTGATCTACTGATTTTCAGCCGGCTTTGTAAAAATAAAGCCAACCGCCTGAGCGGTTACGAAAATCCGTCAATTGAGACAATCGGCGGATTTTTTTGTGTACAATGACCCCGTCGAGCCGAGAGATAACTTAATAGGATGCGGAGGATGTATGCGCGAAGTAACATTGCTCATTAATATTGTGGCGGCGCTGGCGGTGGCGTTCATCGGCGGGATCGTCGCGCGGCGCCTGGGCTTGCCCACCATCGTCGGGTATTTGTTTGCGGGGATTACGATCGGACCCTTCACGCCGGGCTTTGTAGGGCATACTGAAACGATCGGTCAACTTGCGGAATTGGGGGTGATCTTCCTGATGTTTGGCGTCGGGTTGCACTTTTCACTGAACGACCTTTGGAAAGTGCGCTCCATCGCCGTCCCCGGCGCGTTGATACGCATCGCCGTCACAGTCCTTCTGGGTTTCTGGCTCAGTCAGATGTGGGGATGGTCAATCGGCGCGGGAATCGTCATTGGGCTTGCTGTTTCGATTGCCAGTACGGTCGTCCTCCTGCGCGGACTGATGGACAACGGATTGTTGAACACGCCGCACGGTCAAGCCGCGGTGGGTTGGGTGGTGGTCGAAGACATCGCCACCGTCCTGATCCTGGTCCTGATGCCGACCTTCGCCGAAAAAACCGGCGCATTCGACTGGCAAACGCTTGGGTTGACGCTGGCAAAGGCGTTCCTTTTTGTCCTGCTGCTCCTTTTTGTCGGCAAACGACTCATCCCGTGGATCCTTCTACGCATCGCGCACACCCGTTCACGGGAATTATTCATCCTTGCCATCCTCGCCATTACGTTGGGAACGGCGTTGGGCGCGGCGGAATTGTTCGGCGTATCGTTTGCGCTGGGCGCGTTCGTGGCAGGGGTCGTGGTCGGCGAATCGCCGCTCAGCCACCAGGTCGGCGCAGATGTTTTCCCCTTCCGCGAAGCGTTTGCGGTTTTATTCTTTGTATCCATCGGTATGCTCGTCAACCCCGTTTATCTTTTCGATAACATCGGTCGCGTGCTGGCTCTGACGGCTTTGATCGTGATCGGAAAATCCGTCATCACCCTATTCCTTGGCTCGATCTTCTCCTGGCAGGGGCGGACCACCCTCGTCGCCGCCGCGGGGCTGAGCCAGATCGGCGAATTTTCCTTCATTCTCGGTCAAGCCGGCATTGGGCTTGGAATATTGAATCAAGACGAATATTCCCTGATTCTGGCGGGGGCGCTCTTGTCAATCATCCTCAACCCGCTGATGTTTCGCCTCATTTCCCCGGTCGAACGCTGGCTGCAAAAATTCCCAGCCTTGTGGAGGCTGGCGGATCGCCATCGTCCTCGCGCCCTTCCGACGGAAGAAAAACTCAAGGATCACGTGGCAATCATCGGCTACGGAAGAGTCGGGCGTCACATTGCCAATCTGCTCGGACAATTGTCAATTCCGCATCTCGTCATTGATTCAGACCCGGAGCGGGTCGCGGAACTCAACAAGCGCGGAATTCTAAACTTATACGGCGACGCATCCAATTCGGAAATACTAACTCACGCCGGGCTGGAGCGCGCGCGCGCGCTCGTGGTCGCCGGACCCGATGAAGACGCGAGCGGGTTGGTTGTGGCTGCCGCCCGCAACATCGCCCCCGACCTGCCCATCATTGCGCGCGCCACGACCGAAGAAGGCATCCGGCATCTTGCGGAGCTTGGCGCGCAGGAGGTTATTCACCCCGAACTCGAAGGCGGACTCGAGATCCTTCGCCACACGTTATTGAAACTGGATTTTCCGCTTCAAGAGATCATCCGATATATGGACGCGGTGCGACACGACCATTACGATGTTCGGGTAAATACAGAGGAGGAACACCGCGTCTTACACGACCTGATCCACGCCACCCGAAGCATCGGCATTACCTGGCTGACATTGTTGCCCGATAATCCGCTGGTTGGTCAGACCCTCGCTGAAGCCGACCTGCGCGCAAGGACGGGCGCTTCCATTGTGGCAATTCTGCGCAACAATAACGTGATGGCGAATCCAAAGTCGCTTACGGCGCTGCAAGCGAACGACCGCATCGGCTTTATCGGCGACGAAGAACAAATTGATGAAGTAGAGCGGCTTTTTCAGCCCGTCAGGGATAACGGGAGCGATCAGCCCCATATTACCGGCGGGGATCGAAGCGGCGGCGATCACTTCCAATCAGGTTGGTAAAATTGAGGCATGAAAAACGAGACCCTCCCCAATTTGACTCTTCCAAAAATAGGCTACGGCGCCTGGCGCATTGGCGGCAACTCCTCGCCCGACCGCTCGCTGGACGAAAAATCCCTCTCGGCGTTAAGGAGCGCGCTGGAGGTCGGTTACACTCACTTCGACACGGCGGAGATGTACGCCGACGGCCGCAGCGAGGAACTGATCGGGCGGGCGATCCGCGAGTTTGGCGCAAAACGCGAGGATGTGTTTATCACTTCCAAAGTTACGCCGAACCACCTGCAATACGATGACGTGTTGAAATCCTGCGAAAACTCCCTGCGCCGCCTGCAAATGGATTATCTCGACCTGTATCTCGTTCACTGGCCGCATGGCGGCTCGAAATACGACGAGACCTTCAAGGCGTTGAATAAACTCGTTCGCGACGGGAAGGTCAAACATCTCGGCGTGAGCAACTTCAATTTAAAACTGCTGAAACTGGCGCAATCGCTTTCCGAGACGCCCATCGTTACAAACCAGGTCCCGTTCAGCCTTGCCGATCGTTCGTACGTCAAGAACGGCGTGTTGGAATACTGCCAACAAAACGACATCCTCTTCACGGCCTATTCGCCTGTGGACGAAGGCAACCTGCGCGAAAGCGCGACGCTCGAAAAGATCGCGAAGGCGCATCGCGCCACGCTTTTTCAAATTGCGCTGGCGTGGATTGTTTCGCATCCGCGCGTCATCGCCATCCCGATGTCATTCGACCCGGTTCATATCAAGGAAAATTTCGACGCAGCGGAGATCGAGTTGGACGCGGAAGAGATAAAGCAGTTGGAGGAGGTTAGAGAGTAGAGAATAGAGAGTAGAGAATAGAAAATAGAGAATAGAGAATAGAGAATAGAGAGTAGAGAGTAGAGAGTAGAGAGTAGAGAGTAGAGAGTGGAAAGAAGAAAGAGAAAATGATTGCGCAGGCAACTCCTGAGATCGAGGTCGTCGAAGAGAACGAGGCGGATCTCGAGCCGCTTTATACGGTGGTGATTTATAACGACAATATCACGCCGATGGATTTCGTTGTGGAGGTCTTGAAGCAGGTTTTCTTCCTGGGCAACGACCGCGCGGCGGAGATTATGCTCGCGGCGCACATCAAAGGTTCGGCGTACGTGCAAACTCTCCCCAAGTCCGAGGCGGAGAAGCGGGTGGGCAACGCGCATCGCGCCGCGCAGATCGAAGGGTTTCCCCTGCGCTTCACCATCGAGCCGGAATGATTCCGCGCTAATCCGCCGTTGCGCCGGCAAGCATGGGTTCGTCGCCGTTGTAGGATTTCAACTGGGGCCACTTCCAGACGATCCATAACGCGCCGAGGATACAGCCAATGCCGCCGGTGACCACCGCAAAGGGCGCGCCGAAGAATTGCGCCACGGTTCCCGCTTCGATTTCACCCAGTTGCGGACCGCCCATGAAGAAAATCTGGTTGATGCTGGTCATCCGTCCGCGCACGTGGTCGGGGGTCTGAAGTTGGCGAATGGTGTTGCGGACGATCGTGCTAACTCCGTCCGCGCCGCCGGTGACGGCAATGGCAAGCCAGGCGACGATGAACGATCTCGTCATCCCAAAAATGACGGTTGCAATCCCAAAGACAATCACGGCGGCAAGGAACACCGTCCCTTGTTTGCGAATCTCTCTGACCTGGGAGATGATCAACGCCACGATTACCGCTCCCACCGCCGAAGCCGCAGAGAGATGACCGTACTCGACCACGCCCGCGCCCAGCGTTTCCCGGGCAATGATGGGCATGAGCGTGTTTGCCGAGGCAAAGAAGGTGGCGACGAAATCGATCATCATGGTCGAAAAAATGATGGGTTTGGAGAGGATGAAACGAATCCCATCCTTGATGGAATCGAGGCTGATGCCTCCCGTCTTTTCTCCGATCGTCTGCGGCACATTCCCGATCATGAACAGCGCAAACAAAACTGCCGCGAAGGATACGGCGTTGAAGTAATAGACCGCTTCCTGCCCAAACGAAGCGATGAAATACCCGCTCAGGGCGGGGCCGATCACAGCCCCAGCCTGAAAAGCGGTAAAAGTCATGCTGAAGGCGTTTGGCAAATCCTCTTTGGGGACAAGGTTGGGGATCAACGCCTGGCGCGAGGGTCCATCGAAAGCGACCACAACAGCCTGAAGCGCCGTGATGGCGTAAATGTGCCAGATGGCGACATGCCCAAATTGGGTGAGCAAACCCAACGTCAGGGCGAGAAGCGCGGCGACGGATTGGGTCGCGAACATCACCCTGCGCCGATCCACCGAATCCGCGAGCGCGCCGCCGATCAGGGAAAAGACGACGACGGGCAGAAAACGCGCCACGCCGATTCCGCCAAGCGCAATTGGGTTTTTGTCCAGTTGGTTGACGTGCCAGAATAACGCCCACAGTTGCATCTGCGTTCCGGTGATGGAAACGAGTTGACCGAGCCAGAGAAAGAAAAATTTTTTGTGCTTGAGAGAGGGAGGGATGCGCATTTAAAGGTGTCAGGTGCGAGGTATCAGGTGTCAGGTGCCCCAATCGCGGAGGTAGAGGAAGTCGTAGCCGACGGTGCGATTGCTGACTTTGGCGATGGGCGGCTGCATCCGTTTGAATTGAGAACGGCGTACGCGGGTCATAACAGCGTTGACGAAGTTTTCATCAAAGCCCGCCTCGATTGCCTCCCGTGGGCTGTAGCGTTGATCCACGAGAAGGTACAGCAATCTGTCAACTTCTTCATAGGTAAAGCCGAGTTCTTTTTCGTCGGTCTGGTTTTCCCATAAATCGGCGGAGGGGGGCTTGTCAATGATCGGCGCGGGAATATTCATGGCGCGGGAGAGTTGGCGCGCTTGCGTTTTATATAAATCGCCGATGGGGTTGATGGCGCTGGCAGAGTCGCCGTAGATCGTGCTGTAGCCGAGCAGGATTTCGGTCTTGTTGCTTGTGCCGACTGGCAGGGCTTTGAAGACTTCGGACTGGTCGTAGAGGACGATCATCCGCGCCCGCGCCATAATGTTGCCCTTGCGCAGGTTGGATATTTCGGGGTCGAGTTTTATGAGCGGTTCGACCATGTCCGTGATCTCGATGGTTTTGCCTTGTATGCCGAGTTGATCAATGAGCAGTTGGGCGTGGGTCAAGGAGTCGGGGGATGAATCGCGGTAAGGTAGTCGCAGAGCGGTAACGTTTTCCGCGCCGAGGGCTTCGACCGCGAGCGCGCAGGACAATGCCGAATCCAACCCGCCGGAGAGGTTGAGGATGGCGCGGCTCATGCCGATGCGCGCGATCTCGGACTTGATGAAGCCGGTCAGGATCTCGCGCGCGAGGTCGGTGTTGATCGAGAGATTGATCATGTTTTGAATGGCAGGGCTTCCATCTCCACCTGCCCAACCAATTGTTCGTACTCGGGGTCTTTGTGAACAAGAACGGCGTTGTGTTGAATTGCAAGGGCGGAAATAACGGCGTCGGCAAATGAAATCCTGTTTTCAGCCTTTATTTTTGCCGCCATTAAAGTGATGGCTTCGCTCATTTCCCAGATAACTTCCGCGGATGAATGGCGCAACATGGCAAAGCGGGTTTCCGCCTCCTGCTGGCCCCTTTCCTGAAAGGAGATGTAATAGACTTCCATCAAAACAGTCCAGGGCAAAATCACCTGTTTGCGCGTGAAAATTTCCCGAACGCGATCCGCGCCCGATTCCGCTTCGATCAAGGCAAGCAAAGCGGACGTATCAAGCAGGTACTTTTCGCTGCTCATGCCGGCGGTCTTTCTTTCGGTCCTCAAGCAATTTTTCTACGAGGTTTTCCCCTTTCCCCCTCCCATACAGGGCGGTAATCGGGTCTTTGGGGATGGGAATGAGTTTAATGGTTTGCCCGTCGTCGAGCCACACGAAACGATCCCCTTCTCGAAAGTTGTAACGCTTGCGGATTTCCGCAGCCAAAACAAGTTGCCCCCGCCTGGAAAGGGTTGTCTGCATTTCAGCCTCCAGACGCATTTTACAAGACATTATTTAGAAACGCAAGACATGTTCTATTTTTGTAAAATTCTGTCGAGTTCTTTCTGTACAAGCCCCGTTCTTTCGTCGCGCAACAAGGGCAGGCGCGCGCGCGCGCGGCGGAGTTGGTTGAGATCGACCTGGGTAAAAGTCAGCGCCTCCTCGTTGTAGGGGCCGCGTGATAATTCCTCGCCGTTCGGGTCGAAGACGGTCGCGCCGCCCCAAAAGTGAAGCCCATCTTCGTAGCCGACGCGGTTTGCATGGGCGACGAAGGTTGTAAACATGCTGGCGTAGGCTTTTGTCACCCGTTCCACCCAGCGCGCGGATTCGAGCTTTTCCTTGTCGTTTAGTCCACGCCCCGGCGAGGCAGAGGAAAAAAGCATGATGTCGGCGCCGTCGAGCCAGAGCAGATAGGGAGGCGAGGCGTGCCAGAAATCTTCACAGATCAACATGCCCATCCGCCCGAAGCGGGTATCGAAGGCGCGGACTTTATCGCCCCAGGCAAAGAAGCGTCCTTCGTCGAAGAGTCCGTAGGTTGGCAGATAAACCTTGTGATGGACGTGAATTAATTTTCCGCCCGAAAGGTACGCGGAGGCAATGTAAAAGCGGTGGCGGGAGTCTTCGTCCACGAACCCGACCACGAGGTCCAGGTTTTTCGAGGCGGTCAACAAAGGGCTGAAAACGGGGTCGTCTTCCGTTGGGCGGCGAGCGACAGAGGCGACCAAATCCTGAAGGACATAACCGGTAAGGGAAAGTTCGGGGAATACCAATAAATCTGTCTTTTCTTTTTTTGCTTTTTCGATGTAATCCAGGTGCTTGGCAAGATTGGCTTCGACATCGCCAAGTTTTGTCTCGATCTGGGCAAGAGCAAGGGTCATTTTCATCGCGCGAATCTTACCACTCAATGCAGGCGCTCGGGGGAAACAAAAAGCCCGACCGGTCGAGTCGGACTCTTCTGCGGAGAGGGAGGGATTCGAATACCATCCCCTCAATGGGGGCGCTCGGGGGA